>Ga0307375_10000267_pt1 | contig 70514 bp, 61 predicted proteins | sample TR1MG_FD_202531 | JGI IMG/M metagenome (GOLD analysis project Ga0307375, IMG submission 202531) | Soil microbial communities from Risofladan, Vaasa, Finland - TR-1 | ecosystem: Environmental > Terrestrial > Soil > Coastal area > Acid sulfate soil | place: Finland: Risofladan, Vaasa | collected... | reverse complement strand
AGACGCCGCGGAAGGGTCCGGCAACCCACTCCCGCCGTTCGACGCCTGCATACAACGAGTGCGACTGCCGAAATGACAGACGGCTGATCAGCAACCGCTTCGAACGCAGTGCTTGTTCAGAGGTTCCATAAGTCATTGTTAGTCTGTCTCGGTTAAATTGCCAACGCGAGTCTAGTTCGCAAATTCAACTACTACTACGGCTCGTATTTTCAGGCTGCGATGAATGGCAGGAAACATCTGAGGCATCACGCGCAAACAGTCTGTATATTTAAAAGTCGTACCAGGACAATGAGATCATGCACATTCCCGATGGATACCTGAGCCCGGCCACGTGTGCCGTACTTTACGGCGGAGCGGCTCCGTTCTGGTATGTATCGCTGCGAAAAATCCGCCGCCGCCTCCACACGCGGGTCATCCCGCTGCTCTCGGTTTTTTCGGCATTCTCGTTCGTCATCATGATGTTCAACTTGCCTCTGCCCGGTGGAACCACCGGTCACGCGGTAGGCATGGGCGTGACGACGGTCGTACTGGGCCCCTGGGGTTCCATCCTCGCCATCTCGGTTGCACTGACGATCCAGGCGTTCTTCTTTGGCGACGGCGGCATCACTGCACTCGGCGCGAATTGCTTCAACATGGCAATCGTCGGATCATTGGTGACTTATGTCGTCTACCGATCCATTGCCGGACGTTCGCCGCTGACGTCGAGAAGAAGAATGTTTTCTGCGGCGATCGCCGCTTACGTGGCAATCAACACAGCGGCCTTATTCGCGGCCGTCGAGTTTGGAATCCAGCCGTTGCTCTTCAAGGATGCAATGGGTGCTCCGCTCTATGCGCCCTATCCCTTGAGCGTCGCGATTCCGGCGATGATGATTGGCCACCTAACGTTCGCCGGCGCCGCCGAAGCCATCATCACGGGCGGCATTGTCGCCTACCTGCAGCGATCCGACGCTTCCCTGCTCGCGCCCTTCAGCGGAATGGCGGCAGAAGGTGCGGTAACAGACGCTCGCACCCCGATTCTTGGTCGGCTGTGGGCGGGCCTCGCCGCGCTCATGCTGCTCACTCCGCTTGGAGTGCTCGCCGTCGGTACAGCCTGGGGTGAGTGGTCGGTCAAGGACTTTGCAGATGCCGCATCACGGGAAAGGATCGCCGCCGCGTCGCAGCATCGGGCATTGCCCGCAGGAGTACCCGAGGGATTGCACAGGCTCTCCTCCGCATGGACAGCCCCTTTCCCCGACTATGCGCCGCAGTTCATCAAGAGCGAACCATTCGGCTACATGCTCTCCGCAATGTTCGGCGTAGGACTCATTCTCGCGGTCCTCTGGCTTGGCAGAAAATTTCTGCTCCGTGGTGGAAACACACCATGAGCCAGCACGGTTTCCTTTCCGGATCGATCGCGGCATTCACACATGCGCTGCAACATGCACTCGAGTCGGAAGAACTGGCACGCTCTGATGGGTGGCTCCAGCGCCTCAACCCACGCGTCAAACTAGTGGGACTGTTGGCGCTCATCGTCGCAACGGCCGCGTCGAGAAAACTCAGCGTGGTCCTGCTGATCTTCGCTGTCGCGCTGGTGATGGCCATGGCGTCACGCGTGCAATGGAAGACGCTGCTCACAAGGGTGTGGCTGCCGGTGCTGGGCTTCACCGGAGTGATCGCCGTGCCCGCAATCTTTCTCACGCCGGGAGAAGTCTTCTGGCGTTCGCCGTTCGGCGGAGTACATGTCACGCATGCTGGCCTGCGCGCCGCGGCCATGCTGGTGTCGCGCGTGGAAACCGCTGCAACCCTATCGACGCTGCTCATCCTCTGTACTCCGTGGACTCACGTCCTCAAGGCGTTGCGCAGTTTGCACGTTCCCGTGGAGATCGTTGCCATCCTGATGATGACGCATCGCTACGTTTACCTGCTGATCGAAACGGCAAATGAAATGTTCGTCGCGCGCCAGTCGCGCATGGTCGGGCGGCTTGATGCGGCGGCACAGCGCAGGGTTGCGACTAGGACCGGCGGAGTCCTGCTGGGCAAGACGGTGCAGTTGGGCGAAGAAGTGCATCTCGCGATGCAGGCGCGGGGCTTTCGCGGCGACGTCCGGCTGCTTGACGAATTCCGGATGGCGGCGCGCGATTATGCCGCGCTGGCGCTCCTGCTTGGAATAACCGCGGCAGCGTTGTACGTGGGACATTGATCACTATGAATCCATCGGACGCAACTGTTTTCGAAATCACCGGACTCAGCTACCACTACGGCAAGGTTCCGGCATTGAATGACCTGTCGTTGAAGATCGAGCACGGCGAGCGCATCGCGCTGCTCGGCGCGAATGGCTCAGGCAAGTCGACGCTGCTCCACATCCTTGACGCGCTCGCCTTCGGCGAAAAGGGCGAAGTGAAATTCCGCGGTGCTGCGCTCACTCCGCAGGGCATGGACGACGAATCGTTCGCCTACGATTTTCGGCGCAGAGTAGGCATGGTCTTCCAGAACCCCGACGTGCAACTCTTCAACCCGACAGTCTTCGACGAAGTCGCCTTTGGCCCTCTGCAGATGGGTTGGACGCACGACAAAGTGAATGAAGCCGCAACGCGGGCGCTCGAAGGGATGGAGATTGCGCATCTGCGGGATCGTGCGCCGCACCACCTTTCCGGCGGCGAAAAGAAACGTGTGGCTATCGCTTCCGTGCTCGTACTCGATCCGGAAGTCGTGTTGCTTGACGAGCCTACGGTCACGCTCGACCCGAAGAGCCAGAGCCAGGTGATCGATCTGCTGGTCGGTTGGAAGAGCGGCGCGAAGACGGTCATTACCGCGACGCATCAGTTGGAACTTGTCGATGCGATCGCTGACAAGTGTTTCATCATGCAGAAGGGGCAAATCGTCGCGACGGGAACTCCAGCGGAGATTCTCTCCGATGGCGATCTGCTGCTACGGACTAATCTCGTGCACTCGCACCGCCACACCCACGATGGCGTGACACACTCCCACCCCCACATCCACGGTACCGGCGGACATTCGCACACGCACTAGCCGCGCGTTTTCACTTTTATCGTGATGCGATATTAATCGGACCAGCGCTTCGGCGCGCGATCCCAGCGATGCTTCTTCAGTTCCGCAAGCAGTGCGGAATCAAGAGCCCCGAGATCGCTGTAGCCAAGGTTGGCCTTCACGTGCGCCGGGTTTCGCATGCCGATGATCGCCGTGCTGACGTCCGGATTCGACAGAATGAAGCGCAGTGCCATCTCCGGAAGACTCATGCCGGCCGGAAGAATTGCCTTCAGCCTATCGACGCGCTCCACGGTCGCCTTGAGATTTTCCGGACCGAAGTAGCTGCCGCGCCAGTCGCCCTCGGGAAACTTTGTATCGAGCGTGAGCTTGCCGCCGAGACTTCCTTCGTCGAGCGGTACGCGTGCAATCACGCCGACGTTCATCTCGCGGCAAAGCGGTAAGAGTTTGTCCTCCGGCGCCTGGTCGAAGATGTTGTAGATGACCTGCACGGCATCCACCAGTCCGGTGCGAATGGCGCGCAGTCCGTTGGCCGGCTCCCAGCGATTGAGGCTCAGCCCGAAGCTGCGCACGATGCCGTCGTGCTTCAGCTTCTCGACCGTGGTGCGGAACTCCGGCTCGTCGGTCCAGTGATCCTGCCAGACGTGGAATTGCAGCAGGTCGATGGTGTCGCAACGCAGCTTCTCGCGGATCATGTCCGCCATCTTGAAGACATGCGCGGCGGGAAAAACATCGGCGTACTTGTCGCGCGGATCGGCGGGCCACTTCTGATTGAAAGGAGGAACCTTCGACGCCCCATACAGCCGCTTTCCGGAATTGCGCGCAATCGCTTCGCCAAGAAAACCATCGCTCTTACCCTGCCCGTAGGCCCAGGCCGTGTCGAAGAAGTTGCAGCCACCGTCGATGGCCAGTTGCAGCGATTGCCTCGACTCCACATCGTCGGACCCGCTCCAACCGCTCATGCCCCACATGCCGTAACCGATGTCGCTGACCTCGAATCCCGTACGTCCGAATTTGCGGTAGTTCATCGCTCTCCTTGTTCCGTGATGGCGGAAAAGACTCTTCAGTATGCTGCTTGATGGCGTGGCGCGAGGTCAAATATCGATTTGAATGAGAAAAGTTGGAGCGGGGAAGAATGGCGAAATACAAAATGCCCGAAGGGCATCGAGTAGCCATTTATCGCACCCGACCAAAATGCATCAGACGGTGCATCCCTGCACGCCGGCTAAAACCGTTATCTGGTCTCTCAGTTTTTATATACCTTGACAAGTATATACCTAGTAGGACATATTAAGAGAATGGAATCTGTGTTCGAAATCATTGCAGAGCCGAACCGCCGCGCGATATTGAGCCTCCTGGTCTCGTCACAACGGTCGGTTGGAGAAATCGAGCGTCAACTTCGTATGCCGCAGCCGACCGTGTCCAAGCACCTGCGAGTGCTGCGCGAGGCCGGTTTCGTGGAATCCACGGTGGACGCACAGCGCCGTCTCTACCGACTGAAGCCAGAACCACTTCATGAGGTGGATGCCTGGCTGGCTCCGTTCCGTCGGTTCTGGTCCGCTCATGTAGATGCTCTCGAACGCCACCTCGACCGCATGGATCAATTAGCACAGACGAAAAGGAAGACAAGGAGAAGGTAGATGAGCGATGGCGAGCAGTACACACCGGGTCCGGCCCGTGGGGCGGAGGTACGAAAGGATGGAGAGAAGTGGACGCTCATTCTCGTCAGAGAACTGCGTCACCCGCCGGAAAAAGTCTGGCAGGCGTTGACCGATCCGGCGCACCTGCGCGAGTGGGCGCCCTTTGAGGTCGATGGGAGCCTGGGTACGGTTGGAACCACGGTGAATCTCACCTGGGTGGGGACGGCGCAGGTTTCCGAAACAAGAGTGACGCGAGCCGACGCTCCCAAGGTGCTTGAGTACAGCGACCTCCGGTGGGAGCTCGAGCCGCTCGGCAACGGCACGCGCCTGACGCTCTGGCACAGCATTGATCGCCGCTTCATCTCATGGGGCGCCGCGGGCTGGCACATCTGCTTCGACGTCCTTGAGCGGCTCCTCGCGGATAAGCCGATTGGACGCATCGTCGGCGCCGAGGCCATGCAGTTTGACGGCTGGCAGCGATTGAACGCCGAGTACGCAAAGCAGTTCGGCGTTGAGACCCCCGGTTGGAGTCCAAGGCGGCTCAAAAGTCCTGAGGAGGTCCCATTGAACCGGAACCAATGGGTTCGGCAGACCCACCGCGGGTTGCCACCATCTTTCCGGACTGCTATCGAACCGGAGGGCTTCCACTTGCGGAGGTTGCAGGTTACGCTGAGCGCAGCTAAATTAGTTGCGAGAGCTGGAGCTGTAGATGAAAAAAGATGTCCCGATGGAATCTGCCGCTGCATTGATCGACGAGAAGATCAAGGAACTTGGAGACTGGCGCGGGAAGATGCTGGCGAAGGTGCGCGGCATCATACACGAGGCAGACCCCGAGATCGTCGAAGAGTGGAAGTGGATGGGGACACCGGTCTTTTCCCACGGCGGCATCGTCTGCACGGGAGAGACGTACAAGAATGTCGTCAAGATGACGTTTGCCAAGGGAGCTGCGTTGGAGGACCCTTCCGGTCTATTCAACTCCAGCCTCGACGGGAATGTCAGGCGCGCCATCGACATCCACGAAGGCGACACGGTCTCTGAGGCGGCCTTGAAGGATCTCATCCGCGCTGCAGTGGCGCTCAATCTCACGGGCCAAAACAAGCCGAAGCCCAAGCCGAAGCCCCGGCGAGCCGCCAGCAAGCGGGCCGATTAGCTTCATCGCAGGTCTCAGCTATATTTCCTATTGTGGGTTGTGGCTTGAGATTTTCAGTACCATTCATTCCTGACTGTTTTGGAATGAATGGCGGGGACGACGAGACTCGAACTCGCGACCTCTGCCGTGACAGGGCAGCGTTCTAACCAACTGAACTACGTCCCCGCGTTTTCGCGGAATGCGCTGGAGCGCACTTTACAACTCGGTCCCGAGAGACCGGCTTAAAGATTCCTTCTGGCGATGAGCTTTATGGTGGGCAGTGCAGGACTCGAACCTGCGACCTCCTGCTTGTAAGGCAGGCGCTCTAACCAGCTGAGCTAACCGCCCCCTCTCACCGTCGGAAACCCGGTCGCGCCCGTCGGCGCAACTCTCCGGCTACGACGAGGGCGGCATCGAAGCGGAACCAACTCGCAATTGGAGTATACGAAAGACTTTAACTTTGGTCAAACCACGGACGCATGGCGAGGTGCGCTTCGCCATGCCGCTTGAAATTCCTGGCGCCAGCCGTCATCATTCTACTGCTTCCTCGCGGCCAGCCCCGGGCCCTCTGTCGAGTATCACGGCAAATTCCACCCGGGATCGCATGGGCCGTCCCAGCCGGCATCCGCCGCCTTATAGCTCCGAGGTGATCTTATGAAAACGATTCTGTTCGTCGACGATCACGAAATGCTGGCGCAATTGAGTTGCGAGATTCTCGAGATGCATGGCTACCACGCCATCAGTGCAAACAGCGGCGCGGAAGCACTGGGAAAATTTGATCAGGGAAATTTTGACGCAGTCGTCACCGATCTGCGCATGGATGGAATGGATGGACTCGAACTGGCAAGACTCATTCATCAGCGTCAAGCCGATCTGCCGGTGATCCTGATTACCGGATACGATCCCATCAGCGACCACAAGGAAATAGTGACCTGCCTCCAGAAGCGCGAACTGTTCCCTGCTCTCATCGACGAACTCAAACTCCGTATCGGCGAGAGTGAGCCAGCCGATGATCGGTTAAAAAGTGCGTAAGCGCCCGGAAAACCCTGCCGGTCGCCGGTTTCCAGCGTTTCCCGGAACTGCCCTCTCCGCACCCATCGCACAGCAGATACGACGTACCTCCTGTTAAACTGAACCGGTGAAGCACCTGGTTGTCAACGCGGACGACTTCGGAATGACGGCGGGAATCAATTCGGCCATCGTCGAGGCCCACACCAGCGGCATCATCACCTCCACCACGCTGATGGCCAATGGTCCGGCGTTCAGCGGCGCCGTCAGGGCATCGGAGCTGCAACCTTACCTCGGAGTGGGATGCCACATCGTGCTCGTCGATGGAGAACCGCTGCTGCCTCCCAACGAAGTGCGCAGCCTGCTTGGCCATGATCCCCAGCACTTCCGTACAACGATCGCCGAGTTCGCCAAGGCCGCTTCGATGAACCAGTTGAATCCGGACGAAATTGAAGCCGAAGCTACCGCGCAGATCCACAAGCTCCAGGGAGCTGGCATCGAGGTTTCGCACGTCGATGCGCACAAGCATGCGCACATGTTCCCTGCCGTTCTTGTGCCGATTCTCCGCGCCGCCGCGAAGTGTGGTGTCAAGGCGATTCGCAATCCATTCGAGCCGTCCGGAACGCTGCCGCTCAACAGTCTCATCGTCGACAAGAAACTTGCGGCGCGCGCAGTGGAAGTCTCTATGCTGCGCATACTGTACCGCCGTAGATTTCTTGGAAAAGTTCGACACTTTGGACTCTCGACCACCGAGGGCAGCCTGGGCGTAGCGGCCACCGGCAGCCTCGATCTCCTGCTCTTTGAACAGATGGTGAAACGCATGGCGGACGGGACATGGGAATTGGTCTGCCATCCGGGCCACAACGATGTGGACTTGGCGAACGCGCGAACCCGCCTAAGACGGTCACGCGGCATTGAGTTCGAATTACTGGCCTCGGCGCGGGCGCGCACCATTCTTGAAGAAAACGAGGTTCGCCTCATTTCTTACCACACGCTACCGCGTCTCTCTTGAACGCCTGAATCCCGCCTCGGGCGCGGATGATCTAATCGGAATAACCATGCGCATCGGAATCACATGCTATCCAACTTACGGCGGCAGTGGTGTCGTCGCCACCGAACTCGGCATCGAACTGGCGCAGCGCGGACACCAGGTACATTTCATCTCGTATTCGCAGCCCATCCGCCTCACTGAAGCGCATCCGAATATCCACTATCACGAGGTTGAAGTTTCGCAGTATCCGCTGTTCGAATACCCGCCCTACGACCTCGCGCTGGCGACGCGCATGGCCGAGGTTGCCGAACTTTACGACCTCGATCTGCTGCATGTGCATTACGCCATCCCGCATTCGGTGAGCGCCATGCTTGCGCGGCAGATGCTTGCCTGCGACCGTGCGCGCGGGAAATCCCGCCGTCTTCCCTATGTCACCACGCTGCACGGAACGGACATCACGCTCGTTGGGCTCGATCGCTCTTACCTGCCGATTACGCGCTTCTCTATTCAGCAAAGCAATGGCGTGACGGCCATCTCGCGCTACCTCAAGCAAAAGACGCTCGAAGAGTTTTCGATCACCACGCCCATCGACGTCATCTACAACTTCGTCAACTGTGACCTTTACCGTCGCGATCCGGAGGCACGGGCGCATCGCGCCGAGTGGGCCCGCGACGATGAGCGGCTTCTCGTCCATCTCTCGAACTTCCGGCCCGTCAAGCGTGTCACCGATTGCATCGAGATTTTCGATCGCGTGCTGAAAAAGATTCCCGCGCGACTGCTCATGATCGGCGACGGCCCCGATCGCATCAAGGCCGAGTGGCTGGCGAAACAGAAGGGCATCAATGACCGCGTGGTATTTCTCGGCAAGCAGGACCGCGTGCATGAGAAGCTCGCCATCGCCGATGTGATGCTGCTGCCAAGCGAAATGGAATCCTTTGGACTGGCCGCATTGGAAGCGATGGCCTGCGAAGCCGTTCCCATCGCCACCAATGTCGGCGGTGTGCCCGAAGTGATCGACCACGGACAAACTGGATTCATGTGCGAGACCGGCGCCGTGGATGAAATGGCGCGTTGTGCCATTGAGGTTCTGGGTGACGACGCCAGGCTGCGCGAGATGGGAAAGGCGGCACGCTTCGAAGCACAGGCTCGTTTCTGCACGACGAAAATTATTCCGAAGTACGAAGAGTTCTACCGCGGAGTGCTGGAGCGCGAACCGTAGACGGATGGGCTGTAATCGTCCGAGTGCGGAATGGGAAGCACAAGGCGCACAAGAGTTCCGCTGTGCTTGCGGCTCTCGAGTTCCACGCGCGCCGTATCGTTATATAGGACATTGAAACGCTCGCGTATGTTGGCCATGCCAATGCCTGTTCCTCCGCTCTCCGCACCGCTCCCTTCCACCATGCCAACTCCGTCGTCCTCCACTTCCACCACCAGCATGGAATCCGCGACTCGGCTCCGCAGGTAGATGGTTCCGCCCTCGACCTTCGGGGAGAGCCCATGCTTGATGGAATTCTCCACCAGCGGTTGCAGGATCATGTTCGGCACCATGACGTCGAGGCTCGCCGGTTCCAGCTCCTTCACCACCCGCAATTTGTCGTGTCCGAAGCGCACCACCTCGATATCGAGATAATCATCGATAAATGCGAATTCTTCGCGCAGTTGCACGAACGAGTCGCCCTGTCGCAGAAGCCGCCGCAGAATATTCGCCAGTTTCAGAATCATCCCGCGCGCCGTATCGGGGTCGAACCGAACCAGCGACGAAACCGAGTTAAGCGTGTTGAAGAGGAAATGCGGGTTGATCTGGCTTTGCAGGGCCACCATGCGCGTTTGCAACAGCATCCGCTCCTGCTCTTCCAGTTTCATCTCGATGCGCGTGTTGTTCAGAACCTTCAACGCAATCGCCACGCACATCACCGTGGTCGCATAGGTGGCCACCTTCACCAGGAAAACCGGGCTCACGAGGGCAAACACGTGCGGATGAAAGAGGCGCCACGATTCCTGCCGCAAGAACTCCAGCCCCAGGATCATGAAGAAGAACGAAGTCTGCCAGTCGATGAAGGATTTCTGGATGCTGCGGCGAATCCAGCGGTAGATGCTCAAGTCAAACAGCGGCGAGAACGACCATATCGCCTCGCGGTCCTTTGCAAGATTGCTGAGAAATCCCGCGCAGAAACCGGCGACCACGTTCAACGGCAGGTTCCACCACTGGTGCATTGCCAGCGATGGCAGCGAGACGAGTATTCCGCCGACAACCCCCGCAGTCCGTCCGGCGATTACTCCCATCAGGATGGCGCTTTCAAAGGTGCAGTCCGCAGCGAGGAAATTCTTCACCGAGCCGCGCACAACTGTTCCGAGCGCGAAGGGCACGCCGATAAAGAGCACCATTTCCAGCCGGTCAGAGAGCGAGCGATTCGTCCGGAAGAGCAGCACGCGAAAGCGACGCGAACGGGCGAGCACACTGCTGACCGCCGCGCATACGCCCAGCTTGATCAGCAACGTGATGAGAATCAGCCGCTCGTCCATGGAAGCCGTTCCTGCATTTCGATACGCCGGACCGGGATTGCAACGAGACTACCGCGAGCAGGAGTTCTTCGCCAACTCGATGGCCTCCGCCAGCCGCGATGCATCCGGCGCGCCGCCCTGTGCCATGTCGCGATTGCCGCCGCCACGGCCGCCGAGTGCGTTCATCACCTGCTTCATCAGCGCACCCATATCGAACCTGGCGCCAGGCGTCTGCGCGAATACCAGCGTCGGCTGCCCCGCGCCCGCACCCAGCAGCGCGACTACATTCTGCTCCGCCGCCACCAGTTTCTGCGCCAGTAGCTTCACAAATCCAGCATCGCGATCCGTCATCACCAGCGCGACCATCTTGCGTCCATCGGTTTCCGGCGTTTCCGCAAGAACTTTTCCCGCGCGCAGCTCGGCAATTTCTTCGTTCAACTTGTGAGCATACTTCGCCGCGATTTTGTTGTCGTCAATCGTCTTGCGGATCTGCGCCGGAACATCCCACACGTGCGTGGAGAAGAGCGACCCGGCATCGGTGAGCGTCTCGTAATCCTTGCGAGCATGTTGCACGGCACGTGCTCCGCAAACGAACTCGACGCGAAACCCTTGCTTCACCTTCTCCACTTTGCGGATAAGAATCGCACCTATCTGTCCCGTCGATTTCACGTGCGTTCCGCCGCACGCGCAGAGGTCGAAGCCCTCGATGTCGATCAGCCGCAACTTTTCGTGATTGGCCACCGGAATCTTCCGCACTCCCATCGCGCGGGCTTCTTCTTCTGTCGCAAGATGCATCTTCACCGGACGGTCATCCCAGATCACCTGGTTGGCCTGCAACTCCGCCTGCCGCGCCTGCTCCGCCGCAAGCGATTTCGTTCCGAGATCGATCGTGCACGTCTCTTCGCCCATGTGGAACGAAACCGTCGGCATCTGGAAGAGTTCGACGAATGCCGCCGAGAGCACATGCTGCCCCGAGTGCTGTTGCATGTGATCGCGCCGTGAATCGACATCGATAAATCCACGCACCCGCGTCGGCGCATCGCTCAGTCCTTCCGCCGATTCGAGGACGTGGAGTATCTCGCCGTCCTCGCTCTCCGCAACCTCGGCCACACGCAGCTTCGGCAGGAACTGCCCGCGCTCGCCCTCCAGAGGTTCCAGTTCGATCCAGCCGGTATCGAACGTCTGCCCGCCGCTGGCCGGATAAAACGCCGTCCGGTCGAGCACCAGTGCGGTGCGGCCGTCCGTCAGTGTCCGCGTCTCCATCAGGGCCGCGACAAAGTCGTAGAGGAAGGAATTCTGGTAATAGAGACGTTCAGTCATGAAAACCAATAAGCTCCGCAACGCTAGTACGGCTGAATGATACCGCCGATATTCCGGTCCTTCGGCAGTTCCGGTCCGCCGATTCCGAGGTACTTCGAGATTACATCGATATATTTCAATCCAGAGCCGGTGTTGAACAGGACGACGTGCTCGCCTTCCTTCAGGAATCCCGATGCCAGCAGCTTGCGATACGCCGCCAGCGAGGCCGCGCCTTCCGGCGCCGCGAAGACGCCCTCTTCGCTCGCCCATTCGCGGAAGGCCTGCATGATTTCGTCGTCGGTCACCGCGACGGCCGTGCCATTGCTCTTATGCAAAATGTCCAGGCAGATGAAGTCTCCGTAAGCCTTGGGGACGCGCAATCCGGCGGCCAGCGTGCTCGCGTTTTGCCACGCTTCGGAGGCCGGCTTGTTCTCGTCCCAAGCCTTCACGATCGGTGCGCACCCCGCCGCTTGCACGGTAATCATCTTCGGGCGCTTTGAGCCGATCCAGCCAAGAGTCGCCATTTCCTCGAAGGCTTTCCACATGCCAATCAGCCCCACGCCGCCGCCGGTGGGATAGATGATTGCATCCGGCACCTGCCAGTTGAGCTGCTCGGCCACCTCGTAGCCCATCGTCTTCTTGCCTTCCACGCGGTAAGGTTCCTTGAGCGTGGATACGTCGAACCAGCCTTCCTTGTCCTTGCGTTCGGCCACCATCCGGCCGCAGTCGCTGATCAGGCCATCGACGAGCGTGACCTTCGCGCCATACGACTCGCACTCCACGCGGTTCGCTATCGGCACGTCTTTCGGCATGAAGAGGTGCGCTTCCAGTCCTGCCGCCGCCGCGTAGGCCGCCAGCGCGCTCGCGGCGTTGCCCGCCGAAGGCGCTGCCAGCTTCTTCAATCCATAGTGGCGAGCCATCGTCACCGCCGCAGACATCCCACGCGCCTTGAACGCACCTGTCGGGTTCAGTCCCTCATCCTTGATATATGCGCCGGGATATTTGCGGCTAGGCAGCATGGGCGTCATGCCCTCGCCCAGCGTCACCGGCTCGGCATCCGGCAGAACCTCGCGGTATCGCCACATGGATTTCTCGCGACCGGCGAGCGAATCGCGCGTGAAATTGCGGGCAATCGGCGCGAGGTCGTAGCGCACGTAGAGAGGCCCTACGCATTTTGGACAGACGGTTTGCGGCTGCGCGGCGCTCGTTTTCTCGCCGCAGCGGGAGCACTCAAGATGAGCAATTTTCGCCATAAACCCCTACCTTAATTGAAGTACTTCGGACACCCAACCCCGTTCGGACGCCGGGTTAACGCGGCAATCCGCGCAGCAGCGAGTTCGTTCTGCGAAACAGCGGCCGCTCACGACGACGGAGAAATCCGGGCATCGTGGCGCGTTTCTGCAAAATGCGCTGCGACCACTCGCGCGCTTCGGCGTTTCTTCCCTGCGAAGCCAGGAACTGCGCGTAATGCAGTTGTGTCTCGGTCAACGTCGAAATCCGCAGCGCGTCCTGGAACATGGCGTTGGCCTGCTCTGGATGTTTCGTCTTCGCGTAGGCATACGCCAACAGCCCAATCGCGCGATGGAAATCATAGCTGCGATCCTGCGCGATGACACGCTCCAGGTCAACACGCGCAGCCTCAAAATCTCCAAGCTCAACTTCCGCCACGGCGCGCCGATAGAAAGGATCGGGGGAATCCGTGCGCTGCGAGATCGAGCGGTCGAAGCACGCACGCGCGGCCTGCCAGCGACTCTCGTCAAGATAAAGCTGGCCAAGTTCCTCGTAATTTCCAGCCGAGGGATTGTCGCGAATTGCCATCTCCAGCTCGCGAATGCGACGCCCGCGCTGTACGAACTTGAACGTGCCTGGATCGCCAAGTTCCGGAGCTGCCTCCACCGCCAGGTACACCAGTGCGCCGATTGGTCCGAGGAAAAGGATGACCCAGATCCACCACCAGTTCGGCTGTTTGCGCACGAAGTGGATGAGCGCCACGACTACCAGCACGAGACCAAAGATGCCGAAAGAGAAGATTGAGCCTAGCCCGAACATTGCGTGCTAATCCTAACAGCGCAAATCGCATTTCGATATCGCGATTTGCACTATGTTCACGGAATCCGTTCGCACAAAAGTGTAGAATCAGGGGAAAGATGCCGCGCGTTCGCCTTATAGCTATCGATATCGACGGCACGCTGCTCGACCATCAATTCCAGGTCTCGGCGGCCAACCTGCGGGCCCTGCGGCGTGCACACGAACGTAACGTCGAAATCGCCCTCGTCACCGGACGCCGCCATGCCTTTGCCCTCCCGGTTGCTCGCGCCCTCCAGTTCGACGTCACGCTCATCAGTTCGAATGGCGCTGTCACGCGCTCCAGCTCCGGAGAACTCTTTTACCAGGATCAACTCCCCCACCAAACCGCCGCGGCGCTGATTCACCACATGACAAACTTCCGCGACAACCTCGTGCTCACCTTCGATCGCGAAGTCCGAGGGGCGCTCGTTGTGGAGAGCGTGGACGAGTTGAACGCATCCATTCAGCGCTGGATGGAAAAGAACGCCGAGTATATCGAACCAGTCCGCCCCATAGAACGCTCGCTGACGGAAGACCCCATCCAGGCGATGTTCTGCGGCTCCATCGCGAGAATGGAAGAAGCGCAGGCGCATCTGCTTTCCGCGCCGGAACTGCTGCGGCGCGTTACCGTGCTCAAGACGCAGTACCAGGCGCGCAATCTCTGCATCGTCGACGTGCTTAACCAGGGATGCTCCAAGGGACACGCCCTTCGCCGCTGGACGGAACATCGCGAAATCCCTCGCGAGGAAATCATGGCCATCGGCGACAACTACAACGATATTGAGATGCTTGAGTTTGCCGGAGTGCCGGTTATCATGGGGAATGCCTCCGAGGATCTGAAGAAGCCCGGCTGGACCGTGACCCTGGGCAACGATCAGGACGGCGTGGCGCACGCCGTGGAAAAGGTGCTGAGCGCGTGAGGCGTCTGCTACAAGTCGCATTGCTGATCGCCGCTTTTCTGCCTGCGGCCAACGCCCAGCAACTCGCGCATCTGCGTAACGGATTTACCCTTCACTTCAATCACAAGCAGGCACACGGCACGGACACAAGGCTCTATCTCGACTCCGGTTCCGCCAGCTTTGTCGATGTCCCGACAAACGATATTGCGGACTATGAAGCCGACGCCGTCGCCACTGTGGAAAATCCTAAACCCGCCACCGTCCGGGAAGATATCTCTCGCGCCAGCGACGCTACCGGTATCGATGAGGATTTTCTCGCCAGCGTCATTCACAACGAGAGCGGCTTCAATCCCCGCGCGGTCTCTCCCAAGGGCGCGCAGGGACTGATGCAACTGATGCCGCGGACGGCCGCGCAACTCGGCGTGCGTAATGCATTCGATCCCGCCGAAAACATCGACGCCGGCAGCCGTTACCTTCGTCAGTTGCTGGCACGTTACAACGGTGACGCCATCAAGGCTCTGGCTGCTTACAATGCCGGGCCGGGACGCGTCGCGCAATTCAACGGAGTGCCGCCCTTTACCGAGACTCGCGACTACGTGGCGCGCGTCATTCGCGAGTTCAACCAGCGCAAGCAAAAGGCCGCCGAGCAAAAACAACAAAAAGTTTCCCGCTAAATCGTGAGGACTCCACCGTCCTTGAAGTCTTCTTTCGTTTGACCGGCGCTATCGAGTCGGTTACCTTGGAGTTTCCTGATTGCGCTGAACGGTGTGGACAAACATGTCCGTGCGGTTCGTCGTGAAAGCTTCCGATGAAAAAACACCATGCCGTTACAACTGCCGTCGTCATCGTCGTTCTTGGCGCTCTCGTCTACCTCCAGTTCCGAACCTGGCGAGCCTTTAACTGGAAACAGTTCCTGGCAGTTTCCGGCGATCTCTTCACGACTTCCCATGGCTTGATCCACCTTGCGATTGCCATCTCGCTGATATACGCCGGCTATTACATTCGCGCCATACGCTGGAAGCTTTATCTTCGGCCGGTAAAGCACGTCCCCGTATCGAGGCTGGTGGCTCCGCAGTACGTCGGTTTTGCCGGACTGGCCATCTTAGGCCGCCCCGGCGAATTGATTCGTCCGTATCTCATCGGCAAGCGGGAGGGATTGTCATTTTCCTCGCAGTTGGCGGTCTGGTCGGTAGAACGCATCTTCGACATGGGGGCCTTTGCCATTCTGCTGGCGTGGAACATCCTGATTGCGCCGCCCAGTCTCCGCGCCAACCCTTATTATCCCGCCCTGCAAAAGGGGTCGTGGTTTCTGTTGGCGGGAATTGCAGTCGTGGCGACTGTGGCAGTGGTGCTCCGCCGTAGCGGCCCTCTTGGGTCGGCATTTGTCCTGCGGGTCTTCAATTTCGCGCCGGCATTCGCGCGCAAGTTGGCCAGCAAGGTGGAGGCTTTTGCTGAAGGGCTCAACACTATTCACAATCTTTCCTCGTTTCTCCAGCTTGCTGGTCTGTCGTTGCTCATGTGGTTCATGATTGCCCTCGCCTACCTGGAAGTACTTCACGCCTATGCCGCTCCCCTGTTGCGTATGCATCTTGGACACGTCATGCTGGTCATGGGATCGAGCATGGTCGGTTCCATGCTCCAGTTGCCGGCCGTTGGCGGAGGCTCGCAACTGGCCACCATCAGCATGATGCATTCTGTCCTCAACGTACCGGAGGCCCTGGCGGTCAGCGCCGGAATCATGCTCTGGATGGTTACCTTCATGGCAGTGCTGCCCGTTGGATTTTTCTTCGCCCGGCGCGAGGGCCTCTCCGTCCTGAAACTCTCGGAAGAATCGGAAAAGAGCGAGGAAAATGCGGAAGCCCGGGCCGACTTTACGGTTTGATACACCAGCTTCGAATCCGTTCCCTGGCGACTCATGCCTGTTACAATCAGTGAAGTCAGCGGTTCCGGCCATATTCCGTTACCCGTGCAGGAGAGCGTCGCTGGCGCGATCAGCCCATGAAATGTCCATTCTGCGGCTTTGCAAACGATAAAGTAGTCGACTCGCGTGAGAGCAAGGAAGGCGCATCGATTCGCCGCCGTCGCGAATGCCTCAAGTGCGAGAAGCGCTTCACTACTTACGAGCGCATCGACGAAATACCGTACATGGTCGTCAAGAAAGACGGCCGCCGCGAGAAATTCGACCGCCAGAAAGTTCTCAATGGACTGCTGCGCGCCTGCGAGAAACGCCCCGTCTCGATTGGAAAACTGGAACAGATCGTCAATGAATCCGAGGGTTTCGTCATTGATTCTCCCGAGCGCGAGCGCCGGACGAGTGAGATCGGCGAGCTCATCATGAATCGCCTGCGCAACCTCGACAAGGTTGCCTACGTGCGTTTCGCCTCGGTGTATCTCGACTTCAAGGACGTACACGAATTCATGTCGGAGTTACAGGACCTGCTTCGCAGCAAGGAGCCTCGCGAAAAAGATATCGCGAAGCTTTTGTCTTCCGGTAAATCGAAAGTGGGTCGTTGAGCATCCAACGGTCAGTGGGGCCGATGGTACGATCGCTCCGGATTCCTGAAAACGCCGCGCGATGGTTGCTGGAGTAAACGGCGTGATCCTGTGAGCGGCGCCGGCATCACTGACAATTCAGGCTCGCCTGGTGGGGCTGAGCCGGCCGTTCCGCGCGAACGGCACGAACGAACAAGATCATGTCCTATAAAGTTACCCTGATTCCCGGTGATGGTATCGGGCCGGAAGTTACCGGCGCGGCCGTCCGCATCCTGGAAGCGACTGGCCTCAAGTTCGAGTGGGAGAGTTATGAGGCAGGCGCTGACGCCTATGAGAAGTACCACGAATATCTTCCCAAGCCGTTGCTCGACTCCGTCGAACGGACGCGCGTGGCGCTCAAGGGCCCGGTCACCACGCCCATTGGCGGCGGATTCAGCAGTATCAATGTTCAGCTCCGCAGGCACTTCGAGCTGTTCGCCAACTTCCGCCCCATCCGCAACCTGCCCAACGTCCCGACGCACTATCCGGGCGTCGATCTTATTATCGTGCGCGAAAATACCGAGGGACTTTATTCCGGCATCGAGCACGAAGTGGTCCCCGGAGTGGTGGAGAGCCTGAAGATCATCACCGAGAAGGCCTCCACGCGGATCTCGCGCTGGGCGTTCGATTATGCGCGCAAGATGGGACGCAAGAAGATTCACGCCATTCACAAAGCGAACATCATGAAGCTTTCCGATGGCCTCTTCATCCGCTGCTCGCGCAACATTTCCAAGGAATATCCCGAGATTGCATACGCCGAACACATCGTCGACAACACCTGCATGCAACTCGTCACCAACCCATACCAGTACGACATGCTGCTGCTGGAGAACCTCTACGGCGACATCGTCAGCGATCTCTGCGCGGCATTCGTCGGCGGACTCGGTCTTGTGCCCGGAGCGAACTTCGGACACGAATGTGCCGTCTTCGAGGCCGTCCACGGCTCTGCCCCGGACATCGCCGGCAAAGGCATCGCCAATCCTACGGCTGTCACCCGCTCGGGAATTCTCATGCTTCGCCACCTCGGAGAAAACGAAGCGGCCGATCGCGTGAAGCACGCCATCCACGCTGTCTACACCGAACGCGCGCACTTAACGAAGGACATGAGCGGAACGGCCAGCACCAGCGAATTCGCCGATGCGGTCATCGCGAAGATGGGCGAACAGGCATAATTGAGATTCCATTCCTTGCGGCACGGCTTCGGCTGTGCCGTTTTTCTTGCGCCTCGTTGCATGGACCTTTCGTGGCCATTTCCTCCCGGCCCGGTACCGAATCAGAACCTCCGGATTCTTCCAACTTTATCTCTGCATCGGCGAACTCTTCGTGCGCATCTGTAGCCTCGTACGGTATGATTGTGAGTTACGTCACAGTGTGGGGTGATACTGTGATGAAGCGTGAACCGGCGGGCCCTGGAGCTGTGCGTCCCGTCCAGGTTCGCTTTCCCGGCATAATCATTTTTCGAAGACACTAAGGAGTCCGCTACGAACGCGTCCAGCACACCCTATAACCGCGCGCATCACCGGTTTGCGGTGTTCACCGCGGGTTGCACGTTCCTGCTCATCATCATCGGAGCCATGGTCACCAGCAAGGATGCGGGCCTCTCCGTCCCGGACTGGCCGACCTCCTTCGGACGCTTCCCCGTCACCTACCGTTATTTTGAAGTTCCGCTCGTCGGCGGCGTCCTCTATGAGCACGGCCATCGCATGATCGCGCAACTGATCGGCATCTTCACCATCATCCTCGCCGTCTGGACGCAAAAAGTCGACCGACGACCGTGGATGCGGGCGCTTGGCTGGACCGCACTCGGCGTCGTAATTGCGCAGGGAATTCTTGGCGGCATTACGGTACTCTTCTATCTTCCGCCGGCCATTTCCACTGCCCACGCCACGCTAGCGCAGATTTTCTTCTGCATCCTCGTTAGCATCGCTTTGTTTACCAATCGCGACTGGACCGAGGGATCGCCCGAGCAATTGCCGCAAACAACCAGTCCGCGCCTCACGACGCTCAGCGTCCTGACTGTACTTTCGGTGTTTGTGCAACTCGTGCTCGGCGCAGCCTTCCGGCACAACGGACTCAAGCTGATTCCGCACATCATCAGCGCCGGTGTGGTCACCACCATGATTCTCTGGACGACGCTCACTGCGCTTCGCCGTTATCGTAGCGTGCCGCAGTTGCGTAAAGCGGCCGTGCTTTTGCACTCGCTACTTTGGATTCAGCTCACGCTCGGTCTTGGCGCATATCTCACGCTGGTCGTCTGGGATAAGAACGCGCCGCGTCCGCTCACCAGCATGGTCATCGTGACCGTGGCTCACGTCGCCGTGGGAGCGCTTGTGCTTGCCACCGCGGTTGTATTTGCGATTCAGGCGCGGCGTCATCTTGCCGTTTCCAGCGAGGTTCCCGTGGCATCCACGCAGAAGGCGGTGCATGCATGAGTACGGCCACGCAGCAACTCACCTTGCCCCGCACCGGAGTCGCGGGCCTGTTCAGGGACTACTCCGAACTGGTCAAGGTTCGCGTCACCACGTTAATCGTGATGAGCGCCTGGTGCGGCTATTACTTCGGCGCGCTCAAGTCCGGCGTCCCCACTCTCTCGTGGACTCTGTTTCACGCGCTCGCCGGCATCGGCCTTGTCTCCGGCGGAACCGCCGCGATGAACGAAATCATCGAGCGTGATACCGATGCGCTGATGCGCCGCACCGCCATCCGTCCGCTCGTCACCCGTTCCATGAGTGTGTTGCACGCCACTACCGTTTCGCTCGTGATGATTCTCGGCGGCGCCATATACCTCGGCTTTGAGTGCAACTGGCTGACGGCTGCGCTGGCGATGGCCACTTCGCTCGTCTACCTGCTCGCCTATACGCCGCTCAAGAAAGTCGGCCCCATCTGCACGTTTATCGGCGCGTTCCCTGGCGCCATGCCTGGGGTCCTCGGCTGGACGGCGATTCGCGGACGCCTTGAGTGGGAATCGTTGGTGCTCTTCGCCATCGTTTTCTTCTGGCAGTTCCCGCACTTCCACTCCATCGCGCTGCTTTATCGCGAAGACTACGAACGCGCTGGCATTCGCATGTTGCCCGTGGTGGAAGACGACGGGCGTTCGACGGCCAGCGCTATCATGCTTTATGGAAGCGCGCTGCTACCCACCACCATGGCGCCAACTCTCGTGGGAATGACTGGCGTCTGGTACCTGGTAGGTTCTTCCGCGCTAGGTTTGATTTTGTTTTACTTCTGCGTTCGGGTCTGGCGGGAAGTGCTGCCGCCTTCAGCGCCGCGCTCCAAGGTTCTCGCGCGACACCTGTTACAGGCGACCGTCATTTACCTGCCACTGCTGTTCGCTCTTATGATGATCAACAGCGTGGTCTAGTTTTTCACGCTGATTTGCGATAGGCTGCGAGTCCCCAACTTGGCGGCCACGTTGTTACAATCTAACAGTGACCACAAAAAGTACACTTTCCGCTCCGGCTGAATCCCCTATCCACTCAGCGCCGGCAGGCAGTTCTCCGGTCATCAGCGTTCAAGATCTTCGTCACGCGTATGGCGACCGTAAGGCGCTCGACGGTGTTTCCTTCGATGTCCATCCCGCTGAAATCTTCGGCCTGCTTGGTCCGAACGGCAGCGGCAAGACAACGATGTTCCGCATCCTTTCGACGCTGATGATTCCGAGCGGCGGCCGTGCCATCATCATGGGACACGACACTGCCACGGATCCTTCTGGCGTTCGCCGCGAAATCGGCGTCGTCTTCCAGGCGCAGAGCATCGACGTCAAGCTGACTGCCGCTGAAAATCTAACGCACGTCGGACACCTCTACGGGCTCAGCGGCTCCGCGCTCAAGCAGCGCGTCAGCGAGATGCTCTGCCGCGTGGCGCTCGACGACCGTGCCGGCGATCGCGCTGAAACTTTCTCCGGCGGCATGCAACGCCGCCTCGAACTCGCCAAGGGACTGTTGCATCATCCGTCCGTGCTTCTGCTCGACGAGCCCACTACCGGACTCGATCCCGGCGCGCGCCGCGACCTCTGGCAATATCTCCAGGTCTTGCGCGACCAGGAGGGCGTCACCATCATCGTCACCACCCACTTGATGGAAGAGGCCGAGAAGTGCGATCGCCTCGCGATTCTCAGCCACGGGCATCTTGTCGCGCTCGGCACGCCCACTGCGTTGAAGTCGGAGATTGGCGGCGATGTCATTGCGCTCGAGACAAAGGCTCCCGACGCGCTCGCGCAAAAGATTCAGCAGCGCTTCGGCATCGAAACCAAGATCGTCGACACCCAGGTGCGCCTCGAACGCGAAGGCGGCCACCGCTTCATCACCGACCTGGTCGAAGCTTTTCCGGGCGCCATCGACGCGGTTTCCATCGCCAAGCCAACGCTTGAAGATGTGTTCATTCAACGCACCGGCCACCGCTTCTGGAATGAAGATTTGGCGGCGAAGCAGGAACGCGCCGAAGCGGACAAGAAGAAGAAACATTAATACGGCCGTCATAGCCGGGCCTCGGCCCCGGAGAAAGTAACGTTTCATGGCTACGCAATCCAACGTCATTACACGTCCGGTCGCCGGCAACACTTTCAGCCTGTTGCCTGCGTTTTCTCTCTGGCAGCGCGAAGTCGTCCGCTTTTATCGCAACATCAGCCGCGTTGTCGGCGTCATCGCCTCGCCCCTGCTTTTCTGGATCGTCATCGGCTCCGGCTTCGGCACCTCCTTCCGCAATGGCGCCAATGGAGCGTCGCAGCACTACCTGGATTTCTTTTTTCCCGGCGCGCTCATCATGATCGTCCTCTTCACTTCGATCTTCGCCATGATGTCGCTGATTGAGGATCGAAATGAAGGCTTCTTGCTCTCCGTGCTCGTCGCTCCGGTGAACCGCTCGGTGATCGTGCTCGGCAAGGTGCTTGGCGGCACCACGCTGGCCACGCTACAGGGCATTATCTTCCTGGTCTTCGCGCCGCTCGTCGGCGTGCACTTCACCGTGCTCAGCTTCCTGCTGATCGTGCTCGATACTTTCCTCGTGGCGTTCTCGCTGACCGCGCTCGGCTTCATCATCGCCTGGCCCATGGACTCCACCTCTGGTTTCCACGCCATCATCAACCTGTTCCTGATTCCGCTCTGGCTACTCTCGGGATCGCTCTTCCCCATTACCGGCGCGTCCTTCTGGATTCGTTTCCTGATGCGCATCAACCCGTTGACATACGGCACCGAGGCTCTACGCGCCCTCATGTTCCCGGCCACTGCTTCGCCGAAGTTCCCGCTGGGACTTGATCTCATCGTCCTTGGCGTATTCACCGTGTTGCTGTTCACCATCGCCTTCGTCGTCGCCAATCGCCGCACGACAAAGCCGGCAGCTTAGACAGAGGAGTCGCGAAAGCCACATCCATGCAAGTGCTCTACGATCTCCCTGCGCTGAACGCGGTGCTCAACGGCTCCTGTGCCGTTCTGTTGCTCACCGGACGCTCCCTCATCAAGCGCGGCAAGATCATCGCGCACAAGCGGGTCATGATCGCGGCTTTCGTGACCTCGATTCTCTTTCTCTGCTCGTATCTTTATTTTCACGCGCACGCCGGAATCATCTATTTCAAGGGACAAGGCTGGACGCGCCCCGTCTACTTCACCATCCTCGTCACCCACACCATCCTTGCTATCGTCATCGTGCCGCTTGTGCTGACGACGCTCTACCGCGGCCTCAAGCGCCGTGACGAGCGCCACCGTGCGATTGCCCGCTGGACGTATCCGATCTGGATGTACGTCTCCGTCACCGGCGTCATTGTCTACTTCATGCTCTTCCAGTGGTTCCGCGCCTGATCGCGAACATTCGTCTCCAATAGAAAAAGCCCGCCATCGCAGCGGGCTTCTCCGTCTTGTCGGTCCCTACTGCGGCCGGTACTTATATGCCTTCTTGAGATACTGACGCGCCAGGTCGGCCTCGTTGTCGGAGTTGTTGTAGGCGAGCACTTGCTGATACCGCTTCACTGCGGCATCGCGCATTAATAGCGTGTCGTACATCTGTCCGGAGGCCAGGTTCGCGCGCTGGACAAGCTCCTTGTCGGCGTTCGGATACGTTCCGACCATATCGAACGCTTGCGCTGCTTCTTCGAACCGGTGCTGCCCGCGCAACGCCACTCCCAGTCCCCACGCCGCCGACGCCGGTTCCGGCAGCGAATACTTCCCTTCCTTGTAGTTCTTCAGCATGGCGTGATATTGCGCGATCGCTTCCGATCCGTGTCCCGCGGCATTGAGCAGTTGGCCGTACTCCACCGCCAGCAGGAAGCTGCGGGGATACTGCTGCGTCATTTCCTTCACCAGCTCCAGCGCTTCGGGGTATTTCTCCTCGCGACGGAGGAACAGTGCCAGAGCGATCTTGGCGTCCATGCTGGCGGGACAGTTGGAGCGCGCCGACAGTCGCAGGTATTGGAGCCCTTTCTGCTTGCTGCCGCTGATTCCCACGATCGACGCCGCGATCTTCACCGGCCAGCTCAGGCTCCCGATGATGTAGTTGTGCACCCCGACGATCATCATGGCGTCGGTGTAATACGGGTCCAGTTGCAGTACACGGTCGTGGTCGCGCCGTGCCGCCAGCGCCGAGCGAATCGCCGCCAGCCACGCTTTCTCGCCCATCCCCATGTAGGTCGAGCGCATCCCCCGCGCCACGCCCCGCGCATAAAGCGCCTGTATGTCGTTGGGATTCTTCTGTAGCAGCGCGTCCGACAGCGCCACCGATCGCGCAATCAGGTCGTGGATACGCTTCTGCACCACCGGGTCCAGGGGCCGCTTGGCCTTACGGTCCAGAAAACTGTCGTTCGCGTAGCTCTCGGCGTCCATCGCCCCAATTCGGTAGAGCTCCTTGAACACCACGGATGAGAGCAGATAGTTGTTCGCGTACGGATCGTTGGGATGCTCCCTTACCAGGATCTCGAAGTCATGGATCGACTTGTCGTAGTCCATGTTGTAGAACTCATCGAACCCGCGCTTCGCAATCGGATTATTGAGCGGGCTGACGAATCCGTCCGGGTTATAGGCACACCCTTCACTTTCGGTGGACGCGGCAAACAATGGCAGGCAAATCAGCAGGAGGCATGCGAGAACTATCCAGCGGCCGGAAAGACTTCGGTTCGGTTTCATGGTCTTGTACTACGCAGAAGTTTACCCGAAGTTGCGGACTTCCCGAAGGGCGTCCTTGGGGAGACTCTCTTCTCGCACCACCGGATTGTCATGTAGGCAGTTCTTTCACTGTCTCCGTAATTCCTTCCCGTCCAAATCAGCATCCGCGCGGCGGCATTCCCCGTAAACCCTGCCGCCAGCAAAACTTCCGGAACTCCCGCCTTTGGAAGTGGACATGCCCTTGCTAGTACGGAGGATTATCGATGTCCGACATGCAAAAAGAAATTCCTCACCAATATTGGAAGCCGGTCCAACTCGACGATGCCTCGCCGGATGCGCCAGCGGTCTACTTTTGCACGAACTGCGGCAGCCGTCTTGCCGACGGTGCGCACTTCTGTCACGTTTGTGGCAATGGCCGTGATTCCATCGCGCCTACCAGGGCCCTCATCTGGCTCGGCCATATCTTCGACGTCCGCAAGCTTCAGTTGAAATCTGGGCTCACGCCGATGAGCTTCGCGCTTTTCGTCTGCGGGTTAGGATGCGCCGTGGGTGCCATTCTCACCGGCTTCCTGAATAAGGCGGCCACGCTGGTCCAATGGCAGGCCGTGCAGGTCTGGCGGATGGAGTGGCTCCTCGGGACAATCGCCGCACTTCTTGGCGCCGAGCTCTTCCAGCGACGAAGTTCACCGCCGCCGGAGGAGTAGCCCAAGGGGCTGGAAGAATTATCGCTCGAACGGCCAGAGATGGTTCACTGGCCCTATTCCTTTTCCCATCGGATGGGCTGTCTCGATGGCGCGGCAGACGTATGTCTTTGCTTCAGCCACCGCCGGCTCCAGCGGTATACCCTTGGCCAAGCTGCACGCCAGTGACATTGCAAAAGCGCACCCGGTTCCGTGGGTTGAGCGCGACTCCAGATGTGCCCCCGCGAACCGCTTTTCGTGGATCTCGTCGCATCCCCGCCAGGCCAGCAGGTCGACCGCCTCCGCCAGATGGCCTCCCGTCACAACCGCCGCCCCTACTCCCAGCTCGAGCAGGGCTTGGGCCGCCCGGTTCTGGTCTTCCTGTGTCTCTATCTTTACTCCCGTCAGTTCCTCCGCCTCGGCCACGTTTGGAGTCACCACCGCCGAGAGCGGCAAAATCCTATCTTTAAGGATCGCCACCCCTGCTTCGTCGAGCAGTGCCGCACCCGACGATGCCCGTATGACCGGGTCGGTGACGACCATCGCTGGTCGAAAGCGGTCCAGAAAGTCTGCCACCGCTTCAGCCACCTCCGCCGATCCCAGCATCCCCAGCCGTACGGCAGCAATCGGCAGATCCCTCGCCAGCTCTTCAAGCGTCGCCCGGATCACAGTTCCGTTCACCCGGTGTACCGACCGCACCCCCTGCGTCGACTGTACCGTCAGGGCCGTGATGCAGCAGGCGGCAAAACACCCGTGCGCCGCCGCCGTCTTGACGTCCGCCGTAACACCCGCCCCCGAGGACGGGTCAAAACCGGCGATCGTCAGCACAATGGGGGCATTGTTCCAGGATCGGCCGTTGTTCTCAGACATACCCGCACGCTAAACCAATCCTTCCACTCTGAAAAGATACAACCCAAGTACCCCTTGGGCACGTCCTCAAAACCTTGGTGAATATGCATATTTGCGAGGGTATGCGCCTTCCCGGGTCGCCCCTCCCCGGCATTGGCACTCGCCGGACGCCTTGCCGGGCGCGGCTTTCCGGGGGAGTCGGTTCATCCGCCCGAGGCCTCAAAGGCTTCCTGAATCCCCCTCGGACGGTCCCCGCCGAACCCTTCGGGGCCTACCACGGGTGAGTCTGAATTGCAACAGGAAAGTTCTAATTATTTTCTTCGGGGTTGACCCTAATTGCCGCAGTTTCATACAATTACAGAGACGCGGCCCGGGGACATCCTGGGCTTCAACGTTTCAAGGGGACCATCTATTCAGGACGATCATTCGGTTCCAGACCAGTCCCTAGGAGGGGCAAAAACTTTGAGATTGAAGAGAGGTGTTTGAATGCGACGAGTACTGACCCTGTCGACGCTGGCTATTCTGTTGGCCAGCACCCTGGGAGCGGCACCCGGCCAGATAACATCGGACTCCACGGCAAAGGTTACCCCGGTATCCAGTCAGAAAGTTCAAGAGAACCTGCCCAGACCCTACCAGGAGGGAAGAGCATCTTGGTATGGGGAATTCTTCCAAGGGAAGCCAACCGCCAGCGGTGAGGCCTACGATATGTACGAGTATACGGCCGCTCATCCGACCCTGCCGCTGGGAACCTGGGTTCGTGTAACGAACCTCAGAAACCAGCGGTCGGTCATCGTGCGAATCAACGACCGCGGCCCTATTGTCCCGGGACGGATCATCGATCTGTCCTATAACGCGGCCAAGTCTCTGGACATGAGCCAGCGCGGTGTCGCCAAGGTGCGCATTGATCTCGTAAAGGACACGGAAAGCGCGCCTGTCGTGGCCGAACAGAGACCGCCACAACTCGGGATCGGGTCCCGCTAGCTCCCTGTCTCCGCCGGACAGCCATCCGGCGGAGCTTCAATCCGTTACTTCCCCCTCAAAATCTTCGGGAAATGCCTGCCTTCAGGGCAAATCGCCGTAGTACACTGCCCTTGATGCTGCATACTCGCGACCGCCTGATCGTCGCCCTCGATGTCGCCTCTGCTGCCGAGGCTCGCCAAATTGTTCAATCCATTGGATCGTCGGTCTCCACCTTCAAGGTTGGCAAGCAGCTCTTTACCGCCGAAGGTCCGCAGATCGTTCGCGATCTCGTTGCCTCCGGCCGCAAGGTCTTCCTCGACCTTAAGTTCCACGACATCCCCAACACCGTCGCCGGGGCCGTCCGTTCCGCCGCCGAGCTCAAGGTCTCCATGCTGACGGTTCACACCTGCGGCGGCAGCAAGATGCTCCGTGCCGCGGTCGAGGCCGTATCTCATTTCGATGCTCGTCCCCTGATCCTTGGCGTGACTGTCCTGACCTCCATGACCCAGGAGGACATCGAAGAGGTTGGTGTCTGCGGGACGCTCCAATCGCAGGTTTTGCGACTGGCGGATCTGGCGATCCAGTCCGGCTGTGGTGGTATCGTCGCCTCCGCGCACGAGGCCCGGGAGATCCGGCGATCGCTGGGTACCGGATTTGCCATCGTCACCCCTGGCGTTCGACCCGCAGGTTCGAGCCACGGAGATCAGGCTCGCGTCGTCACTCCATCGGAAGCCATCGATGCTGGCGCCTCCCACATCGTTGTCGGACGGCCGATCACCGCCGCTCCCGATCCCGCCGAGGCCGCCAAGGCAATCCTCGACAGCCTAGCCAACCCCGTCGGTTGATCTCGTCGTATCTTCCCGCCCGGCACTCACCGCCGCTCCGGCAAGGAGCAAGGTTCCGCCCAACGCCCCCAGCCAGACCACTCCAGTGCGGAAGCCTTGGTACGCTTCCGGGCTCAGCGGAAGCAGGCTGGCAAACACGCTTGGATAAAGCCCGATCAACACTGTACCCGCCACCATGGTCCACTCTCCCCGGCGCAACGGACGTTCCTGATTCCTTCGTGCCAGCCACGCCATCACCGGCAGGCACATCACTCCTCCGTACCAGTAGACCAGCAGCGGCGTAGTGATCATCCAGGGGATGTAGCGAAGCAGCGCCTCCCGCTCATCTTGCGAACGGTCTTTCACCAGCGCATATCCCAGCGTTCCCAACCAGAAACACCAATAGGCAGCCTGCCCGGCCACCCTACCCGCACCACCCAACACGACCAGGAACAGCCCCGCCGGGCTGATATTGGCATCGAGACGCAAGACATCTGTCCGGCCAAACAGCCTGCCCGCCATCTCCGGCCAATACCGCCAGAACGGCAGCAGCAACAGCACGCCAGCCGCTGCGATTATCGCCGCCGCGCTGTATCTACGTCGTCGCACGAGCACAACTATGACCAGCCCCGTGTAGAGTTTCGTCACCACCGACGCCGCCACCAGCACCGCTCGCATCAATCGTCCCTTTGCACAGTAGGCAAATAGCAGCAACGCCACCATCAATCCATCCGTGTTTCCACCCGCCAGCAGGCAGAAGAACGGTCCGAAGCTCATCGTCACCAGCAGCATCGCCAGTGTGCTTTGCCACGTCAGTCCAATCTTCCGGCAGAACAGCGCCATCGCCGCCAGCACCAGCCCCGCCGTTAACACCGAGAATGCCGTCAACGCTTTCCCCGCCGGCAGCCAATGGAAGATAGCGCCCGCGAGCAACTCCGGTGCCGGTCCCACGAATCCGGAAGCTCCGTACGGACTCCTGCCCCTGAACCACAGTCCTGCGGCTTCGTAAAAATCCGTGTAATCGTGGCCGATGTTAAAGATTTGGATGAAGGATGGCCCGCTGCCGAAGAACCACTTCACGAGATACAACGCGAGTGCCTCTCCCGTGAACATCGTCACCAGGATTCGCAGCACCAGGTTTGTCCGTGGCCGAGTCATGCGCTCACAGCCTAACAATTTCTCCGGCTGTGTCCAATCAAATGAAAACGCGCCCCGAAAGGCGCGTTCCGACTCTATCCGCCGGGCCGGTGGTCTCAACCCCGCGGGTTAAAATTCTGCTTACAGCTTCTCGTAGAACTCGCAGGCCGAGCACGAGATAAACACTCCGCCTGGGACGTTGCGTTCGCGGTCTTTCACCCGTTTGACGATGCGTGTCGGTTTGCCGCACTTCGGACAGTCTGTACTCTTCGACGTGTCCATTACCTTCTTACGATCTGCTGTCTTTGCGATCTTCGCCATGGAAGTCTCCTAGTTCTTAATTTGCTCTGGCCGGACATGGGACACCTTGCAAGGCAAGGGCTTCTGCCCGGAAACCACCCAGGAAGCGTTTCTTCTTCCGGAACCCGGAAATGTTGTCTGCTGGTCCCGCGCCGGAAGCAGCGCAGGAAAACACGCTCGTTGCCAAGCGCATTCGCCGGGTAGCTCTTCTATTCTACACAACGCCCGTGGATACTGTCCTTGCCCCATTACCTGAATCCCCGTTACGATGTCTGCGCTCTAATTCCGTGTAGCTCATTCCATTCCGGAGTTCATTCATGTCCTCGTCGTCCACCGTCGATCTCCGTTATCCCATCGGAAAACTTCAGTGGTCCGGCTCCAACACCGATGCCGACCGCCAGCAATACATCCAGATCATCGCCGATGCCCCTGCCCGTCTGCGCGAAGCCGTTCGTGGCCTCACTCCCGGGCAGCTCGACACGCCTTATCGTCCCGAAGGCTGGACCGTCCGCCAGGTCGTGCATCACCTTCCGGACAGTCACCTCAACAGCTATGTGCGCTTCAAACTCGCGCTCACCGAAAACGAGCCAACCATCAAGCCCTATGACGAGGCCGCCTGGGCCACTACGCCCGAAAATCAGTCAACGCCCGTCGAAGTCTCGCTCGCCCTGCTCGAAAGCCTTCATGCACGCTGGGTTGCTCTGCTTCGCACTCTTAAGCCTGAGGATTGGGCGCGCAACCTCCGCCACCCCGAGCGCGGCCTCATGTCGCTCGACGCCAACCTCGCCATTTATGCCTGGCATTGCCGTCATCATGTCGCCCACATTACCGAGTTAAGAAAGCGGAGCGGCTGGTAATCGGAATTCCCTGTTTGACCATCGCTTCCATCGTTTGATACTGTCGTTAGTTCCCATTCGCCCTGCCGCAGTCATCGTCCGCGGCAGGGCGATTTTGGTTCCCACAAAACTTCATCTGTCTGCCGCAAGGTTTGTGGCGGCGGACGGCCAACGACTCACGACCGGCGACTTTCTTATGGCAATCAAATTCAAAGGCGTTGATTTTCTCGAATTCGATACCCTTCTTTCCGATGAGGAGCGCATGGTGCGCGCCACCACTCGCGAGTTCATCGAAGACAACCTTCTGCCCATCATTGAGCAGTGCAACCGTGACGGCCGCTTCCCGCGCGAACTTGTCAAGCCAATGGGCGAACTCGGATTCTTCGGCCCCACGCTCAAGGGCTACGGCTGCGCCGGCATGAACAACGTCGAGTACGGGCTCATCATGCAGGAGCTCGAGCGCGGTGACAGCGGCCTTCGTTCCTTCGCCAGCGTCCAGTCCGGACTCGTCATGTATCCCATCTACGCCTTCGGCAGTGACCAGCAAAAAGACCGCTGGCTGCCCGCCATGGCCAAGGGCGACAAGCTCGGCTGCTTCGGACTCACCGAGCCCGACTCCGGCTCCAACCCTGGCAGCATGCGCACCCGCGCCCGTCGAGAAGGCAGCGAGTACGTCCTCAGCGGCGAAAAGATGTGGATTACCTCTGGCTCCATCGCCAGCGTCGCCGTCATCTGGGCCAAGAGCGACGAGCATGGCGGCAAGGTTCGCGGCTTCCTCGTCGAGACCGACCGTCCGGGCTTCGTCGCCAAGGACATCCACGGCAAGTGGTCGTTGCGCGCTTCCGTCACCTCATCGCTCTCCATGCAGGACGTCCGCATCCCGGCCGAAAACCTGCTGCCCAAGTCTTCAGGACTGAAATCTGCGCTGATGTGCCTCAACCAGGCGCGCTATGGCATCGCATGGGGAGCCGTCGGAGCGGCCATGGCCTGTTACGATTGCGCCCTCCAATACGCGCAGTTCCGCAAGCAGTTCCGCGACCAGCCCATCGCCTCGCACCAGCTCGTGCAGGAAAAATTAGTCTGGATGATCAACGAGATCACCAAGGCGCAGTTCATGTTGTTGCAGGTCGGACGCCTCAAGGATCAGGACAAGGTTCGTCCCGAGCACATTTCGCTGGTCAAGCGGAACAACGTCTGGATGGCCCTGGAGTGTGCGCGCATGGCGCGCGACATCCTTGGTGCCAATGGCATCGCCGACGAGTACCCGATCTTCCGCCACATGGCGAACCTCGAGTCGGTCAAGACCTATGAAGGAACACACGACATTCACACTCTGATCGTCGGCTCCGCGATCACGGGGATTGACGCCTTCTGAAATACGGGGCATGATGTGCCGCTCCGGTGAGCCGGTGGTTTCATAAATTTCGCGGGGCGTGCCCTCGGCCCGGGTAGCTCGGCCGTGGGCGTCCTGGTTTTGTTGGGAAGCATTGACGCCTTGGAGGCGCAACAGAGACGATGAAAATCGAAGATAACGTACAGACGAACCTCGAATCCGACCTCGCACTCGAACTGCTGCGCGTCGTCGAAGCCGCTGCCATCGCATCCGCCCGCACCATGGGATACGGTGACCGTAAAACCGCCGACCAGGTTGCTACCGAAACCATGCGTCACGTCATGGATTCCGTTCCCATGCAGGGCGTCATCGTCATTGGCGAAGGCGAGCGCGACGAAGCTCCCATGCTTTACATCGGTGAGAAGGTCGGACGCAAATCCACCAACGGCATCCCTTTCCCCGAGGTCGATATCGCTGTCGATCCTCTCGAAGGCACCAACCTTTGCGCCACCGGTGCTCCCGGAGCCATCACCGTCCTCGCAGCCTCCGAACATGGCGGCCTGCTCCACGCCCCCGATTGCTACATGGAAAAGATTGTCGTCGGTCCCGCCTGCAAGGGTGTGGTGGACCTCGATGCACCCGTCGCCGATAACCTCGCGAACATCGCCAAGGCTATGGACCGCGATGTCGAGGACCTTGTCATCATCGTCCTCGACCGTCCCCGCCACGAAAAACTCATCGACGAGATCCGCAGCGCCGGCGCCCGCATCAAGCTCATCGGCGATGGCGACCTTGCCACCGGCATTGCCGCTGCCGTCACCGGTACCGGCATCCACGCCGTCATGGGAACTGGCGGCGCGCCGGAGGGCGTCATCACCGCCGCCGCCATTCGCTGCGTCAACGGATACATGGTCGGACGCCTCACCGGCTATACTCCGGAGCAGAAAGAGCGCATGGCGCACATGGGCATCAGGGACGTGAACAAGATTTACACCGCCGACGAACTTGCACCCGGAAAAAACATCATCTTCGCCGCCACCGGCGTCACCGACGGCGCCATGCTGCGCGGCGTGCGCTTCTTCGGCGGCGGCGTCCGTACCTCGTCGCTCGTCATGAAGATGGCCTCCGGCAAGGTCCGCTTCATCGACACCATCCACCTCGAAGAACAGACGGGTGACATGGCCGTGCGCTTCCAGTAGGAATTCGCAGCAAGAAATTGAGCGCAGCCGCGGGGTTGCGCTCTTCGTTTTTGCCTTTAGCTCGAGACTTGTGACTCGCGACTTTTTTCTACTGATTCGCCAAATTCACCAGCCCAATCAGCGCCAGCCCGTTCAGTACGAACTGAATCGCAATTGCCGTCAGTAGCAGTCCCATGATTCGCATCATGATGCGAATGCCGGTGTCGCCTATGCGTTTCCGCACCTTGTCCGCCGATGCCAGCACCCAGTAGCTCGCAAGCGCCGTCACCGTGATTGCCACGTAGATCGGAATCACGTGCTCCCATGTCGGCGACGCACCCATCAGCACCATCACCGTCGAAATCGCGCCCGGCCCCGCCAGCAGCGGAATCCCCAGCGGCGTGATGCCCACGTCTTCCTTGTGCGCGCCCTCTTCGGTCTCGCTCGGGCCTTCCTGCGTCGAGCGCTTCGCCTGAAGCATCTCCAGTCCAATCAGCAGCAGGATCAGTCCGCCGGCAATTTCAAACGCAGGCAACGTGATGCCGAACATTTTGAAGATCAGCGACCCCGCCGCTGCGAACGCGCTTAGTACGATGAAGCACGTCCACGCCGCGCGCTTTGCCATCCTGCGCCGTTCCTCCCGATCTGCATTCGCCGTCATCACCAGGAATGCCGGAATCGCCGCAAACGGATCTACCAAAAAGAAAACCGACGTGAACGCCACCACCGAGAACTCGGTCATCGACGAGAAGAAGGAATGTAGTTTTGCAGCTTCTGTCGGAATAAACATGCTTTCCTCTGGGCGCCCCTTTCAGGCCGTTTTTGCCTGAGCGGGGTCGTTGACTCGTTTCTTCTCGAAACTCGAAACTGCTTTTCGGGGACTCCAGCCTGAGTATCGCGAAGGGTGGAACCCATGTACTGCAACGATAACGATCGCTCCCGTAAAACGAAAGCCGCCTTTCGGGGCGGCTCAGCTTAAAAGTCAGGGCAACGGGTTACGGCTTCAGCGTCGTCGCCGGATGCTTCCGGCACTCATCGGCGCCCTTGCGGACAAACTCAGCCAGCGTGCCGTCCTCCTGCTTTTTCAGCAGCGACTCCAGGAACGCGTCTTTCTTTGACGGGTCGGCTTTCACGATGTTGCAGTACGCTCGCAGCATTCCCTGCGTCCCTGCCAGGTAGACTGCAAACGTATCGTTCGCCTGCTTCGGATGCTGCATGACGAATGCCGCGCTTGCCAGGATGTTCTGCAGCGTCAGGGCGTTTCGCGCCGGAGACAGTTTCTCGTCCATCAGTGGTCCAACGATGGACATGCACGCCTGCGCGTGAATATCGGGAACTTCCTTCACCCACTGGAACACCCATTCCCGGTCTTCCTTCAGTTCGGGACTCATCGGGTTTTGCTCCAGTTTCTCAATCACATCCAGCGCGCGCTTGCGCTCCTGTGGCGTGGAAGGTCCACGCGGTTCCGCCATGGCAACGGCGCATAGTGTAGCGACGATCAAACCGATAGCTAGGGTGCGCATACATGCCTCAAACGGGAGGTGCGCTTAGTGTACAACGAATTTGCCACTCTTGCGCCCTCCCGTTTGCCATTCCTCTACCTTCTGCGGCGCATTCTCGGAATCGGCGGGAAGCCCGGCGGCTTGCCGTCGAACAGCGCCACGCGCTTCTCAATAGAAATGCCAGCCGGATCGCTCTCCGGCTGGCAAACACTTCCTATGGACGGCCATCGTTCTCTATCTAGGACGCTTGCCTCACGGCCGTGTTCTGGTCGGCGCGGAAGCGCAGCAGCGCTGCGATGTGTCCGGCCTTTTCCAGTTTCACATCGCCTTTCACGTAGACCACGCCGATGCTGTTCTTCAGCGCGTTGCCGATGATCGCATCCGCGATGTCATCCATCTCCACCGTCTTCTGCCCGCAGGCCGCGCATATCGCGGACATCTTCAGGTCAACGTGCCGGCAATTGCGGCACTGCGTTCCCGGCGCGTCGAACCGGTCGCCGATCAACAGCGTCTGCACCTCGCCGTTCTCCAGCGACCGCAGCACCCGCCGCAGTCCGATTGCTCCTCGTCCGTTCCGGTGCGCCTCTCCAATCGCTTCTCTTACCAGGTCGTCGCGACGCACGGTCTCCTGCTCACGCAACAGTCTTCTTATTCCGTCGCGAACCGCGTCGCCGCTCGCTGCCACCGGATCGATCCGGAAACGTCCCAGCAGGTTCTCCCGTAGGTAGCGATGCAGCACCGACTCGAACTCCGGCCAGGTGTCTTCACGGCATCCTACCGCCAGCGACTCCCACGCATCGCGCTCGTACATTTTTCGCAGTGCGTCGGCCACTGCCTTGTAATGTTGCTTGGCCGCTTCCGCCACGTGACGTTCATTGTGGCCCGCGTCATATCCCAGGAATCCGTCGCTCTCTCCGATACGCGGCAGTTCATGATGGAAGCCGGCAACTTCGCTTACCGCGTCGTTCTCGTATCGGAAGAGCCGAGCCCGCGAACGGTCCACCAGGCAGGCCATCACCCGGGGCTTCCATTCCAGTACCGGTGTCATGTGCTTCAGGTGGAAGCGCCGGTTCACGATCAGTTTTGTTCCTTCCAGCCGCGCTGGCAGGTCGAACTCCCGCCAGAAGCCGGTCGATGAGTCCGCGAATATCGCTTTCGCCCTGCCTCCATTTTTCTGAATCTTGTCGGCCATCTCGAGTATGCGTTTCAGGTCGGCGCGTGCGCATTCGTTGCGCCCTTGTTTCTCGGCGTCGCGCATCGCGGCGCGCACCACGTCTTTCAGCACAATCGCTTCCTCGCGATGTGACTGGTCCTTCGGCGCCGTCGGTTGGTAGTAGAACGTCAGCGCGCATCCATGTGGAGATTCGTATTCGGCCAATTCGCGGATTGCTTCTCGAGTGATCATGAACACCTCTCAATCGTGAAGTACTATTTCGGTTACAGAACTCATCAGGCTGATTCCGAATGTGCTGTGGTTTTACTCTTCGTCTTGTCCGGGACTGGAATCGCCTTCCGCAGATGTTCTCTTGCTCTGCGGATCGACTCGCGCACCTCCTGTTCGGGACGTTCCGTGATCGTCCCGATCTCTTGCACCGTAAAACCTTCCATCGTGTTCAGGATGAATGCTTCCCTGTCTTCGTGCCGCGTATGCCGCAGCGCCGCGTCCACCATCGCCACTACTTCATCGTTGGCGGCAATGTCTTCCGGCGTCGCCGTGCGGCCGTCCGCGATCAGGTTTTCGTTAGTCAGCATTTCATCCGGCTGGTCGTACTCCTCAATTACGTCATCGTGTCCGTCGTCCTTCTCTCGCGGCACCAGCAGGTTCACCGAAACTGACGGAGCCTCGGGACGGCTCTGGTTCGCCAACCGGTCCATCGCCCTGCGCGCCAGCCTGTAGAGCCATGGCTCCAGCGCCACTTTCTCCGGACGCTCCTTTCGATCGTCCAGCGCATTCGCAATTACTTCGTCGATCACTTCTTCCGTCGCAATCCTTTCCAGGTGCGGCCGTCCGCGGCTGATGCGGAATCGCATCTCGTTTGACACGAACCGCTCCAGTTTTTGTAGATTTACATTTACAAATCCAGCAATATCTTCCTTCGAGATCGTCGGCGTCTGCACCGCCGCCAGCGTCTCCTCGAACGGGACCTGCTGCTGGTAGCGTCCGCGCTCCATGCGTTTGTTCCGCGGCCAGCTGTGATGGTTCCGCAAGTGGTCCTTGTGTTTCGTCACCTGCTCGATCAGGTCGTCGAAACTGCTCTTGATCGCAGGCGCCAGCGTCTCCGTCGAACTTCGCGCCGCAATCTGTCCCGTCGGAAGACTGAGGTTCAGCGAGACGATGAATCCCCTCTTGTTTCCTTCCTCTATCGAGCCATGCAGCGACACCATGTCCGGCTTGAACACGTGCAGCCGTTTACGCAACTTTTCTACTTGTTGTTGGATTGCCTGTTCTACGTCGGAAGTTTTGGAAAGTTTGTAAGTAATATGGACGTTCATGCGCGAGCCTCGGACAGAAAAACCGATGCACCTGCAGTACGTTCCTCTTGCGCCGCATTCTACACCTGTCTACACAGAAGCAAGTATGAAAACGGCGGTTGCCCCACTCCATTCATTTTCACGGCATGCTAATTGCCGTTTCCGCGTGCTGCTCCTTTTCGACTTTCCGTCGCCCCGTTCGCAATCGGCAATTTTTTCCACCTCTCTCTTGATCGCTGAAAACAAAACCGCTGCCGGTTTCTTTCCCGGCAGCGGCAAATTTCCTTCATGATTTGGCTCGTTACGTGCTCATCGTTAGATCTGTGCCCTTACCAGGGTCGCCGGCGGCTCCTCCGCTCCATACCCCTCGCCCCGCTCCACCGCCTTGCGTCCTGCGGCTTCGATGAACCGAACCAATTCCTCCCGGAATGTCTTCTTTGGCCCGAACTCTGCCAGCGGATTGCCTCGCAGAGTCGTGCTTTCCACATCATCCGCTCCGAAGCGCAACGCGATTTGCGCCACCTTCATCGCCAGCAACTCCCACGACGCGCTGATGTGCGCCACGTTGTGCAGCACCAGCCGCGCCACGGCAATATGCTTCATCTCCTGCATCCCGGTCGACGAGAATACTCCTTCCACGCCGATCCGTGGCATCACTCTCGGCGCGTATGCATCGATACATCTAAATCTTTCCTGGATGCCCCTCACGCGCAGCAGGAACTCCACTCGCTTCTCGTCCGAGCTCAACTGGCTCCCGATCGCCACCGCTCTCGCCGTGACTCCCGGCCTCTTCCTCCCGATTTCCTCCATCACGGCCGCCATCGCCTCTTCCGCAATCTCCGGATGCCCGCCGAGCACGATCTGCACTGCGCCCTTCTCCGGCAGGTTCTTCACCGTGGCTTCCGCCGCCTCGCGCAAACTCATCGCGCCACACCATGCGCAGTCGCTCGCGTGCGCCGTCAACTCCACCGCCGGTCCAAACGCCGTCCCGTTGCCGTGCATCCGTTCGCGCACGGAATTCGCCATCCATCCCAGCGCCAGGATGTCCGTCGTCTTATAGAGCGCCAGTGCGTCTTCCCGCGTCAGCGTCTCTCCTGCCATCGTTTTTTCGTGGATCGCACGCAGCCGCGCATCGTCCGTCTGGAAATCATGCCGCGTTGCCGGCACGGAAATAGATTGAGACATATCGATTAACTGTACCCGTATCGTCTGAGATGAATACTTACCGCAGGAACATCCGGTCCGCCAGGATCGTGAAAAACAGCAACATTGAGATCAACCCGTTCGTCGTAAAGAACGCGGCGTTCAGCCGTCTCAGGTCGTTTGCATGCACCAGCGAGTGCTCGTAGACCAGCAGCGCTCCCACCACGATCACTCCCGCCAGGGCCAGCTTTCCCAGTCCAAACGCCGGGACCATCCACACGAACAGCGCGAAGGCGATTGCGTGGAATCCCCGTGCAATCATCAACCCGTTTGCGATCCCGAAGTGGCTGGGAACCGAATGCAGCTTCTCCCTGACGTCATACTCGTAATCCTGGCAGCTATAGAGAACGTCGAATCCTCCGCCCCAGAACATCACCGCCGCCGTAATAATAAAGATGCGCGGGTCGAGGTTCCCTCGTATCGCTACCCACGCTGCCGCCGGAGCAATACCCATCGCCAGTCCCAGGAACAGGTGCGCCCACCTCGTAAACCGCTTCATGTACGAGTACGCGAAGACGATCGCCAGCGCCACCGGCGAAAGATAGAACGCCAGCGGATTCAGTTGCCGCGCCGCGAAAATCAGGACGGCCGACGTGATCACCACGAACCAGAAGACGAACTGCCGCGTCAGCAGTCCCGCCGGCAACGCGCGCGTCGCCGTCCGCGGATTCCCCGCGTCAATCTGCGCGTCTGCCAGCCGGTTGAAGGCCATCGCCGCCGAGCGCGCCGCCACCAGCGCCACCACAATCCATAACGACTGGTGCAGCGTCGGTATCCCGTTCGCGGCAATCACCGCGCCCGTCAATCCAAATGGGAGCGTCAGAAACGAGTGCTCCCACTTGATCATCTCCAGGGTTGTTCCAATATTTCTAAAAAGCGCCACGTATTTATTGTAACGTGCCACCCCTCATTCGCCCCTTACGCTTTCATCTTTGCGCCGTTACAATCGCTACGTCCGTTGTCTATTGAACGGCGATCGGTGACCCATGACCCGCAAGCATACCGAAGTCGAAATCAAGTTCCTTGTCGCTGATCCCGCCGCGCTTGAGCGCCAGCTTCTCGACCTCGGCTTTCGCCAGACGACCGCACCCACCTTCGAGCACAACACTCTCTACGACACGCCGCTCGGCACGCTCCGTGGCAAGCGCGAAGTCCTCCGCATACGTCTCTACGGCGAGCGCTGGACCGTCACGCACAAATCCAAAGGCAGTAATGGTCGCCATAAGTCGCGCATCGAGCACGAAACTGCTCTCACGGACGGCGAGCGCATGGACAGCATCCTGCGCGCTCTCGGCTACCAGCCTGCTTTTGTCTACGAAAAATTCCGCTCCCAGTGGACCGACTCTCGCGGCGAAGTTGTCGTCGATCGCACTCCCATCGGCAACCTCGCCGAGATCGAAGGCTCCCCGCGCTGGATCGACCAGACCGCGCGCAAGCTGGGCATTCGCCCCGATCAATACATCACCGGCTCTTACGTCGAACTTTTCCTCGCTTGGAAGCGGCGCACCCGCAGCTCCGCCCTCAACATGACCTTCCGCGAGTGCGGCACGCGCAAACCTCGCTTGAGTCGACAGGCCACCGGAAAGTGCCATTCCTCATGAGTCTTTGAACTTTTGCGGTTGCTCATTCGTACTTGCTTGAGATATCTCTTCAAGCGTTCGGCGCCATCTCGGAGCGCTCAACTCTTGATCCAACAAAAGGAAGGATCAGAATTTTCATGAGCACCGTGGAAATCCTCACCCCTGCTCCGGAGCCCGAATCTTCCTCTGGCTCTCGCTGGTTCGCCGGATCGATGGCTGCCGTCACCGTGCTCGCCGCCGCCAATCTCATCCTTCACATCTCTGTCGATCCCCGTTACGGCTACTTCCGTGACGAGCTTTACTATTTCGCCTGCGGACGCCATCCCGCCTGGGGCTATGTCGATCAGCCGCCCGTCGCGCCGTGGATTGCCTGGCTCCTTGAGCACACCATCGGCACCTCGCTTTACGCCCTGCGTCTCATCCCGGCTCTTTCTGCCGCCGCCATTGTCTGGATGACCGGCTGGTTTGCCGTCGAGTTCGGTGGCCGGCGCACTGCGCCCTGGCTTGCCGCGCTCGCCATCTTTGCCGCGCCCGTCTACCTCGCCATGGGACACTTCTTCACCATGAATGCTTGGACGCCGCTTCTCTGGATGGGTTGCGCCCTCGTCATCATCCGCATCCTCAAGACCGGCAATCAAAAGCTCTGGCTCTGGTTCGGAGTCATCCTCGGCATCGGCATACTCAGCAAGTACGACATCCTTTTCTTTGCCATCGGACTCTTCGCCGGAGTCCTCCTCACTCCGTTGCGCCGTTCGCTCGCCCGCCCGTGGATCTGGATCGGCATCGTCATCGCCGGCCTCATGGCCTTGCCCAACTTTCTCTGGCAGCTACATCGAGGCTTCCCCTTCCTTACTCTTATGGAGAACATCCGCCGTTCCGGCCGCGACGTCCGTCTCTCGCCGCTCCCCTTCCTCGGACAGCAGGCCGCCATGATGAATTTCATCGCCTACCTGCTCGTTTTTGCCGCGCTCGTCTTCTTCTTTACGCGCATCGGCAAACCCTATCGCGTCCTCGGCTGGGGATTCCTCGTCACCTTCCTGACGATGATGTTCCTCAAAGGCAAGAACTACTATCTCGCTCCCGTCTATCCCATGATGTTCGCTGCCGGTGCCGTTGCCTTCGAGCGCTGGACCGAACGCCGCTCTCTGCGCTGGTCTCGCCCCACCTACGCCGCAATCATCGCGCTCCTCGGAGCCGTTTCCGTTCCCGCCGCCATTCCATTGCTTTCCGAACAGCACTTCATCGAGTACGCAAAGACCATGCACATCCAGCTTCCCAGGTTTGAGAACGAGCCCCAGGGTTCCCTGCCACAGCTCTTTGCTGACATGCATGGCTGGCGAAACATGACGCGCGCCGTCGCCACCTACTACAACAGCCTTCCCCCCGACCTTCGCGCCAAAACCGGAATCTTCGGCAACAACTACGGTGAGGCCGGAGCCATTGATTTCTTCGGTCCGAAATATGGTCTCCCTCCCGCCATCAGCACCCACCAGAACTATTACTACTGGGGCCCTCGCGGCTACACCGGCGAAAGTCTCATCGTTCTCGGCGAAGGCGACCCGGCGAAGCTCCGGCAGGAATGTACCAGCGTCACGGTCGTCACCACGCTCGACGATCCCTGGGCTCGCCCCGACGAAAACATTCCCATTTACCACTGCATAGGACTCAAATGGCCGCTAAATGATGTCTGGCCTAAGCTTAAGCATTTCAATTAGTTAGTCGTCATTTATTAATTTGTCACTTACCCATAGCGCTCCGTTCTTACGCCTCCGGATCGCTATGCTTTTGTTTTTGCTTTCTTCTTTACATTCAGACTTGCCGACTTTCTAACCTTCACACTGTTTTTTTGCAACCGCTTCTCTCTCCACTTCCGTATATACCGTGTGAAGGCAGGAAACGCATTACAGGGAGCGCTGCTTGGAGAACTGGAAAGACTTCGCAACGCTGGTCACCGAACATCAATCCATGGTGTTCAGCGTCGCGCTTCATTTTCTTCGCGACCGCATGGCCGCCGAGGAGCTCGCCCAGGATGTCTTCCTGCAATTGCACGATGCCCTGCCCGGCCTTGAGACGCCCGATCATGTGCGCTTCTGGCTTCGCCGGGTGACTGGTCACCGCTGCATCGACTACATTCGGCGGCACAAGCACGACCCCTTGCCGCTCGAAGATATTACCGAGCCTTCGTCGCCGCCGCATGACATTGGCGACCCAATGCTCCGCCGCCGATTGCAGCAGGTGGTTGCCTCGCTGCCCGAGAAGCAGCGCATCGTCGTCATTCTCCGCTTCCAGGAAGAGATGGACATGGAGGAGATCGCGCGCGTGTTGGCCATGCCGCTCGCCACCGTCAAGAGTCGCTTGCATCGTTCACTTGCCGTCTTGCGCGAGAAACTTGAACGCGTCACAGGAATGAGTTGCGTATGAACAGGTTGGAAGAGGAACTGAAAGCCGCACTGCAACGTGAAGCACCGTCCGAGGGATTCGCCGGTCGCGTGCTCGCCCGCGTCGCCGAACGCGATCGCCAACGGCAGCAGAGCCGTCGCTGGTTTGCCCTGCCCGTCCTGCGGTGGGCGGTAGCAGCCGTCATTATCGTCGTCGCCGGTGGAGGATTCGAATATCACAAGCAGGTTCAGGAGCGGCGGGAAGGCGAACAGGCGAAGCGGCAGGTCATGCTCGCCCTGCGCATCACCAGCGCCAAGCTTCAGGAAGTGCAGTGGAAAGTACAGCAGTTGAATCGAGACCGGGAGGCTCGTGAACAATGAAAGCACCACTTCGGGTAGCACTCATCGCACTCTTTTTCGCCGGCTGTGCCATGGCCCAGCAGATCCAGTGGCCCGTCAAGCTCGACAAGCTCGCCGCCAAGGCCAGCGAAGTCGTCGATGTCCAACTCGACAAGAAGATGCTCGGCATGGCCGGAAACTTCATGTCGCAGGACGACAAGAGCGATCAGGAAGCCCATAACCTCATCAAAAGCCTGAATGGTATCTACGTAAAAAGCTTCGAGTTCGACAAGGACAATCAGTACGATCCCGCCGATGTCGAGGAGATTCGCGCCCAGCTTCGCTCGCCCGAGTGGACTCGCGTCGTCGGCGTCGAGAGCAAGAAGGACAACGAACACGTCGAGGTCTACATTCGCAACGTCAGCGGCAAGATTTCCGGCATGGTTGTCCTTGCGCAGGAGCCTCGTGAATTGACATTCGTCAATCTCGATGGCAACATCGACCCCAGTCAACTCCAGAAGCTCGGCGGAAACTTCGGTATTCCGAAAGTCGATACCGGCCATAAGGCAAAGCCTGCCGCGAAACCTGCCCCGGCTCCGAAGGCGGTGCAGAAATGAAGCGCGCGGCGTTCGCCCTTGGCTTGCTTCTTGTCGTCGTCGTGGCTCTCCCGGCCCGCGCCGCCGACAAGGAATTCGACTCACTCGTCAACGCCCTGCGCCATCACTATTCGCTCCCGCGCCCCGAGTATCCGCTGCGCGGCGTTTTCATGGGCCCGATGATGGCTCTCGCCCGTCACTCCGGCGGCGCCCGGAAAACGGAAGTCGAGGTCGCGACGTTCGAGAACATTCAGCCCGGACGCTTCGAGCCGACTGACTTCGAGAACACCGTCAACCGCTCGCTGCCCGCAAACTGGCGTCCATTTGTGCGAGTCTTCTCCAGGAAGGATCACGAGATCACGCTCGTCTACATGGACACTGCCAGCACCAGCCAGCGGATGCGGCTCTTCGTGGTAACCGCCGAGGACAACGAACTCACACTCGTACGCGTCCGTGTCCCTGACGACCAAACCATGGCTTGGGTCGACAATCCCACCCACATGGCCAAACAGCAGACCAAGTAAGCAAGCAAAAACATGCCCCATTCAGGCTTCTATTGCCTGAATGGGGCTGTTGTCTTTGATTTTGATTTTGATTCTAGCTCAGCAGCTTCTTCTCACGCTGCTGCTGTTTTCTTCTTCACTCCGCTATGTCCCATCATCGAGTGATACATTGCGCGGTCGAAGAATTGTTCCAGCGAGAGCAGGAAGTCGAGTTCGCCGAACAGTTCCAGTGCTCCATCTGCCGTTGATTCACGTTGCAGAAAGTGCCAGAGATGTTCTTTGCCCAGTATCAGGGCCCACATAAGTTCTTCCGCCGGTATTCCTTGTTCTGCGCGGTGTCTTCCGAGTTCCCGATACCGTTTTTCCACGTCCTCTTCCGTACGCATTCCGATCCAGTCTGCCAGGTTCGCATAGAGTCGCCCGATGTCGTGGGCCAACTCCTGTTCCGGGATCCTCCGGAATCCTTCCGTGCGCTCCGACGTGCGCAGTTTGCGCGCAAGACCTTCGCTCAGACGTTGTGAATGTTTTTCTATAAGGCGTGCAAACTTCAGTCCTATCATCCGTAGCCTCCATCCCACATAAATGCCATAAGGCAGGAATTCCAATCGTCAATATGACACAACACCTCGTGATCTCATTTGTTGCAGGAGTTGCCTGCATCCGCAACCGCAAAACCCGCGCCAATCAACGGTAATTTCAATGCAATGCATCGGGGAGGCAAATCGCTTGCCTCCTTATCATATCGTGATACGATATTTAACAATTCGTTCATGTGAGTCCCCCGCAACGCGAGTGGGACACTCCGCTGACAGGAAACCCCGGGGTGGTCGCCCCGGGGTTTTATTGTTTACTCTGCTTTCCGCTTCGCTCACGCGCCGCAGCACTTCTTGTATTTCTTTCCGCTGCCGCATGGACACGGATCGTTCCGTCCCACCTTGTCGCCGCGGACGACCTGCTGCACTTTTTCCGCTTCGCCTGCGCCGGCCATCCTGGCTTCTTCCAGTTCGCGCCGCTTCTTGCGCTGGAACTCTTTCTCCACGTCGTCCAGCGAAGTTGCCGCGCGCTTGCGTCCGCCGTCTCCTCCGGAAACCACTGGAACTTCCGGCCCGAACTCTCCTTCGATCATCTGCGGCGGCGCCGAGGTCCGTCCCGGCGTGATGTTCGTCCCCGCTTCGTCGATGATCTGCATCAGGTACAGGTAGCGCACCGTCTGCTCTTCAAAGCTCTCCATCATCGCCTCGAACATCTCGAACGATTCCCGCTTGTACTCCACCAGCGGATCGTGCTGCCCGTAGCCGCGCAGTCCGATTCCTTCTTTCAGGTGGTCCATTCCCAGCAGGTGGTCCTTCCACAACTGGTCGATCACGCTCAGCATGATTACCCGCTCGTGGTGACGCATCGCTTCCGGCCCAATCAGTTTTTCCTTCGCCTCGTACCGCTCCACCAGCTTGTCGAAGATCGCATCGCCCAGTTCCTGCCGGTTCAGTGTTTCGGCCTTCACTCCCTCGGCGACAAAGTCCACGCCGAAGCGTGTGAACACTTCGTTCTTCAGGCCTTCGATGTCCCAGTCTTCCGGATGCACATTCTCTGCCGCGAACTTATCCAGTTGTGTTCCCAGCATGTCGCGCACGTAGTCTTGAAGGATGAGGTCTTTCTGGTCCAGTCCTTCCAGCAGACGCCGGCGCAGTCCGTAGACCGCCTCGCGCTGCTTGTTCATCACGTCGTCGTATTCCAGCAAGTGTTTACGGGCTTCGAAGTTCTGCCCTTCCACCGCTTGCTGCGCGGCTTCAATCCGGCGCGAGATCATCTTCGATTCAATCGGCACGCCTTCTTCCATGCCCAGCCGTTGCAGCAGCGTGCTCACCCACTCCTTGGCGAAGATGCGCATCAAGTCGTCTTCCAGCGAAAGGTAGAAGCGCGATGCGCCCGGATCGCCCTGGCGGCCTGCGCGGCCTCGCAACTGGTTATCGATGCGCCGGGCCTCGTGCCGTTCCGTGCCCAGGATGAACAGTCCGCCCGCATTAATTACGTTGATGTGTTCGGCGTCCGTTTCCGCCTTGTACTTGGCGAAGATCTCCGTCCACTGTTCTGTCGGGACACGATATTCATTGCCCTGGTAATACCAGTAGGTCGTTGTCGGATCGTCCGGACGCGCTTCCACCGCGCCCGCCGCCTCATGCACTGGTTGCGCCAACCCTTTCTTTACGCACTCCTGTTTCGCCATGAAGTCCGGGTTGCCGCCCAGCAGGATGTCGGTGCCGCGGCCGGCCATGTTCGTTGCGATTGTCACCGCTCTGAAGCGTCCCGCCTGTGCTACGTATTCCGCTTCCTTCTCGTGGAATTTCGCGTTCAGCACCACATGCTTCACGCCCTTCTTTTCCAACAGCGCGTGCAGCCGCTCGGACTTTTCGATCGACGTTGTGCCCACCAGCACCGGCTGGCCCGTTTCCGTAAGCTTCGCAATGTCATCTGCCGCTGCGTGGTACTTTTCTTTTTCCGTGCGGAAGACGATGTCCGGGTTTTCAACCCGCAACAACGTCCGGTTCGTCGGAATCACGAGCACGTCAAGGTTGTAGATTTTTCCGAACTCCGCCGCTTCCGTCTCGGCCGTACCGGTCATGCCAGCCAGTTTCTTATACATGCGGAAGTAATTTTGGAAGGTGATCGTCGCCAGCGTCTGGTTCTCGCGTTCGACTTTTACGTTCTCCTTGGCTTCCACCGACTGGTGCAGTCCGTCCGACCAGCGCCGTCCTGGCATCAGGCGTCCCGTGAACTCATCCACAATGATGACTTCGCCGTCCTTCACCACGTAGTCCACGTCGCGCTTGTAGAGGTGGTGCGCCTTCACTGCCGTTTCCACGTGATGCTTCAGCGCCCAGTTCTCCGGATCGGCAATGTTTTCGATGCCGAGCATCTTTTCGACTTTTTCCCAGCCCTCTTCGGTGATCGCCACCGTCTTGTGTTTCTCGTCGATTACGAAGTCGCCCGTTAGGATCTTCTCGTTCGGATCGGCTCCATCCAGTTCTTCGCCCGCCACCAGGTTGGGAATAATCTTGTTTACCTTGGCGTACTTGTCGGTCGACTCCTCGCTTGCGCCGCTGATGATCAGCGGGGTACGCGCTTCGTCGATCAGGATCGAGTCCACTTCGTCGACGATTGAGAAGTTATGTCCGCGCTGCACGCAGTCGTGCAGATCGAACTTCATGTTGTCGCGCAGGTAGTCGAATCCGAACTCGTTGTTCGTGCCGTAGGTTACGTCTGCCGCGTAAGCTTCCCGGCGCTGATCGTCGTCCAGGTCGTGGATGATCACGCCCACCGACAGCCCGAGAAAGCTATACAGCTTGCCCATCCACTCCGAGTCGCGCTTGGCCAGGTAATCGTTCACCGTCACCACGTGCACGCCGCGTCCGGAGAGTGCGTTCAGATACACCGGCAGGGTCGCAACCAACGTTTTACCTTCACCGGTTTTCATCTCGGCGATTGTGCCCTTGTGCAGCACCATGCCGCCGATCAGTTGCACGTCGAAGTGGCGCATGTTGAGCACGCGACGGCCCGCCTCGCGCACCACCGCAAACGCTTCTTCCAGAATCTCGTCGAGCGCTTCTTCGATGGCTTGCTTTTTATCGTTTTCGATCTGCTTGCGCCGGTCGATGTCCGCATCCGGCTCGTCCTGAACGGCCGCCAGACGCTCCTGCACGAACTTCCGGAACTCGTCGGTTTTGGCGCGAAGCTGTTCGTCGGTCAGCTCACGCATTTGCGGTTCCAACGCGTTTATCCGCTGAACGCGCGGCATCAGGCGCTTAAGTTCGCGCTCGTTCTGGGTGCCAAATACCTTGCCAAATAGCTTGTTGATCAAAGCTCTGAACCCTCTTCAATCGGCCCGGGACAAGGGTCTTCCGGCTTCCGGCGGGCCACCTTCAGCCACGCGACTGGCTCGGAATTCCGTCCCTTGGACCTGTGAATCGTCGTATCAAGCCTACCATATTGGATGCCGCTCGTCGGCCAGAGTTCCGCCCTCTCTTCCCTCCTGCGGAAGTCTTTCAACTCGCTGAATTTCCGCCACATCCAGACGCCCTTGAATTTCTCTTCCGCTTCCGCCTCCAGGCAAAAAAACAGGCTACCAGCCCTTGCCGGCAGCCCAATGCAGTTACTAAGGAAATTGAGATCAGAACTCCAGCCGTAGACCGAACTCGATCTGCCTCGGCGATCCAATCGTGTTCACTCCCGTGCCCAGTCCAACGCGTGTCGAGTAGTGGTCCAGCTTGTTTGTTCCGTTGATCGTTCCGGCGGTTCCCGTCAAAACACCGCTCAGGAAGTTGGTCGGGCTATCGAAGTTCGCAAAGTTGAACAGGTTGTAGAACCCGGCCGACGGGTGCAGCGTGAACCGCTCCGTCATCTTGATCGGGTAATCCACCTTGAAGTCGAATACCCTCAACCAGCCGAGGCCCACCTGTCCGTTGATCACTGCGGGCACCGTATCCGCCGTCGCTCCCAGCGCAATCAACTGCGCCTCCGTAAACAGGCCGGCATTGACCAGTGCCTGTCCGGCCGGCGTCAGCCTGCCCGCGTACTTGCTGTTGTACGCGCTGATCACGTTGTTCAAGCCGTTGGCGTTGAGGCTGCGGCCAAACGATCCAACGTTTGCACCCGGCAACACGTCGCCCATCGTTCCATCTCCCGTCAGGTCGGTGTGGAAAATCTCACCTGCCCGGAACTGGTCCTCGAGGAGTGGCGTCACCGCCAGCGGCGAGAAGAAGTGCCCGATCAGGCTGAGTTGCGGTCCATGTTTGATCTGGAACGTGCCGCCGAACGACAGTTGGCTTGTGCGATCCAGTCCTCCCGGTCCGTAGTACCGTCCGGGATTGCGATAATCCAGCGCATCATTCACGAAGTCCTGGTCCGTGACTGTCGTGTTGAAACGCGAGAGCGAGTACCCCACCTGGAAGCTGATCGACTCGATTCCCTGGAACGGAGCCTCCTTCCGTCCGGTCAGCTTCACCTGCAACGCCGTGTAGGTGGCGCGGCCAATCGGAAACAGCATGTCGTTCTCGCCCACCAGCGGGTTAATGCCCGGGAACGCTGCTCCCGTGGCTACCGTCAGGGGCGTGACCCCGTCGACCGGATTCACACTCAGCGATGCCGGGAACCCGTACATATACGACGCGCCCGAATCCAGTCCGTTGCCCGCGAAGTCGTCGATCGTCGCGCCCGCCGCAATTGCCTGGTCAATCGTCGCCACGTGATACTGCGCCAGCGTTGCATTGATGGCACTCTGCGCCGCCACCGGATTCAGGTATCGCGCGTCTCCCACGTGGTTCGTATCGAAGGCCAGCAGGTAGTGCAGCGATACGTTCCGCAGGGCATCCACGCTCAGGATCATCCCTGGGCGGATCTGGTGCTGGAAGCCCAGGTTCATCTGCCAAGACTGCGGCGTCTGGTAGTTCGGAGCAAAGAAGTTGTTGCCTGTCGAGTTGTTGCCGTTCGCCAGCGTGTTCCCGATGAAGTTCGGGTTTGACTGGGCGCCTGCCGTTTTGACCTGTTGCTGGTAGTACTTTTGCAGCGCTCCGATGATCGGTGCCGCCTCGCCTACCCGCTTTCCGCAGGCGTCCGCGATGTTATACGTCGTTCCTCCATACGTGAACGTTGTCACGGGTCCCTGCGGAGTCTGTAATGTCGGGTTTCCCGCCGAACACACCGTCGCCGTGCCCCAGAAAAGACCTTGGGCCAGCCTGCCCGGACGGTCAAACAATACGTTGTTAAAGATCGCGTTCTCGAAGTACAACCCGCCGCCGCCACGAATGACCGTTCTGCCGGCGCCCGTCGGGTCCCACGCAAAGCCGAGCTGCGGCCCGAAGTTCATGTTCGGCTGGTTTACCTTGCCGCCCAGCCCTTCGCCAAATGCGTCCATCAGCGGGTTGCTGTCTGTGCATGGCGGCAGCGTTCCAGGATTCAGCCCGGAAGTAATCTGGCTGCACGTCGCCGGCGGCAGGTCGCTGTCTGACCGGCCCGTGTCGCGTGAATACCGCACTCCGTACGTCAGGGCCAAACGAGGTGTGATCTTCCACGTGTCGCCAACGTACATTCCCAGCCGGTAATCATGCTGTCCGCCCGCCGGATAGTTGAACGCCGGTGTCTCCGTGAAGTACCCCTGCCCGTTACCCATATACGCACTGCTCATGAAGTAATTGAGCGGATTCTCTCTTCCACCCGGGTACGGCCCTCCATCCGCCAGTGTCTGTGCCGCAGCGTTGTTGCTGGTGCGGATCTCCGGCGCCAGACCGTAGAACGATGCGTACCCACCGCCCATGATCCGGTTGAAGTCCACGCCGTAACGGATAATGTGCGCGCCCTTCACCCAGCTTCCGTCGTACTTGATTTGCGTGTTCTGCTGGAACGTCGCTTGCGGTGCCAGTCGCGACGGTCCGAAGCGCGTCGTCACGCCCGCTGGGCCGATGCGAATGGCCACGTCCCACGGCGCGCCCGGGTTATAAATGCCCGTTTGCGCCACTGCATCCGCAATGTGGTTCTGGAACTTGAACCACCCGAACCGCACCGAATGCGTGAAGTTGCCGGTCGTCCAGTCCACGCCGGTTACGTGCGCGGGCGTGTTGTTCCGGTTCGCAAACGGCTGATACGTTGCGCCATACGCCGACGTGTCGTTGTTCCAGTTGTAGTTGAAGTGGTAGAAAAGCCGCATATTGTGCGGTGCAATCCAGTCCAACCGTCCGAACAGCGTGTTGTCGCGGAACGGCGCTGGATAGCCGCTCGGCAGGTTGGTGAACGGCGCTTCCGGCGACAGCGGGGTGACCAGGTCCTGCTTCGCCCGCTCGGCGCTGGCAAAGAAGAACAGGTTGTTCTTCAGGAGCGGTCCGCCCAGGTTGCCGCCGAACTGGTTGCGCTGGAAGTACGTGTCTTTCCCGCCCGGGAAATTCGCGCCCAGCGTCTTATCGCGGAAATTGTAAAAACCGCCGCCGTGGATCGTGTTCGTCCCCGATTTCGTCACCACGTTCACTGCGCCTGAGGACGTCAGTTCCGTCGAAAGGTCCAGCGTCGACTGGCTCAGTTGGAACTCCGAAATCGCGCTCGCCGAAACGTTCTGCGTCGTCGTGCCGACGGTTTCATCCGAAATGTCGATGCCGTCCAGCGTGATGCGCGCCGTGCGCCCTGCGCGGCTGCCGAAGGAGATCGACGAAAATCCGTTTTTCGTCGGATCGAAGTTGCCGCCGTCCTGGATCTGCACGCCCGGTTCCAGTTGTGCCAGGTCAAGGAAGTTGCGGCCGTTGACCGGAAGGTTTTCAATCTGTTGCGTCGTCAGCACGCCCTGTACGGACGGCTGTTCCGTATTGACTTGTGTCGATGTCGTCGTGACCTCGACTACCTGCGTCGCTGCGCCCACGGACATCTTGACGTTGCCGGCCGACACCACGCCAACCTGCACTACCATCGGCAGCTCGACTGTCTGAAAGCCCTTCGCCTCCACCCGCACCCGGTACGATCCCGGTTGCAGTCCGCCCGAGCTGTAGTTGCCGGCTGAACTCGTCGTACGCGTAATCGCCTGACCAGTTGCTGTATTCGTGATCGTTACCGTGGCGTCCGGTACCACTGCGCCCGTCTGGTCAGTCACTACACCCTGGATACTTCCTGAAGATACCGTCGCCTGCCCGAACGCAGGCAATGTAACTGCCGTCGCGGCTATCAGAATTGCGATGACCGCGAAAAGTGTTCTCAGACTGGAGGTATGCCCTGAATCACTCATCGTGTCACGTTCCTTTCTCGTGTGGTGATATGCCGGATTAGTCCGGCTTCTGCGCTGTAGATGATCCCCGCCGGCATCCTCATACCTGCGGGAGTTATGAGCACGGTGACTAGCAATCGCAGAAGAAATCACTTCACGAAAAACGAAAGCAACACGAAATACACGAAGCCCCAAGCTTGCCCTTCTCCCTGCAACTTTGAGGCCAGTGCTGATTGATCTATATATGTCTATGTAAACGATAAAATTGGCGGCACTTAATCAAATATCCATTTTTGTCGATGTATGGACTTTAGGAGATATCCAACCCGTTTCCGTTCTTCTCTTCGTTCAATATGGTCGCCTGCCCGGCCCTGGTTTCTCGTCCGTGTCTGCTTGGTGTGTGTTTCCTCGCACTTGCAGCGATCATCTTTACTTGGGCGCGGACAACCAAATTGGCATCAATGTACCGGAATTTGTAGACCCTTCAGGCCATTATTCCCAAAAACCATAGACTTATGTGCCATTACTCCTTGATTGCCCGCTACGTCTCCTTCGGCAACCCATGGAACTGCGGTATTGCGTGTTCCCGTGCGCTATCTTCGCCGAACATAAAAAAAGGGCCACCGGTCGAAACCGGCAGCCCCGGGAAAAGCTCCCTGCAAAGAGTAGTAAAACTTTAGAACGTCATTCTCAACCCGAACTCGATCTCGCGTGGCGAACCGAGCGTATTCACGCCGCTTCCCACTCCCACGCGCGTTGCGTCGTGTTGCGAGGCGCCCGTCCCGTTGATCGAACCTGCCGTTCCACTCAGCACGCCGGACATATAGTTCGACGGGCTATCGAAGTTCGCGAAGTTGAACAGGTTGAAAAAGCCGACCGACGGGTGAAGCGTAAAGCCCTCTGACACCTTCACCGGCCAATCCACCTTGAAGTCGAACGTCTTCAGCCAGCCCAGGTTGACCTGGTCACTCGGAGCCGTAGTCACCGAATCCGCCACTGCTCCCAGCGCAACCAACTGTTGCGCCGAAAACAGTCCTGCGGTTACCAGTGCCTGCCCGGCTGGTGTCAGGTTGCCCGCGTAGGTGCTGTTGTAGGAGTTGATCACACCGTTCAGCGTGCTGGCATTCAGACTGCGGCCAAACGACCCGATGTTTGTGCCCGGCAGAATATCGCCCACCGTGCCGTCACCGTTCAGGTCAGACATGAAGATTTCTCCTGGCCTGCTCTGGTTTTGCAGCCGTGGCGTCGTCGCCAGCGGCGAGAACAAGTGTCCGATCAGGCTCAATTGCGGACCGTGCTTCACCGTGAACGTGCCGCCAAACGAAAGTTGGTTTGTGCGATCCAGTGCGCCCGGCCCGAAGTACGAGCCTGGACTCTGGAAGTTGTTCGCGTTGTTGATGAAGTCCTGGTCGCCTGCTCCGGTAATCATCGTGTTGAACCGCGACAGCGAATACGATATCTGCCCGGAGAACTGCCCAATCCCAGGCAGCGGATTCGCCATGTTCTGTGTCAGCTTCACTTGCAGACCGGAGTACACCGACCGGCCAATCGGGAATAGCATGATGTTCTGCCCGACCAGCGGATTGATGCCCGCAAACGCGGCTCCGGTATTCGGCGTCAGACCGTCCAGGGAGGCGGGGAAACCGCTGAGATACGAGTTGCCGGAATCCAGGCCATACGATGCAAAGTCGCTTATGGTCGCCGGGCCAGCCGGACTTGTATTCGTAGCCGGGTGCAGTCCCGGACACGCGGCAATTGCCGCATCGATCGTCGACACGCCGCACGCCGTCAGTGTCGCCGCAATCGCGTTCTCTGCTGCCGTCTTGTTCAGGTACCGCGAGTCACCCACGTGGTTCGTGTCATATCCCATCAGGTAGTGCAGCGACACGTTTCGCAGGAAATCCACCGACAGCACCGAACCATGCCCAATCTGCCGCTGGATGCCGATATTCATTTGCCACGACTCAGGCGTTTTGTAATTCGGAGCGATAAAGTTGTTGCCCGTCGAGTTGTTGCCGCTGGCCAGCGTTTGCCCCAGGAAGTTGGAGTTGGCCGTTGCTCCACCCGCCGCCACCTTGCCCTGGTAAAACGTCTGTAGCGCCGCCAGTGGTCCCAGTATGTTGCCAATCGGCTGTCCGCACATCGAAGCGATATCCTGGGTCCCTCCGTTGTACGGGAACGACGTGTACGTCGTGCTACCCACATTCAACTTGCCGCTTGGACACAGCAGCGAATATCCCCAGAACAGTCCCTGCGCCAATTTTCCCGGCCGGTCGAAGAGAATGTTGTTGAAGATCGCGTTCTCGTAGAACAAGCCGCCGCCGCCGCGGATGACCATCTTGCCGCTGCCTGTCGGATCCCACGCAAATCCAACCTGCGGTCCGAAGTCCCAGTTCGGCTGATTGATCCTGTTCCCCAGTCCCGGAACGTTGCCGAACTGATTCAGTACCAGCGAACTCCCCGTGCAGGGAACCTGGCCGCCGAAATTCGCCGCCGAGATCTGGTCGCAGGTAATCGGCGCCAGGTCGCTGTCCGAGCGTCCCGTGTCGTGCGACCACCGCACGCCATACGTCAGCGTGAGGTTCGGCTTGATCTTCCAGCTATCGCCAAAATACATGCCCGCGCGGTGATCGTGCTGTCCGCCGCCGGGGTAGTTGAATGCAGGCGCCTCCGTAAAGAAGCCCTGGCCATTTCCCATCACGATAAGATCCAGCGGGTAGTTCAGCGGATTACCGCTTCCTCCGGCAAATGGTCCGCCTGCCGCCGCCGTAATCTCGTCCGGGGTAAAGTTGTCGATCGCTTGCGGGGCCAGTCCGTAGAACGATGCATAGCCGCCGCCGCGAATGAAGTTCAGGTCCACGCCGTAGCGCCAGATGTGGTTACCCTTCACCCAGCTTCCGTCGTATTTGAACTGGTCGTTTTCCTGGAACGTCGCCTGCGGAGCCAGGAACGACGGTCCGAACTGTGTCGCACCCGTGCCGATCACGACCGCCACCGGGATGTTCCCCGCTGGGTTATACGTCCCGCTTCCCAGAACGGCGTCTTGAATGTGGTTCTGGAATTTCAGGTGGCCGTACCGGAACGAATGTGTAAAGTTCCCTGTTGTGAAGTCCACCCCGATGCCGTGCGTCGGTGTGTTGTCGTGGTTCAGGAACGGCTCATACGTTCCGCCGAACCCCGACACGTCGCGGTTCCAGTTGTAATTGAAGTGGTAGAACACCCGCATGTTGTGCGGTCCCAGCCAGTCCAACCGGCTGAAGGTCGAGTTATCGCGGAAGGGCGCGCCGAATCCGTGCGGCAGTCCGCTGAACGGATCTTCCGGCACCAGCGGCTCCACTGCGTCTTGCTTCACGCGCTCGAAGCTCGTAAAGAAGAACAGCTTGTTTTTTACGATCGGACCGCCCAGGTTCGCGCCGTACTGATTGCGCTGGAAGTAGCTGTTCTGTCCTCCCGGGAACGCCGCAAATCCGGCACGCTGGTCGCGGAAGTTATAGAACCCTCCGCCGTGAAACTTGTTCGTCCCAGATTTTGTGACCACGTTCACCGCGCCTGAAGACGTTAATTCCGTCGAAAGATCCAGGTCTGACTGGCTCAACTGGAACTCCGAGATCGCGCTCGCCGAAACGTTTTGCGTCGTCGTCCCCACCGTTTCGTCCGAGATATCGAGTCCGTCCAGCTCGATGCGCGCCGTGCGTCCCGCGCGCCCGCCGAATGAAATCGACGAAAATCCGTTCTTCGTCGGATCGAAGTTCCCGCCGTCCTGGATCTGCACGCCCGGTTCGAGCTGCGCCAGATCGAGGAAGTTCCGCCCTGACACCGGCAGATCTTCAATCTGTTTCGCCGTCAACACGCCCTGTACTGTCGGCTGTTCCGTGTTCACCTCGGCGGTATTGCTTGAGACCTCCACTACCTGGTTCGCCTTCCCCAGCGTCAGCTTTACGTTGACCGCGCTTACCACGCCTACGCGCACCGTTGATACCATCTGCGTCGTCTGGAAGCCCTTCGCCGAGATGCGAATCTTGTAGGTGCCTGGCTGTATTGAGCCGGTACTATACGCGCCACTGGCATTCGTCGTTCGCACAATCGATTGTCCTGTTGCGCTGCTTATGATCGTTACTGTCGCGCCGGGAACCACGGCTCCCGTCGGGTCGGTAACTGTTCCCTGGATGTTGCCTGAAGAAATCGTCGCCTGCCCCATTGCTGGCAGGGCCATTAGGCTCGCGGCAATCAATACAATGATCGTCGCGATAAGTGTTCGCGGACCGGGGGCCAGCCTTGAATCACTCATCGTGTCACGTCCTTTTCTTGTAGTTTCTTGCCGGTTTTTCGGCAATCGCTCTATGGAAGTTCCCGCCGGCATCCTCTTCCGGCGGTAGTTATGAGCGCATATGAACTAAAAGAAGTCAGGATATGAAACACACTGCGACAGCTATTTGAGCTGCATCCCTGCATGTCGCGCACCACTTTCAGTGATCACCCGGAAGTGCTTGAAAAGTGCGCCCTTATAGTGCCACGGACGATTCTTGTTCGACTGGAGTGCTACGGAATATTGGAGAGAAAGGCTTGCATACATACGTGGCACAGTGTGCTGCTTTGCACGGATCAGCTTTGCGTTCCGGTGTTCGCCCGCAATACGCCATAATTTTCTTACAGTTATAGAGCGTTCACCTTTGTGCCAATGCCGAATTTCCGTCTCTTTTGTGTCAATTTCCCGAATTCAGAAGCTCACGGTTGTTCACTCTTCCGAATTCCGTAGCCTCCAGCAATACAACCTTCTCGCCTTCCGCTTGTGCTTCGGTTCACCGTTCGTTATATCGTGCTACGACACGTTTATGCTTGTCACTCAGGTGCCTTTCCTCGCCCTTCCCGGAACTTTTCTCGCTCCTTCGCTCCGTTCTTCAGGCCCCGCTTCCTCCGCCCAAAACTTCTCGTAGCATCTTCCGGCCTCCTGTATCATCGCCCCAACTATGTTCTACAGTCGTTTCCTTGAGTCCGTGGAGCGCTGGCCCGATGTCATCGCGGTTGAAATCCAGCGCCAACCGGGGTCGGAAGTGCCCCGCCTTTACCCGTCCAGCGTCGCCACCGCCGACGACGGACACGTCATCGAGAGCTACACCCTTTCCCAGCTCCGCCAGATGGCCGAACGCGTGGGAACGTGGCTCCAGCGCAGTGGTTTCACCGCCGGAACCCGTTGCGCCCTCCTCGCCGCCAACAGTCCGCGCTGGGTCGCCGCCTACCTCGGCGTAATCGCCAGCGGCAACGCTGCCGTCCCGCTCGACACTGCTTTTCATCCCGATCAGGTTGCCAAGCTTCTCGACGACTGCGGCGCGCGTCTTCTTTTCGTCGATGAGCGCAACCTCGCGCACGCCCGCGAAGCTGTCGCCGGACGCGACGTTGCTCTCGTCCTTCTCGACGCTCACATCGACGGCCTTCCCAGCTTCGACGGTATCTTCCGCGACACTTCGGCCGAAGGTTTCGCCCACGCCGTCACCGGCCCCGACGATGTCGCCTGCATCCTCTATACGTCCGGCACCACCAGCGACCCCAAGGGCGTCATGCTCACGCAAGACAATCTGCGCGGAGAGATGGAAGCCGTCTTTGCCCTCTTCGATCTCGGTCCCACCGACGCCATCCTCGGTGTACTGCCGCTCTTCCACGCCCTCGCCCAGATGGCCAATCTCCTCCTCGCTCTCGCCAGCGGCATGCGCGTCGTCTATCTCGACTCGCTCAACACCACCGAGCTCATGACCGCCCTGCGCGACCGTGGCATCACCATCTTCTGCTGCGTCCCGCAGTTTTATTACCTCATCCACGAGCGCGTCTTCAGCGAAGTCAAAAAGCGTGGCCCCATGGCGCAGCGTGCTTTCTCCGCGCTCATGCTTCTCTCGCGCGCCGCTCGCAAGTTCCACATCAATCTCGGCAAGGTTTTCTTCGCCAAGATCCACCAGATGCTCGGCCCCAAGGTACGCTTCTTCGTCACCGGCGGCTCGCGCTTTGACCCTGCCATTGGCCATGACTTCCAGGCCCTCGGTTTTGAGATTTTGCAGGCCTACGGCCTCACCGAGTGCACCGGCGGAGGCTTCATTACGCGCCTTGGCGACAACGTCATGGGCTCCATCGGCAAGCCCCTTCCCACCGTCGAGGCCAAGCTCCTCGATCCCAAGGTTGGCGTCGACACATCCGGTCAGGCCGTCGGCGAAATCGCCATCCGCGGCCGCATCGTCATGAAGGGCTACTACAACCGTCCCGACGCCACCGATGCCGTGCTCAAGGACGGCTGGCTCCACACCGGAGACCTCGCCTACATCGATCATGCCGGCCACTACTTCATCACCGGGCGCGCCAAGGAAGTCATCGTCCTCAGTTCCGGCAAGAACATCTACCCCGAAGAGGTCGAGGGCTACTACCAGAAGTCGCCGTGGATCAAGGATATTTGTGTGATGGGCCTGGAGAGCCGTCCCGGCGAGCCTTTCAGCGAGCGCCTCCACGCCGTCATCGTCCCCAACTTCGACCTCCTTCGTCAGAAGAAGATCGTCAACACCCGCGAAGTCATCCGTTACGACATCGAGAACATCTCCACCCAGGTGCCCGCCACCAAGCGCATTCTCAGTTATGACATCTGGCAGGAGGATCTTCCGCGCACCACCACGCGCAAGCTGCGCCGCTTTGAAATCGAGCGCCGTGTGCGCGAATTAATGGCCCGCCCCCAGGCCGAGCAGGAAGATGCCGTCGCCGCTCGCCCACTCACCGATGCCGATCTTCAGTGGCTTGCCGAGTCCGATGTGCAACGCGCATTTTCGCTGGTCCGCAAGGCTTCCAAGAAGCAGGGCGGAGACATCCATCCCGACGACAATCTCGAACTTGATCTTGGCCTCGACTCCATGGAGCGCGTCGAACTCCTCGTCGAGCTCGAACATCACCTCGACGCCGATGTCGATGACACTGCCGCCGCCGAGGTCTACACCGTCCGCGAACTCATCGACCTTGTCCGCGCCCGTGCTGGCCGTGGCGTCACAAATGGAGCCGGCTGGGAAAACCTGCTTGCCGGCGAGATGACTGATCCTGAGGTCCTCGCGCTATCCCAGCGTCGCAGCCTCGCCTTTCGCATCGTCTTCCGCTTCTGGTTTATCTTTGGAAAGCTCGTCACCATCTTCGCCAGTGATGCCTTCCATCTCAAGGTCGAGGGTTTGGAGAACGTTCCCCTCGAAGGGCCATTCATCCTCAGCGGCAACCATCAGAGCTTTCTCGACGCTCCCATCCTCACCGCCCTCATGCCCTGGAGCGTCTTCCACCGGCTCTTCTATGTCGGCACCAGTGAGATCTTCGGCGAAGGACTCATGCGCCGTTTCGCGCGTTTTCTGCGTCTCATCCCCGTCGATCCCGATGCCAACCTCGTCCCTGCCATGCGTGCTGGAGCTTACGGCTTGCGTCACGATCAGATCCTCGTGCTTTATCCCGAGGGCGAGCGCAGCATCGACGGCACGCCGCGCGTCTTCAAGAAGGGTGCGGCCATCCTCGCGCGCCATCTCAACGTCCCCATCGTTCCCGTCGCGCACAACGGCTTCTACGATGCCTGGCCGCGCAATCGCAATTTCCAGAAATTTGCGCCGTTGAAAATTCGCATCGGCAAGCCCATCTATCCCGACCCCAATGAGCCGCCCGAGGTCGCCTATGATCGCCTCACCCGCGAACTCCGTAATACTGTCGTTGAGATGTGGGAGGATTTGCGCGCCAGCCATGCACCTGCCGGGGACCTTCCGGAACACCGCTGATCGCGCTCGTTACAAATTACAAACGGCTGGAGTAGTGGCTCCAGCCGTTTTACTTCCTACCATTTTGAGCTGACGCAAAGGGGGAAGCCTTTGCCGCTCCATCAGAACCCGCTACGGGGTTGGGGCTCCGTTGTCGAGAAGTATCGGCTTGTTCTTGTGTCGCAGAATCTCTGTGTTGGGGGATTGGTTCGGCGGGACTTGCCGCTTGCTGGTCGCCCAGCCTTGGAGCCTGCGCTTGACGGCTCCGAAACCTTTCCCCATCACGTGACGAGCACCCTTCGCCAGCTCATTCGCCTGTAAAAGTGCGAACCTCTTGCCGGCGCTGCTCGAACAAAACCTTCTGCCGACTGCAAGACTGCAACCGCTACTTCGCCGCCCGGTACTCTGCCGTTTGGCTTATCGACTACGTAAGCCGTGTGCAGCGATGCTCGGCAACCATGTCCCAAAGGACAGGTGCCTCACATGTACAAACGTCCACTGCGCAAGTTGAACGGAAGTTTACCGCGGAACCGATGGCATGGGAATACCCCTCTGGTTTTTCTCAAGGGTTACTTCGCCTCCCCCTTCCGTACCCCCGCAGGCACCCTGTCGCGGTGAAAATGCTGTTGTACCCAGCGCATCTTTCGGACATTTGCGTCTGTTTGTACCGCTCTGAAACACGCGCTTTAAGGCGGATTTCGAAATCGCATTTTCGTTCGGCATCTGATGATATAAGTGCCCTCTGGGGGAAGGTTTCCTATGCACAAAAAACAGCGCGGCTTTTCGCTTGTCGAGTTGCTTGTCGCCTTCGCTATTCTTGTCATACTTGCCCTCATTGCTATCCCGAACCTCTTGCGTGCTCAGGTTTCCGCCAACGAGGCCTCCGCCGTCGGTTCAGTCCATGCCATCGACGCCGCGCAATCCGTCTTCGCCTTCTCCTATCCATCCATTGGCTACGCCGCCGATCTCGCCACCCTCGGGCCTACGCAGACAACCATTACCTCTTCAAACGGCAATAATGGCAATGGGAATGGGAATAACAACGGCGGCGATAATGGCCAGGGGAAGGACAGGGGAAACCATCGCGGCCAGGATAACGGTAATTCGAACAACGATAACAACAGCGGGACTCAGACCAGCACGATAACCACTGCTGGAATTCTCGATAATGTACTCGGCTGCGCTGCCAGCGCCCAACTCGCCGCCCCTTGCGTTAAGAGCGGCTATTACTTCGTCACCATTGGCAGTACCACCTCGTACACTACTTCTGCACGTCCTATTTCGCCCGGCAGGACCGGCACACACGGTTATTATTCTGACGGCTCCGGGGTCATTCGTTACAGCACTGACGGCGCCTACGCCACCATCGCCGACCCGCCCCTCCACTAACCGCCGCTGGGAACCGAATCGGACCTCCGCTTACGGATTCACCGGCTGCCCTAGCGTGAAGCAATTGCTCGGAGCCGCTCCTGCTATCTTTTTAATCGTCGCCGTCTGATCCATGCAATACACCACGGGGGTCGTGATGAGTTCTTCGTACTGCGGCACTGCCAGTACCGAGTAACTTCCGTTCGGCGGGCAATTCACCATGAACCAGTATTTCGAGCCGTCGACTTGTGCGCTGAGCCCGTGATCGTCCTTGGTTCCGTAGCCCAATTCCTGTAGTCCGCATGCCGGCTTACCGCCCGCGCTCTTGATTCTCTGCTGCTGCTCGTCTGCGATGATCTTTAGCGCTGCCAGTGCATGTGCCTGCTGTTGTTGCAACTCGTCTGCCGTCGGCCGGGCCGGCGCTTTGAATGTGCGTCCAAATGCCATGTAGTCCGCGGTATTCCACGCCGCCTCCGACGTTCTTTCCGTCCCGCGCAGGAACAGCACCCACGGATTCAGGCCAACCATCAGCAGTCCCGCGACCAGCCCCAGGTGCAGATATCCAATAACGAGTCCCGCCCACGCAATTCTTTTTCCTGTCAGCCTGCCGCCGCTGCTCCCAATCTTCTTCAGCGCCACGTGTCCCAGCACCAGTCCCACCATCGTTGCCGGCGGAATCAGTGCGAAGAAACTCAATACCAGGCTCCATACCGACATCGCGCTCAGCTTCGGAGGCGGCGGAACATATTTCACCTCCGTCGCCGGCTGCGTCATCGTCAGTGGATACCCGCACGACGCGCAGCTCTTCAGGATGTTGTCGTTATTCGCCCCGCACATCGGACAGATCATGGCTTTCCACCCGATTGAACTTTTCCCGCTACTCTACCACCACGCTCTTCCATCCACACATCAACTTCCCCAAACTTCTGTAACCTCGTTCGCATCCGAACACCCTCAGTGGCTCTCTCGTCCAATGAAAAAGGCCGCCACTGGCGGCCGATTGCGTGGTGTAAATGGTGAGCGCGCTGGGACTCGAACCCAGGACCCACGCCTTAAAAGGGCGTTGCTCTACCAACTGAGCTACGCGCCCACACACTCTTACTTTAGCACAATTCCCCTGTTCTACTTCTTCGCGATCTTCGTCTTTCCCGGCTCCATCACATCGGCAAACCTGAATTCATTCCGCACGTTCAGAAACTCTTTCCCTGCCGCTTCCACGTATGGATATACGAAGTAATTCACTGGTGGGCCGCTCTGCTTCGGACTCAGCCGTATATCGCGTCCCACGCTGAATTGCACGCGATTGTCGCCGTGCGATCCGAAGTAGTATTCCTTCTTTGCCTTGTCCAGCCACGCCTCTGAAATATCGATTGGAACCCAGTGGTGGTCCGCGTAGAAATCCACCCAGCAGTGGTATCCCGGAATCTCTCCTGCATGCGTGTTCTCCGGAATCGGAAACCCGATTGCAAACCGCGATGGAATCCCCTGCGACCGCGCCATCGAGATAAACAGCGAGTGGAAGTCCGTGCAGTTGCCGTGCTTCGCGTCGCAGGCCCACTCCGCGTCGCCGCGCCCCCAGCCCGTTCCGCTCTTGTCGTAGCGCATCGTGCGGAAGACGTAGTCATAGATCGAGCGCGCCTTCGCCATCGGCGTCGTGTCGCCTTTCACTTCCACCTTCGCCAGTTCTGCCAGCTTTCCCGTCGTCGGCACCAGCCGGTCCGGTTCCAGGAACCGCCGCAGCACCGCGCTCGGCGGATACACCGCCGGCCCGGCAAAATGCCCATCCCTGTATCCCACGCGCTCGCGACGCACCACGTCATACGTCACCGCAAAGTGATACTCCGTCCTCGTCGCCTTCCTTGCTGTGGCGTAGAACATCCGGTCGCCATACTCCGGTTCGCGCGTTGTCCGCAGCAGCAGGTCGCCCCTGGCGGAGATCACTTTCACCGTCTGCCACTTGTCGCTCGCAGCCATCGGAAACCACACCCGCACCGGCTTTCCCAGCGGCAGGTTGCGAACCGTGAATGCGTATGTAAATCGGAAATGACGTTGCCGTATCTGTGCGGCAACCATGAGAGATGAGAAGACAACCAGCGCCACCATCGCGGCACGGACACTGCGCGGCATAAATCCTCCTGGCAAAAGACACCTGTGACCGTTAACGACCGACGGGCGTTATAGGTGCTTCTGTCAGGTAAACCCACGCAGCGGAAACATCATTGTCCGCGATTCTACGCGATTCCGTCCCCACCCGACAATTACGATTGGAAGAAAATGTCCCTCCGCGACTTCTGCGTTCATTCTTTCTTTGCTTTGCTTTCCAATTCGAAAATCTTTCTTCCCTTCTCTTCTCGAAACTCCAAACTTTCTTCTGCCGTATAATCAGGAATCTCCATGAGCTACACGGTTCTCGCCCGCAAATACCGGCCGCAGAAGTTCTCCGACGTCATCGGCCAGGAGCATGTCACCCGGACGCTCAAGAATGCCCTTGAGCAGCAGCGTTTCGCCCATGGCTACATCTTTAGTGGACACCGTGGCATCGGTAAAACCACCGTTGCCCGCATCCTTGCCATGGCGCTCAACTGCCAGTCCTCCGACCGTCCCGTTTCCGAACCTTGCGGCGTCTGCGACTCCTGCCGCGAAATTCGCGAAGGTTCCGTCGGCGCCATGGATGTCATCGAAATCGACGCCGCCACCAATCGCGGCATCGAGGATGTTCGTGGACTCATCGCCACCGCCACCGCCGAACCCGCGCGCGACCGTTTCCGTATCTTCATCCTCGACGAGGCCCATCAGGTCACCGATGCCGCCTTCAACGCCCTGCTCAAGACGCTCGAAGAGCCTCCACCGTGGGTCATCTTCATGATGGCCACCACCCAGCCCGAGGACATTCCGCAGACCATTCGCTCGCGCTGCCAGCACTTCAGCTTTCATGCCGTCCGTTTTGACGACATCGTGCAGCAGCTTCGCGATATCTCCAAGGCTGAAGGCCTCACCGTCGATGACGATGCTCTGGCCATGCTCGCCGAGGCTGGCGACGGCTCCATGCGCGACGCTCTCAGCATCATGGATCAGGCCATTGCCTGCTGCGGAACAACTCTTACTGCCGACGTCGTCCGCGATCTTGTCGGCACTGTGAATTCCAGCCTGCTCGAAGAGTTCATGCAGGCCGTCCATCGCAACTCCAGCGAAGACGTTCTTCGCATGGTCGACAAGCTCATCGTCGAGGGCAACAGCGCCGTTCATTTCGCGCGTCAGATGGTCCGCTTCCTTCGCAACTCCATCGTCGCCAAGGTCGCCGGCATCGACTCGCACGTCCTTCAGATCTCCTCCGACGAACGCGCCCGTGTCGGCCGCGTCGCCGAGCTTTTCACCGAGGAGGACTTGACCCGCTTTCTTCAGATCATGCTGCGCACCCACGGCGACGTCAGCTACAAGCAGGAGCAGCGCTTCCACCTCGAACTCGGACTCCTCAAGATGGTGCATGCCCAGCGCTTGCTTCCCCTTGAGCAGCTCTTGAGTGCCGCCTCGCTTGAGAAACCGGCTGCCGCTCCGGCCAAGGCCGCGCCTTCCCTCGGCACGCGCACGCCGCCTCCTGCCATTCCTTCTCGTGGACGCCCTGCCTCTCCGCCGTCGAGTTCCAGCGCTTCTCCCTTTGGAAGCAGTTCGCGTCCGTCGCCTTTCGAGGCCGACCGCGCCCGCAAGGCTCCCGGCAAGCCCGAAATGTCTTCGGCTCCGGTCATTGAGTCTTCCGCGCCGCCCGCGTCCTTCCAGCGCACGCCGTTCGTGCCCAAGGCGCAACCCGCCAAGGTCGATCCGCCATCCGCTCCCGTAACCATCGAGCATGGTGCCGCCGTCGCGGTCGCCGAGCCCGACTCCGCGCCGCATCCCGCCACTGTCGATGCCGCTGAAGTGAATCTCGACGCCGTTCGCGAAGCCGTGCTCAATGCTCTCGAAGCTGCTGGTTCGCGAATGCTCGTACACTCCCTTGAAGATGGAGAGTGGAGCGTCAATGGCATTCAACTCATCGTCAAGGCCGAACTCTCTGCAAAGCTCATCGAAATGACTGTTGGTGTCGAGCAGAAGAAGATCGCCAACGCCGCCGCCACCAACGTCGCCGGACGCACCCTCCGCCTCACCGTCGTCAGCGGAACGCCCTCGGTTGCGGAGAAGCCGGCGCGTGTTCGTCCCGGCGGCGGCAACGTGCGCGGCCGTGCCTCCGAGGAACCCGTTGTCAAGCGCATGATGGAAAAATTTGGTGCGGAAGTCCGCTCCGTCATTGACCATAATGAAAGGTAGTTCAAGGAACACATGAACCCGAAGCAGCTACAGGAAATGATGGCCCGCGCTCAGGACATGCAGCAGCAGATGCAGCAGAAAATGCAGGAGACTGTTGTCGAGGCTTCTTCCGGCGGGGGCGCGGTCACCGTTAAGATGAACGGCCAGAAGCAGGTGCTCTCTGTCCACATTGAGAAGGATGCCGCCGCGGATGTTGAGATGCTTCAGGATCTCATCACTGCCGCCGTCAACGAAGCCGGACGCCGCGTCGATGAGGCCACCCAGTCCGCCCTCGGAGGAATGCTCGGCGGCCTCGGCCTCCCGCCCGGCATGTTTTAAGTGGAATTATTCCCTTGCCGGGTGTCCCATGCACGCTCTTTTGTTTGCATGGGATCAGCACAATGCGGGTGCCCCATCCTGAGCGTAGCGAAGGGTGGGAATCGCGCAGTTTATGCCTACCCTTGCCGGGTGCCCCACGTTCGCGCCCCGCTTTTGGACGATAACGTGTGGAAGTTGCTTTTGTTTTTTCTCGAAACTTGAAACTCGACACTCGAAACTGTTTTTCAGTAGCTCAGCAACTTAGTAGCTTAGTAGCTTTCCTATGTCCAAATTTGCCGAGCCCATGGCCCGACTCATCGACGAACTGAAGAAGCTCCCCGGCGTGGGGAGCAAGAGTGCGCAGCGCCTCGCCTTCCACATTCTTCGCTCACCCGAGGAGGATGCCGGCTCGCTCGCCGATGCCATCCGTGACGTCAAGGCCCGCCTGCGCCTCTGTTCCATCTGCAACAACATCACCGACATCGATCCTTGCGTCTACTGTTCCAACCCCGAGCGCAGCCAGCGAACAATCTGCGTCGTCGAGGAGCCAACCAACATCGGTGCCATCGAGAAGTCGTGTGATTTCAATGGTGTATACCATATTCTTCATGGAGCGCTTTCGCCCATCCACGGAGTCGGTCCCGAGCAGCTTCGCATCTCCAACCTGCTTGCCCGCGTCGAAAACGGTGCTGCCGATGAAGTAATCCTCGCCACCAATCCCACCGTGGAAGGGGAAGCCACTGCCGCCTACCTGGCTCGAATCCTCAAGCCATCCGGCGTCAAGGTCACCCGTATCGCCACCGGCCTTCCCGTCGGCGGCGACATCGAATACGCCGACGAAGTCACCCTCCAGAAAGCTCTCGAAGGTCGCCGCGAACTCTAATTTGTGTCTTTGGATTTTGTAGCGGCAGACGCCCTCGGCTGTCGAAGCTCGAATCGTGGAAGGCTTGTGCCCTACCCTTGTCGCACGCAGTTGGCGACAGGGTGGGGTCTTTGTGTTGTTACTTGAAACTCGAAACTTCTTTGCTAACCGCTAAGAGCTAACCGCTAACAGCTTCTTTATCCCAACTTCGCTAGCAGATCTTTCGGATGCACTGGCTTTGCCAGTACTTCGAACTCTTTTCCCTGCACTCGCGCATTTGCCAGCAGGTCCGCTGTTGATGCCTGCCCCGAGAACAGCAGGATCTTGCATCCCGGCAGAAACTTCCTGATTGCTGTTGCCGTCTCGATTCCGTTCATGTCCGGCATGATCACGTCGCTGATCACCAGGTCCGGCCGTGTCCGGCGCGCCAGCGCCACTGCTTCCATCCCCGTGTACACCGCCGACGCCTCGAACCCGTTCTGGTTCAGGATGATTGCCAGCGTATCGGCAATGACGTGCTCGTCGTCCACCACCAGCACTTTCCGTTTTCCCTTGGACAGCACCATGCAATCTCCCTTACGATCGCGCGTGCACTACCGGTCCTTTCGATTATAAAGAACTTCCCCTTCGCGTCTCACATCTCAACGCGACCAAGCCTGCTCCGGTCCCAACCGGGGAATCCTGTTAGTCCAGCGCGCCCTGCACGATCTGCACGTTTTCTCGCACGATCAGCCTATGCGCCGCCATCTCTTTCAGCATCGGCAGCACTCGTTCCACGTGCTCGTCCATATCGACGAACGTAATGATCACCGGCAGTTGTCCTCCGGCTTCCACCAGTGATGCCGTATGCACTCGCATCCGTCCCGTAAAGCCGCCCACCGCATGCAGTGCCGTTGCGCCCGCCACGTTCTCTTCCCGCAGATACCTCAGCACTTCCAGGTACAGCGGTTTGTGGTGCCACTCATCTGCTTCGTTCAGATACATCGTGACTTGCACGGCCATTGATTCACCTTTCGCGCGCATTTTACATTGCCCTCGCCAGCGCTGCACCAGCAATCACGGCCAGCAATCCGATCAGGTTATTCCCCAGGACGTTCGTCGCGAACAGTCCCCAGTGTCCTTGCTCCATTTGCACGAAGCTTTCGTACGCGTAGCTGCTGAACGTCGTATATCCGCCGCAGAAGCCGATCGCGATCATCAGCCTCCAGCGCACATCCGCCAATGCGCGTTCCGTACTCCACACCATGAACCAGCCCAGGATCAGGCTGCCCGTGACGTTGATAATCATTGTGCCGTAGGGAAAACCGGCACCCAGTATTTTCGATGCGTAGCGAGAAAGCGCGTATCGCGCGTTAGCGCCCAGAATTGCGCCTAGGGATATCCACAGATATGCCGCCACGATGGAGTTCTCCTATTGATCGATCTCGTAGGAGTCATCAGCCTGGGCACTGGCGTGCCCGGGGCGGTTACGGCGAACTCCATCACCACCTCGATTTTACCAAATCACGTTGCTGCTTCCAACGCCTCCTCGGCTCTCTTTTTTACCGCCACCTTCGCGCCAGTTCGTCACACACCTATCGCCCATTCGCCCGCCTTTGCGTAAAATAAGCGACCATGCAGAAGCGTCTTTTCCGAGTTCTCTCTTTTGTCCTGCTCCTCGCCTCGTTTGCTTTTGCCGACCAGGCGGCCATCTCCGGACGCATTCACTTCGAGGTGACTGTTGCTAGGACTGCCTCCACCGCGCCCGTCTCTGGACGCCTCATCATTCTCTTCACGCAGAACAAGCCCCCGCGTGACGGTCGCCTGATCCAGCCATCGTTCATCAATCCTCGCTCCGTCTGGATCGCCGCCCGCGAGGTCCATGACCTTCAGCCCGGGGTTCCCATCTCTGTTTACACCAACCAAATCTCCTATCCCGCGCCCTTCTCCAAGGCACCCGCTGGCGACTACTACGTCCAGGCCCTGCTCGACGTCGATCACAACGCCGCCTATCGTCTCGTCACCCCCGGAGACCTCGTCAGTCAAGTGGAGTTTGTCCAGGGTCTTCACCCTGCATCTTCGGGCGTCGTCGCCGTCAAGCTCCGGGTCAAGGTGCCCGAACCTCCGCCCGTCGCTCTTCCCGCCGGCGAGCAGCACATTGATTTCGTCAGCCCTTCTCTCTCCGCTTTCTGGGGACGTCCCATTCACATGCGCGCTGTCGTCGTCCTTCCTCCCGGTTACGGCAAGGGTGATCAGCGCTACCCCACCGTCTACTGGACACACGGCTTCGGCGCCAAGCTGCCCTACATCGAGCATGAATCCTTCAACTATCGCAAGCTCATGGACACTGGCAAAATCCCCGGCATGATCTACGTCATGCTCGACGAGTCCTTCCCCACCGGAACCCACGAGTTCGCCGACTCCGTCAACAACGGTCCCTGGGGACACGCGCTCACCGCCGAACTCATTCCTTATCTCGAATCCCACTACCGCATGGACGCTCGTCCCAGCGGTCGCTTCCTCACCGGACACTCTTCCGGCGGATGGGCCACTCTCTGGCTCCAGGTCAACTACCCCAAAATCTTCGGCGGCACCTGGTCCACCTCGCCCGATCCTTCTGACTTCCACAATTTCACCGGACCTGACATCGCTTCCGTCCCGCCCAACAACGCCTATTACAAGCCCGACGGTTCGCCTTGGATGCTCGTCCGCATGGGCAACAAGGATGTTGTCTCGCTCAAGGATTACGCCCAGCAGGAAGCTGTCCTCGGCAGTTACGGCGGCCAGATGAGTTCGTTCGATTACGTCTTCAGCCCGCGCGCTCCCGACGGACGCCCCATGCAACTCTTTGACCGCGTCACTGGCGACGTCAATCCCGCAGTCGCGGCCTATTGGGAGCAGCACTACGACATCGCTCACCTCGTGCAACAGCGTTGGCCCGTCATCGGTCCCGACCTCAAGGGCAAAATCCACCTCATCGTCGGCACCGCGGACACCTTCCACCTCGACGAATCCGCACACCTGTTGCAGAAAGTCCTCGACGGCCTTGGCGCTGATGCGTCGTTTACGTTTATCCCGGGCCGTAGCCATTTCGATTTGTATAAAGGTGGCCTCACCGAAAAAATCGCGCAACAGATGTACGCCGTCGCCCGCCCCGCAAAGAATAGGATGTAGGCCCGGGTTGTGCCCTACCCTTGTCGCGTTCCGTTCGCGACAGGGTGGGGCCTTTGCTTTTCGAAACCTTCGAAACCTCCTCTTTGTCCGGGTGCCCCATCCTGAGCAACGCGAAGGGTGGGAAGAGAAATCGGGTGGCCCATTCAAGCCGCCTTTGCTTGAGTGGGGTATTTGCTTTTGCTCTTGTCGTTGCTTGCCGCTTGTTGCTTGCCGGGTGCCCCACGTTCGCGGCCTTCTTTTGGCCGATAACGTGGGGTCTTTGTCTTTTCTTTTTCTCAAAACTTGAAACTCGAAACTTCTTTCGGGTGACCACCTTCTCCCAATTTGGCTTCTCTCAGCCGTGTGTCGAGAGAATCGGCGTGAGCACTTTTCTTTCTGGTGATAACCTTCCGCAATGCTGCAAGGCAGGCAATCATGAAGAAAGCGCTGTGGGTCACAGCCGCGGTCGTTGCGCTCATCTGTGTTTTGCTGCTGCCAAGCTTTGCATACGGCGCTGACAAGTGCGGCTCTTTTGACCGCATCATGATTGCGATGCGCTTGACCAAAACTCTGTATCCCGAGCTAAGCGGACGAGAACTCAGCGTGGCTTTTTCCGTAGGCTATCCATCGGCAGGACCGCGGAGCTTTCCTACCGATGCGAGCTCACTCAAGATTACATTCGACAAAATCGATTGGCGTCTTCCCGGGAAGGAAGACGAGAAGCCAAATGCCATACCTCCGCAGCGCCCCAATTTGGAGCTACCGATATATCTTAATTTCAACTTTATTGATGAAAATAGTGCCGGCTATGACGTTGTTTGCCGTCCCGTAATCTTCATGAAAAGCACTGAGAGTAGTCAGATGAGAGAAGCAGAGAACGTCATTAACGCCCACCCCGAGTGGAGCGATGCGCAGATGCTGAAAACGGCCAGACAATATGGGCTGCGTTATGGGCCCGAGAAGAAGGCCGCAATTCTTCAACTTGTGCTTTCGAAAAGGCTGGATAGATTTTACGGTCCGCTTCGGATCAAGAATGTTCGGTTTGAAATATACGGCAACGCTCAGAAATGCAAGGGCTGTACCTTCGCTGATTTGCGCTGGTACGTTGACGCCGAAGAAGTCGGCACCCATCGGATGTTACTTATAATCGTCGAAGGGTTCGGTGGCAAGATCACCGATTTGAGAGAGTATCGGAGCGCACGATAGTGGGCATGACAACCTGAGTCGTGGATGGTTTGAACGCGGTACCGGGTTTCGCCCCATGCGACGATAACGACTATGCCCACACCATTTAAGAGAACCTCGCGAGCAGCTCTCACAAGCGTGATCGCGCTGCTTATTCTCGGCGCTGGTTACTGGTACTTCGTCTTTCGCCCAGCGGACCAGCTCCGAAGAGGATTGCAGTTGGCGGCTGCGGTTCAGGTTGGGCAAACCACAAAGTCTGACTTCCGGCAGATGGCGAAGCAGTACGGTGTTCGTATTGACGAATTCCCAAACGCCTTCGGGTTTGCCCAAAGCAATCGCGTTCTGGAATATCTTCATCTAGCCCCCCGGACGGTTGTCGAGACAAACGTGACGTTCGAGAATGGTCTAGTTGAAGTCGTTTCGGTGCGTGCTTCGATAGGAAATGGGGGAGAGATTGCCTACATCAATATCCGCGAATTCAATGCGCGAGATACTAGCTGCGGGCATGTGCCGGTCTGCGTGAAGCCGGTCACCTCGACGATGTCGACGACTGTAATCTTCTCTCCCAGCGTGCCGATCAGTGAACGTCGCCATCTGTTGTCATTGAACTGGTGGTGCCTGGTGAAGCTCGGCGGCTGCAAGAGTTCGCGCGAGTTCTTTCCTGTCGCCTGGGAAAAGCAATATCAGTAGGCGGTGCCCCACCTTTCCGTTCCACAAACCTCTTCGTGCCCTACCCTTCTCTCGCGCAGTTTGCGAGAGAGGGTGGGGTTGTTTGCCGTTCGTGACTCGTGACTCGCGTCTCGCGACTGTTCTTTTCGTGCCCCACCCTGTCGCGCGCTTTTCGCGACAGGGTGGGGTCTTCGCTTTTGCCTTTGCTCTTTCTCGAAACTTGAAACTGGAAACTCGAAACTGCTCCGCGGGTGCCCACGTTCGCGTCCCGTTGTTGGACGATAACGTGGGAACATGCGACCCGTCTCTCATCCGCACCCGTCCTCAGCCGCGGTTGTTTTTTGCCCCAGCTTATCCGTGCTCATCCGTGGCGAATTCTTGCCTTCCACTTCCAAAATCTCTGTGC
>Ga0307375_10000265_pt1 | contig 70667 bp, 76 predicted proteins | sample TR1MG_FD_202531 | JGI IMG/M metagenome (GOLD analysis project Ga0307375, IMG submission 202531) | Soil microbial communities from Risofladan, Vaasa, Finland - TR-1 | ecosystem: Environmental > Terrestrial > Soil > Coastal area > Acid sulfate soil | place: Finland: Risofladan, Vaasa | collected... | reverse complement strand
CGATCAGCGCGCTCGGAATGCCGCACAGCCCAAAGCCCCCCACCGCCAGCGACGATCCGCTGACGATGTCGCTGACCGCCTCGTCGGCGCTCGTTCGCACCTTATCCATACCCGTCCTCGAGTCTCTAACCCGTCAACCAACGTAGTGCGACTGGCCCGGGCGCGTCACTCGCGTGCCAACGAGGGCGCCAGCGCGTTGAGGGTCCGTGACACACTCGCCCGGCCGAGTTGATCCGCCATCCACAGACTCGTGCGCGCCAGGGCCCCGAGGTCGACGCCGGTGACGACCCCCAGGCCGTGCAGTTGCCACACGAGGTCCTCGGTGGCCAGATTGCCGGTCGCGCTTCGAGCGAAGGGGCAGCCACCGAGGCCGCCCGCCGAGGAGTCCACGGTGCTCACGCCCTCTTGCAGCGCCACCAGCGTGTTGGCCAGGGCCTGACCGTACGTGTCGTGAAAGTGCACCGCGAGATCGCCCCGGGCGAGGCCGGCGCGCTCGAGACTGGCGAGCAGCTCGACGACCTGACCGGGCGTGGCGACGCCGATCGTATCGCCCAGTGAGATCTCGTGACACCCCATGGCGGCGAGTCCTTCGGCCACGGCCGTCACCTGGGCGATGGGAACCGCGCCCTCCCAGGGGTCGCCGAAGCACATTGAGATGTAGCCGCGCACCGCGACACCCGCCTCGCGCGCGCGGCGCGCGACCGGGACGAAGGCCTCGAGCGATGCGGCGAGCGAGCGATTGAGGTTGCGCTGGGCGAAACTCTCAGTGGCGCTCGCGAAGATCGCGATCTCGCGCGCACCCGCCGCGAGGGCTCGTTCGAGGCCGCGCTCGTTGGGCACGAGCACCGGGTGACGACCCGCCAGCGGCCCCAGAATCCCCAGCAGCTCCTCGGCGTCGGCCAACTGGGGAACCCAGCGCGCCGGCACGAAACTCGTCAACTCGACCGTCGTCAGGCCCGCCTCGATGAGTCGGCGGATGAACTGCGCCTTCACGGTGACGTCGACGACCACCGACTCGTTCTGCAGGCCGTCGCGCGGTCCGACCTCGTAGATCGTGACCTCGTGGGGCAGCCCCGCCATCGGCACCGGCACCTGTGGAATCATCGTTTCCTCCTCGCTTGGTCTAGCAGCCCGAGCAAACAGACTTCCCAGGCTGTCGCAACCGGCGGGCCCGACCACGAGGTCGCACCACGCGAATCGGATGCGTACAACAGAGTCGAACGTCCCTGCGGCCCGACAGGAAAGTACAGTGAATCACTACAGTACAGCGCGAAATTGTGACTGGGGACCCTAGTTGATATTTCAAGTTCGGCTCCATGCTGGATGCATGTCACTATCGGGGGATCGAGTCAAGCGCACGACGCTATCGCGGACCACGTGTCTTGACCTGCTGCGGGGTGCGGACTTCGCGCGAGTGGTGATCTCCGTGCGCTGTCTGCCCGCGGCCCTGCCCGCGCGCATCGACGTGATCGACGACCACCAGCTCATTCTCGCCAGCACCGAAGAAGCGGTGATCGTGGCGGCGCGACGAGGCGATGTGCTGTCAGTCCAGATCGACGGCCTCGAGTCCGATGGCGCCACCTGGTCGGTCATGGCGTCGGGCATCGCCGCCCCGGCACAGGGGCACGTCACCCAGTCCCCACCCCTGCAATTGGCGCTGGGCAACGGCGCCTCGCTGATCCTGCTGCCACTCGCCGTGGTGGTCGGAGAGCGGGTTGGCTGAAGCGGGCTCACCCGCGCACACGTGTGAAAGGCTGGGGTCCATGGCCTTTCACCGGATCAGAGATCCCGAGCGGCTGCACGCGCTCATCGACGCGATCCTGCTCATCGAGACCGACGCACACCTGAACGATCTGCTGCGCACCATCGTCGACACCGCTACGAAGCTGGTGGGCGCGCGCTACGGCGCCCTGGGCGTGGTCGCCAGCGATGGCCAGACCGTGTCGCGATTCATCACCAGCGGCGTCGACGAGGCAACGCGTGCGGCCATCGGCCGCAACCCCCACGGCCTCGGGGTGCTGGGCGAGACGATCCGCCTCGCGCACCCGCTGCGCGTCGACCACCTGAGCACCCACGAGGGCACCGCGGGTTTCCCCGCCCACCACCCCGTCATGGAGCGCTTCCTCGGAGTGCCGGTCACCACCGGGGACGGGCACGTCTTTGGCAACCTCTACCTCACCGACCGACTCGACGGCGAGGCCTTCGACGAACAAGACGAACAACTGGTCGTGGCCTTCGGTCGGGCTGCGGGACTCGTCATCGACCAGGCCACCTTGCGGCGCGACCTTCGCGAACTCACCCTCAGCGAAGAGCGCGAGCGGCTGGCGCGCGACCTGCACGACACCGTCATCCAGCGGCTCTTCGGCGTGGGTCTGGCGCTGCAACTCACGCTCTCCGCGCAGCTCGACGAGCAGACGCGCTCGCGAATCAACTCGGCGCTCGACGAGCTGGACACGACCATCCACGAGATTCGCACCACCATCTTCGAGATCGACCAGGACGACTTCGACAGCGGCTCGCTCGAGGACCGGATCACCAAACTCTCCAACGAGGTCGCCACGCGACTGGCTATCGACGTCGATCTGCGTCTGTCACCCGCGGTCAACCACCTCGTGGGCAAGCGCAGCGGGCACCACACCGTCCAGGCCCTGCGCGAGATGCTCTCGAACGTGGCGCGCCACTCCCAGGCCAGCCACGTCAGCGTGCACGTCCAGCTCGACGGCAACCTCGTTATCGTCACCGTCGAGGACGACGGCGTGGGCTTCGCCGCGCCCGTGGGGCCGGGGCGCGGGCTGCGCAATCTCACCTCGCGCGCCCACGAGCTGGGCGGCGACTGCACTGTCACCTCAGCCGTGGGTCGTGGCACACTGGTCAAGTGGACTGCGAACCGATTGGACTGATGTGATACGACTCCTTCTGGTTGACGACCACGAGATCGTGCGGCGTGGACTGCGCGAGGTGCTCGAGGCCACGCCGGATCTCCAGGTGGTCGCCGAAGCCGGTTCGCTAAGCGAGACCGACGCGATCGATCTGGAGAATCTCGACGTCGCAGTGCTCGACGTGCGCCTGCCCGACGGGAGTGGCGTAGACCTGTGCCGCACGCTGCGCGAGCGACGACCGGGACTCGCGTGCCTGATGCTGACCTCGTTCGCCGACAACGAGGCGATGAACGCCTCGGTCCTGGCGGGCGCTAAGGGTTACGTACTCAAGAACGTGCGCGGCGACGACCTGGTCAACGCCATCCGACGAGTGGCCGATGGCGAGATGCTCCTCACCCAGGACCAGATAGAGCGAGCCCGCGAACGGCTGCGTCGCCAGATCACCGAAGACGTGCGCCTCGAGAGTCTGAGCGGCCAGGAACGACGCATTCTCGAGTTACTCAGCGAAGGGCTGTCGAACCGCGAGATTGCCAGCGTCATGTTCCTCGCTGAGAAGACCGTAAAGAACTACGTATCCAACCTGCTCGCCAAGCTGGGCTTTCAGCGACGCACCGAGGCGGCACTGTTCGCCCAGCGCCAACAAAGTCGACATCAGCTGGACGAGTGATGCCGCCTGCGGAGCCGAGTCAAGTCGACTCGTCAGCGAACATCGGCGCGTTGGTCGCGCGTGGCGCGCTTCGCCGGGCGTGGGCTTGCGAGTACGCGAATGCCGTGCGGCACTCGACAGCCAGTTCACGAAGTCAGTTCTGATCACGACTCAGCCGCCACGCTCGTGATCGGGCGTGGCGAGGGACTCCGATCCCGTCGAGGTAGCGTTCTCGCTCGTCCACGATGCGCGAGAAGTCGGACCCGCCCGCTGCGGGTTCGGTGATCGCGTCGGCGTACCAATTCCTGATTCGTCTTTCATACACGAGTTCGATGAAGGGCGACGTGCTCGCACGCGAGACTGCTTCTCGATTTGCGACGTCGACCACTCGGGTGTAAGAGAAAGGTGCCGGGAAGAAATCCCGGCGTGGAAGTGACGCATTGACTCGCAGGCCTTCTTTGGTCGCCCCGCTACCTGCGACGAGCGAATGGCGAAACCGACGCATCCTGACGAACAGGAGGACCTATGACATCACGACTAACAAGGCGTTTGCGCATCGGTGCGGGCGCAATCATTCTGACGATGGCTCCCGCCGCCTTCATGGCTGGCCCAGCGTCGGCCGGTGGCGGCACGGGCATCAAGGCGACTTCGGCCAGCACAGTGGTCTTCGACGGCGGCAACACGTCCGCGAAATTCGTGCGCGCCGCGAGTGGCATCATCAACGAGACAAATCGGGTGGGACTGAACAACACCACCCAGAACCCGTGGTCGCCCTTCGAGGTGTGGCTCCAGTTCCGACCGCTGACCGGCCCCTCGGGAACCGGATCTCCGACGCCGAACTCGGCCTGCGATTCAACGACCGTGACCGCGCCGTTCACGTGGTCCAACAGTGGACCCAATTCACTGAGCGGCACTACGTCGAGCGGTTACTTCATCGGTTCGAACCCGTACAACGTCTGCGTGTACTACACACACAACTTCAGTCTGACCCTGCTCGCCAACGCAGCGACGTCAACGTCGCTCAACATGGGTGAGCACGTCGTGTACACGGGCACCTACCTGTACGGGGCGACCCCGATCGTCGGCGCGCCGATCACCATCACCGTGTGGAACGGATTCGGTTGCCTCGGCCCGGCGCTCTACAGCGGGATATCCGGCGGCAACACCGACTCGACGGGTAACTACTACTTCGACGGTGGACCGTCGCCGTTTGGCGTCTACAGCGTCATGGCCAACACCACGGCGCCCGCGAACCAGTCGAACTGCGTGGACATCACCGTGCACGACTACGCACTCACGATGTTGGCGAACGGTTCGACGAGCGGCGTCTCCTACAACGGCCAGGACGTGACGTACTCGGGCGTCGAGACTGACGGCCCGAATCCGATCGCCAATGACCTGGTCACCCTGACCGTCTGGAGCGGACACGGGTGCCTCAACGCGCCAGCCGCCACCGTGTCGGCGACGACGGACTCGACGGGCACCTACAGCTACGACGCGGGCCAGGCGGGTGTCGGGGAGTGGTCGATCCAAGCATCCACGACCAACGCCATCTCGGCCTGTCTGGATCTCACCGAGTTGCCCAACTACGCCATGACCCTGCTGGCGAACGGGAGCAACGACGCAACGGTGGCCTTGGGTGGTCCGATCACCTACACCGGAACTTTCACCTACAACGGAGCAGGTCTCAACGCTCAGAGCATCGACATGACCCTCTACACCTCACCGGGGTGCACCGGCGCGGTCTACTCGTCGTTCCCTGGCGTCGCGACGACCGACTCCTCGGGCGACTTCCAGTGGGGACCGAACGCGAACACTCAAGCCGGGATCTCGGGAGTGTGGTACCTGATCGCCTCCTCGGGCGCGCAGCAGTCCAACTGCATCACCGTGTCGGTGAGCTGAGACGCAGCGGACACCGCGAACGTGGGCCGGGGCCCGGAGCGATCCGGGCCCCGGCTCCGCGCGGGGACGCCACTGGATCGCGGCGACCCCTCGCTACGATTCGTTGATCAAAGTGGGTGCGACGGGTCAAGGTCCGCTCTCGAGCGGAGGGAGTTGCCTGAGATGAACACCATGGTCCCGAGTGATGGACTCCCCCACGTCGTGCTGCGAGAGCTGCGCGACACCGACTCCGCGTTACTGGAGTCTCTCAGCAGTCCCGACGTCGGTGGCGAGTGGGACAGTTTCGACGACCCCAGCGACGAGATGCTCGACGGTCTCGACTTCGGCGGCGGATCCAGGATTGTGGAGACGGCAGACGGGACTGCCGTTGGCTCGGTCTCGTGGATCCAGATTCCCTACGGGCCCAACGCCAGGAGTCTCGCGTGGTCCATCGGGATCACGATCCTTCCCGAGTTCCGCGGTCGGCACTTCGGCGCCTCGGCCCAGCGACTATTCAGCGACGACCTACTGGGCCGATCACGGGCGAATCGCGTCCAGGCCGACACCGACGTCGCGAACGTCGCGGAACAGCGATCACTCGAGCGAGCCGGCTTCCGCCGCGAGGGGATCGCTCGAGGGGCCCAGTGGCGCCGAGGCGAGTGGCACGACCGAGTCGTCTACAGCCGCCTTCGCGGTGACGCCTGAGATACGTTGCCCGACACTGACGCATCTCATCCCAGCGTGGGCCACGCCACAGCGTCGAAGCACCGAGGCCGACGGTGTTGGCACCAGGCGTGGCTCGCCTAGGCCTGGGTGAACACCTCGGGTCCGTGATCGGTGACCGCGATCGTGTGCTCGAAGTGCGCCGACAGCGAGCCGTCCTGGGTCATGACACTCCAGCCGTCATCGAGCACGTAGGTCTCGTAGGAACCAACGTTCACCATGGGCTCAACGGCGAACACCATGCCGGTCTTGAGCGTGGGGCCGGGCGTACCCGGCCAGTAGTTGGGCACCTGGGGACTCTCGTGCATCGCGGTGCCGATCGCGTGGCCGACGTACTCGCGCACCACCGAGAAGCCGGCGGCCTCAGCCACGTGTTGGACCGCGCGACCGACCTCGTGAAGGCGCTTGCCCGCGACCAGCTGGTCGATCCCGGCCCACATCGAGCGCTCGGTGACCTCGAGGAGCCGACGGGCCAGATCACTGATCGCGCCCACGCCTGCGGTGTAGGCCGCATCGCCGTGATAGCCCTCGACGATCGCTCCGCAGTCCACCGAGATGATGTCACCCTCTTCGAGCACGTAGTCGCCGGGAATGCCGTGCACGATCATGTCGTTGGGACTCGTGCAGATCACCGCGGGAAAGCCGTGATAGTTCAAGAAGTTCGAGCGCGCGCCGCGCCGTTCGAGCACCTCGACGGCCACGGCGTTGAGCTCGCGAGTGGTGACGCCGGGACGAATGGCCGCGCGCGTCTTCTCGTGCATCTCGGCCACGACCTTGCCAGCCTTGCGCATCTTGTCGAGCTCGTCGGCGCTGCGCCTCAACCCAGTCCCCGCTCGTGCACGGCACCAACGATCGCTGCGGTCACCTGGTCGGCGTCGCGTGATCCGTCCACGCGCACCAGCAGGCCGCGCTCCTCGTAGAAGGCCAGCAACGGCGCGGTGTCACGCTCGTACATCGCGAGACGCTGACGGATCGCCTCGGGCTGATCGTCGGCGCGTTGGATGACGTCGCCCCCACAATTCGAGCAGGTGCCCGAGATGGCCTCGACGTCGCTGTCACGGTAGATCGCGCCGCACTCCTGGCACACTCGTCGCGCCGAGAGCCGTTCGACGACCTGGGCGGTGGGCACGTCGAGGTTGATGCAGAGCTTGACGCCGTCCTCGCCCAACAGGTGCTCGAGCGCCTCGGCCTGGGCCAGGGTGCGCGGAAACCCGTCGAGCAGCGCACCGTTCACCGCGTCGGCCTGGTCGAAGCGCTCGCGTACCAATTGGTTCACGAGCTCGTCGGACACGAGTTCGCCCGCGTCGAGAACCGTGGCGACCTCGCGGCCCAGGGGCGTGCCCGCTTTCACCGCGGCGCGCAAGATGTCGCCGGTAGAGACGTGAGGGATGTGAAAGTGCTCCGAGAGCCGCTTGCTCTGGGTGCCCTTGCCCGCGCCCTGTTTACCCAGTATCACCAGGTTTAGACGTGTCATGGCTACTTCTTCAAGAAGCCTTCGTAGTTGCGCATCATGAGTTGCGAGTCGATCTGGCGCATCGTCTCGAGTGCCACGCCCACCGCGATCAGCAAGGTGACGCCGTAGTACGGGAATCGGTTGATGCTCCACATCGCCATCAAGATACTCGGGATCACCGCCACCGACGCGAGGAAGAGTGCCCCCACGGTCGTGATGCGGCTCAGCATGCGCGCGAAGTACTTCTCGGTCGGCAGACCCGGACGGATGCCCGGCACGAAACCACCCTGTTGACGCAGCATCTCGGCCTGCTGGTGCGGTTCGAAGGCGATGTACACGTAAAAGAATGTGAAGGCCAGGATCAACACGAAGTCCGAGAAGATGTAGAAGAAGCTGGTCGGATTGAGCGACCGGTTCACGAAGCTCTGGAAGCTCGCCCACGGCACGACGTTGGACATCAACACCGGGATATAGAGCACCGAGGACGCGAAGATGATCGGGATCACGCCCGACTGGTTCACCTTCAGCGGGATGTAGGTGGAGTTGCCGCCCATCTCCTTGCGGCCCACGACGCGACGCGCGAAGGTCACCGGGATGCGCCGCTGACCGTTGTCCATGAACACGATGAACACGAGTAGCGCGATCGAGATCGCGAGGATGACGAAGAACTTGAAGGCACCGCCCTCGCTGTAGACCGCTCGCCCACCCGAGGGCATGCCCGCGACCACGTTGGCGAAGATCAACAGGCTCATGCCCTGGCCCACACCGCGCTGGGTGATCAGTTCGGCCAGCCACATCACGAACGCGGTACCCGCGGTCATGATCGCGACCATGAACAGCCCGAGCCAGATGTTGAACCTGGGGATCAGGTCGATGTTGAAGCCCAGCAGTGCCTGGTCGTGGCCGTGGAAGGCGTAGATGAGGCCCGTTGACTGCAGGAGTGCGAGGCCGATGGTCAGGTATCGCGTGGTCTGGGTGATCTTCTTCTGCCCGGTGGCTCCCTCGTCGCGCCACTGCTCGAGCTTGGGGATCACCGTCGTCAACAACTGGATCACGATCGAACTCGTGATGTAGGGCATGACACCCAGGCCGAAGACCGCGAGACGCGTCAGCGCCCCGCCGGAAAAGAGGTTCAAGAAGCCCAGGACGCCGCTCGCGCCCGCCTTGGACTGCAGCAACTGCACCTGGGACCAACTGACACCGGGGATCGGGAGGTTGGCGCCGAGCTGGTACAGGCAGATGATCCCGACGGTGAACAGGACCTTGTTGCGAAGATCCGGAACCCGAAAGATGTTGCCGAGTCGCTTCAGCACGGCGATCCCTACCGGTTCTGGTGCTGGTTGCCCGATGCGGCGGGACGCACGGCGAAGGGCAGGTCGAGCACCGTCGTCGTGCCCCCGGCGGCCTCAATGGCCGCCTTGGCCGACGCCGAGAAGCCGTGCGCCGAAACGTTGAGCGCGCTCGAGAGCGTGCCGCGACCCAGGATCTTCACCAGATCCTTCTTGCGCGCGAGACCGCGCTCGACGAGCACCTCGGGGGTGACGTCGCTGAGTCCCAACGCGACGAGCGCGTCCAGGTTCACCGGCGTGTACTCCACGCGGAAGGGGTTCGTGAAGCCCTTCAGCTTTGGAATGCGCTGCAGGAGCGGCAACTGGCCGCCCTCGAAGCCGGCGGGGATGGTGCGGCGCGCCTTCTGGCCCTTGGTGCCGCGGCCGGCGGTCTTGCCACCCTTGCCCGCGATACCGCGACCGACGATGCGCTTGCGGTGGGTCGAGCCCTTGGGGGGCTGGAGATCGTGCAACTTCATTCGTTGACCTCTTCCACTTTGATCAGGTGCGGCACCCGAGCGATCATCCCGTGAATCTCGGGACGGTCGGGGAGCACGTTGGACTGGCCGATGCCACGCAGCCCGAGCGCGCGCAGCGTGCCGCGGTGCTTGGGCTTAGTGGCGATCGACGATCGAATCTGGGTGACCTTCAATTTTGACACGACTAACCCTCCGTCTTGAACAGGTCGCCCTCGCGCTGACGCTCGCGGTACGCACGAAGCGTGCCGGAGGGCATCACGTGGTCGAGGGTCTGGTCGCGCGACGAGGCAATCTCCTCGGGGCGGCGCAACTGCTTGAGTCCCTCGATCGTGGCGTGCGCCACGTTGATGCCGTTGGACGAGCCCAACGACTTGGCGATGATGTCCTTCACGCCCGCCATCTCCAAGATGGCGCGCGCGGCGCCGCCGGCGATGACACCGGTTCCCGGCGCGGCGGGCTTCATGAGCACCCGCCCGGCGCCCGAGGCGCCGAGCACGGGGTAGACGATCGTGGTGCCCGCGAGGGGGACGTCGAACAGGTTCTTGCGCGCCTCCTCGATGCCCTTTTGGACCGCGAGCCCGGCTTCTTTGGCCTTGCCGTAGCCGAGGCCGACCTTGCCCTTGCCGTCACCGATGACCATGAGGGCGGTAAAGGAGAACCGGCGTCCACCCTTGACGACCTTGGACACGCGGTTCACCTTGATCGTGCGCTCTTCGTACTGCTCTAGCTCTGCCATTAAAACTCCAGTCCGGCGGCTCGTAGCGTCTCCGCGAAGGCGGCGACGCGGCCGTGGTAGTCGAATCCACCGCGGTCGAAAACCACGGTGGTGATGTTGGCGGCCTGGGCACGCTCGGCGAGCAGGGTCGCGACGGCCTTGGCCCCCTCGACGTTCCCACCGGTGGCGTCCCTGAGGGCCGGCTCCACCGAGGAGGCGGCCGCCAGCGTGCGACCAGCGACGTCGTCGATGATCTGGGCCGAGATGTGCTTGTTGGAACGGTGCAGCGCGACGCGCGGGCGCTCAGCGGTGCCCGAGAGGCGACGGCGGATGCGCGCGTGACGGCGCTTACGCAGTTCGAGTGTGGTACGAGCCATTACTTCGCAGCCTTTCCTGCCTTGCGCAACACTCGCTCACCGAGGTAGCGCACGCCCTTGCCCTTGTAGGGCTCGGGCTTACGAATCTTGCGGATGGTCGCGGCCACCTGGCCCACGACCTCCTTGTCCGCACCCTTGATGATGACGCGGGTGGGCGTGGGCACCTCGAAGGTGACACCCTCGGGGGCGGTGAACTTCACGGGGTGCGAGAAGCCGAGCGCCAGGTCGAGCACGCCCGGACCGCCCGCGGCGGCGCGGTAGCCGACGCCGATGATCTCGAGTTCCTTGGTCCAGCCGTCAGTGACGCCGGTGACCATATTGGACACGAGCGTGCGCGTCAGGCCGTGCAACGAGCGGTACATCGTCTCGTCGTTGACCCGCTCGACGTTGAGCACGTCGCCATCTTGTTGCAGCGTGATGCCCTCGGGCAACGTGCGCTGCATGGTTCCGTTGGGACCCTTCACCGTCACGACGCTTTCGCTCACGGTGACGCTCACGCTCGAGGGTACGGCGATGGGAGTACGGCCAATTCGCGACATCAGCGAACCTCCTTGGTACGAAGAGGCTGGTTACCAGACATAACACAGCACCTCGCCGCCCAGCTTGGCCCGTCGCGCTTCACGGTCGGTCATGAGTCCGCGGCTCGTCGAGACGACGGCCACTCCCACGCCACCGAGCACCTTGGGCATCTGGTCGGACTTCTTGTAGATACGCAGACCGGGCTTGGACACCCGCTTGATACCGATGATGGTCTTCTTGCGATCCTCGGAGTACTTGAGCGCGATCTCGAGCACGCCACCGGGCTTGCCTTCGACCGGCGTCACGGTGTAGCCCGCGATGAAGCCCTCCTTCACGAGGACCTTCGCGAGACTCTCCTTCAGCTTCGAACTCGGCATCTTGACGCTGTCGAACATGGCGGCATTCGCGTTGCGGATGCGCGTGAGCATGTCGGCGATGGGGTCAGTCATTGTCATTGCTGTCCTCCTACCAACTCGCCTTGGTCACGCCGGGTACTTCACCGGCGTGGACCATCTGGCGCAGACAGATCCGGCACAGACCGAACTTGCGATACACCGAACGCGGACGGCCGCAGCGCTCGCAGCGCGTGTACGCGCGGGTCGAGAACTTGGGGGTCTGCTTTTGCTTGATTCGAAGAGCTTTCTTCGCCATGACTATCGATTCTCCTGCTTGAAGGGGAAGCCGTACGCGCGCAAGAATGCGCGCCCCTGCTCGTCGTTCGCGGCCGTGGTGACGATGGTGATGTCGAAGCCACGCGCCGCGTCGATCTTGTCGTAGTCGATCTCGGGGAAGATCAACTGGTCGTTGACACCGAAGGTGTAGTTGCCGTGTCCGTCGAACGACTTGGGCGACAGGCCCCGGAAGTCGCGGATACGCGGGATAGCGAGGCTCAACAGGCGGTCGAAGAACTCCCAGGCACGGTCCCCGCGCAGGGTCACCTTCACGCCGATGGGCTGCTCCTCGCGCAACTTGAAGCTCGCGATCGACTTCTTGGCCCGCGTGACGACCGGCTTCTGGCCGGCGATCTGCTCCAGGTCGCGCTGGGCACCCTCGAGCAACGAGGCCTGCTGGGTGGCCCGGCCGACGCCCGAGTTCACCACGATCTTCTCCAGACGCGGGACCTGCATGATGTTGTCCAGCCCGAGCTCCTCTTTGAGGGCCGGGCGGATCTGCTCGTCGTAACGAACCTTGAGACGCGGACGAACGCTCACAGCGCCTCCCCACACTTGCGACAGACGCGAACCTTGTTCTCGTCGTTGATCTGGTAGCCGACCTTGGCCGGGCCCTTGTGCCCCGGGCACCACAGGGCCACGTTCGACACGTGCAGGGGCATCAGCTTGTCGATGATCCCGGCCTGCATGGTCGCGCCGGCCTGCTTGGTGTGGCGCTTGGCGATGTTGAGCCCGTCGAGCACCACTCGGTTGCTCTGGGGCATGGCCTCTTCCACCTTGGCGCGCTCCCCGCGGAACTTGCCCGCGAGCACGAGCACGTCGTCACCCTTGCGAATCTTCATTACAACACCTCCGGCGCGAGAGAAATAATGCGCATGAACTTCTTGTCGCGCAGCTCGCGGCCCACGGGGCCGAAGATGCGCGTGCCGCGAGGCTGCAACTGGTCGTTGATCAACACGGCCGCGTTCTCGTCGAACTTGATGTACGAGCCGTCGGGACGGCGCTTCTCCTTGGCGGTGCGCACAACCACGCAGCGCACCACGTCGCCCTTCTTCACCGCGGCGCCGGGAATGGCGTCCTTCACGGTGGCGATGAAGACGTCGCCAATCGACGCGTAGCGGCGGCGCGAGCCGCCCAGCACGCGAATGCACAGCACCTCTTTGGCCCCGCTGTTGTCGGCCACCTTGAGTCGTGATTCCTGCTGGATCATCGGGCACGCTCCACGATCTCGGTGAGGCGCCAGCGCTTGAGCTTGGACAGGGGACGGGTCTCCTGCACGCGCACACGGTCGCCGACCTTGGCCTCGTTCTTCTCGTCGTGGACGTAGAGCTTCTTGGTGCGCTGGACGGTCTTGCCGTAGCGCGGGTGGCTCACCCGCTCGTTGACGGCCACGACGAGCGTCGAGTTCATCTTGTCCGAGATGACAACACCCTCGCGGATCTTGCGAGGATTCTCGCGGGTCGTGGTTTCGTTGGTTGCGTCAATCATGACTGGGTACCTTCTTCAATGGCCTCTGCGGCCGCAATCTCACGCTCGCGCACGAACGTGGCGAGACGCGCGATGTCGCGACGCACCTCACCGAGTCGGGCCGAGTTGTCCAACTGGCCGGTGGCCAACTGGAAGCGCAGGTTGAACAGTTCGCGTCGCGAATCACCGAGGCGTTCGACCAGCTCCTGGTCACCGAGCAGTCGCATCTCGGCGACACGTTCCTTAGTCTTTGCCATTAGATGGTCACCTCCGGGGTGCCGTGGGTCCCGGGACGCACGACGAACTTGGCCTTGATCGGCAACTTCTGGATGGCGCGCTCCATGGCCGCGCGGGCCAGGGTCTCATCCACGCCACCGAGCTCGAACATCACGCGGCCCGGCTTCACGACGGCAACCCAGAACTCGGGGTTGCCCTTACCCGAGCCCATGCGGGTCTCGGCGGGCTTCTGGGTAACCGGCTTGTCCGGGAAGACCCGGATCCAGACCTTGCCACCACGCTTGACGTGACGGGTCATCGCGATACGAGCGGCCTCGATCTGTCGGGCCGTGATCCAACCGGCCTCCAGGGCCTGGATCCCGAAGTCACCGAACGACAGCTCCGTGCCGCCCTTGGCCATGCCGGCCATGCGACCACGCTGCTGCTTGCGGTGCTTCACCTTGCGGGGCATCAACATGATTACTCAGCGTCCTTTCGAAAGTGCGGAGTGTCGGTGTGCTCCTGGGTCGTGCGACGCTCGATCTCCTCTTCGACGCTCAAGCGACGCTCGACGTCCTCGTTGGCGGCAAGCAGGTCGGCGGGGTTCACGTCGGTGGCCACGGGCTCACTCGCGGGTGCGGCGGGCTCGGTCTCGACGCGCCGGCGTCCTCCGCCGGCACGCACGACGCCCTTGGGCGCGGTCTGGGTGGCGCTGGGAATCACGTCACCGGCGGCCATGGCGGCCTCGCGGACGATCTTCTCGTCGTTGGTCAACTGGTAGGGAAGGATGTCGCCCTTGTAGATCCACACCTTGACGCCGATGCGTCCGGTCGAGGTGCGGGCCTCGCGGAAGCCGTAGTCGATGTCGGCGCGCAGCGTGTGCAGGGGCACGCGGCCCTCGCGATACGACTCACGCCGCGACATCTCCGCGCCACCGAGACGACCCGACGCCTGGATGCGCACGCCGAGGGCGCCAGCCTTCTGGACGGTCTGGATGCCACGCTTCATCGCCCGGCGAAACGCCACGCGGCGGATCAACTGGTCGCAGATGCCCTGGGCGATCAACGCCGCGTCGAGCTCAGGCTGCTTGATCTCCTGGATGTTCAGCGAGATCTTGTTCTTCTGGCCGGTGATGCGCTCAAGGTCCTTCTTCAGGCGCTCGGCCTCGGCGCCGCGACGACCGATGACGATGCCCGGGCGTGCGGTGTGGATATCCACGCGAATGCGGTCCGAGTTGCGCTCGATCTCGATGCGGCTCACCGCAGCGCTCTCGAGCTGACGCGTCAGGTAGTCGCGAATCTTCCAGTCCTCGATAACGAGGTCCTTGTAGCCGCGCTCCTTGAACCAGCGCGACTTCCAGTCCGTCGTAATGCCGAGGCGGAAACCGTAGGGATTTACCTTCTGACCCATTACTTGTCCGTCTCCTCAGTGGCGTCCTCGGACGCCGTTTCGTCCGCGGCGTCGAGCGCCACGTCCGTCTCTTCGACTTCGCTCGTGGCGACGTCCACAACATCTGTCTCGTCGCCGAGTTCCTCGCTGGTGGCGAGCTCGTTCGCTGCGGCCTCGGCCTCGGCCTCGGCAATCTGCTGGCTCGCGAGCTCGGCCGCGTTCTCACGCTTGTTGAGGCTCGCCTGCTGATCGGCGCGTCGGCGCGAGGACGCCACGCGGCGCGTGCGCGACACGGCTGCCTGGGCGCTTCGCGCGGCGCGCAGAATCTCGAGGCGGTCCTCGTCGAGGCGCGACACGATGACCGTGATGTGGCACGAGCGCTTGCGGATCTTGCCCGCCCGCCCGCGCGCGCGGGGACTGAAACGCTTCATGGTGATGCCCTCGTCGGCGTAAGCCGCCGACACGTAGAGCTCCTCGGCCACGAGGTCGTCGTTGTTCACCGCGTTGGCCACCGCCGAGGCGAGCACCTTGGCGATCACGTCGGCGGCCTCACGAGTGGTGCCCGCGAGGATCTCCGCGGCGGTGGTGACGTCCTCGCCGCGAATGATGTTCAACACGACGCGCGCCTTGCTCGCTGACATGTGGTAGCCGCGCAGCGTGGCACGGGTGCCGGGGCGCTCGTTGGTCTTGGGACCGGTCATTAGCGCCTCCCCGTCTTTTCCTGGCCCGCGTGAAACTTGAAGGTGCGCGTCGGGGCGAACTCGCCCAACTTGTGGCCGACCATCGACTCGTTGACGTACACCGGCACGTGACGGCGACCGTCGTGCACCGCGAAGGTGTGCCCGACCATGTCGGGGATCACCGTCGAGCGACGGCTCCAGGTCTTGATGACCTTCTTCTCGTTGGCCGCGTTCATGGCGTCCACCTTCTTCAACAGGTGAGCATCGATGAAGGGACCCTTTTTCAGGCTGCGTGACATTGTCTACCTACCTCCGCGAGCCGCGTCCACGGCGACGACGAATAATGAGCGCGTCCGAAGCCTTCGGCAAGCGCGTACGACCTTCGGGCTGACCCCACGGTGAGACCGGGTGACGGCCTCCGGAAGTCTTGCCCTCGCCACCACCCAACGGGTGGTCGACGGGGTTCATGGCAACACCGCGGGTCTGGGGGCGAACGCCCTTCCAACGGTTTCGACCGGCCTTGCCGATCTTGATCAGCTCGTGCTCGGAGTTGCCCACGACGCCCAGCGTCGCGCGACAGTCGATCGACACGCGGCGCATCTCGGTCGAGGGTAGGCGCAGCGTGGCGAAGTCCCCGTCCTTGGCGACCAATTGGACGCTCATGCCGGCGCTGCGGGCCATCTTGCCGCCGCCGCCGGGACGTAGCTCCACGTTGTGCACGGTGGCGCCGGTGGGGATGAAGCGCATCGGCAGGGAGTTACCGGTACGGATGTCGGCCTTGGGACCGGACTCGACCATGTCGCCGACCTTCAGGCCGTTGGGTGCGAGGATGTAGCGCTTCTCGCCGTCGAGGTAGTGCAGCAGCGCGATCCGACACGTCCGGTTCGGGTCGTACTCAATGGCGGCCACCTTGGCGGGGACGGCGTCCTTGTTGCGCTTGAAGTCGATGATGCGGTACTGCTGCTTGTGGCCGCCCCCGCGGTGACGCGAGGTCTTGCGACCGTAGCTGTTGCGCCCGCCCGTCTTGGGCTTGGGCGCCAGCAGCGACTTCTCCGGGTGGTCCTTGGTGATCTCGGCGAAGTCCGAGACCGTCTGGAACCGGCGGCCGGGGCTGGTGGGTTTGCGGTGTCGCAGTGCCATGGCTGTCCTTAGCTCTCGAAGAGGTTGATCGAGTCACCCTGCCTCAAGGTGACGATGGCCCGCTTCGTGCCGGGGCGCTGGCCCACGACACCGGTGCGACGATTGCGCGTCGACTTGCCCTTGCGGTTGAGTGTGTTGACGTTGGCGACCTTGACGTTGAAGGCCTGCTCGACGGCGTTGCGCACGTCGACCTTGGTGGCACGCGGGTCCACCACGAAGACGTAGGTGTGCTTTTCCATCAGCGCGTAGGTCTTCTCCGAGACCACCGGGCGGATCAGGACGCTCATTGCATCACGCATCAGTTGTTCTCCTTCGCCTTGGGCAACGTGGCGTCGCTGAACACGACCCAGTCAGCCTCGAGCACGTCGTAGGCGTTGAGCTCGCCCGCGTCGATGGTCTTGACGTTGTCCAGGTTGTTGAACGAGTAGAAGGCCACCGCGTCCTCGCGCGAGAGCACCACGAGGACCTTGCCGTCCAGGCCCAGTGCCCGCAGCGCGCCGAGCGCCTGCTTGGTCTTGGGCTCGGCCCAGTTCGCGAAGCCGTCGATAAGCGCCACGCGCTCGAGGGACGCACGGTCCGACAGCGCCGAGTGCAGCGCCAGGCGAATCATCTTCTTGGGGGTCTTCTGGTCGTACTTGCGCGGCTTGGGCCCTAGGGCGATACCACCGCCCGGATAATGCGGGGCGCGGATCGTTCCCTGACGGGCGCCACCGGTCCCCTTCTGGTTGAAGGGCTTGCGGCCACCGCCGCGCACTTCCTTGCGGGTCTTGGTGGACTGGGTGCCCGCCCGACGTGCGGCCAATTGGGCCTTGATCACCTGGTGCAGCACGGCCATGTTGGGCTCGATGCCGAAGATGCTGGGCTCGAGGGCGACCGTGCCCAGCACGGTGCCGTCCAGGCTCCGTCGCTCGATGGTGCGCTCGGCCGGGGCCGGACGCTCCTTCTTCACTGGGCCGCGAAGCGTAAAGACGTCGCTCACCTGGCACCTCCAGCCTTCATCGGGTTCTTCACTGACGTGCGCAGGACGACGACGCCGCCGCGCGGGCCCGGTACGGCGCCCTTGACCAGCACGAGGTTGCGCTCGACGTCCACGCCGATGACCTCGAGGTTGGTCGTGGTCACCTGGCCGCCGCCGTAGCGACCGGCCATCTTGGTGCCCTTGAACACGCGTCCGGGCGTGGCGCAGGCGCCGATCGAACCGGGCGCGCGGTGGTGCTTGTGGTTACCGTGCGCGGCACCCTGACCGGAGAAGTTGTGGCGCTTCATGCCACCGGCGAAGCCCTTTCCCTTGGAGACGGCCGTGGCGTCGATGCGCTCGCCCTTTTCCAGGGTGTCGACCGCGATCTCCTGGCCCACGCTGTAGCCGCTGACGTCATCCAGACGCAGTTCGACCAGCTTGGTGCCCGGAGCCACGCCGGCCTTCTCAAAGTGTCCGAGTTCCGGCTTGGTGAGCGTAGAGGCGCGGCGCGTGCCCCACGTGACCTGTACCGCGCTGTAACCCTCTTTTTCGGGCGTCTTCACCTGGACGACGCGTGACGGGCTGACCCGCACCACCGTCACCGGTATGGCGCGATTCTGGTCGTCCCAGACCTGGGTCATGCCCACCTTTTCGCCGACGATCGCTTTGGTCGCCACGTTTGCCTCTCTCTACTGTTCTGAATGTCGGTTCGTCCGACACACAGACGCTCCGCCGGGCCAAAGAAACCCGAACGGAGCGCTCGACTGGTTTGGTTCAGCGTTCCTTTCGGCAACTGAACACATCATTTGTGCACCGCGACCGAAGCCGCGGCTCACCCCACCACGAATGACGGGGCTACCTACCGTACACCACAGTGCCCCGCCAGCGCAAAGGCGCCGGCGGGACCCCGTTCAACCCTGACGAATCTTTATCTCGATGTCCACGCCGGCGGGAAGATCGAGCCGCTGAAGCGAATCGACCGTCTTGGCGGTGTGGTCCACGATGTCCAAGAGACGCTTGTGCACCCGCATCTCGAAGTGCTCGCGGCTGTCCTTGTGCTTGTGCGGCCCACGAACCACCGTGTAGCGGTGCTTCTCGGTGGGCAGCGGCACGGGGCCCTGCACGCGCGCATTGGTGCGCTCGACGGTCTGGACGATCTTGGCGCAGGACTGGTCCAGGACGCCGTGATCGAAGGCCTTCAGCCGGATGCGGATCATTTGACGGTTGTCGGCCATGTCTGAACTACTTCAGGATCTTCGTGACGCGGCCCGAGCCGACCGTGCGGCCACCCTCGCGGATGGAGAAGGTGAGTCCCTCTTCCATGGCGATCGGCTTGCCCAGGGTCACGGTCATCTCGGTGTTGTCACCGGGCATGACCATCTCGGTACCGGCCGGCAACTCAACAGTGCCGGTGACGTCGGTGGTGCGGAAGTAGAACTGGGGACGGTAGTTCGCGAAGAACGGCTTGTGACGGCCGCCCTCCTCCTTGGTCAACACGTAGACCGAGGCCTCGAAGTTCGTGTGCGGCGTGATCGAACCGGGCTTGCACAGCACCTGGCCGCGCTCCACGTCTTCCTTCTTGGTGCCGCGCAACAGGGCGCCCAGGTTGTCTCCGGCGCGACCCTCGTCGAGCAGCTTGCGGAACATCTCGATACCAGTCACGACGGTCTTGGTCGTGTCGCGAAGGCCCACGATCTCGACTTCGTCGCCGACCTTGACGATGCCCTGCTCGACCTTGCCGGTCACCACGGTGCCACGACCGGTGATCGACATGACGTCCTCGATGGACATGAGGAACGGCTTGTCGGTCGAGCGCTGAGGCTCGGGGATGTAGGAGTCGACGGCGTCCATCAACTCGATGATCTTGTCGCCCCAGGCCGCGTCGCCCTCGAGGGCCTTAAGCGCCGAGACGCGCACGATCGGGGTGTCATCGCCGGGGAAGTCGTAGCTGGTGAGCAGTTCGCGCACCTCCATCTCGACCAACTCAAGCAGTTCCTCGTCCTCGACCATGTCGGCCTTGTTGAGGGCCACCACGATGTAGGGCACACCCACCTGACGCGCCAGCAGCACGTGCTCGCGAGTCTGGGGCATGGGGCCGTCGGTCGCCGAGACGACCAAGATGGCGCCGTCAACCTGGGCGGCGCCGGTGATCATGTTCTTGACGTAGTCGGCGTGGCCGGGCATGTCGACGTGGGCGTAGTGACGGTGCTCGGTCTCGTACTCCACGTGGGCGATCGAAATGGTGATGCCGCGCTGGCGCTCTTCGGGGGCCTTGTCGATCTGGTCGAAGGGCGTGAAGGCGCTGCCGCCGACGCGCTCGGACAGGACCTTGGTGATGGCGGCGGTGAGGGTGGTCTTACCGTGGTCGATGTGACCCATGGTTCCGATGTTTACGTGCGGCTTAGTGCGCTCGAACTTCTGCTTTGCCATTGTCGGGGACTTACTTTCTCTCTAGTGACTGGTCCACTATGGACCCGTCGTGTTTGTTTCGGCCCTCCCCGACGACGGTTTGGACCTTATGGTTGCTGGTTGCCCAACTTCTTACGCGCCGGTGGCCTTGGCGACAATCTCCTTGGCGATTGCGTCAGGTACTTCTGCGTACGAATGGAACTGCATGGTGTACGTCGCGCGCCCTTGGGTGCGAGAACGCAGGTCAGTAGCGTAGCCGAACATGTCGGCCAGCGGCACAAGTGCCCTAATCGCCTGACTATTGCCGCGCTGCTCCATGCCCTCGACGCGCCCGCGGCGACTCGAGAGGTCACCGATCACGTCGCCCATGTAGTCCTCGGGGGTCACGACCTCCACGGCCATGACCGGCTCCAACAGGACCGGACTCGCCAGGCGGGCGGCCTTCTTCACCGCTATGGAACCGGCGATCTTGAAAGCCATTTCCGATGAGTCAACGTCGTGGTAGCTACCAAAGGTGAGTCGCACGCGCACGTCGACCACCGGGTAGCCGGCGAGCACGCCCGAGGTGAGCGCCTCGGTGATGCCCTGGTTGACCGGCTGGATGTACTCCTTAGGGATCACACCACCGCTGATCTCGTCGAGGAACTCGTAGCCGCCACCGGGTCCGGTGGGCTCCAGTGTGATCACCACGTGGCCGTACTGACCCTTACCACCGGTCTGGCGCACGTACTTCTCTTCGACCTTCTCCACGGTCTTGCGCACGGTCTCGCGGTAGGCCACCTGGGGCTTGCCGACATTGGCGTCGACTGAGAACTCGCGCAGCATGCGGTCCACCAGCACCTCGAGGTGCAACTCGCCCATGCCCGAAATGACGGTCTGGCCGGTCTCTTCGTCGGTGCGCACGCGAAAGGTGGGGTCCTCCTCGGACAGCGCGTAGAGCGCCTTGCCGAGCTTCTCCTGGTCCGCCTTGGTCTTGGGCTCCACGGCCACGTGGATGACGGGCTCGGGAAAGGTCAGCGTCTCCAGCTGGATCGGGTTGGCGGGATCGCTCAGCGTGTCACCGGTCGTGACCTGCTTCAGGCCCACCGCGGCCACGATGTCGCCGGTGCGAATGGTGTCGAGGTCCTCGCGGTTGTTGGCGTGCATCAAGAGCAGCCGCCCCAGACGCTCCTTCTTCATGCCCTTGGTGGTGTTGACGACGGTGTCGCCCTTTTCCAGGGTGCCCGAATAGACGCGCAGGTAGGTGAGCTTGCCGACGTAGGGGTCGGTCATGATCTTGAAGGCGAGCGCCGCGAAGGGCTCGTCATCGGCCGGCTTGCGCTCGAGCTCCTCGTCCTTGCCCGGCTTGGTTCCCGGGGTCGGCGGCAGGTCGATCGGCGAGGGCAGGAAGTCCACCACCGCGTCGAGCATGGGCTGGACGCCCTTGTTCTTGAAGGCGGTGCCGTTGAGAATCGGCACGCAGCGCCCTTCGAGGGTCCCCGTGCGCAGCGCGCGGCGGATGTCGGCGGAGGTGACCTCCTCGTCGCCGAGGACCTTCTCCATCAGGGCATCGTCGAAGGTCGTGAGCACGTCGAGCAGCATCGAGTGGTACTCCTCGGCCTGGGCCTGGTACTCGGCCGGGATGTCGACGACCTCGAGCTCCTCGCCCTTGTCGTCGTGGTAGATCGTCGCCTTCATCGTCGCCAGGTCAATGATGCCGAGGTAGTTGGCCTCGGCGCCGATGGGCAGCTGGATGACCGCCGGCACGCAGTCCAGGCGGTCGCGGATCATGTCGACGCAGCGAAAGAAGTCGGCGCCGACGCGGTCCATCTTGTTGACAAAGCAGATGCGCGGCACGTTGTACTTGTTGGCCTGGCGCCAGACGGTCTCGGTCTGGGGCTCAACGCCGGCGACCGCGTCAAAGACGGCGACCGCTCCGTCGAGCACGCGCAGCGAGCGCTCGACCTCGACCGTGAAGTCCACGTGGCCGGGCGTGTCGATGATGTTGATGCGGTGGCCGTTCCAGTGGCACGTCGTGGCCGCCGAGGTGATCGTGATGCCGCGCTCTTGCTCTTGGACCATCCAGTCCATGGTGGCCGCACCCTCGTGCACCTCACCGATCTTGTAGTTCTTACCCGTGTAGTACAGGATGCGCTCGGTCGTCGTGGTCTTGCCCGCGTCAATGTGCGCCATGATGCCAATGTTGCGAACCTTCTCCAGGGGGAACTCGCGTGCGGTCATTTCAGTTGCTTTCTTCGATTACCAGCGGTAGTGCGCAAAGGCCTTGTTGGATTCGGCCATCTTGGCCATGTCTTCGCGGCGCTTCACGGCGGCGCCGACACCGTTGCTGGCGTCGATGATCTCGTTGGCGAGGCGCTCGGCCATGGTCTTCTCGCGGCGCTTCTTGGCGAAGTCGGTAAGCCAGCGGATGGCGAGGGTAGTCGCGCGCCGCGGACGAACCTCGACGGGCACCTGGTAGGTGGTGCCGCCGACGCGTCGGCTGCGCACCTCGAGCTCGGGGCGCACGTTCTCCAGGGCGCGCTTGAGCGCGGCCACCGGGTCGGCGCCGGTCTTTTGTTCCACCTGCTCGAGCGCGCTGTAGACGATACGCTCGGCGATGGTGCGCTTGCCGCGCTCGAGGATCTTGTTCGTCACCTGGGTGACCAGGACCGACTTGTAGATCGGGTCCGGGACCAGTTCGCGTCGTTCAGCGGGGCCTTTACGAGGCATCAGCTCTCCTTCTTGGCGCCGTAACGGCTACGGGCCTGCTTGCGGTCGCGCACACCCGAGGTGTCCAACGCGCCGCGAATGATCTTGTAACGAACACCGGGCAGGTCCTTCACACGGCCGCCACGAACGAGCACGATCGAGTGCTCCTGGAGATTGTGACCCACACCGGGGATGTACGCGGTGATCTCCACGCCCGAGGTGAGGCGCACGCGAGCCACCTTGCGAAGCGCCGAGTTGGGCTTCTTGGGCGTGACCGTGTGCACGCGGGTACACACGCCGCGACGCTGCGGGGCCCCCTTCAGGGCCGGCGTCTTGGTCTTGGATATCTTGTCCTGTCGACCCTTACGGACCAACTGTGCAATTGTGGGCACGCGGAACCTCTTCTAGTTGTACTTCGTTCATGGAACGCGCCAGTGAGTACTGGCACGCGGAGTATCAATCCTACGACAAACCACGTCGCAACGGCAAGCCCGTGGCCGACTCGCGCCGGTCACGGCCTTAGAGCGCCTGTCCGCCAATCTCGTCTTCGGGGTTGGTGACCTCGTTCTCGGGCAGCGCCGACTCGTCGTAGCTCGCCCCGATGTTCTGGAACGCGCTCAGATCGGCGCTAAAGGTGTCGTCGCCCGAGATCTCGCCCAGCAAACTGGCGAGATCCAGGTCGTCGTCGCTCACCTGGGCCCACGCGGGCAGCAGCTCGGCGTCGGGCATGTCCAGGCGCAGCTCACGCTGGTTGTAGTAGTCCAGACCCGAACCGGCCGGGATGAGCTTGCCGATGATGATGTTCTCCTTCAGGCCGACCAGGTGGTCGCGCTTGCCCTCGATGGCCGCCTCGGTCAGTACCCGGGTGGTCTCTTGGAACGAAGCCGCCGATAGCCACGAGTCCGTCGCGAGGGACGCCTTGGTGATGCCCATCAACTGGGCACGGCCGTCGGCGGCCTCCTTCGTGTTCGCCTCGAGGTCGTCATTGGTGTCGTTGAACAGCTTGACGTCCACCATCGCGCCGGGCAGCCACGGAGATTCGCCGGCGTCGACGATCTGGACGCGGCGGGTCATCTGGCGCACGATCAACTCGATGTGCTTGTCGTGAATCGACACACCCTGATCGCGGTAGACGTTCTGCACCTCTTCGACGAGGTACTGCTGGGTCTCGCGCGTGCCGCGGAACTTCATCATGAGCTTGGGGTCCAGCGGCCCATCGTGCAACGGCGTGCCGACCTCGACCTCCTGGCCGTCCTCGATGAGTAGGTGGCGCGCGATCGAGATCGACTCCTCCTGCACCTCTCCCTCGTTGCCGATGACCGTCACCTTGCGCTCGCGGCCGATGAGCTCGACGCGCACGACCCCCGAGTGCTCGGCGACCTTGGCCGCGCCCTTGGGGGTGCGAGCCTCGAAGAGCTCGACCACGCGCGGCAGGCCGTGGGTGATGTCGCTCTCGGTCACACCACCGGAGTGGAAGGTCCGCATGGTCAACTGGGTACCCGGCTCGCCGATGGACTGGGCGGCGATCACGCCGACCGCCTCGCCGAGTTCGACCAGCTGGTGGGTCGCGAGCGACAAGCCGTAGCACGCCGCGCACACGCCCTGGTTGGCGTCACAGGTGAGCGTCGTGCGCACGCGCACGCGCGTCACCCCTTCGTCGTCGCGCAGACGATCGACGTCGTCCATCATCAGCATGGTCCCCGAGGGAATCGTCGAACCGTCCGAGAACGTCACGTCCTCGGCGGTCACGCGACCCCACAGCTTGGTCTCGAGGTGAGCGCGCAGGCCACGGGTGTCGGGCGCCACGTGTTCGATCCACATGCCGCGTCCGGTGCCGCAGTCGAGCTCTTTGACGATGAGCTCCTGGGCCACGTCGACGAGTCGACGGGTCAGGTAGCCCGAGTCTGCGGTGCGAAGCGCCGTGTCGCCCAGGCCCTTGCGGGTGCCGTGGGTGGAGATGAAGTACTCCAGCACCGACAGGCCCTCGCGGAACGAGGACTTGATCGGACGCGGGATCATCTCACCGCGCGGGTTCGACACGAGGCCCTTCATGGCCGCGATCTGGCGGATCTGCTGACTGTTACCGCGAGCGCCCGAGTCCACCATCATGCGAATCGGGTTGTCGAACTTCGCGTTCATGGCGCGGTCGGTGGCGTCACCGACCTCCTTGTTCGCGTTCGTCCAAATCTCGATCTCCTGCTGACGGCGCTCGTCGTCGACGATCACACCGCGGCGGTAGTTCGTCTCCACCTTGGCCGCCTGCTCCTCGTACTTGTTGAGGATCGCGGCCTTCTCCGAGGTCGTGACGACGTCGTCGATCGAGATCGTGAGACCCGACTGGGTGGCGAAGCGAAAGCCCAGCGACTTGATGGCGTCGAGCGACTCGGCGACCTCCTGGCGGTTGAAGCCACCCGAAATCTCCTCGACGATCGAGCCGATCGGCGTCGCGTTCTTGCCGATGACTTCGTTCACGTAGCGAAAGCCCGGGGGCAGTGCCTCGTTGAAGTACACCCGACCGGGCGTCGTCACCAGCGAGCGGCTCGCACCCTTCACCTCGATCCCGGCGCCCTCGAGGCGCGTGTCCAGCGAGGACTGCGCCAGCGGGCGGATCTCGATGGGCGTGCGCAGACCAATGGTCTTGTCCGCGATCGCGTTCTCGATCTCGTACACGTGACGGAACACGCGCGGGTGCTCGAGCTCCTCGTCAGCGGGCAGGGTCAGGTAGTAGGCGCCAAAGACCATGTCCTGACCGGGCTCGGTGATCGGACGACCGGTGGCGGGGGTGAAGATGTTGTTGGTCGACAGCATCAAGATGCGCGACTCGGCCTGGGCCTCGGCCGACAGTGGCACGTGCACGGCCATCTGGTCACCGTCGAAGTCGGCGTTGAACGCCTTGCACACCAGCGGGTGGATCTGGATCGCCTTGCCGTCCACCAGCACCGGCTCGAAGGCCTGGATGCCGAGACGGTGCAGCGTGGGCGCGCGGTTGAGCAGCACGGGGTGCTCGCGGATGACCTCTTCGAGCACGTCCCACACTGCCGTCTTGCGACGCTCGACCATGCGCTTGGCGCTCTTGATGTTCTGAGCCATCTGGGTCTCGATGAGCCGCTTCATTACGAAGGGCTTGAAGAGTTCCAGGGCCATCATCTTGGGCAGGCCGCACTGGTGCAACTTGAGCTGGGGGCCGACCACGATGACCGAGCGGCCCGAGTAGTCGACGCGCTTGCCGAGCAAGTTCTGACGGAAACGCCCCTGCTTACCCTTCAACATGTCCGAGAGGCTCTTGAGCGGCCGGCCGCTCTGGCCGGCCACCGGGCGTCCACGACGACCATTGTCGAACAGCGCGTCGACGGCCTCTTGGAGCATGCGCTTCTCATTGTTGACGATGATGTCGGGCGCGCCCAGGTCCAAGAGTCGCTTGAGCCGGTTGTTGCGGTTGATGACGCGACGGTAGAGGTCATTCAGGTCGCTGGTGGCAAAGCGGCCACCGTCGAGCTGGACCATCGGACGCAGGTCCGGCGGGATGACCGGCACGGCCTCGAGGATCATGGCTCGCGGGTCGTTCAGTCGCCGACCCTGGTCGTCGCGTCGGTTGAAGGACTGGACGATGGCGAGGCGCTTGAGGAACTTGGCGTGACGCTGCGCGCTGAGCGGCTTGCGGCCGTCCTTCGCGTCGATCATCTCGCGCATCATCTTTTCTTCCTCGTCCAGGTCCATCCGGTCGATCAGTCCCAGAATCGCGTCGGCGCCCATACCGCCCTCGAAGTACTCGCCGTAGCGGAACTCCATCTCGCGATACAGCACCTCGTCCTCGATGATCTGGCGCGAGTGCAAACCCTCGAAGGTGTCAAAGGCCTGCTTGGCCAGCTCGCGCTCCTCGGCGAAGCGGGCGCGCACGCCCTCGAGCTCCTTCTCGGTACCGCGCTGCAGGGCCCGCAGCTCGGACTCCTTGGCGCCGTCGGCCTCGAGCTTCTCGGCGCGGGCCTCGATCTCTTTGAGCTTGTTGTCGAGCGCCTTGACCTCGCGCTCGGCGATCTCGACCAACTCCTCACTCAAACCCTGGCGCAACTCGGCCAGATCCTGGTGACGTCGGTCGACTTCAACGAAGGTGACCATGTGGGCGGCGAAGTAAATGACCTTCTCGAGCTGCTTGGCCTTCAGCTCCTCTTTGGGTGCGGTGCCCATGAGCAGGTAGGCCAGCCACGAGCGCGTCCCGCGCAGGTACCAGATGTGCACCACCGGCGCCGACAGGGCGATGTGGCCCATGCGGTCGCGGCGAACCTTGTCACTGGTGACCTCGACGCCGCAGCGCTCGCAAACGATGCCCTTGAAGCGCACGCGCTTGTACTTGCCGCACGCGCACTCCCAGGCCTTCTGGGGTCCGAAGATCTTCTCGCAGAACAGGCCATCCTTCTCCGGACGCAGGGTTCGGTAGTTGATGGTCTCGGGCTTTTTCACCTCACCCGAGGACCAGCTGCGGATGTTCTGGGCGGTGGCGAGGCCAATGCTCAGCTCGTCGAACTGGTTGACGTCTAGCGGGCTCATGACAACTTCCTTTCGGCGGCACGGCGGGCGTCCTCTTCGTCACTGCCACGCTCGGGCCGACTGATGTCGATGCCCAGTTCACGCGTGACCGAGAAGAAGTCTTCCTCGGTGTCGGCCAAATCGACGTGCGCGCCAACCTTGTCGCGCACTTCTACGTTCAAACAGAGGGACTGCATTTCCTTGATGAGCACCTTGAAGGACTCGGGGATGCCCGGCTCGGGCAGGTTCTGGCCCTTCACGATCGCTTCGTAGGCGCGTTCGCGACCCTTCATATCGTCGGACTTGACCGTCAACAGTTCCTGCAGGGCGTAGGCGGCGCCGTAGGCCTCGAGGGCCCACACCTCCATCTCGCCGAAGCGCTGGCCGCCGAACTGGGCCTTGCCGCCGAGCGGCTGGGCCGTGATCATCGAGTACGGACCGGTGGAGCGGGCGTGGATCTTGTCGTCCACCATGTGCGCCAACTTCAAGATGTACGCGTAGCCGACCGAGATCGGGTTGTCGTACTTCTCACCGGTGCGACCGTTGAAGAGAGTGACCTTGCCGTCGTTGTCGCCCGCGAGCAAACGCTTGCCGTTGGCGCCGTCGACGTTCAACATCGCGAAGGTCTGCTGGATCGTGGGCTTGTCCTTGGCCCGGTCCACCTCGTCCCAGTGGGCGCCGTCGAACGACGGCGTCGCCACGTACACGGCGGGCTCGGTGCGCGGACGCGTCTTGCGGTACGGCCGGTTGGCGGCGTCGCGCTGGTCGTCGTGGCCCGAGGTGCCCATTGCCGGGTTGACCGCCATGCCCGCCCAGCCGTGACGGGCCGCGTAGCCGAGGTGACTCTCGAGCACCTGGCCGACGTTCATTCGGCTGGGCACGCCCAGGGGGCTCAGGATGATGTCGACCGGCGTGCCGTCCTCGAGGAACGGCATGTCCTCTTCGGGCAGGATCTTGGAGATCACGCCCTTGTTGCCGTGGCGTCCGGCGAGCTTGTCGCCCTCGGAGATCTTGCGCTTCTGAGCCACGTAGACCTTGACCAGCTGGTTCACGCCGGGCTGCATCTCGTGGTCCTCGTCGCGGCTGTAGACCTTGACGTCGATCACCTTGCCGGACTCGCCGTGGGGAACCTTCAGGGACGTGTCGCGCACCTCGCGGGCCTTCTCACCAAAGATCGCTCGCAGCAGGCGCTCCTCGGGCGACTGCTCGGTCTCGCCCTTGGGCGTGACCTTGCCGACCAGGATGTCACCGGGCTCGACCTCGGCGCCGATGCGCACGATGCCGCGGTCGTCCAGGTCCGCCAGAATGTCGTCGGGCAGGTTCGGGATGTCGCGGGTGATCTCCTCAGCGCCGAGCTTGGTGTCGCGCGCGTCGATCTCGTACTCCTTCACGTGGATCGAGGTCAGGACGTCGTCGCGCACGAGGCGCTCGTTCAAGATGATGGCGTCTTCGTAGTTGTAGCCCTCCCACGGCATGTAGGCCACGAGCAAGTTCTTACCCAGGGCCAGCTCGCCGTGCGAGGTGCTCGTCCCATCGGCCAGCAGGTCGCCGACCTTGACCGTCTCGCCACCCACCACGAGGGGCTTCTGGTTGATCGACGTGTCCTGGTTGGAGCGGCGGAACTTGTTCAGGTTGTACTGCTTGCGTCCCAGCGGGTTGCCGTAGCGGTCGTTCACCTGCTTCTCGTACTCGACCACGATGCGGTCGCCCGACACCGAGCGCACAACGCCGTCGCCCTCGGCGATCAGCACGTCACCCGAGTCGAGCGCGGCGCGCGCCTCCATGCCGGTACCCACGAAGGGTGCCTCAGGCATGATGAGCGGAACGGCCTGCTTCTGCATATTGGCGCCCATGAGTGCGCGCTGGGCGTCGTCGTGCTCGACGAAGGGAATCAGCGAGGTCGCCACCGAGATGACTTGCTTGGTCGACACGTCCATCAGCTCGACCTCGTCGGGCTTGACGAAGTCGATCTCCGAGGTCGTCGACGAGGACTTGTTCGAGGCGCCCACGCGAAGACCGGTGCCGATCGGGCCGCGACGCACGAGCACGCGGTCGGCCTTGATCGCGCCGTGCTCGTCGAGCTCGGTGTTGGCCTGGGCGATGACGTAGCGCTCCTCTTCGTCAGCGGTGAAGTACTGGACCTCGCCGGTGACCTTGCCGCCCTTGACCACACGATAGGGAGTCTCGATGAAGCCGTACTCGTTGATGCGCGCGTAGTTCGCGAGGTAGCCGATCAGGCCCACGTTGGGACCCTCGGGCGTCTCGATGGGGCACATGCGCCCGTAGTGCGAAGAGTGCACGTCGCGCACCTCGAGGCCCGCGCGCTCACGTGACAGGCCGCCCGGCCCCAGCGCAGAGAGTCGGCGCTTGTGGGTCAGACCCGAGAGCGGGTTGTTCTGGTCCATGAACTGGCTCAACTGGGAGGTCGCGAAGAACTCCTTGATCGCCGACATCACGGGTCGGATGTTGATGAGCGTCTGGGGCGCGATGGCCTCGACGTCCTGGGTGTTCATGCGCTCGCGCACGACTCGCTCCATGCGCGATAGGCCGGTGCGCAGCGCGTTCTGGATCAGTTCGCCCACGCTTCGGATGCGGCGGTTCGCGAAGTGGTCCTGGTCGTCGATGTGGTACGTGGTCTCCTTGGCGGTCCGGTCACGCGCCAGGTTCAACAGGTAGGTCGCGGTGGCGAGCACCTCAGCCTTGGACAGCACGTGCAGTTCGGGGTTCGGACGCTCCAGGATGTCACCGAAGACCTCGACGTTCTTGGCGACCTCGCTACCCAGCTTGCGGTCCAACTTGTAGCGGCCCACGCGACTCAGGTCGTAGCGCTTCTCGGAAAAGAACGCACCCTCGAAATACTGGCGCGCGGCCTCGACGGTCTGCACCTCGCCCGGACGGGCGCGGCGGTAGATCTCCAACCAGGCGGTCTCCTGGCTGGCGCGCACGAAGTTGTCGGGGGTGTCCTCCATGTTGTACTTGTCCATGTGACGCGCGATCTCGGTGTGCGCCTTCTTCCAGTCGGCGTGGAACTGGTCCTCGAGAAAGTCGAAGTGGGCGATGAACTTCTCGAAGAAGGGCTCGTCCATTGCGGTGTCCAGCGCGCGCAGCAGCGTGAAGATCGAGACGCGGCGTTTGCGCGCGATGCGCGCACCGGCGTTGGCCGACTTGTTCTTCTTCTCCTCGAGATCAACCTGGAGCCACTCGCCACGACTGGGGTGGATGGTGCCCTCGAAGGCGACCTTCTCGTCCTTGCCGGGCTGGAACAACACGCCCGGGGAGCGAACGAGTTGGCTCACCACGACACGCTCGGTGCCGTTGATGATGAAGGTCCCCTGCTCGGTCATGATCGGGAAGTCCCCCATGAACACGGTCTGCTCTTTAATCTCGCCGGTCTCGGAGTTGAGAAAGCGCGCGCGAACGAAGATGGGCTGGGAGTAGGTGGTGGCGCGCTGGCGGCACTCTTCCACCGTGAACTTCGGCGGGCTCTTCAGGTCCGGGTCGTCGGGATCGAACTCGAGTTCGAGCGAGAGGCGTCCCGTGAAGTCCGAGATCGGCGAGATGGCTTCGAAGGCCTCGCGCAGACCCTGCTTCATAAACAGGTCAAAACTATCTCGCTGAATTTCGAGGAGGTTAGGTAGGGGGTGTGCTTCACCCAGTGCCGAGAAATTAAAGCGTTCCGGGCTAATGGACCGAGACGTCAACGGTCAATCCTCCGTGTAGGTGGGTGGCAACTGCAGGCTGTGGCCGCTACCCAACGCAAGACCGACGACAAGAGACGACGAAGCAAAACGCAGGGACACGGTCTTTCGACTCTAGTGGCTAAACGCAGGGACGCGCAAGTAGCGCTCCCCGATGGGACACGCTGCCGCAGTTGCGGTTGCGCTCACCATAGGCAGATTCGGACCGTCGGTCAAGTACCGGCGGGCACGAAAATCCCCGGCCGGCGTTCCGACCGGGGATTTCGCAGAAAAATGTTGAGATTACTTGAGTTCGACGGTGGCGCCGGCGGCCTCGAGGGCGGCCTTGGCCTTGTCGGCGTCAGCCTTGGACACCTTCTCGAGCACGGGCTTGGGAGCGCCGTCCACGAGGTCCTTGGCCTCCTTCAGACCCAGGTTGGTCAGTGCACGCACTTCCTTGATCACCTGGATCTTCTTCTCGCCACCGCTCGTCAAGATGACGTCGTAGTCGCTCTTCTCCTCGGCGGGCGCCTCGCCACCGCCGCCAGCGGCGGCCGGGGCCGCCACGGCCACGGGGGCCGCTGCGGTAACGCCGAACTTCTCTTCAAATTCCTTGAGCAGTTCACTCAGCTCAATGACGGAAAGCTCAGCAATGCCGTCGAGAATCTGCTCCTTGGTCAGGGATGCAGCCATGGTGATTCCTTCCTTTTCTTCGTTGTCACTGCGTGTATTGGTTATTCGGCCGGTTCGCTCGCGGCGCCCTCAGTGGGCACCTCGGTGGTTTCGGCATCGGGGGCGACCGCGGGGGCCTCCTCGTCAGCCGCGACCTCCGCGACGGGTGCCGCGGCGTCGTCGCTCGCTGCGGGTGCAGCTTCCTCGACCCCGGCCGGAGTCTCGGCGGCCTCGACCTCATCGGCGGCCGTGGCGGAGCCGCCCCGGGCGTCGATGAGGGCCGAAAGGCCGTAGGCGAGGTTCTGGGGGACGGCCTTCAAGAGGCCGGCCATCGTGCGCAGCGGCGAAGCCAACAGGCCAGCCAGCATGGCGAGCATCACGTCACGGCTCGGCAGGTCCGCCAACGCACTCAGGTCCGTCAGCGACAGGGCTTTACCGTCGAGCACGCCACCCTTGACGATCAGGGCGGGCGTCTCCTTGGCGAAGTCGCGCAGCGTCTTGGCCACGGCGGAGATGTCACCGTCGACAAAGGCAATGGCCGTGGGGCCCACGAGGTACTCACCCATCGCCTCGGCGCTGGTGCCGGCGATGGCGCGCAACACGAGGGTGTTCTTGAAGACCTTGTAGTCGGCGTCGAGCGCGCGCAACTTACGGCGCAGGGCCGAGATCTGGGCGACGGTCATGCCGCGGTATTCGGTCACCACGGCACTGGCGGTGGCTTCGACGCGTGCCTTGACCTCGTCGACGGTAGCGACCTTCTCGGGGCTGATCTTGCTCATGTGACTCCTTCACCGGATGCCGCCCGGTACGGGCCAAGACATCCAAGCGAACGAGTCCGACGGACTCGAACTCCTCGTCAGGCGGACCATCGGTCACTTACGAGGGCGGACCCTCACCGGATGTCTTCGGCGTTCTTCAAAACTGTGGCACCGCGCGGTGCAAGTGCACCATCGTAGTGACCCGGCCAAGGCCGCGTCAAAACACCTCAGGCCGAGGCCAGGACCTCATCGTGCTCGCGCGCTCGCGCGGGGTCGATCTTGACGCCCGGGCCCATCGTGGACGAGACCGTCACACTCAGTAGGTACCGACCCTTGGCCGAGGAGGGCTTGACCCGCACGATCTCGTCGATCACGGCCTGCACGTTGCGGATGAGGTCCTCGCGCGAGAAACTCACCTTGCCCACGCGCAGCTGCACGTTGCCGATCTTGTCGGTGCGGTACTCCACGCGTCCGCCCTTGAACTCGGTCACAGCCTTGGCCACGTCCATGGTCACCGTCCCCGTCTTGGGGTTAGGCATGAGCCCGCGCGGACCGAGCACGCGACCCAGCCCACCGACCTGACCCATGAGGTCGGGCGTGGCGATCGCGACGTCGAAGTCGAGGAAGCCGCCGGCCACCCGGGCGACCAGGTCCTCGGCACCGACCTCGTCGGCGCCCGCGTCACGGGCGGCCTGGGCCGCCTCGCCGGCGGCGAACACCGCGACCCGGTTGGTCTTGCCGGTGCCCGCGGGCAGCGAAAGCGTGCCGCGCACGATCTGCTCGGCCTTGCGCGGGTCCACCCCGAGACGGATGGCGAGCTCGACGGTCTCGTCAAACTTGGCGCTGGCGACAGCCTTCACCTTGTCGACGGCCTCGCTCACGCTGAGCAGTTCCTCGCGGTTCACTTGCGCCAGGGCGTTCTTGTAGTTCTTACCGTGCTTCATGATCTCTCCTAGCCCGCCACCGAAATGCCCATGGAGCGGGCCGTGCCCGCCACCTGCAGCTTGGCCATCTCAAGGTCGTCGGTGTTGAGGTCCTTGAGCTTGGTCTTGGCGATCTCTTCGACCTGGTCCATCGTGACCGAGGCCACCGTCTCGCGACCCGCGAGGTGTGCGCCCTTGGCCACGCCCGCCGCTTGGCGCAACAGCACCGGGGTCGGCGGGGTCTTCAAGACGAAAGTGAAGGAGCGGTCCTCGAAGATCGAGATCTCGACCGGGATGACCGTGCCCTTCATGGACTCGGTGGCGGCGTTGTACTGCTTGCAGAACTCCATCGTCTGGATGCCGTGCGGCCCGAGGGCGGTACCCACCGGCGGGGCCGGGGTCGCGCCGCCCGCCTCCAGTTGAATCTTCACTACCGCGACGATCTTCTTTGCCATGCGTGTTCTCCTTAAACGTTCTCTAGAGTTTCGTGACCTGCGTGAAGTCCAGCTCCACGGGGGTCTCTCGTCCGAAGATGTCGACCAACACCTTGACCTTCAACTGGTCCTCGTTGATCTCGGCCACGTGACCCGAGAACGTCGCGAAGGGGCCCGTCTTGATCTGCACGGTGTCGTTGACCTCGAATTCGTGGGTGGGCATGCGGCGCTTCGCGGCGGGCTGCTCGACGCCCTCCACCTGGGGACGGATGATGTTGTCCACCTCGCGGCGCGTGAGCGCGGTCGGGCGGGTCTTCTCGGCACCCACGAAGCCGGTCACCCCGGGGGTCGAACCGATGACGTAGAAGATCTCGGGGTCCGGCTCGCAGCGGATCAGCAGGTAGCTGGGGAACATGCGCTTGGAGACGGTCACCTTCTTGCCACCCTTGAACTCGGTGACGTCCTCTTCGGGCAGAAAGATCTCGTAGATGCTGTCGCCCAGCTCGCGACTCTTGATGATGTTGTTGAGCGCCCCGATGACCTTCTGCTCGTGTCCCGCGAAGGTGTGCACGATGTACCACCGGCCGGGACGGTCGTAGGCACTCTCGGCGACGGGCTCGTCCTCGACGTCCTCGATGATCGTCACGTCCAGGACCTCGGCGTCGTCGCCGGCCTGCTCGTTGGTCGGGGTGGTCTCGGTGTCGTTCATTGCGGGTGCCTTACTTCTGGAAGAGAAACGTGACGAACTTCGAGAAGCCGTAGCCGAGTCCGAAGATGAGTGCGGTCATGAAGACCAGGACGACGAACACGATCGTGGTGTAGTTGATGACCTCGGGACGCGTGGGCCAGGCCACCTGGCGCATCTCCTCGCGAACCTGACGCAAGAACTCACGCACCGACGTGCGCGGACCCCGCCGACGGGCGAGGTCCTGAGCGGACGAGGCGCGACGTGACGGTGCGGCGCCCTCGGCGCCCACCTGTCCCTGTCGCTGCATCATGCGCTTCTGTTCGCGGTTCATTTCACGTCTTTCATTACTCTGTGCGGCACTGCGTCTCGAAGCAACCCCCGAGCAGGGCAGGAGGGACTCGAACCCCCAACCCCCGGTTTTGGAGACCGGTGCTCTACCAATTGAGCCACTGCCCTCGGCGGCAACTCACCCCGTAACAGCGGGTGGCCGCAAGGAAGATAAACCTTACCATCCCCGCGGCCCGGTTCCTAGCGGGTCTCTTTGTGCAGTGTGTGCTGGCGTTCCCATTGGCAGTACTTCTTCATCTCGATGCGCTCGCGGTCGTTAACCTTGCTCTTCATCGTGATGTAGTTACGGCGTTTGCACACCTCGCAGGCCAGGGTGACCTGCACGCGCTTTTCATTCTTCGCCATCGTTCTCTCCTCAATCTTCGTACTGCGTACTGCCGAGGCCCGAAGGCCTGCCTGGTAGCGGCGGCGGGAGTCGAACCCGCGACACCACGATTATGAGCCGTGTGCTCTAACCACCTGAGCTACGCCGCCTGGCGAGCCCTCTGTCGGGATTGAACCGACGACCCCTTCCTTACCATGGAAGTGCTCTACCACTGAGCTAAGAGGGCAACGCGTCAAAAAGAGACGCGACGGGGAATTGTACTCCGAGCAAGCCCATTGTTTCCAACTGAACCCAGAGTACCCTGTAGGCCATGAGAACCCGCCTCGTCGAGATCGAAGACGCCCAGGCGCTCATGAACATCTACAACCCCGAGGTTATCGAGGTCTCGGTCAGCTTTGACCTGGTGCCTCGCACGTTGCTCGATCAGGAGGCCTGGATCCGGGCCCACCAGGCCACCCATCCGGCCATCGTGGCGATCAACGAGAGCGACGAGGTGGGCGAACTCGGCGCGCGCGGCGAGCGAATCCTGGGATTCGCCCTGGTGTCACCCTTTCGCGAGCGCCCCGCCTACGCCACGACGGTCGAAAACTCGGTCTACGTGCATCGCCAGGCCCGCGGTCGCGGCGTGGGCGAGGTCTTGTTGCGCGAACTCATCGTCACCGCCCAAGAGTCGGGGTTCCACTCGCTCATCGCGCGCATCGTGGGCGAGAACGAGGGCTCGATCCGCCTGCACGAGAAGTGCGGCTTCACCCTGGTCGGCACCGAGATCGAGGTCGGCCGCAAGCACGGCCGCTGGCTCGACGTCGTCGAGTACCAGTACGTCGTCCCTGATCGGGACTAGACCCGCACCTCCGCGGGCTGCTCGGGCCAGGACCACTGGGTCCAGCGCCCCATCGGCAGCACTAGCACACCGCCCAGGATCGCCACCGCCACCGCGATGAGCAGGGGATTGGAATGCACCAGGCCCGCGAGCAGGGCCCGCCCGCCCGGCAGCCCCACGAAGGGCCCGGTGATCGACATGGCCAACAACCAGAAGTGCTCGCGTCCCTGGTAGCTCGCCGCGAGCAGGATGATCCCCCACGCCAGGTACCACGGCTGCACCACCGGGCCCAGGACCACGAGCAGCAACAGCGCCACCCCGAGCGAGCGGACCCAGCCGCGACGCTCGGCGTGCCAGAGGAACCAGAGCGCGAAGGCGCCCGCCGCCGCGAAGCCCAAGAACCGGGTGACCGAGAGCACCGACGCGGTCGAGACCGACGAGCCCAGCCCGTGCAGGAGGTGGCTGATCGCCAGGCCCAGCGCCGTCGCGGGCGCCGCCCAACTGCGCACGGTGCCATTGGAAAGCAGGTTGCGCACCCAGCCGAAGCCGAAGCCCGCCAGCCACGTCCACACCCCGAGGGTCAGCGCCGCCACCCCCGTCGCGATGGCGATCGGCCGCCATCGCTGTCGGAGCGGGGTCCCAACGCCCATCCAGGTCCAGGCCACGAAGGCCAGCCCGTAGGCGGCGGGCGCCTTGATGGCGGCCGCGCACGCGCACAGGACCAGGGACCAGACGAGTTGGCGACGCAGCGCGAAGGCGACCCCCAGCACCAAGAAGCCGGTCATGATGGCGTCGTTGTGGGCGCCGCCGATCAGCGTGAGCAGCACCAGCGGGTTGAGGGCGCTCAGGACGAAGGCCTCGCCGGGATCGCGGTGCATCGCGCGCGCCGCGAGGGTGATGCCGTAGCCGATCATGACCACCGCGGCCACCTCCAAGAGGCGCAGCCCAACCACCGTCGCCAGTTGGTTGTGTCGGGTGAGACGGGCGATCGACCCGTCGAGGAACAAGAAGAAGGGGCCGTAGGGGGCCGGCGCGTTGACCCACAGCGGGTCCACCGGGTTCACGTAGGGGCTCGAGCCCAAACTGAACGGTCCCAGGATGTAGGGGCTCAGATGGTGACTGGTCATCTCGCCCTGGGCCGCGTAGCTGAACACGTCACGCGAGAACATCGGCGGCGCCACGAGCATGGGCGTGGCCCACAACACGAAGACCCACCACAGGGACTTGAGGGGCGCCCCGCCGTGCAACTTCACCACCTCGGCCAGTCGCAGCCACACGCGCATCAGCAACAGCAGCCCGCCGTAGACGAGCACGATCGACAAGAGGAGCTTGGTCTCGCTCGGCGAGCCCACCGGGTTGGCCGATGGTTCGCCGAAGAACCAGGTCTTGGTCATGTTGAGCTTGTAGGGCGAGTTGGTGAACGATCCACCCGCGAGAATGAGCGACGTGGCGAGCAGGCCCAGCAGCGCGGGCTGCCACAGGAAGTTCCAGCTCTCGAAGGGTCCGGGCGTGAAGCGACCGAGCGGGGTGTAGCGGCGCTCAAGCAGCTGCACGCCGCTCTCGAGCTGCGCAATGGTGCGCTCGTAGGCGTGGCGCACGCCACGCGCCCACGACGTCAGTCGTTGCACACCACTCCTTTCGCCACTAACCAGTGCCACCGTAGTTCGTCCACCAGATTTCGGGCAGGGCCAATCCAACCGCTTGGTTGGATTGGCCTTGGTGGGCCGGGAGGGATTTGAACCCCCGTAGGCAAAGCCGTCTGGTTTACAGCCAGATCCCATTGGCCGCTCGGGCACCGACCCGCCGAGCATCCTACTTGCCCGCGACGGCCCTCCACCAGCGCGGGCCCAGGCTCTACGATTTGGTCATGCCAAGTTTCGACATCGTCTCCGAAATCGACCTCCAAGAAGTCCGCAACGCCGTCGACCAGGCCAACCGGGAGGCGTCAACGCGCTTCGACTTCAAGGGCACCAACGCCGTCATCGAGATCGGCGACAAGGAACTCACGCTCAGCGCCTCGACCGAGGACCGACTGCGCGCGCTCTACCAACTACTCGAGGAGAAGCTCGTGAAGCGCTCGGTCTCGCTCAAGACCCTCGACGCGGGCAAGATCGAAGAGGCGAGCCACGGCTCAGCCCGCCAGAAGGTCTCACTGAAGGCGGGCATCTCCCAAGAGGTCGGCAAGAAGATCAACAAGATGGTCAAGGAGCTGGGCGTGAAGAACCTGAGTTCGTCCGTCCAGGGCGACCAGGTGCGCGTGACGGGCAAGCAGCGCGACGACCTGCAGGCGGCGATCGCCCACTTCAAGGCAGCCGACCTGGACGTGCCGCTGCAGTTCACCAACTTCCGCGACTGAGCCAGCAGCGCGCCGCGCTGGCTAGATGCGCGACTCCTCGGCCGTGAGGTGCTCGTCCATCTCTTCGAGCGTGTGGTCGTGGAAGATCCGGTTGAAGACCATCATCTTCAGCATCCAGAAGAGTCCGAAGCTGAACAGGTTGGTGAACGAGACGAGCGCCGTGTTCACGATGTGCGCCCACTGGTGCTCGCGCACCTGCTCGCGAGCCCAGGCCGCGCCGAGCATCGAGACGCCGATACCCAGGAAGGACATCGACCAGAACGGCACAATCTCGCTGAGGAAGTGGCTGCGCCCGCGCTTGCCCCACGTCCAGGTGCGGTTGAGGTAGTACGAGGGAAGCGTGGCGATGAGGTTGCCAATCACGGTGGCCCAGATGACGCCCTTGACGATGTGAAAGCCGTACAGCACCGAGATCGAGGTGAACGACACGGCGGTCGACACGACCGAGACCGAGGTGAAGCGCAGAACCTTCTTGCCCTCGTGGGTCCGGGCCCACGCCAACAGGTCGCGTAGTCGCTTCGGCACGAGGTTCAGCCTACCCGGCGCGGCCGCGGGGGACGGGGGCAACGGGTGCAAGAATGGGCGGATGTCCGCTGCCCTCGATCTTCTCGTCCAATTGCTCGACCTGGAGACCATCGAGGTCAACACCTATCGCGGCAAACATCCCGAGGAGGAGCGACAGCGGACTTTCGGCGGCCAGGTCGCCGCCCAAGCCCTGATGGCGGCGGGGCGCACCGTCGCGCACGGCCAGGTGCACTCGCTCCACTCGTACTTCTTGCGACCCGGTGATCCCACCTTCCCGATCCTCTACGAGGTGGACCGGATCCGCGACGGGCGCAGCTTCACGACCCGACGCGTGGTGGCCATTCAGCACGGCCGAGCGATCTACAACATGCAGGCGAGTTTTCACAGCGAGGAGGTGAGCCTCGAGCACCAGTTCCCGATGCCCGACGTGCCCGGTCCCGACACCATCGCCCCGCTCGCCGAGCGAGTCAAGAACGCGGGAGTGCCCCTCGACGAGTGGTTCAAGCGCCAGCACCCAATCGACCAGCGCTTCATCGGCGAGCTCCCCTGGAGCCCCCAGCGTTCCAGGGACCCACACCAGCAACTGTGGATCCGCGCCGACGGCACGCTGCCCGAGGACCCCCTGCTACACGCCTGCGTGGTCACCTACGCCAGCGACATGAGCCTCTTCGACGCGATCCTCGCTCCGCACTCGGTGCGCTGGGACGACGGTTCGTTCATGGGGGCGAGCCTGGACCACTGCATGTGGTTTCACCGCCACGTACGAGCCGACGAGTGGCTGCTCTACGACACCGACTCGCCCATCGCCCACGGCGCCCGCGGTCTCGCGCGCGGCTTCTTGTTCAATCAGGCCGGAGAGCTATGCGTCTCCATGGTCCAAGAGGGCCTGACCCGGGTGGTGGACCCGACCAAGCGCCACGGCGAGTCGTAGAATCTTGCGATGGATCTACGCACCAGCATTGACGCCTATGACGAAGCGACCCAGCTCTTCTTGCACGACGCCGGTCGGGTCGACGCGAGGCATCTGGACCGTCACGTCGAGGGCGGCTGGTCAGCACGCCAGATCATCCACCACGTGGCCGACTCCGAGACCCAGTCGTACCTGCGGCTACGCCGCCTGCTCGCCGAGCCGGAGGGCTCACTCATCCAGGGCTACGACGAGGCGGCCTGGGCGCGCTGCAGCGCGCTGGGCTACGAGGACCTGCCCGTGGAGAACTCACTGCGCGTGATTGCCTCGGTGCGCGCGGCCTCCTCGGACGTGCTGGGCCGACTCGTCGCGGGAGACCTCGATCGCTGGGGTGAACACTCCGAGTCGGGCCGCTACACCCTGCGCGCGTGGCTGGACAACTACACGCGCCACCCTCGCGACCACGCTGAACAGCTGAACGAAGCGGTGAACGCCTGAGCTAGTCGCGCTGGTGCATGGGCACGTAGTCGCGTTCTTCGCGCCCGATGTAGAGCTGGCGGGGTCGGGCGATCTTCATGTCCTGTTCCAACAGCTCCTGAAAGTGTGCGAGCCAGCCCGAGGTGCGCGGGATAGCGAACAGCACCGTGAACATCTCGGGCGGAAAGCCCATGGCCTGATAGATGAGGCCCGAGTAGAAATCCACGTTGGGATAGAGCCGACGCGAGATGAAGTAGTCGTCCTGCAGGGCGATCTCCTCCAACTTGAGCGCGATGTCGAGCAGCGGATTCTTGCCGGTCACGCTGAACACGCTGTCCGCGGTGCGCTTGATGATCTTGGCGCGCGGGTCGTAGTTCTTGTAGACGCGGTGACCGAAGCCCTCGAGCAGGGTCTTGCCCTGCTTGACGGTCTCAATGAAGGCGGGGATGTTCTCGATGCTGCCGATCTTGGTCAGCATCTTCAACACGGCCTCGTTGGCGCCGCCGTGACGCGGTCCGTAGAGCGCGGCTGTCGCCGCGGCCGTGGCGACGTAGGGGTCGCCATGCGACGACCCGACCGTGCGCATCGCCGTCGTGCCGCAGTTCTGCTCGTGATCCGCGTGCAAGATGAACAGGACGTCGAGCGCACGCGAGAGGACCGGGTCGGGCTCGTAGCGTGGCTCGGCGACCTTCCACATCATGGACAGGAAATTCTGGGTGTAGCCCAGGGTGTTGTCGGGGTAGACGAAGGGCATGCCCACCGAGAAACGGTGCGCCGCCGCCGCCAGGGTCGGCATCTTGGCGATCAGGCGCACGATCTGGCGGTGCAGGTTCTCCGGGTCATTAATGACCTTGGCGTCCTTGTAATAAGTCGACAGCGCGGCGATGGCCGAGACCAGCATGCCCATGGGGTGCGCGTCGTAGTTGAAGCCCTCGAGGAAGCGCTTGCGCACGTTCTCGTGGATGAAGGTGTGGTAGGTAATCTCGCGCTCCCACTCGGCCGCCTGGGTCGCCGTGGGAAGCTCACCGTGGTTCAACAGGTACGCGACCTCGAGGTACGTCGAGTGCTCCGCGAGCTGCTCGATCGGGTAGCCGCGGTAGCGCAGGATGCCGGCCTCGCCATCGAGGTAGGTGATCGCCGACTCCGCCGCGGCGGTCGACATGAAACCCGGGTCATAGAACCACACACCGGGCACGACCTTTGAGAACTCTTTGGCGGCGATGCCACCGTTCTCGATGGGGATTTCTCGCGTCTCACCGGTGCGATTGTCGGTAACGGTAATGGACTGCGTCACGATTCCTCGCTTCATTTCTAGGGGGCAGGTCCATCGTAGGCGAACTCCACGACGACTACCCCTCGCTACCCGTTGCCCGAAGGTGAAAGCTTTACGGTGTACACGCGCCTGCTCACCATCCCCGCCGCCGCTGGCGCCCCCGTCGCCGACACGGTGAGCGTGGCGCGCTCGCCAGCCACCGTCGCGAAACCCGACGGGGCGAACGCGTAGGACTGCTGCGGGCCCAGCGTGGTGGTGAGGACCTGGTGTTGGGTCGCCAGCGGTCCGTTCGATGGGACCAACGTCACAGTCACGACGACGGGCTGGGTGACGTACGCGGCGTTGGTCACCGTGATGCCCAGGTCGACGGTGCTGACCGGCGGCAGGAGTAGTTCACCCACCGGCGCGGGCAACGCGTCCGGCGTCACCTCCAGGGCAGTGATACCAATTCCCCTGGTCAAGCCCAATGACGGAGACGAGGTGAGGTTCGCGATCACCGCGGCGACGTTGAGCCGGGCCACCGACGAGCTGAGCGCGTTGAGGTGTACTAGACCCGGCTCTTTGACCAGCGACCAACGCGCGCGGTTCCACTGCGCGTCGCTTTGTTGCAGTGACGCCTGCGCGGCCGCCGGCGCGATCGTGATGCCAGGGGTACTGAGCGCGGGCAACGTGAGCGCGGTTGTCACCGCGCTCACGAGTGCCTCGTAGTCGGCAATCCTCGTCTCGATCACCTGGGCGATCACCCGGTTGACGTGATGGGCAAGCGTCGGTCGACGCAACAGTTGCGCGTCGGTCGTCCACCGGGGGAACTCCTGGACGATCTGACCTAGTCGGGCGTCGAGCGTCGAGCGACTCAGCGACTGCCCGTGGCTCAGCAGGTAGGCGAGGTGTCCGTCGACCGCGTTCTCACGGGTTAGCAGCGTGTTCGCCAGGACCCCGAAAGATCGATTCTCGCTGCGACGTGGTCCAGTGGCGGCGTGCGCCGCGCGGCTCACGTCGCGCGCGAAGACGAGCACGAGCAACGTCGCGATCACCCCGATAGTCAACAGCACTGAGTGTCGTCGGCGCTGAGCGCGAGTACGGGCCACGCCCGTAGAACTTACTCACTGGCCCAAGTTCGGCCCGGTCGACTACTCCTCGTCGCCGTCGAGTTCGAGGATCTCCGAGGCGCCCTCGGCCAGCGGCGTCTCGGGTCCGATCCCCCACTTCTGCTCGTTCAGCCGGGTCGTGAACTCATTGACCTCACCCAACTCGGGCAGCGGCTTGGCTCGCGGTGCGCCGCCCAGACCCCGCAGGCCCTGAGCGGCCGGGATGAGTCGGGCCTCGAAGGAGCGCAGCATCTTGTTGTACTGCTGGACGCCGTCGTCGAGGGACTTGCCCATCTTGGCAATCGGTTCGGCGACGAGGCGAATGCGATCGAAGATGGTCTCGGCGACCTGGAGGATCTGCTCGGCGTTCAGAGTCGCCTCGTGCTGGCGCACGACCATGGCCACCGACCAGAGCAACGAGAGCAGGTTGGTGGGACCCACGATCAGCACCCGCTCCTTGGCCGCGTACTCGTGCAGTGTCGTGTCGGCGTCGAAGGCCGCCGTGATCGCGAAGTCGCTCGGCACGAAGCAAACGACGAACTCCGGGGCCGGGGTGATCACTTCCCAGTAGGACTTGGCGCGCAGGGTCTTCACGTGCCCGCGCAGCGCCCTGGCGTGCTCTTCGTAGAGGACCCGACGCTGCTCCACGTCATCGACGCCGAGGGCACTCTCGAAATGGTCGAAGGGGAACTTCGCGTCGACCGCGATTCGCGCGCCGTTGGGCATCTTGACCACGCAGTCGGGGCGGAGCGAGGCCCCGGCATCGGTGAGCCCGGTGACCTGCAGGTCGTAGTCAATGTTGCGCCGCAGGCCCGACCGCTCCATCACGTTGGCGAGTTGCACCTCACCCCAGTGACCGCGCTGGTCGCCTCGTCCCAGCAGCTGGTTGAGTCGGCGGGTCTCCTCTTGGGTCTTCAGCTGCGCCGCGAGCAGATCGTTGGCGCGGTTTCGCACATCGGAGAGGGCACCCGTGTGCTCCTTGTCGAAGTCACTCAGACTCCTCTTGTACTCATCCAGCAGCGCCTCGAGGGGCTTCAACGTGAGGTCGAGCTTGGAGTCGCGCTCGCGCAGCACCTGCTCCTGGGACTGGTTGAACTGCTCCACGGTCTGAGCGAGCACCCGGTTCGACAGGTTCTCGAAGGTGGTCTCGAGGTTGCGTAACGCAACCTCGTGTTCGCCGCGCTCGCGCGCCAGGTTCTCGTTGGCCTGGGCCAACTGCGTCGCGTGCACCGCGACCTCGCTGCGCGCCGCCGCCACCTCGTCGCGCAGCGACTGCGCGTGTCGCGCCGACCACACCCACGTCGCCAGCGCGCCCAGCACGACGCCCAGCACGCCACTCAGCACTCCCGCCATCGTTCGTCCCTTCCACGGCTACGCCCACCCTAGAGAACCCGTGTCACACGCGGGTAGCCTTTGGCCATGCCCCGCCTCTTCGCTCGCAGCGATCGAACGAACCCCCAACCGGTCATCGACGTCGACCTGCCCATCTTGCCCGAACTGCGGCCCAAGACAGTACGGGTCTTTGCTCTGGTAGGCGAGGCGATAACCGAGGCGACCCACGCGCTGCTCGCCAGCGACCGTGAGCTGGCCAAGCGCGTCGTCGAACACGACATCATCATCGATGAGCTCGTCGATGAAATCGTCGAGAATGCCGAGACCCAACTGCTGGACAACCCCACGCTCGACCTGGCAACGCGCCAGGCGTTGCTGACGCTGCTGCGCGTCCTGCCCGAGGTGGAACGCAACGGCGACCTGGCCGAGCACATCGCGCGGCGCGCGGCGCGCGGTCTTGGCACCGAGATGTCACCACGTAGTCGAGGGCTGATCGAGCGCATGGGCGAGGTGGCCTCGACCATCTGGCGAGAGGCCACTGACATCATCATCGACGGCAAGTTGGAGGCCACGGGCGCCATCGAGGACATCGACGACGAGCTCGATGACCTGCACGTGTCGCTGACCGCGGAGCTCACGTCGGGTTCCATGGCCCTGCCCGTGGCCGTCGAGTTGGCACTGCTCGCTCGCTTCTACGAGCGCTTCGGCGATCACTGCGTCAACCTGGCGCGGCGTCAGATCGGCCGCGACGGTGCGGATTAGCGCATCGCGAGCAGCGCCTCGGCGATCTGCACTGCGTTGAGAGCGGCGCCCTTTCGCAGGTTATCCCCGCACAAGAAGAGCGACAGCCCGTTCTCCACGGTCTCGGCCCGGCGGATGCGTCCGACGTAGGTGGGGTCGAGTCCAGTGACCAGGCGCGGCGTGGGTAGTTCGTGCACCACGACGCCGGGCGCGCCCACCAGGAGAGCCGTGGCCTCCTCGGGCGAGAGCGGGTGCTCGAAACTCGCCGTGATCGAGAGCGAGTGGCCCGTGAACACGGGCACCCGCACGCAGGTCGCGTCGACCAGCAGGTCCGCAATGCCCAGGATCTTGCGGCTCTCGTCGCGCAGCTTCTGCTCCTCACCGGTCTCGAGCGAACCGTCGTCGACGATCGACCCGGCCATCGGAATGACGTTGTGCGCGATCGTCGTGGGGAACTTCACGCCGGGCTTCATCGTGAACGCGGCACCGTCGAAGGTCAGCACGCGCACGTCGTACTCGAGGCTGGCTTCAAGTTGGTCGGCCAGTTCGTCGACGCCCTCGCGGCCCGCGCCGCTCACCGCCTGGTAGGTGGAGACGGTCATCGAGCGCAGCCGCGCCGCCTGGTGCAGCGCGTTGAGCACCGGCATGGCCGCCATGGTCGTGCAGTTCGGATTGGCCACAATGCCCTTGGGGATCGAGCGCAACGCATCGGCGTTCACCTCGGGGACCACCAGGGGCACCTCGGGATCCATGCGCCAAGCCGATGAGTTGTCGATCACTACGGCGCCCGCAGCCGCCAAACGCGGCGCGATCGTCTTGGACGACGTGGCGCCCGAGGAGGCCAGAGCGATCTCGATACCCGAGAAGTCCGCCGTAGCCGCGTCCTCCACCTCGATCGACTCGCCGTTCCAATCCAACTTCGAGCCCGCCGACCTCGACGAGCCGAAGTAGCGAATCTCGTCCACGGGGAACTGGCGCTCTCGCAAGATGGCTCGCATAACGGTGCCGACCTGACCGGTGGCCCCAACAATGGCAATTCGCATAGTACGAGTCTAGGACGGCGTCGCGTCTAATCCGAAAGCGGTGTGCAGATGACGAACCGCGTCCACGACCCGGTCGGCCCGGACCACGCACGAGATGCGAATCGAACTCGTCGAGATCATCTCGATGTTGATCCCGTTAGCCGAAAGCGTCTCGAACATCAACGCGGTGACCCCCGGGCTCGACTTCATACCCGCGCCCACCAACGACACCCGCCCGATGTTGTCGTCCGTCGACACCTCAGCGGCCCCGATCATCTTCTGGACCTCGAGGCACGTTGTCCGTGCGGCGTCCAGATCGGTCTTGGCCACGGTGAACGAGATGTCGGTGAGACCGTTGGCCCCGGTGTTCTGGACGATCATGTCGACATTGATGCCGTGATTGGCGAGTTCGCGGAACAACGTGGCCGCGATACCGGGTCGGTCGGGCACGCCACCCACGGTCACCTTGGCCTCGGACGTATCGTCGGTGATGGCCGTGACGACGGCTTCTTCCATAGTGGGGTCCTCCTCCACAATCCAGGTTCCTGGTTCCCAGGTGAAACTCGAGCGAACGTGCAGGGGCACGCCGTGACGGCTGGCGAACTCGACCGAGCGCAGCATCAGGACGCGGCCGCCGGTGGCGGCCATCTCCATCATCTCGTCGAACGAGACGCGCGCCAGGCGACGAGCCTTCGGCGCGACGCGTGGGTCGGCGGAAAAGACCCCACTGACGTCGGTGTAGATCTCGCAGACGTCCGCCTTCAGCGCCGCGGCGAGCGCGACGGCCGTCACGTCCGATCCCCCACGGCCCAGCGTCGTGATGTCACGCTCGGTCGAGACACCCTGAAATCCCGCGACCACGGGCACCAGTCCGGCGTCGAGCGCTTCGCGAATCCGATCGGGTCGCATCTCGAGGATCTTTGCGCGAGTGTGCGAGGTATCGGTGATGATGCCGGCCTGGGATCCGGTGAACGACGCCGATTCGACGCCGCGTGCCGACAACGCCATGCACACGAGCGCCATCGAAATTCGCTCGCCAGCGGTCAAGAGCATGTCCAACTCGCGCGGTGGCCTCGTTGGCGATACGTCGTCGGCCAGGTGGAGCAACTCATCGGTGAACTTACCCATGGCCGACACCACGACCACGACATCGTCGCCCGCCTGGCGGGTTCGCGCTACGTGATCGGCGACCGCACGGATGCGCTCCGCGTCGCCGACGGACGTGCCGCCATACTTCTGAACCACCAGTGCCATGACCCAAAACTAGTTGACGGTGCAAAAGGGGCATCATCGGGCAGGTAATGTCGCACCCATGGCTACTCCCAAACGCGAACGTCAAAAGGCTGCCCGACGTCAAAAGATCGAACAGATGCAACGCGCGGCGAAGCGTCGACGCTCCATTCGCCGTGGCTCCTTCGTCGCGCTCGCGGGCGCGGTCGTCGTAGTGTCGGCCGCGTACCTCTTCTCGGGCCACTCGACTCCGTCCCCCACGACGCTCGCCTCGACGACCACCACGGCCGCCCCAGCGCCGGGCGGCATGACCCAGGCCCAGGCCAACGCCGTGGCCGTGAAGGCGGGTTGCCCCGCGTCGACCTCGACGCGCGTCAACACGCTGCAGTGGAAGAGCGCCCCGGCCATGTCCATCAATACCGCCGCGACCTACTACGCCCACTTCGTCACCACCGCGGGCCCCTTCGTCGCCAAACTCGATGCCTCCAGCGCCCCGGTGACGGTCAACAACTTCGTGTTTCTCGCCGAGCACAAGTTCTACAACTGCGTGATCTTTCACCGCGCGATCCCCGGCTTCATGATCCAGGGCGGCGACCCCACCGGTACCGGCACCGGCGGTCCGGGCTACACGATCGCCGACGAGTTCCCCAAGGCTGGCTCACCGACGTACCCGCTCTACTCGCTCGCCATGGCCAACACGGGCGCCGCCCACACTGGCGGCAGCCAGTTCTTCGTCGTCACCGGTGCCAGCGGCGAGACGCTTCAGCCCAGCTACTCACTCTTCGGCCAGGTGGTGAGTGGCTTCAAGGCCGTCAAAACCATCAACGCGGCGGGCAACCCATCCAGTTCCTCCAACGGGGTTCCTCCCATCGTCACCCACCGCATACTGTCGGTCACCGTCACCCATTCCTAGGAGAACCATGAGCGACCTCATCCCCAACCCCGACGGCTCGAGCGAACGACGCCAGCACTTCGACGCGCCACCGCCGATGATCATCGACCCGTCCAAGACCTATTCGGCGACCATGGTGACCTCCAAGGGCACCCTCGAGATCTTCTTAGACCCGGGTGCGGCGCCAGTCACGGTGAACAGTTTCGTCTTCCTAGCGCGCTGGCACTACTTCGACGGCATCATCTTTCACCGCGTGATTCCGGGCTTCGTCCTCCAGGGCGGGGACCCCACGGGCACCGGCACCGGCGGGCCCGGTTACCGCTTTGACGACGAGTTGCCCAAGGCCGGGCGCTACGAACTCGGTTCGTTGGCCATGGCCAACGCCGGCCCGAACACCAACGGCTCGCAATTCTTCGTCATCTCGGGCCCCGACGGCATGCGCCTACCGCCGCTCTACGCGCTGTTCGGCAAGGTGGTCAAGGGCCTCGATGTGGTCCAGGCGATCAACGACGTCGGCTCTCCTTCTGGCACGCCGCGCGAGCGCGTCGTGATCGAGTCCGTGACGATCAGGGAGTCCTAGAGCGTCACCTCGAGGTCGCCGCGAGTCGCCACGGTGTCCTCGCCGCGCACGAGTCGCCACGTCGCGTCCTCGCCGACGAGCACGCCGCGCGCGCCGAGCACGACGAGGGTCACCTCGGGCGCCAGTAGCCGACGCGTGCGCGTCAACTGCTCATCGCTCGCCGCGGTGGTGATCGCGACGCCCCGACGGTAGTCGAGGCCGTTCGTGGGCGCCCCGCCGCGTGGGTCGATCATCACCTCGCCCAGGACACCAGCGACCGCGCCGATCGCGACGATCTTCGCCGCACCCCGGATTGCCTCACCCAAGGGCGTGTCGCGCCAGGTCGCACGCGCGTGCAGCGGCGAGCCATCACAGAGCACCACTAGATCGGCCTCGCCCACACGCCGTGCGAAGTAGTCCTGCGCGCTGGCCGCACGATCGGTCACCATTAGCGCCTCGACGCGCACATCGAATTCGTCGAGCACCGTCGCTACCGCGATCGCGGCCCGGTCCGCGCCAGTGAAGGCGGCGGCCGTGGGCACCACGACCACGTCGGCACCGATCGCGAGCGCCCCGAGCGAGGAATCCCTCAAGAGTTCGCCCAGCGCGACCAACGAGCCAACGGCGAAGGTCGAGGTATGCACCCGCTCAGTATTCCAGCCCGACGACCGCGTTACCGAACAGTAATGTTCTTGGATGAACTTTCAAAGGGTGGGTGTGCTCGGTTCGGGCATCATGGGCAGCGGTATCGCCGAGGTGGTCGCTGCGACGGGGGCCGAGGTGATCGTGCGAAGCCGTTCCCAGGACTCCGCCGACGCGATGCTGGCCGTGCTCGAGCGTTCGCTCGCGCGTCAGGTGGAAAGAGCCAAGCGCACCGCAGAGGAGGCCGACGCCCTTCGCGCCCGCGTGAGCGCAACCTCGAGCCTGCACGATCTCGCCGACTGCGACCTGGTCATCGAATCGGTCGTCGAAGACATCGAAGTCAAGAGGGTGCTGTTCAACGAGCTGGACCGCGCCGTGCGCCACGACGCGATCCTGGCGACCAACACCTCCACGCTCTCGGTGATCGAACTGGCCATGGAGACCTCACGTCCCGAGCGAGTATGCGGCGTGCACTTCTTCAACCCCGCGCCGTCGATGACCCTGGTGGAGGTGGTTCGTCCGTTGTGCGCGAGCGACGAAACCATCGAGATGGTCACCGAGTTCGTGCGCGCGTGCGGCAAGGACCCCGTCGAGGTGAAGGACCAAGCCGGTTTCGTGGTCAACGCCCTGCTGTTCCCCTACCTCAACAACGCGGTTCGCCTCCTCGAACAGGGCGTGGCCACCAAGGAGGGTATCGACACCGCCATGAAAGGCGGGTGCGGCTTTCCGATGGGGCCCTTCGCGCTGCTCGACTTGGTGGGGCTCGACACCTCGCTCGCGATCCTCAACGCGCTCTACGCCGAGTTTGCCGATCCGAACTTCGCCCCGGCGCCGCTGCTTCGTCGAATGGTGAGCGCCGGCACCCTCGGTCGCAAATCGGGCAGCGGCTTTTACGACTACCGTCAATAGGACCAAGGTAGGGGGAATATGGCGCCACGCTCGAAGCCCTGGGTGATGCGGACGTACTCGGGTCACTCCAGCGCCGTGCGATCGAATGAGTTGTACCGGGCGAATCTCGCCAAGGGCCAGACCGGACTGTCGATCGCCTTCGACCTGCCCACCCAGACCGGCTACGACCCCGACGCGCCGGCCGCGACGGGCGAAGTCGGCAAGGTCGGCGTGCCGGTGGCGCACCTGGGCCACATGCGCCAACTCCTCGACGCCATTCCCCTGGGCGAGATGAACACCTCGATGACCATCAACGCCACCGCGGCGTGGCTGTGGGGGCTGTACCTGGCCCTCGCCGACGAGCAGGGCGTCGAGCGCTCCCGCCTGCAGGGCACGACCCAGAACGACATCGTCAAGGAGTACCTCAGCCGGGGCACCTACATCTTCGCGCCCGGGCCCTCGCGTCGGCTCATCATCGACATGATCGCCTACGCCATCAACCACGTACCCAAGTGGAATCCGATCAACGTCTGCAGCTACCACCTCCAAGAGGCCGGCGCCACCCCCGTCCAGGAGATCGCCTACTCGCTGGCGACCGCCATCGACGTGCTCGACGCCGTGCGCGATTCGGGCAAGGTCACCCCCGAGCAGATGCCCCACGTCGTCGAGCGAATCTCGTTCTTCGTGAACGCCGGCGTCCGCTTCGTCGAAGAGGTAGCCAAGATGCGGACCTTCACCGCGATGTGGGACGAGATCTGTCGCACCCGCTACGGGGTGGATGACCCCACCATGCGGCGCTTTCGCTACGGAGTGCAGGTCAACTCCCTCGGGCTCACCGAACAGCAGCCCGAGAACAACGTGCAACGCATCGTGCTCGAGATGCTCGGTGTCACCCTATCGGCCGACGCGAGGGCGCGCGCGATCCAGCTGCCCGCGTGGAACGAGGCCCTGGGTCTGCCGCGTCCCTGGGATCAGCAGTGGAGCCTGCGCATGCAACAGGTACTCGCCTTCGAGAGCGATCTGCTCGAGTACCCCGACATCTTCGCCGGCTCCCAGGTGATGGACGCCAAAGTGCGCGAACTCACCGTGGGCGCCCAGGGCGAGCTCGACGACGTGCTCGCCCTCGGGGGCGCCTTCGCCGCGATCGACGAGTTGAAGAGTCGGCTCGTCGCGAGCCAGGCCGAGCGCGTGGCCCGCATTGAATCGGGTGAACAGATCGTGGTGGGCGTGAACCGCTTCGCCGAGACGGCCGACTCCCCCCTCACCGACGCGTCGATCGAGCCCATCATGACCGTGGACCCCGCGATCGAGCGCGAGATCGTCGCCGAGGTGGCGGCGTGGCGCGGCGCCCGCGACCAGTCGAGGGTGGACGCGGCACTGGCCGAGCTCGCGCGGGTGGCCACGAGTGACAACCCCGACGACAACATCATGGTGCCCACCATCGAACTCGCCAAGGCGGGTGGCACCACGGGCGAGTGGGCGGACGCCCTGCGCGCCGTGCTGGGCGAGTACCGTGCGCCCACGGGCGTACGCGCCGGCGTGGCGAGCCGGGGCGAGCAGTTCGCCGAACTCGTGGCTCGCTCCAAGGCGATCACGGAGCGCCGCGGCGCGCCACCCAAGATGCTCATCGCCAAGCCCGGTCTCGACGGCCACTCCAACGGGGCCGAACAGATCGCAGTCGCCGCACGCGATGCCGGTTTCGAGGTTGTCTACCAGGGGATACGCCTCTCACCCGAAGAGATCGTGGCCACGGCGCGCGACGAGGACGTTGACATCGTCGGCATCTCCATCCTCTCGGGCTCGCACCTGGCCATGGTGCCCCGGGTCCTCGACGGACTGCGCGACGCGGGTGTCGAGGCCAGGGTCGTCGTCGGTGGCATCGTGCCCGAGGGCGACGCGTACGCCCTGCGCGAGGCCGGCGTGAGCGCCGTCTACACGCCCAAGGACTTCGCGCTGGCGGGGATCATGGACGACCTGCTGAGCATGGTGGAGGCCGCTACGGCCCCCGCCTAGGGCGCCGCTGGTCGTAGGGGCCGTGGTTGAACCAACGCCCGCTAAATCGCCACGCCGGGGTGCGCTCCAGCGGCCGCGCGAGCGCACGCACGCTGAGGACCTCTTGGGCCGCACTCACCAGGACCGCGAGATCCTCGTCCGAGAGGGTCGGGCGCGGGGGCAGGCCGTGGGTCACAGCGGGACGTTGCCGTGCTTGCGCTTGGGCAGATCCTCGCGCTTGGCCCGCAGGAGATCGAGCGAGCGACTCAGCACCATGCGCGTCTCGGCGGGATCAATAACGTCGTCGATGAAGCCGCGCTCGGCGGCGATGTAGGGCGTCGCGTAGCGCTCTTCGTACTCCTCGATCAGCGTCGCGCGCAGAGCGTCGGGGTCATCGGACAACGACAGATCGCGCCGGTGCACGATCTCGACCGCCCCCGACGAGCCCATGACGGCCAATTCGGCGGTCGGCCACGCGAAAGCGAGGTCCGCACCGATCGACTTGGAGTTCATGACGACGTAGGCGCCACCGTAGGCCTTGCGGGTGATGATCGAGATCCGCGGCACGGTCGCCTCGCAGAAGGCGTAGAGCAGTTGGGCGCCGTGGCGGATTATGCCGCCGTACTCCTGGTCGACGCCGGGCATGAAGCCCGGCACGTCGACGAAGGTCACGATGGGCACGTTGAATGCGTCACACGTGCGCACGAAGCGCGCGGCCTTCTCGCTCGACTCGATGTCGAGCACACCGGCGAGGATCTGCGGCTGATTCGAGACGATCCCGACGGTGTGACCGTCGATGCGCGCGAAGCCGCAGGTGATCTGCTGAGCGTAGGTGGCGTGCACCTCCATGTAGTCGCCACCGTCGACCACGGCCGTGATGACCTTCTTCATGTCGTAGGGCTGGTTGGACGACGTGGGCAGGAGGTCGCGCAGGCTCTCGCAGAGCCGATTGGGGTCGTCGCCGGTCATGATCCTGGGCGGCTCCTCCAGGTTGTTCGAGGGGAGGAAGGACAAGAGGTAGCGCACTTCGTCCAGCACGCTCTTCTCGTCGGGCATCACGAAGTTTGCCACGCCCGACTTGGTGGCGTGGGTCAGAGCGCCGCCGAGCTCCTCGAGCGTCACGTCCTCACCGGTCACCGTCTTGACCACATCGGGGCCCGTGATGAACATGTGGCTCGTGTCCTTGACCATGAAGATGAAGTCGGTGAGGGCCGGCGAGTAGACCGCGCCGCCCGCGCACGGCCCCAGGATTACCGAGATCTGGGGCACGACGCCCGAGGCTCTGGCGTTGCGGATGAAGATGCCCCCGTAGGAGTGCAGCGCCGCGACGCCCTCTTGGATGCGCGCGCCGGCGCCGTCGTTCAGACCGACAATCGGCAGGCCCATCGAGGTTGCCAGGTCCATGATCTTGTGGATCTTCTCGCCGTGGGTCTCACCGAGGGCACCGCCGAAGACCGTGAAGTCCTGGGAGTACACGCACACCTTGCGCCCGTCGACCGTCCCGTAACCCGTGATGACCCCGTCGGTGAGCGGACGCGAGTCCTCCAGGCCCATGCCCGAGGCCACGTGACGGTTCAACATGTCGAACTCCTGGAACGACCCCTCGTCGAGCAGGTACTCGATGCGTTCGCGCGCGGTCAACTTGCCCTTGGCGCGATGGCGGGCGATGGCTTCCTCGCCACCGGCCATGCGTGCCTCTGCCTTACGAGCGTTGAGCTCGGCCAAACGTTCCGCCATTGAGTGCTCCATGAACACAAAGGCTATCCAAGCGCGACGGACGCGGCACCGGCGATGATCCCCGACGCGGCTCTTTCGCGCACGACCGACCTAGGCCGACTCCTGTACCAGCTCGATCAGGGTCCCAAATGACGTTGCGGGATGCACGAAGGCCACCGTCGTGTGCCGCGAACCCGGTCGCGGCACCTGGTCGATCACGCGTCCCCCAGCGGCCTTGACCGCCTCCAGAGCCTCGGCGCAGTCGCGAACCCGGTAACCCACGTGGTGCAACCCCTCACCCCTCTTGTCCAGGTACCTCGCCACTGGCGAGTCGGGGCTCGTCGGTGTAAGCAGCTGCAGGTAAGAGTCGGCGACGCGAATCAGCGCCTCTTCCACCGCGTCGGACTCGACGAACTCTCGATGCTCGACGCGTGCGCCCAGCACGTCGCGGTACCAGGCGATCGCCGCCTCGAGGTCGCGCACGGCAATCGCGACGTGGTCGACCTCGGTCAGTAACGAGTCCATGCCTACTCCTTGTCGTGGCGTCGAAAGATGCTGAGGCGCCCCTCGCCGACACGCTCGCGCAACTGCGGGTTCGACACACCCAATCCCTCGCGTTCGGCCACGCACAGGATGGCGATCTTGCCCTCGTGACGGTTGTGGTGCATCTCGTAGGTGGCCTCACCGGTCTGTTCGAGATCGAACACCGCCGAGAGCGGCGGCACGACCTTGCCGTCGATCAGTGTCTGGTTGGCCGCCCAGGCCTCGCGGTAGTTGGAGAAGTGCGATCCCTTGATGGTCTTCAGCTTCATCCACAGGTGGCGGTTGTCGTACTCGACCATGTAGCCACTGGTCGCCGCGCACGTGACGATGGTGCCCGCCCGCTTGGCGACGAAGACGCTGGCTCCCATGGTGGAGCGACCGGGGTGCTCAAAGACAATGTCGGGATCGTCGCCGACCAGCGCGCGGATGTCCTTGCCGAGTCGGCGCCACTCGGACTCGTCTTGGGTGTGTTCGTCCTTCCAGAACCGGTAGTCCTTCTCACGGCGGTTGATCACGTGCTCACAGCCCAGCTCGCGTAGCGTCTCGACCTTGGATTCGCTCGAGACCACGCCGATGGGGGTACCCCCCGAATTCAGCACGTGCTGCACCGCGAAGGAGCCGATGCCCCCCGACGCCCCCCAGATGAGCACGCGGTCGCCCTGGGTGACCGGCGCGCCGTTGCGCGAGACGAGCATGCGGTAGGCGGTCGAGTTGCACAGAGCGTTCACGGCCGACTCCTCCCAGGAGAGGTGGGTGGGTTTGGGCATGAGTTGGTTGGCCTTGACCAGGGTGATGTCGGCCAAGCCCCCGAAGTTGGTCTCGAAGCCCCAGATGCGCTGGTTGTTACCCCGCATCGAGTCGTCGTGACTGCTCGGGTCCTGGTCGTCGACGTGGTTGCACTGCACGGTGACCTCGTCGCCGACCTTCCAGTTGCGCACCGCCGAGCCGGCGCGGATCACCACGCCCGCGGCGTCCGAGCCGATGACGTGGTAGTCGAGGGCGTGCCGGCGACCCCAGTAGGACTCCTTGCCCAGCCGGTCCAGAAAGTCGAACGTGGACAACGGCTCGAAGATGCTGGTCCAGACCGTGTTGAAGTTGATCGACGACGCCATCACCGCGACGAGCACCTCGTCGGGCGCCATCTCGGGCAGCGGCACCTCCTGGATGTGTAGGCTGCGCCGCGGGTCCTTGTCCCGGCTCGCCAGGTCCTCGAACATGTGCTGCTCCTCGCGGCGCACGACGACGGCGCGGGTCGTGGCCGGCAGCGCAGTGGCGGCGAGTTCCTCGCCCGAGGCGCCCGAGCGAACGGCGTCCAGAATCTCACTCATCTGGGCGAGGTTAGCGGTCGGGGGACGATTTCGTCAGTCCTCACCTGAGAAATCCCCCGTCCTGGCGCGCCAACTTCGAGCGTCGCGGGTCCTTTGCCCCGGTGTGGGCCCCCGCGCGCAGGGTCTATCGTGACCGGTAGTTCTTCGTTTGCAGAGACTGGAGTCACCATGCCACGCAGTGTCATCGTCGCGGGAAGCCGCACCCCCATCGGAAAGCTCTCGGGCGCCTTCGCCTCACTCAGCGCGCAGGATCTCGGCGCAGCCGCGATCAAGAGCGCCCTCGAGAGGGCCGGCGTCGAACCCACCATGGTGAACGCCGTGTTGATGGGCCAGGTCATCCAGGCCGGCCAGGGTCAGATCACCGCCCGCCAGGCGGCGGCGAAGGCCGGCGTCCCCATGACGGTGCACGCCACGACAGTGAACAAGGTGTGCCTCTCGGGGCTCCAGACGCTGTACCTGGCCGACCTCATGATCCGCGCGGGCGAGGCCGACATCATCGTCGCCGGCGGCATGGAGTCGATGACCAACGCCCCCTACCTACTCCCGGGCGCGCGCGCCGGCTACCGCCTGGGCGACCAGAGCGTCGTCGACTCGATGATGTATGACGGACTGACCTGCGCCTTCGACCACTGCGCCATGGGCCTGGCCACCGAGCGCTACAACGGAGGGCGAATCACCCGCCAGCGCCAGGACGAGTTCTCGGCCCGCTCGCACCAACTCGCCGCGGCCGCCATCAAGGACGGCAAGTTCGCCCAGGAGATCGTCGGCGTGTCGGTACCCCAACGCAAGGGCGACCCGGTCCTGGTCGACACCGACGAAGGCGTGCGCGCCGAGACGACGGCCGAGTCGCTCGCCAAACTGCGTGGCGCCTTCGAGAAGGACGGCACGATCACCGCCGGCAACGCGTCACAGATTTCCGACGGCGGCGCGGCGCTCATAGTCATGTCCGCCGAGCGCGCCAGCGAGCTCGGACTGACGCCCATCGGCGAACTCGTGAGCTATGGGCAGGTCGCCGGGCCGGACACGTCGCTGCTCCACCAGCCCGCCAACGCGATCGCCCAGGCGTCGGCCAAGGCTGAACTCGACGCGAAGGGCTTCGACCTCTACGAGATCAACGAGGCGTTCGCCGCGGTGGGCCTCGCCTCGGCCGACGAACTCGGCATCGACGAGGCCAAGATCAACGTGAACGGCGGCGCGATCGCGCTCGGCCACCCGGTGGGGATGTCGGGCACTCGCCTCGCGATCACCGCGCTCTACGAACTCCAACGCCGCGGGGGTGGCGTGGCCGCGGTCGCGTTGTGCGGTGGCGGTGGACAGGGCGACGCGGCGATTCTCCGCTCGCTCTAGCCCCGGGCTCGAGCACCCTCGCGGGCCATCAGTCAGGCACGTAGGTCGCCACCAGTTCGTAGGTGGCGAGGCCGACGGGTCGATCGTCGGGCAGGGCGAACACGTAGGCGCCCGCGAGCGGGAAGCGACCTTGTCGGATGTCGAGCGTCGGCTCGATTGCGAGCGTCGCCGCCACCTCGGCCACGGTGGGATTGTGCCCCACGACGAGCAACGATGAGGTCACCGGATCGATCGACGCGAGTTCGAGGAGCAAGTCTTCGGCGCTAACCTCACGTCGCCCGTTGTAGATGAGTTCGCTGTAGTCGCGCGCACGCACGAATGGCGTGCCCTTGAAGGCGCGCTGATACGTCTCCTTGGTGCGTCGCGCCGCGCTCACCAGCGCGACGGTGGGACCGAACCGGCCCAGCTCCGTGGGGTCGGTCGCCCACTCGCGCAACTGGCGGCACTGGTCGCGACCACGCTTGGTCAACTCGCGCTCGAAGTCGCTCTGGCCCAGCGCGGCGGGCTCGGCCTTGGCGTGACGGACAACGGTGAGATAGCGCACGGGCCAAGTTTCGCACCAACCGAGTTACCGCGGACGCCGCGTGGTTTAACGTGCTGAGGTGCACGCTTCGCTGAGCTACCTGCAGGCCATCATCATGGGCGTCCTCCAGGGGATCTCGGAGCTCTTCCCCGTCTCGAGCCTGGGCCACAGTGTGCTCATCCCGGCCCTGCTGGGATGGCACAACCTGGTCAACAGCCAGTCGGCGTCGCAGTCCTTCTTTCTCGCCTTCATCGTGGGTCTGCACGTCGGCACCGCCCTGGGACTCATCGTCTACTACCGCGCGACCTGGCTAACACTGTTGGGCGGGTTGCGCGCCCAGTTGCGTCGGGCGCGCTCTCAGGGCGTGGGCGTTCTCTGGCGGATCAGCGATCCGCAAATGGACACGCACTACCGCCTGCTCTTCATGCTGGCTGTGGCCACGATCCCGGTGGGTCTCGCGGGCGTTGCCTTTGATCGCAAACTTCGCGTGCTCTTCGCCAAGCCCCTCGCGGCGGCGATCTTTCTGACGCTGAACGGCGTCGTCCTCCTGCTCGGCGAGCGTTGGCGGCGCTCGCAGGGGCGCCACGCCCGGCACCTGCGCCTCGACGCAATCGCCCCACGAAGCGCGTTCGCCATCGGCTCAGCCCAGATCCTCGCCCTCTTCGCCGGCTTCTCGCGCAGTGGTACCGCCATGACCGCAGGCCTGCTCGGCGGACTCGGCCACGAGGACGCCGCGAACTTCTCCTTCTTGCTCGCCACGCCGGTGATCTTGCTCGCCGGACTCTACAAACTGCCCGACTTGCTAGGGCCCCTGGGCGACGGTGTGCGCCTCCAGACGATCGTGGGCGCGCTGTGCGCGATGGTCGCGGCGTACGTATCGGTCCGCTTCTTGTTGCGCTGGTTCACCACGCGCACGCTGGTCCCGTTCGGGATCTACAGCCTGGTCGTCGGCCTGGCGTGCGTCGTGCGCTTCGCCTAATCGCTCAATACGCGCCGACCGTCGATCGCCCGTCCGAGGGTCAGGTCGTCGGCGAACTCGAGGTCGCCGCCGACCGGCAACCCGCTCGCGGGCTGAGAGACGACGAGACCGGGCACCTGCAGCAACCGACCGAGGTACATCGCGGTGGCGTCGCCCTCGACGTTCGAGTTGAAACAGAGGATGACCTCCTTGACCGGGCCACGCAGGCGCTCGAGGAGTTCTTTGATCCGAAGTCGATCTGGCGTGACTCCCTCGAGTGGGTTGAGCACGCCGTGCAGGACGTGGTACGTGCCGTGAAAGGCGCCGGATCGCTCCACCGCCACCACATCGGGTGGATTCTCCACCACGCAGATCACGCTCTGATCACGCCGCTGGTCGGCGCAGACGGGGCACAGGCCGCCCGACTCGGCGATGTTGCAACACCGCTCGCAAAACGACAGCTTCGTCGTCATCTCGCTGAGGGCGAGCGCGAGACGTGCCACGTCCTCTTCGGGCTGGCGCATGAGCCAGAACGCGATCCGCTGGGCCGACTTGGGACCAACACCGGGAAATCGCCCCAGTTCGTCCACCACCGCTTGCAGCGCCGGCGGGTAGTTCACGAGACCTCCTCGGAGCCAGGGAACATCTCGGTGATCAGGTGATTTGCTACCGAATCCACCACGATGGCGCTCTCGTCACCCGCGTAGGTGTCGTCCTCGACGACCTCGGGTGGCGTGGCGCGCGGGGCGCGACGCGCGGGTGACGACACCGCGCCCGCGATCGAGGCGTCAACGACCCAGTCCACCTGCAGAGCGACCTTGAACTCATGTTCGATCGCGCCGCGAAGACCCGGTGAGATCATCTCAGTGTTCTGGCGCATCTCCTCACTGGGCAGCACGATGGTGATCCGCTGTCCGTCAAAGGCTCGCACCACGGCGCTCTTCAACAGCAACTGCGCCGAGCGCGCGGTGCGCGGCACCACCTTGGAGTGAAAGCGCGACACGAACTCGTCGAGGCCGAGGTCCGTCAATGACGCGGGCGCGCTCGACGCGTCTTCGGGTAGCGTCACGGCCACTGTTGGGTCCGGCGGCGGCGACTCGTGAGCCGGTGCGACGGGGACGGCCACACTCGGTGGCGTGGACGATCCAATCGGTCGAGTGGGGACCGCCGGTTCAGGCGTCGGCGTCGCAACCCGCGGTCCCGAACGCTCCAGTCGGGTTACCCGCTCCTCGAGTGCCTCGAGAGTGCTGTCAAGTTCGGGCTTGACGAGACGGACGAGTGCGACCTCGAGGGTCATGATCTTGTCCGAGGCGCCCTTCATCTCTCGAAGGGCGCGACCCACGGTCTCGAGCACGCGCACCGTGCGCGCCAGGCCCAGTTGCGCGCCCCACGAGGCGAGACGCTCACGATCGACGTCCACCGCGTCGGCGACCTCGGGCGCCACCTGCAGGAGGAAGGCCTGGCGGACCTCACCGGCGAAGCTCTCCGCCAACTGCTCGGGCTCCCAGCCCTCGCGGGTCAATGACGCCAGCGAGTGCAGCGCCACCACCGCGTCGCGGTCCACCATGGCGCGAAACAGTGCGTCGAACTCGGGTCGGGTGTCACCGGGTGTACCAGTCGCGATCAACTGGTCCAACGCGCTGAGCGCGTCGCGGGCTGAACCGCGACCCAGGCGAACTGCGGCCTCGATGGTCGCGTCATCGGCCGCAAGGCCCGCCGCCGTACCGACGTCGTGCAACAGCGAACTGAGGGTGTCACCACCGATGAGTCGGAACTCGAGGTGCTGAGTACGCGAACGGATGGTGGGCAACACCTTGTGCGGGTCGGTGGTGGCCAGCACGAACACCACGTGCTGGGGAGGCTCCTCCAATGTCTTCAACAGGGCCGCCGATGCCGCCTTGGAGAGTTGGTGGACCTCGTCGAAGATGTAGACCTTCCACCGTCCCGGTGTGCCGTGCCAGGCTCCTGCGGTGATCTCACGCATGTCATCGACGCCGTTGTTCGACGCCGCATCGAGTTCGATGACATCCAGGGACGAACCTCTAGCTATCGCGATGCAACTCGCGCACTCGCCGCACGCGTCGCCCTCGACCGGATGCTCGCAGTTGAGAGCCTTGGCCAAGATACGCGCGGCCGTGGTCTTGCCGGTCCCGCGTGGGCCCGAAAACAAGTAGGCGTGCACGACTCGACCGTTCTTGGTGGCGCCCTGGAGGGCCCGCACGACGTGGTCCTGGCCGCGAACCTCGCAAAAACGGCCCGGGCGAAACCGGCGGTAGAGCGAGGTCACGCCGTCGACGGAGGTGGGGGTCGGAGTCGCTTCTGCCATGCACGCATGCTAACGGTGGGGTGCAAGGCGCCGAGGTCCAAAGCGATGGTCAGGCGATCCGTGGCACCCAACTCGATCCGCTGAGAGCTGCTGGCTTCCACCCCTGACTCGATTCACGAACGGTCGTCGCACGGGACCCGACCACCGCTTTGAACCTCGGCGTAGCAAGGCTACCGTGACTGGCCCCCACCCGACTCGGGTAGCCTTGCGGACCGGTAATCATTTCGAGGAATGGTTGTCGGCAATCCGGAGGAGTGCGAGAGCGGCCGAATCGGCACGATTGGAAATCGTGTGTAGGGCAACCTACCGTGGGTTCAAATCCCACCTCCTCCGCCACGGGGTGTTTGCGAAAGTGGACCCCACCTTGTTACGAAAGTCGCCAGCCGCAGCCGAAATAGGGGCGGATGCGTCAAAGCGGGTTGGCGGTGGCCTCAATGGGTGAAGAGTCACGGTGTCGGTGCGCCGAGCGAGCCTCGGGGAGCACAAGAGAAGCCCGCGGGACGTGACTCGTCCCGCGGGCTTCTCTTAGGTTTTGTTCGCTCGCCTACGCGACGAGTTCGTCAGGTGGATCGTCGAAGCAGAACGGCTCTGCCAGGCAAATTTCCCCGTTCTCGTCGAGCTCTTCGAAGCCGTGATCGGGTGGGAACTCAACGGCTAGTGGCTCTGTGGTTAGGTCCGTACGCTTGGCCCACTTACGCACCAGACGGATATTGGCCGCCACGGCTTCAAAGGTCAGCATCAAGCTCGTCTTGACGAGACCGACCACACGGCAGAAACCGCGCTTGATGTTCTGGGTGCTCGGGTTACGGAGGTTGCCGAAGATGCCTTCGATGGCGCTGCGTCGACTGAATGAGTTGATCCACCTGAGCGACCCGTACGGGTCTGGCTGTCGCAACTTCACAAGCACTGGTCCAGGAATAACGATCGTCGCCTGTCGACGGGCCCTCGGCGCCGTCGCGAGCGGTCCAGGATTCTCAACCACAGGAAGGTCTGACGGGTAGTGCTCCGAGAGTGGGCACAGTGCACACTTCAACTTGCCCACCTTGCCCGGGCAGATCCACTGGGTCTGGAAGGGTCGCTCTTGGTCGGCACGTTCTGATTCAGAACGAACGCATATTGCTGGAGCTTGTCGGCCTTCACGAGAAACTCTTCAAGTGTCTTGGTGTTGTACTCATGGCCGAGCCGCTCCTCGGCGATCGCCGAGGGGCCTACATCCCGCAGGTGGACGCACGTACTTAGGCTGGCGACGTGGATTGGAGGCTCCGGGCATGAGCGAGTATGTCGATTGGCCGGTCGAGACGGATGACCTAGTCGGGCTCGCAGTGCTCCTGCCCGGCCAGAACTACCCGGCGACGATGCCGCTACTCACATTCGCCGGTCAAGCGGCGGCTCAGCACGGGTGGCGGGTTCGCGCCGTGTCGTGGAATGCGCCGGACGCGGACGCCAGCGCCAAGATCGACTGGGTAGGGACCCAACTGAAGGAGGCGATCGGGGAGTTCGACGGCCGAGTGCTGGTCGTCGGGAAGTCGCTCGGCACATGCAGCGCGGACTACGCATCGCGGCACGGCTACGACGCCATCTGGCTGACGCCACTGCTACACCTGCCCGACGTCGTCGAAGCGATGACCCGCAACTCAGGCCGACAGTTACTGATCGGCGGCACCCGAGATCCGACGTGGGACCTCAAGACCGCGCGCATGATCGGTGGTGACGTCACCCAGATCGAAGGCGGGGACCACGGAATGTTCGCCCAAGACGCAGTTCGCACCGCCGAGTTGCACGTCGACGTCACTCGCGCGATCGACCAATGGCTCCAAGCCCTGCCGAGGAGCTAGACTTCGCTGGCGATGAGGCACCCGAACTTGCGAGGATGCCCCGCCTGGCGAACCCGGTGTCACGGCTCCGACCGGCGTAGTTCTTGAGGCACTGATGCCGAGCTCGCGTACCATCGCATTGCGTTGGAGCGCCCTGGTGGCGCCGCGATCACCGCCACGTACGAGAGGGTTCCGGGTGGTCCATCTCGAAGAAGCGAAATTCGGGCTGGCTCCGCACTGATCGCAACAAGGTGGGCAGCATCGTCCTATCCGCACGCCGAGACGGGAGGCCCCCGAGTCCAATCCCCTCCTTTCCCAAGGGCTCTGACACTTCCACCAACTCCCCCTTGACCAGGGATACTCCTTCGAGATTGACGCCGCAGTCTTGTAATGCTCCGGCTGAGTCGTCCAGCGCATTCACTTCAGTGAACCGTTCGCCCACCATTGTTGACCAGGCGCCCAAATGTCTGCACGACGCGACTGGTTCGGCGAGTCCGTTCAGTTGGCCCCGGGAGTCGCCAACGCGATAGCGGGATCAAATCCAAGATCTTGGTCAGAACGACCGTATGAGAAGATCACGAGATGACGCGACAGGAGAAGTCCGGGCGAGCGCTCGTCGTCGCAATCGCGCTCGTCGCCTTCAACTTGCGCACCCCCCTCACGGGAATCCCAACGGTAGTTCGAGGAGTCCAGACCACAACCGGTCTCGGCAAGACCGGCATCGGCCTGCTGACGACGCTGCCCGTACTGTGCATGGGCGCACTTGCGCTGATCGTGCCCGGAACCGCCGCGCGATTCGGCGTTTCACGTACGGTGTGGCTCGCGACTGGCCTCCTCGCAGTCGCGATGGGACTACGAATCGACGGTTCAGTCCCGGCCATCTTGTACTTCTCGGCACTACTCACTGGGGTGAGCATCGCATTCGTCGGTGGCCTCGTCCCGGGAATCGTCCGTGACCAGCGCCCCGACCACGTCGGGCTGATCACGGGTGTGTGGACCTCAGCCATGTCAATCGGTGCCGCGCTCGCCGCAGCCTTGACAGTGCCACTGGCCGCGTGGCTCGGCTCCTGGCAGCGCGCCCTCGCGGTGTGGGCGTTACCGGCAGTGATCGCGTGGTTGGTTTGGACCATCGTCGAGCGACCACATCGCGTGGCGCCACCCGTGCTCCCGCGAACGTCATTTCGCGACCTCCCATGGCGAGACGGTCCATCGTGGGCGCTGACGATCTTTCTCGCAGTGAACTCGCTGGTGTTCTACAGTTCGGTCGCCTGGCTCGCCCCCTCGCTCGTCGCGAGGGGGCTCTCAGCCTCGGCGAGCGGTGTGCAGTTCGCGGTGTTCACCGGAGTCGGCATCCTCTCGGCGCTCACGCTCCCGCGACTACTGCACAAGACGCGCCACCCGCAAACCCTGCTCACCGTGACGGCGCTTGTCGCAGCCGCCGCCCTCGTCGGCCTAGCGGTCGCGCCGCGCGTGGCAACGACCGTGTGGGTGGTCGCCTTTGGTGTAACCAACGCTGGTTGGTTCACCATGTCTCTAGCGGTCATCGGACTCATGAGTCGTGACGGCGCGAGCACGGCGCGCCTGGCCGGCATGGTATTCACCATCACCTACCTCGTTGCGGCGATCGGACCAACGGCCAGCGGTGCGCTGTTGCGGGCGACTGGTTCCTACTCGGTGCTGTTCGCCGTGCTGGCCGTTCTCTGCTTGCTCGCCGTCGCGGCGATTCCATTATTACGGTGGGACGCAGTGGCCCTTCAAGAAGCGACGCAGCCCTTCGAAGTCTGACACGAGCGAACTAGCGTCGTTTCGAGGGGTAGACGACCGATTGCGACACCTAGAAGACCGCGCGCGCTTTCGTTCGAGCCTCCACCGGGGTGACGGAACCAACGTCTCTTCCAGCGCGCCGAAGATGCCCAGCAGAAGTAACCGAGCGTCTGAGTGTACTAGTGTACTAGTACATGACCGAGAAGCAACCGAACATCCAGTTCCGCCTCGATCCACGCAGTGGTGTGGCGCCCTATCGCCAGTTGGTCGAACAAGTCCAACGCGCCGTGGAATTGGGCCGCCTGCGCGGTGGTGATCAACTGCCCTCGGTCCGCGAGGTCGTAACCCAGGTGACGATCAATCCCAACACCGTGCACCGCGCGTACCGCGAGCTCGAGCACTTGGGACTCGCCGAGGGCCGCACCGGGCTCGGCACGTTCATCACCGAGCACCCGGGCGCACTGGCGGCGAGCGCCACCCACGAGGAGCTCGCGAGGGACCTTCGTCGGTGGACACGACGAGCGCGAGCCGCGGGCCTCAGCGACGAGGAACTACTCACGATGGCCCAGCGCATCATCAACCGTGACCAAATGGTGCGCACGTGACAACGCCGGTGCTCGAGACCCACCAGCTAGCCAAACGCTTCGCGCGCACGTGGGCGCTGCGCGACTGCACGCTTTCGATCCCGCCCGGCCGGGTCGTCGCGCTGGTGGGACCGAACGGCGCAGGCAAGTCGACACTGCTTCGCATGGCGGCCGGGCTCTGGCGGCCCACCCAGGGCACGATCGAGGTGCTCGGTGAGCGTGCGGATCGCGAGAACTCGGCCCTAGTGGGACGAATCGGGTACCTGGATCAAGAGCGGCCCGTGTACCAGGGATTCCGGGTCGACGAACTGTTCCGATTCGGGCGAGCGACCAATCCCACGTGGGACATGGACGCCGCCCGCGCGTACGTCGACCAGTTGGGCATCTCGCTGCGCGACCGGGTCAACAACCTCTCAAGCGGCCAGCAGGCCCAGGTCGCCCTGGCGATGAGCCTCGCCAAGCGGCCCGAACTGCTCATCCTCGACGAACCCGCCGCCGCCCTTGACCCGGTGGCTCGCGAGGACCTCCTTCGGCTCTTGATGCGAGAGGTGGCCGAACGCCGCACCAGCGTGATTCTCTCCACTCACGCACTCGGCGATGTGGCATCGATCTGCGACTACTTGGTGATCCTGTCACGCTCGCGGGTCGTGCTGGCCGACGACCTGGAGTTCGTCGGCCAGAGCCACCGGCTCCTCAGCGCGTCGTCCACGGCCACGCCGACGCTGCCCGACGGCGTCACCGTGATCGGCACGCGCACGAGCAGTCGGGAAGTGACGCACCTGGCCCGAACGACCCTTCCGCTCGTGGACGACGGGTGGCAGGTCAGCGAACCAACCCTGGACGAGGTCATCCTCGCCTATCTTCGCCACGAGACGGACCACGGCGTCACCCCGACGCACGAACTCGATCAGGTACTTCGCGGAGAAGCGTCGTGACGTGGATGTCGTGGCGCCTGCAGCGAAGCCTCTACCTCTTCTTCGTTGTTGCGACCGCAGTGGTGCTCGGGCTCACGCTCTCTAACGGACTGCACACCGCGTCACTCCTTCACCAGTGGAAGGCAACGCCGTGTCACGGAGGCAACGGGTTCAACGTCAGGTACCAGGCCTACTGTCACGATCTCTTCAACAACTACATGCACTCGAGAAGCGCGGACCAGTTCTACGCCCTGATGGCGGTCGTGCCCCTCACGCTGCTCGGGATTCTGCTCGGAGCGAACCTGGTGGCGGGCGAGATCGAGAGCACGACGGTGCGCGTCGCCTGGACCCAGTCGATCACGCGTCGTCGCTGGTACGCGTCGAAGGCGGCGGTCGCTCTCGCGTCGCTCACCGCCCTGTCGTTGCCGGTGTGCCTGACTTACACGTGGTGGATCGCCACGGTGGACTTCGCACCACGCATCTCGAGCACCACGTTCGCCGCCGACGGCTGGATGCCACTGGTGATCGCGGTATTCGCCTTCGCGTTGGCGACCCTGATCGGCGTCGTGCTGCGCCGCCCCGGCCGGGCCATTGCCGCGACACTCCTCGTGATGATCCTGGTGACGTGGGCGATACAGAACGAGGTGCGCCCCCACCTGGTCGCGCACCACTGGGCGAGCGGAGTCACGACCGTCGTGACGAAGGGGGACTTCACCGGGGCGAATGTCTCGTTTTCCACTCCCCCCAACTCGTGGATCCTCTTCCAGGGCTACGTGCCAACCGACTGGGGCCACACCGTGCCGACTCGGGGCCAGACGTCACGGTGGAATGACGAACTCGCGAGTTGCATGTCACACGGGTCGTCCGCCAACGACTTCACGACGTGCGTGCAACGACTCGGTCTTCGCAACGTGCAGGTGTACGTGGCCGACAACGAGTTCTGGGCACTGCAGATGCGCGAGGGTGCCGTGTACCTCGCCGCGGCAGCGCTCCTGCTCGGCGCGGGCCTGGTCCTCGTGCGCGGCGCCAAGGCCTGAGCGACCCCGGCGCCGCTCAAGCGGACTTGGTGATGACGGTGCGGATCGGAAAGGGAATCTCGATGCCCTCAGCGCCGTAGCGCCGGTGCAGGCGTTTGATGAACTCCGAGGTGATCGCGTACTGGCTGGTGAACTCGCGCACCCTCAGGGCCACGCTGAAGTTGATGCTGGAGTCGGCGAAGGTATGAAAGCGCACGGTGGGCTGGTGCTCGCGAACGGCACCGTCAACCTGCTCCATGACCTCGCGAGCGACCGCCAGGGTCACGTCCTCGACGTGTTGGAGGTCGCTGTCGTAGCTCACGCCTACCTGCACGAGTACGTTCATCGGCTGGAAGGGTCGGTGGTAGTTGATGACAACGTCCGAGGAGAGCTTCGCGTTGGGGATGATCAACATGTTGTCGGGCAGCGCGCGCACCGTCGTGTTGCGCCAGTTGACGTCGACGACGTAGCCGGCCTGTCCGGTGCTCATCTCGATGTAGTCGCCCGGTTCGATCTTCTTCGAGGCCAGAAGATGAATCCCGGCGAAGAGGTTGGTCAACGTGTCCTGCAGGGCGAGGGCGACGGCGAGCCCGCCCACGCCGAGCGCCGTCAGTAGCGGCGTGATCGTGACGCCGAAGCTCTCGAGCAGCACCAGCAGTCCCATCGACACCGCGACGATGCGCACGATGTTGGCGAAGATCGTGGTCGAAGGGGCGATGCCACTGCGCCGTTCACCAAAGGCGCGCGTTAGCGTCACGAGCAGATTGGCGATGCTCACGGTGGCCACCACGATGGCCACGCCCACCAGCACGTGATTGAGCCCATCGCGCACGGCCCGACGCAGCGGCAATTGCTCGGAGGCGAGCCACAGTCCGAGCACGAGGGCGGCGGCGGGCACGAGATCGACGAGCAGTCGTCCCGCGTGGCCTCCGCGTTCGGGGCCGCCCGAGGACCGCTGTACAAATCTCCTAATCAAAACCCGTGAGATTGCGGCCGCGCCCAGCCCCACGGCCAGCAGGACCAGGGCAGTGATCCACTCGCGGACACTCGGTGAATGATCCATGCGCTCCCCCCTTTGCGCCCCCACCACGGCGCGAGCGCCGTGACCGGCGCCGCCGCGTCCTCCAACGAGTCTAAATCGCGAGCTAAAGCGCTACGGGCGGTGCGGCCCACGCATCAGAGCGCGCGAATCACGTGGCGCCACCGATTCGCGCGCGCTCGGCACGCAGGAGCGTCTCTTTGGCCTCGACGCCCCAACGGTAGCCACCGAGCGAACCATCGCGTCGCACGACGCGGTGACAGGGAATCGCCAACGCCACCGTGTTGGCGGCGCACGCCGAGGCGACCGCGCGCACCGCCCGCGGGGCACCGATGGACGCCGCGACCTCGGAGTAGGTCATCGTGGTGCCCACCGGAATCTCCCGCAGCGCCTGCCACACGCGGGCCTGGAACGCGGTGGCGGCCACGTCCAACGGCAGTCGCGCGGCGTCGCCCTCGCCGCACACCGCCCCAGCGAGCACCGCCGCGAGCCCGGCCAGGGACTCATCGTCGCGTTCGATCGACGCGTGCTCGAACTCGCTACGCAGCGCACGCACGAGTGCATCCTCGCGCGGACCCACCTGCACGAAGCACACGCCGCGCTCGGTGCGGGCGGCCAGAACCACGCCGATCGGCGACTCGAGCGAGGTGTAGCCGATACGCTCGCCCCGACCGCCCTGGGCGTAGCGACTCGGTGCCATGCCTAGTCGGCGCGCGCCGTGCTCGTAGAGCGCGCGACTCGAGGCGAAACCCGCCTCGTAGCCGGCGGCCGTCACGCCGGCGCCCTCGGCCAGCGAACGACGCAGGCGCTGGGCCCGCTGAGCTCGGGTGTAGGCGCCGATCGGAACGCCCACCAGGCTCACGAACGCCCGGCGGAGGTGACGTTCGCTGTAGCCGAGCCCCGTGGCCAGCTCGGCCACCGACGCGCCGGGCTCGTCGCGCTCGAGGTGCCGACACAGCGCGACCACCGCGCGCACCAAGGGATCGACCGGCCGGGGTTGATCGGGCCGACAGCGGCGACAGGCCCGATAGCCCGACGCCGCAGCCTCTTCGAAGGTGGCGAAGAACTCGACGTTGCGTCGAAGGGGCGTACGCGACGAGCAGCCGGGTCGACATGAGACGCCCGTGGTCCGCACGGCGTACACCATGACGCCGTCGAGATGCCCGTCCCGGTCTCGAACGGCCCGCCACCTCACTTCGTCGAGTTCGCTCACCCTGTGCAATCTAGAGAAGTGGACCGTCGGCCGCACTCCGCTGACGGACGTGCAATTCGACGACGTTCGACGACGCGCACCGTGTTACTCGTGGTCGTCGGAGCGAAGGCACCATCACGTTGGTCTGACGCCAACACCGGGGCACCGGCCTACACCCGCAAGAAGCGCGACAAGAAGTCGAGCGAAGGAGGCTCTTGGGAGAAGAAGAACGGATCGGTGTGACAGCCCGGGCCGATCTCGGCGCTGCTGCCCGGCGGGAGCGCCTTGATGAGATCCTTGACGCCCGGACGGAACGGGTCGTCGAGACCCGAGGCGACGCGCACGGGGATGTCCCGAAGTGCGGCGGCGTGGGTGATGACGTCACCGGCCGCGAAGGCCGAAGCGGATGAGAACGCTCCGGGGCTCGCGGCCTGCGCCTGTTCGAACGAGGTCCAGATCGCCGGGCTAATCGCCGCCACGGCGGTCACCAGACCCGGCGCCCGCTCAGCGATCTCGAGCGCGCCATAGCCGCCCATCGAGACGCCCATCATGCCGATGGGCTGGGGCGCGACGCCGAGACCTCGGCGCCGGCACATGGGAATCAGCTCGTGCACCACCATGGCCAGGGGGTCATCGCCCGGGTGCGGGTTCCAGTAGCCGTCGCCCCCGTCCACCGTCACGATCGCCATCGGCGACAGGGCCGCGCCGCCCACTCGCAGCGCCACCGCCTGGGCCGGCGTCATGCCCCTCAGCGCGGTGCTGTGGTCGTCGCCGAATCCGTGCAGCATCACGATGAGGGGCAGTTGGTCGCCGGGCTTGTGCCCCGGTGGATAGGCGATGGTGTAACCGACGCGGCGGTGACGCGCCGCGGACATGAAGGTCCCCGACTGCGACGGCCCCAGCGGCGCGAAGGACAGGACCGGCGCGGGCACTGAGCACGTCCCGTCGATCTGGTTGAGCAGTTGTCGACCGGGCAGCACGCCGTGGTTGACGAGTTCGAAGCCACCGACCCCGACGCCGAGGCCGGCAATCAGACCACCCGTAATCCAGGCCACGAGGGCCCGGCGACTCATGCGCGCCGGTGCGTCGATGAACTCCTCGTCCTCGACCTCGATGAGCTCCTCGTCGGACGGACCCGTCATCGCACGCTCTCCGGGTCCCGCAACGCGACTGGCAGGCGAGAACATGACCGCACCCTCTGGCGCACCACACTTGTGTTCACTGCCCGCCCCCCCTTGCGTCGATGGCCGCGTGGACCCCCGACCACGCTACCGCCGCGCAGCACCGGGCCCGGTGCCCGGTTCGGACTCGTCGGTCGTCTCACGGGGTCCGAAATCGCTCGGCGGTGCGCTCGACTCGCCCTAGGTAGTCATGCCACCATGGCGGATCAATGGTGGCGAGATTGTCATCACCGGGCGCACCGCCCACGCTCCCGTCGATGAGCTCGCGCACGATGTCGGCGTGAACCACGTGACGTGCCGTCTCGTCCACCACGTGGACGGGTATTTGGCACAACGTGACGCGGCGGTGCTGGCCCGGCCACCAGGGCCCCAACCCCGTGTCCGCCAGTTCGAGTTGAGCGGTGCGTCCTCGGCCAGCCAGGCGAGCTCCTCGTCGTAGGGGCGATCGAAGACGACGCCGAAGAAGAGCGCTTCCATGCTGGCAACGTGCTTCACCAGGCCGAGCAAGTTGGTGCCGGTCCCGACCAGGAGTCGCCGCAGGTCGCAGTCCGCCAACCCGTCAAGCTTCCACACGAGTGCACTGCGCGACCCGCGTAGGTAGTCGTACCCAATCTGTTTGGCCCCACCGTGTCCACCGGGTGATTCTTGCATCTCGATGACGGGCCCGCCACGTCGTGGGTGCCCGCGCCACGCGAGGAAGCGCGCGCGGGC
>Ga0307375_10000264_pt1 | contig 70727 bp, 69 predicted proteins | sample TR1MG_FD_202531 | JGI IMG/M metagenome (GOLD analysis project Ga0307375, IMG submission 202531) | Soil microbial communities from Risofladan, Vaasa, Finland - TR-1 | ecosystem: Environmental > Terrestrial > Soil > Coastal area > Acid sulfate soil | place: Finland: Risofladan, Vaasa | collected... | reverse complement strand
TGGGGTGGCTGATGGGGCTCGAACCCACGACAACCGGAATCACAATCCGGGACTCTACCAACTGAGCTACAGCCACCACTGAAGAAACGGACCTAACTGGCCTGCCCGACAGGAATCGAACCTGTAACCCCCAGCTTAGAAGGCTGGTGCTCTATCCGGTTGAGCTACGGGCAGATTGTCGGACAAATCCTGGTCGGGGTGGAGAGATTCGAACTCCCGACATCCTGGTCCCAAACCAGGCGCGCTACCAGGCTACGCTACACCCCGAAGAGCGCGCATTCTACGTTGATGGTGCGAAAAGGTCAATTACCATCTGCCTTAAAGTTTGACTCGAATCATCTTGACGTTCTCTCTTCCGTACACTAAGATAGTGACCAATTACTATCTTAGTGTACGGAAGAATGCTAAATAAATACTGCGATGGATATTGCTGAAAAACCACGGAAGCGCCGTATGGGTGCGGAGGAACGCCAGGATGAGATCATCCGGGTGGCGATCGGGCTTGCCGCAAAAATCGGAGTGGAGTCAGTGACCACCCAGAACATGGCGGATGAAATGGGCCTGACCCAGGGTGCCATTTTTCGTCATTTCCCAACCAAGGACGATATCTGGCTGGCTGCCGTCAACTGGATACGCGACCGTTTGATGAGCGTGCTGGCAGAAGCCGCCTCCCGAAGCGATAACCCGCTGGAATCGCTTGAAAACATGTTTTTTGCGCATGTGTCGTTCATTGACAAGCATCCGGCTATTCCCCGCATCGTGTTTTCGGATTATTTGCTGCGCCGGGATTTACGATTGAAGCTGTTGATCCAGGAAATAATTACCGACTATGAAGCCAATATTTCGGGTTTACTGACTCGGGCCAAGGCATCCGGCCTTGTCCGTTCCGATCTTGATGAGGCCAGCGCGGCTACCTTGTTCATCGGCATGATTCAGGGGCTGGTGCTGCAGTCCAATATATTCAGCGGGCGGCGCTCCCTGCTCGAAGAGGCGAAGAAAGTGTTTCCGATTTACCTGAATGGAATTCGTGCGCGGATTGATTAATCATGAAACAAAGGACAATAGGCATGATGAAACAGAGCAGGACGTTATTTATTGGCGCCGCTGTGGCATTGGTTTTTGCGGCCGCACCGGCATTTGCCCACGAAGATCACTCGCATGGTGCGGCGGACCATGCCAACCTTATGGACGAACGCAAGGCGCTGAAGCTTGAGCCGTCCGAGCGGGCGATGCTGCTGATTGAAATGCGCCAGTTCCTGAACGGTATTCAGGTTATGACCGAGTCCTTGTCGCGCGATGACCTGAACGCAGTGGCAAGCGCGGCCAAGCCGCTGGGGCGTGCGGCCATGCATGATGTGCCGGATTCGATGAAGGCGAAACTGCCGAAGGAATTCAAGCAGTTTGCGTCCGCCGTTCACGGCGGCTTTGACCAGGTTGCTCTGGATGCGGAGAGCCTGGGCGACACCAAACATACGCAGAAGCAGTTGGCGGACATTCTGAAAAACTGCGTGTCCTGCCACAACGCATTCCAGATTCAGGCTTTGCCCGAAAAGAAACAGTAAAGCGAGAGTGAATATGAAAACCGGTTTCTGGTGCCGCCTTGCGCCTGCTGCCCTGGCAGTTTTGACGCTTGCGCCAACGGCGCATGCAGGTGAACTGGGCGACCTGCTGCGGGCCACTCTGCAACACCCGCAGGTACTGGCGGCAGCAAGCCAGAGCGGGGCTGCGCAGGCGCAGAAGGACGCCGCGACCGGGCGCTATTTCGGCAATGCCGTATTGTCGACAGGATCGCATCAATATGAAGGCCAGCACGTGGTCGGCGTTTTCGTCCCCGGCATGCCCGGCGTGCCGCTGATCTCGGACAGAATTAACCAGACCGGGCTGACCTATAGTTTGCCGGTGGATATCTTCGGCGTCATTGCCGCCAACCGGGAACGGGCGCAGTACGACCTGGCTGCAGCCGAGCTGCTGTCGCGCCAGCAAACCCTGCTCAAGCTGCATCAAACCACCAGCGCCTATCTCACCCTGCAGGCATTGCTTAAGCAGCGCGAAGCGCTGGCTGCTTATCGGCAGCGGGTTGAGGCTACCTATCGGCGCATCAGGAAGGAAGTGGAACTGGGCAAGGCGGCGGGCGTCGATGCCCGCTATGCCGAGAGCGAGCTGGCACGGCTGGTTGCCGACGAAGCCCAACTCAACGGCGAGCTGGTTCAGGCGCAGGCCGACCTTGCGGAAGCCAGCAGCCGCGAAAAATTCCTGCCTGCACGCGCCGATATCCATGTTCCTGCCTGGGAAGATACCCCGGCCGATGCGACATTACCGGCCAAAATTGCCCAGGCGCACCGTGAGTCCGCGCGAGCTCTGGCTGAGGAAAATCGCCAAGCGCTGCTGCCTTCGCTGAGCCTGGACACCAATTATTTTCGCAATTCCGGCGGCGGCGATTATCGCGACACCTGGGCAGTGGGTGGTGTGGTGAGCCTGCCGCTGGGCGTGTCGCAATACCGGCAGGCTGAAGCGCAACGGCTGGTTGCACGGGCTGCCGCCGAACAGAGCGAGGCCGCCGAACGCGACAGCGCCAGACAGCTGGCAAGCCTGCATGCGGCCTACGACTCGGCCATTGCGGATGGGCAGGCGATGGAAAGGGAAGCGGTTTACCGCGAGCAGGTCGCGGCAGTGCAGCGCGAAATGCAGCGTCTGGGCAGCCAGACACTGGAAAATCTGTTCCGCCATGAGCGGGATCTGCTGGATGCCCGTTATCGTCTGGCTCAAGCCAAAGCGCGTGCGGGGTCTGCCTGGTCCGCAGCCCAGGTGCTGAGTGGATTGCCGATCGAAGACTATATTGCCCGGATGGATGCAAAATGAAGAAAAAAATTATCGTGGTGTTGATCATTGTTGCCGTGGTTGGGGGCGGGTTTGCGCTCATCGCGAAAAAGCGCCGCTTGCTCGCCCAGGAGGCAACGCCACAGACATTACCCGTCGTGGTGGCGGCACAGCGTCTGCAACTGGGTCCGGTGACACTGACTTTGCGCACCACCGCCGATGTTCAGGCAGTGCGCGAGAGCGTGGTGGCGAGCCGCCTTACCGCTTATGTAACTCAGCTGCCGCTGTTCGAGGGCGACCATTTCAAACGCGGCGACCTGCTGGCTCGCCTGGATATGAGCCCATCGGTCCAAGGGCAGGGAAGCTCCCTCGACGCTGATCTGGCCGCTGCCGAAAGCAGCCTCAAGGCCGAGCGGGAACGTCTGCGTCGCACCCAGGCTTTGTACCAGATTCAGGGCGTTTCGCTGGAGCAGCTTCAGGCGACCGAAGCTGCCTTTGCGGCAGCGCAAGCTCGCTATGCGGTGGCTGGCGAAAACCGGCGCAACGCCACGATAAACGCACCCTTTGCCGGCATAGTCAGCCAGCGCTTCGTGCAATCGGGCGATCTCGCTACGCCCGGTAAACCCCTGCTGAAAATTGTCGATACCAGTGCCGGCAACCGTTTGCTGATCAGTGTGCCGGAAACCGTGCGGCCGACGGCATTGCGTATCGGCGGTCAACTGCTGCCGCTACTGCCGTGGCCGGAGGCCGGCCCGCAAGGGCTGCGCCGCTATGAGGCGCGCACCCAGGCTGGCGGCGCTTTTATTCCCGGCGAGCGCACCGAAGTGCAGACGGTGCTGTTCAAGTCCGATCAGGCGGTGTTCCTGCCGCGCGCCTGCCTGTTCAATGACGACGGCAAATCCGCCACGGTGCTGCGGTTGCCGGATGACCGGAAGGTCGAGCCGCTGCGCATAGCGTTAGCGGCTGCGGGGGAGGAGGGCGCCGCAACCCTGGATGACCGGCTCGCCGGCCAACGTGTGGCCTGTGCCAGTCCGGATATTCTGACGCGTCTTGCGGCCGGGGTGTCTTTCAAGATTCAGGGCGGACGGGAGTAGGCGATGTTATTCCGATATTTCCACGGTCGCCCGCTGCTGCTCATGATGGTGCTGGCCATTACCTCGTTGCTGGGCGTGATCGGTTACCTGAAAATGCCGCGCAACATGTATCCCGACGTAGAGCGGCCGCAGGTCACGGTGATTACTCAATTGCCGGGCGCTTCTGCCCTGACCGTGGCGCAGAAGCTGTCGCGCCCGATCGAGCAGGAGCTCTACGCCCTGAGCAACATCCGCGACGTGCAGAGCACCAACAAGAACGAGGTTTCCATCGTTCGCGCCGAGTTCAATTACGAGAAAGGGCTGGATGCGGCGCTGCTGGACGTGAACAATGCACTTTCACGGGTGCGCGGCAAGCTGCCGCCCGAGGTGCCGTCTTCCAGCGTCTACGCGATGGGCGGATTCACCCAGCCGGTGATGGTGCTGGCGCTCTCGCCCAAGGTCGGCAGCAACCTGACCCTGGCCCAGGTTCGCCTGCTGGCGGAAAACGACGTGCGCACCGCGCTGGTCACCCGGCCCAATATCGCCAACGTGGAAATATTCGGCGGTTACGAACCGGCGGTGAAGGTGGAATTCGACCCCATCAAACTCGCCCGCTACCGCATTTCACAGGCGCAGTTGCAGGAATTGCTCAACAAGCTCAATCGCGACTGGCCATTGGGCACCGTGCAGGGCAAGGATAACAGCCTGACCCTCTCCATCTATGGTGAACGCGCCGACGTCGAGGCGCTGCGCCAGTTGCCGCTCACCCGCGGGGTGATGTTGAAAGACGTGGCGGAACTGCGCCTTGACCATGCCGAAAATTTTTCTGCTTATCATGGCAACGGCAAGGCGGCCATCGCCGTGGCCGTGATGCGCGCCCCCGGTGGCGCGGTGCAGGCGGCCATCGACAGCATTGAAAAGCAGTTGCCGATGCTCAAGGCGCGCTACCCCAATATCGAATTCGCCATCGCCGATACCCAGGGCGAACTGATCCAGACTTCCAATACCAACATGGTGGAGGCGCTGCGCGATGCCATCATTTTCACCAGTTTCGTGATCCTGTTCTTCCTCGGCAACTGGCGGGCAGTGGTCACGGCGCTGGTGTCGATTCCGCTGGTATTCCTCTCCACCCTCGCCATCCTGTGGCTGACCGGCAAGGAGCTGAACATCCTGGTGATGACCGGGATCATTCTGGCGTTGGGAATGCTGGTGGACGATGCGGTGGTGGTGCTGGAAAATATCGAGCGCCATCTCGGTGAGTTGCATGAGGACATACAGACCGCTATTCGGCGCGGCACCGAGGAAGTTTTGTTCCCGGTGTTCATCGGCACGCTTGCCACGGCGGTGGTGATCACGCCACTGATGTTCGTCGGCGACTTCTCCCAGCAGATTTTCAAGCACCTGATCCTGGCGGTGGTGATTGCGGTTTTTACTTCCTATTTTGTCGCGGTGACCTTTATCCCGCGCCTTTCCGCCTTCTGGTACCGCAACGGCCTGCCACCGAAAAACCGGCTTGAAATATTCATGGAAAGAATTTACCAGCGCACCGTTGCGCCCGGCGCGGGACTCTACGCCGGTGCGTTGCGCTTCGCCTTCAACGGCGGTTTCTTCCGTCGCATGATTCTGGTTGTTCCCGCCTTCGCGCTGCTGATCTTCAGCTTCAAGATCATCATTCCGCTGATTGGCCGGGATGCTTTGCCGCCGATGGATACCGGTATTGTCAGGGTGCATGTGAAATTCAGCGCCAACGAGCCGGTCGGCGTGGCGGAAGCCCGGCTCAAGGATTTCGAGGCGCGTCTGATGCAGGACAGGCGTGTGCAGCGGGTCAGTGCCACCTTCGGCTCCGAAGCCGGCGTGATCTCGCTGGGCTCCGGCCAGTTGCCGGCTGAAGCGACGATCAACATCACCTACGTCAACCGTCTGGAACGTGAAGATTCAAGCTGGAAAATCGAGGGCGAACTGCGCCGCCAGCTTGCCGCGTTGCCCGGCGTGACCATCGCCGACGCCTTCGATTCCGGTGCGACCGCGCTTTCCACCATCAAGGCCCCGGTCGATATCCGTCTCAGCGCCGAAGACTGGCGGCTGTTGCCCGATGCCGCCGAGCGCGTCAAGGCCGCCCTGCTCAAGGTGCCGGGGCTGTCCTCGGTTTCGGTGAGTTGGGATGCCGATACCTCTGAGGCCAGTTTGGTGCTGAACGAGGATAAACTGCGTACCCTCGGCCTCACGCCCGACGCCGTGCTCGCCCAGTTGCCGCTGAAAGGCGCGGCCATTTCCAGCATGAGCAAATTGCCGACGGTCGGTGCCATTCCCGTGCGCAGTTATTTTGCCGAACCCTGGCGTTCCGACCCGGCCACGCTGAGCCTGCTGCCGATTCCCCTGCCCGACGGCGGCGCTACCAGCCTCGGTGAAATCAGCCATATCGTCCAGCAGCCGGGGCTATCGCTGCTCACCACCAATGCCAACCGTTACAGCCTGGATGTGCTGGCCTACCGCAACACTGCGCCGATCAGCGTGATCAGCGGGGCATCCTTGGCAGCGGCGCTGAAGGTACTGCCGCCGGGCGTGGAAGCCGCCGATCAAGGCGATGGCGCTGCCGGTGCGGAATCCAGCAAACGTATGCTGACCGGCTTGGGGATGGGGGTGCTGCTGTTGTTCGGCGTGTTGGTTCCGGCCTATGGCAGCGTCAGCCTGGCGCTGCTGTCCATCATCATCCTGCCGCTGTCGGCCATCGGCGCGGTGTGGGGGCTGCTGGCCTTCAACAAGGCGCTGGCTTTGCCCGCCATCCTCGGCATTGTCCTGCTGTTTTCCATCATCATCAAAAACTCCATCCTGATGGTGGATTTCATCCAGGAGCGCCGCCGCGAAGGCAGCGGCGTGTTCGATGCCGCGATGGAATCGATCAGGTTGCGCTACCGCCCGATTCTGATGACCGCCTTCGGCACCATCGCCGGCATGATCCCCATCGCCATGCAGCGCGCGGTCGGCCTGGAGCGGCTCTCGCCGCTGGCCGATGCCGCCATCGGCGGATTGCTGGTGGGCACGGTGCTTTCGTTGTTTTATCTGCCGATGTTCTATGTGTGGGTGACGGAGCGGCGGGCCAAGAAGGCCTGAGCCAGGTGCACCTGACATGAAAGCTTGTATATATTCGTCAAAGCGGATATATTGGCAGTCATGCTGATTGAACAATCCTTTTTCGATACCCTTTCCGACGAGATTCGCCGCCGCGTCCTTTGCCAGCTGCTAAAGGAAGGCGAACTGTGCGTGTGCGAACTGCAGTACGCACTGGATATGCCCCAGCCAAAGATTTCCCGCCATCTGGCCGTAATGCGCGAGGCTGATGTGCTCTCCATGCGGCGCGATGGCACTTGGATCTATTACCGCATACATCCCCAACTTCCGCTCTGGGCTTACAAGCTGCTGGAGTCCATGGCTCATGGCATAGCCGGTTCCCCGGCCTATATCGAAGATGCCAAGCGGCTGGAAATGATGCCGAATCGTCCTGCGCGCTGCTGCGCCTGATTTTTTTGCCTTTATTTATGCGGATTGTCATATATATGAAATGGCGTATTGATAGACTGACTGTCCAATCATTTTTCGGGGAATTCCAGCCATGAGCGATAAAACCTACAACATCCTGTTTCTATGCACCGGCAATTCGGCGCGTTCGATTCTCGCCGAGGCGCTGCTCAACCATCTCGGCAAGGGGCGTTTCCGCGCATACAGCGCCGGCAGCCACCCGGCGGGGGCGGTCAACCCGTTCGCCATCGAACTGCTGCAAAGGAGCAAGCTGCCGGTGTCGGCACTGCGCAGCAAGTCGTGGGACGAGTTTGCAGCGCCCGGCGCACCGGAATTCGACTTCGTCTTCACGGTTTGCGATAACGCAGCCGGCGAGGCTTGCCCGGCATGGCCCGGACAGCCGATGACCGCCCATTGGGGAATCGAGGACCCGGCTGCCGCCGAAGGCAGCGACGAGGATAAACGCAAAGCGTTTTCCCAGGCACTGGCGCAGCTCAACCGGCGCATTTCGATTTTCGTCAGCCTGCCGGTGGAAAAACTCGACAAACTGTCGTTGAAGAAACAGCTCGACGACATCGGCCATCTGCGCGAAAAAGGCGAGTGAAGTCATGAACGCACAGTGCGAAGTGGCCGCCAAGGCGGCGGACGACGTGCCGATGGGTTTTTTCGAACGTTACCTGACGGTGTGGGTGTTTCTTTGCATCGTCGCCGGGGTGGTGCTCGGCCAGTTATTCCCCGCCCTGTTCCAGGCGGTCGGCAGGCTGGAGGTGGCGCGGGTCAATCTGCCGGTGGGACTGCTGATCTGGGTGATGATCATCCCGATGCTGCTGAAAATCGACTTCCGCGCCCTGCACCAGGTCAAGGAGCATTGGCGCGGCATCGGCGTGACGCTGTTCATCAACTGGGCGGTCAAGCCGTTTTCCATGGCGTTGCTGGGCTGGCTGTTCGTGCGCCATCTCTTCGCGCCATATCTGCCCTCCGCCCAGATCGACAGCTATATCGCCGGGCTGATCCTGCTCGCCGCCGCGCCCTGTACCGCGATGGTGTTCGTGTGGAGCAACCTGAGCAAGGGCGAGCCGCATTTCACCCTGAGCCAGGTGGCGCTCAACGACGTCATCATGATTTTTGCCTTCGCCCCGCTGGTCGCCCTGCTGCTCGGCCTGTCGGCGATTACCGTGCCGTGGGATACGCTGTTTCTCTCGGTGCTGATGTACATCGTCATTCCGGTGGCGATAGCTCAATGGTGGCGGCGCGTTTTGCTGGCCGGGAACGAAGGCGCTTTCGAGCGCACCATGAAGCGTCTGCACCCCTTCGGATTGTCGGCATTGCTGGCGACGCTGGTGCTGCTGTTCGCCTTCCAGGGCGAGGCGATTCTCGCCCAACCCCTGGTGATCCTGATGCTGGCGGTGCCGATCCTGATCCAGGTGTATTTCAATTCAGGCCTGGCTTACCTGCTCAACCGCCGCTTCGGCGTGGCGCATTGCGTGGCCGGTCCGTCGGCGCTGATCGGCGCGAGCAATTTCTTCGAGCTGGCAGTGGCGGCGGCGATCAGCCTGTTCGGCTTCGAATCGGGCGCGGCGCTGGCGACGGTGGTGGGCGTGCTGATCGAGGTGCCGGTGATGCTGTCGGTGGTGAAAATCGTCAATGCCAGCAAGGGTTGGTACGAGGCGGGGGTGAAGTGTGTTTGAAGCGCTGGCCGACTGGCTGATTTACCACTTGGCAGGAATGCAGGGCTCGTCGCTTGGCGATGCGCTGCATTTCTTCGTGATGGACGTCACCAAAATCCTGTTCCTGCTGACGCTGGTAATTTATGTCATGGGCCTGTTGCGCGCGCTGCTCAAGCCGGAAAAGGTGCGCGAATTCATCCGCAACCGCGGCAATGTCAGCAGCCGTTTCATGGCGGTGGGTTTGGGGGCGGTGACGCCGTTCTGCTCCTGTTCCTCGGTGCCGCTGTTCATCGGTTTTGTCGAGGCCGGTATTCCGCTCGGGGTGACACTGTCCTTTCTGATCGCCAGCCCGATGGTGAACGAGGTGGCGGTGGTGGTGCTGGCCTCGATCATCGGCTGGAAAATGACGGCGATTTACGTGGCTACGGGGCTGAGCGTGGCGCTGCTCGGCGGCTTCGTACTGGAATGGTTCAAGCCGGAACGGTGGGTGGAGGAATATGTCTGGAACATCCACATGGGCCAGGTTCAGCAGGTTGAGGAAGATAATTCGCTCAAGGCGCGCCATGCCTATGCCGCCGGGCAGGTGCGCGAGATCGTCGGACGCATCTGGAGGTTCGTGCTGATCGGGGTCGGTGTCGGCTCCTTCATGCACGGCTATGTGCCGAAGGACCTGATCGTCGGCATCGCCGGCGGCGGCAGCGTGTTTTCGGTGATCGGCGCGGTGCTGGTCGGCGTGCCGCTGTATTCGGATGCGGTGGGCATCATCCCCATCGCCGAGGTGTTGCTGCAAAAGGGTGTGCCGCTGGGGACGACGCTGGCGTTCATGATGGCGGTGGCGGCGCTGTCCTTTCCGGAAATGCTGATCCTGCGCAAAGTGGTGAAATGGCCGTTGCTGATGCTGTTTGCCGGCTATCTGGCGATTGCGTTCGTAGTGGTCGGCGTGTTGTTCAATTACCCGGGAGTCGCTTCATGAGTACCGAATTGCACCCATCCATCGTGGCGCTGGTTTCGCTCGCCGCCAATATCGCGGCCAACCATCCCAAACAGGGCTTGTGCCAGCTGGACAAGCTGGCACAGTACGGCGTGGCGCAGGAGCAGATCGACCTGGTGGTGGAAATCGCCCGCCATATCCGCGACGAAGCGGCGCAAAGTCTCGATGCGAGCTTTGACGATACACGCAGAAAAGTCCATGCCAATTCCATGCTGGCTTCGGTTGCGGTGGGTGAGTCCGGTGTCTGTTGCACGCCGACGCCGGGCGGCAAGTCCTGCTGCTGAAATTTAAAGGGGGTGTGAATATGCAGAACACGGAACATGATGAAATCCGCCAGGCAGTGCGCCAGAACTATGGCCAGGTGGCGCAAGCCGAATCCGCCTGCGGCTGCGGTCCGAGCTGTTGCGACAGCGGCGGTCAGGTCAATGCCAAGGTGGTCTCGGTCGGTCTCGGTTATTCGCAGCAGGATGTCGATGCCGTGCCTGACGGCGCCAACATGGGTCTGGGTTGCGGCAACCCCCAGGCGATTGCCGCGCTGAAATCCGGGGAGACGGTGCTGGACCTGGGCAGCGGCGGTGGATTCGACTGCTTCCTCGCGGCGCGTCAGGTGGGAGAATCCGGCCATGTAATCGGTGTGGACATGACGCCCGATATGCTGAGCAAGGCGCGCGGCAACGCCAGGAAGGGCGGCTATAATAACGTGGAGTTTCGTCTGGGCGAGATCGAGCACCTGCCGGTAGCCGATGGCACGGTGGACGCGATTATTTCCAACTGTGTCATCAATTTGTCTCCGGATAAACAACAGGTGTTCCGCGATGCCTTCCGCGTGCTGAAACCGGGCGGGCGGCTGGCGATTTCCGATATCGTGGCGACAGCCGCGCTGCCTGAAGAGGCAAAGAGCGACCTGGCACTTTACACCGGCTGCATGGCAGGAGCGTCCCTGATCGGTGAACTGGAGGCGATGATGCGGAATGCCGGGTTCGTGCAGGTTCGCATCTCACCCAAGGATGCGAGCCGCGTTTTCATCCGGGACTGGGCGCCGGGCAGGAAGATCGAGGATTTTGTGGTGTCCGCCAATATCGAGGCGGTAAAGCCATGCTAGTGCATTAACTTAATGGAGAAAAAAGCATGATGAATATCAAGGTGTTGGGTAGCGGTTGTTCGAAGTGCGAGGTGACCGCCAATCTGATAGAAAAAGCGGCTCAAGCCAAGGGCGTGCAAATCAGTCTGGAAAAAATCACCGACATGGCCGCGATCCTCGGTTATGGGGTGATGTCCACGCCGGGCGTGGTGATCGATGGCAAGGTGGTGCATTCTGGCAGCGTGCCGAGTTCGGCTGCGGTGGATCTGTGGTTGTCCGCGCCGACCGAGTGTTGCGGCTGTTGCGGCGGCAAGGGATGACAGAAAAACAAGGCAAAATCACTAGGTTGCCGAGAAAAGCGTGATCGTCGCCCCCGATTTTTTGAATATGACCGAAGTCATATTGAGCATGCCGGAGCTTGATTTAACATGAGCATTCCGATTAAGGTGCCGAGGAAGAGAGAAAATGAGAAATCCGTTTAAAATTGCATGCATGCTGATCTTGGTGACGGGCATTCTGCCTACCGCCGGAGCGGCAGAAGATGCCCGCGAGAAGGTTAATTTCCCCGAAATGATGAGGCAACATCAGCTTTCCAATATGCGCGACCATTTGGCCGCGCTAAATGAAATTCTGGCTTTGATGGCCAAATCGGAACTGGATAAGGCTGCGGATATCGCCGAGCACCGGCTTGGAATGACTTCGATGGTCGCACACAACGCCTCGCATATGGCGCCGTTCATGCCCAAGGGAATGCAGGACATTGGCTCGGAAATGCACCATGCGGCGAGCCGTTTTGCCATGGCCGCACAGGAAGGCGATCTCCCTCGTGCCCTGGATAGTTTGTCGAAAGTGACACAACAGTGCGTGGCCTGCCACTCGACTTACCGTGTTCAATAAACATAATGATCCGCTTGGGTAGAATCATCTTGTTGCTCTTCTGCCTGGCGATGGGAGATGCTTTTGCGCTGACGCTTACGCCGGTCAAGGTTGCGCCTGATGTTTACGCCTTCATCGGCGAGACCGGCGGGCGCACCAGCATGAACTACGGCATGAACGCCAATACCGGTTTCATCGTTACGGATGCCGGTGTGGTCGTGGTGGATAGCGGCACGGGTTACCTCGCCGCAAAGGCCATCCATCAGGCGATCAAGAAGGTCACCAGTCAACCGGTGCGTTACGTGGTCAATACCGGCGGACAGGATCATCGCTGGCTCGGCAACGGCTATTTCAAGGAACAGGGGGCGCAAATCATCGCCGCGCGCCCGGCGCTCGCCGATATGCAGGAAAGGGGCGCCATGCTGCTGGAAGGCTTGAAGGAAGTGGACGCCGAAATTGTGGCAAATACCACGCCGGTCTATCCAGGGAAGCTGTTCGACAAGCATGAAATTCTGAATCTGGGCGGCAGCGAAATCCATTTGCTGTACTTTCATGGCGGCCATACACCGGGCGACAGCGTGGTGTGGCTACCGCAATCGCACGTGCTGTTCAGCGGCGATCTGGTGTTCGTGGATCGCCTGCTGGGCGTATTGCCATTCAGCAATACCAAAAACTGGCTGGCTTCATTCGCGGAAATGGAGAAGCTCAAGCCCGAAACGATCGTTCCGGGCCATGGCCGGATTTGCGACCTGAACAAGGCGCGTAGCGAAACCCGTGATTACCTGATCCTGCTGCGCGAACACATGAAGAAAGCGATTGCGGAGGGCGTGGATCTGCAGGCGGGGCTGGACAGCCTGGATCAGAAGAGATATGACTATCTGCGCAACTACGGCGAACTCAAAGGCGGCAATGCCAGCCGCACCTATCTGGAGATCGAGGCTGAATGAGCAAAACAGTGTTGGTTCTTTGCACCGGAAATTCCTGTCGCAGCCAGATGGCCGAGGCGCTGGTCAATCATTACCTGGCGCCGCAGGTGAAGGCGCTTTCGGCAGGCACATGGCCACAGCCCAAGGTGGCGGATGGCGCCATCGCGGCATTGAAGGATGCCGGGATCGTGACTGAAGGACTTTACCCCAAGGATGTCGATAGCGTGATGGATCAGGACATCGATCTGGTGGTCACGGTGTGCGACAACGCCAAGGAATCCTGCCCGGTGTTTCCAAAGGCCGTTCCTGCGATTCACATGCCGTTCCACGATCCGCACGGCGAACCGCTGGAGAGCTTTGTCCGGGTGCGGGATGAAATCCGGGCACGCTTGCTGCCTGAATTGGTGAAACGGTTGGATCTCGAAGTGGCATGATGCGACAATCGACAAAAACGCTGCTTGATATCATTTCGCCGATAAGAGATTCTCGGAAAGAGACCGGAAAAAAATAAATGATGGATCATCATCATGCTGGCGACCATGGGCCCAACAGCTTCGGACGCGCTTTCGCGGTCGGTATCGCACTTAACGTCGCTTTCGTCCTGGCGGAAGTGGTCTACGGCTTGAAAGCTCATTCTCTGGCGCTGTTATCCGACGCCGGCCATAATTTGAGCGACGTGCTGGGTTTGTTGCTGTCCTGGGGGGCGATCATGCTTTCACAGCGACAGCCATCGAGCAGATTCACCTATGGTTTGCGTGGTTCCACGATTCTGGCGGCCCTGTTCAATGCCGTCTTGCTGCTGGTGGCGATGGGAGGGATAGCCTGGGAAGCCATGCAACGCTTTGCCAACCCGGTTGCCGTGGAGGGTGGAGTGGTCATCGGTGTGGCTGCGTTGGGCGTGGCGATCAACACTGCGACGGCGCTTTTATTCATGGCGGGAAGAAAGCGCGACTTGAATATTCGCGCGGCCTTTCTGCATATGGCGGCGGACGCCGCGATCTCTTTCGGCGTGGTTCTGACCGGAATAGGTATCCTGTTTTCCGGGTGGTTTTGGCTGGATCCGGCCGTCAGCCTGGTTCTGGTCGGTGTTGTTATTCTCGGTACTTGGGGCTTGCTGCGCGATTCAGTGAATCTTGCGTTGCACGCCGTACCCGCAGGTGTCGAACCCTCGGCGGTGCGGTTTTATCTTGCCAGCCTGCCGGGGGTTAGCCAGGTTCATGACCTGCACATCTGGGGCATGAGCACGACCGAGAGCGCCCTGACCGTTCACCTGGTCATGCCGTCCGGCTATCCCGGAGACGCCTATATTTGCGAGATTGCGCGCAGCCTGCACAACCGGTTCCATATCGGCCATCCGACCATACAGGTGGAAACCGGCGATCCAGACAACCCCTGCGTCCTGGAGCCGGATCATGTGGTTTAGAGCCTATTTCAGTCGGTTTCATACTCCGCGCCGTTGCGTCGTGGGGCGCAGTGCTAGACGCGAGACACGCCGCTTGGTTATTCCAAGCAAGTGGATCGCAACAACGCAATGTGCCCCACGACGCAACGGCCCTCCGGGTTGCGGCCAGAAAGCGCATCTGCGTTGTTGCAAAGCTTGCCAATGGAACGACCATTGGCTGCGCCTTGCGCCTAGCAGCCATCACTTTCTGGCCGCAACGCGGGGTATGAAACCGACTGAAATAGGCTCTTAGATTGGCGGCTTGAAATGATTGATCTTCATGTCCAGCGATATGCCTTGCTTGCATTGCTGGCGGCCGCCCTGTTCGGGGTGAGTACGCCCTTGGCCAAGCTTTTGCTGAGCAGTTCGCCGCCTATCATGCTGGCGGGTTTGCTTTACCTGGGGAGCGGGGTGGGTCTGCTGATTGTGCAAGTGGCGAAGCGATGCGCTTTCCCCGAGCCGTCATCCGGCCAGCAGGCATTCAGGTTGCAAGGGGGTGATTATGCCTGGCTGGCTGGCGCCGTGGCGGTCGGCGGCGTAGTGGCTCCGGTGCTGTTGCTGTGGGGATTGAGCGGCAGTTCCGCCTCGTCGGCATCCCTGCTGTTGAACCTGGAAGGTGTCCTGACGACGCTGCTCGCGGCAGCCCTTTTCCGCGAAGCGGTGGGGCGGATCGTCTGGATGGGTTCCTTCATAATGTTGGCGGCTGGCTTGGTGTTGGCCTACGATCCTCATGCGACCCATGTATTTTCGTTGAACTCATTGGCGATTGTCGGCGCCTGCCTGATGTGGGCGCTGGACAACAACCTGACCCGCAATATTTCAACCGGCAACCCCATGACCATCGCCATGATCAAGGGGCTTGCCGCCGGAACGGTCAACATTAGCCTGGGTCTTGCCAACGGGGCGGTGTTGCCGGAGATTGGCTCCCTGGCGGCTGCGATGCTGCTGGGTTTGTTCGGCTATGGGATAAGCCTGGTATTGTTCATCTACGCCCTGCGCCACTTGGGCAGCGCGCGCACTGCCGCGCATTTCAGCACCGCGCCTTTCCTCGGAGCGATTGTATCCATCCTGTTGCTGGGTGAACCGCTTACTGCAACGTTTGTGCTGGCGCTGATTCTGATGGCATTAGCGACATGGCTGGTGTTGACCGAACAACATGGGCATGAACATGGCCACGAATACCTCGCGCATACGCACCGGCATATCCACGAAGCGCATCATCGACACGTGCATGATGGTAGCGAGGGGCTCGAACCTCACGCCCATTTTCACGTGCATGTGCCGATGATGCACTCTCATCCCCATCTGCCGGATGTTCACCATCGCCATCAACACTGACCGAGGAGTACGTTAAATGCTGAAAGCTTTATTCTCGCTGCCCTCCACCGTCTGGCTACTCGGTTTGGTGAGCTTCTTCAACGATTCGGCCAGCGAACTGGTTTACCCCCTCATGCCGCTCTTTCTCGCCTCGGTGCTGATGGCGGGGCCGAAGGCGCTGGGCATCATCGAAGGTGTCGCGGAAGCGACCGGCAGCCTGCTCAAGCTGTTTGCCGGCGTGCTGGCGGACAAGATGAGCTCTACCAAATACTGGGTGGTCGGCGGCTACAGCCTGGCGGCGCTGGGCAGACCTTTTCTCGCCTTGGCCGGTTCCTGGCCGGTGGTGCTGGTTTTGCGTTTCGCCGACCGGGTGGGAAAGGGGTTGCGCTCTTCTCCCCGCGACGCCATGCTGGCGTTGAGCGCACCGCCGGATCAGCGCGGGCTGGCATTCGGTCTGCACCGTGCCATGGACAATGCCGGTGCGGTGGTCGGCCCGTTACTCGCCGCCTGGATGCTCTCGCGGGGGATGCCGATCCGCGACATCCTGTTGTGGACTCTGGTGCCGGGCGTTATTACGGTGGCCCTGGCGTTGAGCATCCGTGAACCACACCGCGAGATGGTGCAGCACAAACCGGCTTTCAGTTGGACGCTGCAAGGGTTCCCGCCGGTTTTCAAACGCTACCTGCTGGTGTTGGCGCTGTTCACCCTGGGCAATTCCTCCAACATGTTCCTGCTGCTGCGCGCCAAGGACATGGGGTTGCCGGAATACCAGGTACCGCTGCTGTGGGCGCTGGTTTCGGCCACGGCGATGCTGTTTTCCACATCCTTGTCGGCGCTTTCCGACCGCCTCGGTAGAACCCGCCTGATCGTCGGTGGCTGGATGGTGTATGGGGTGTTCTACCTGCTGCTCGGCTTGAACGGGCACAATCTGTGGCTGGTCTGGCCGCTGTTCGCTTTCTACGGCTTGTTCATGGCCGCGACCGAAGGCGCGGAAAAGGCGCTGGTGGCCGACCTCGCGCCCAGGGAGTTGCTCGGCACTGCCTACGGCTGGTTCAATCTCACCGCCGGCGTCATGCTGCTGCCGGCATCTCTGCTGTTCGGCTGGTTGTGGCAGTCATTCAGCCCCGAAACGGCGTTCGGCTTCGCCGCTGGCTGCGCCATTCTGGCTGCGGTCTTGCTGAAATTCTGGGTGCCGACACAAAGCGGTCATACAGGCAGCCTATACTGAGACATTATTATCTCCTTGAAGGAAGAAACACTATGTGCACCAAAATCGAACGCATCCACGCCCGCGAAATCCTTGATTCCCGTGGCAATCCCACCGTCGAGGTGGAAGTCGCCCTCGAAGGTGGTGCCTTCGCCCGTGCGGCAGTGCCTTCCGGTGCATCCACCGGCATACACGAGGCACTGGAGCTACGCGACGGCGACAAGAAACGTTATGGCGGCAAGGGCGTAAAGAAGGCCGTTGGCCACGTCAATAACGAGATCGCGGCGGCTCTCGCTGGTATGGATGCTCTCGATCAAGGCGCGGTGGACCGCGCCATGCTGGAACTGGACGGTACCGCCCACAAGGAGAAGCTCGGCGCTAACGCCATTCTCGGCGTGAGCCTGGCGGTGGCGCGCGCCGGTGCGGACGCCAGCGGCCTGCCGCTGTTTCGCTATTTGGGCGGGTCGGCGGCGTGTCGCCTGCCGGTGCCGATGTTCAATATTCTCAACGGCGGCGCACACGCCAACTGGCAGGGCACCGACCTGCAGGAATTCATGATCGCCCCGGTGGGCGCACCCAACTTCGCCGAGGCCTTGCGCTGGGGGAGCGAGGTTTACCATTCCCTGAAGAAAGTGCTCAAGGATGGCGGTTACTCCACCGGCGTTGGCGATGAAGGCGGCTTCGCGCCGGTGCTGAAGCGCAATTCGGACGCCATGGATCTGATCGTCAAGGCCATCGAACAGGCGGGCTACCGCCCCGGCGACGATGTGATGATCGCTCTCGACCCGGCTTCCAGCGGATTCTATGCGGATGGCCTGTACAACCTGCGCACCGAAAATCGCAAGGTGGATTCCGCCGAAATGGTGGCGATATACGCCGACTGGGTGGCGAAGTATCCCATCGTAGTCCTGGAAGATGGCTTGGCCGAAGACGACTGGGACGGCTGGAAGATTCTCAACCGGGAACTGGGCGACAAGATCGAGCTGGTGGGAGACGACCTTTTCGTTACTAACGTGGAGCGTATCCAAAGGGGCATTGACGAAAATGTTGCCAACGCGGTGTTGATCAAGCTCAACCAGATCGGCACGCTGACCGAAACCGTGGCGGCGGTGCAGCTAGCTTATGGCGCTAACTGGGGCGCGATGGTGTCGCACCGCAGCGGCGAAACGGTGGACAGCTTCATCGCTGACCTTACCGTTGCCTTGGGTACCGGCCACCTTAAGACCGGTGCACCGTGTCGCGGTGAGCGGCTTGAGAAGTACAACCAGTTGATGCGTATCGAGGAGTATCTGGGCGGGTCGGCGGTGTATGCCGGCAGGAAGGCTTTCGTGCGCTAAATCGGCAAGGCTGCGGTGTTCGGGCGATGAGAGAGGGAATGCTGATCCTGGAGAAAACCGTAAGATGTTTCATGCCTGGCTTTTTTGAGGGTTGCTCTGCGTGAATTGGATTGTTGCTACCTTCCCCGTTACCTGCGTGTTGCTGCTTTGCCAGGCCAGTTCAATGTATGCACTGGCCTGAACGTTGCTGATCGCCGCCCTGATTTTTGTCGCCACCCTGGTGCTGGTGATCTGGCAGCCGAAGGGGCTGGGCATCGGCTGGAGCGCACTGCTCGGCGCGGCTGCGGCACTGGTTGCCGGTGTGATTACGCTGGCCGACGTGCCGGTGGTATGGGGTATCGTGTGGGATGCCACCTTTACCTTCATTGCCCTGATCCTGATTTCGCTGGTGCTCGACGCCGCCGGATTTTTCGAGTGGGCTGCGCTGCACGTGGCGCGTTGGGGCGGGGGCTATGGCCATTACCTGTTCCTGCTGATCGTCCTGCTCGGGGCGGCGGTGGCGGCATTGTTCGCCAACGACGGCGGGGTGCTGATCCTGACGCCGCTGGTGTTCGAGATGATGCGCGCGTTGCGCTTCAAGCCGGCCGCTACGCTTGCTTTCATCATGGCGACCGGCTTCGTGTCGGATACCACCAGTTTGCCGTTGATGATTTCCAATCTGGTGAATATCGTCACCGCCAATTATTTTCACATTTCCTTCGCGCAATACGCGGCGGTGATGGTGCCAGTCAATCTGGTTTCCCTCGCGGCCACTTTGTTGGCCCTGTGGCTGTATTTCCGCCGCGACCTGCCGTCCCGGTTCGAGGCCGCCGCGCTGGCGGAGCCGAAATCGGCCATCCGCGATCCTTTCGTGTTTTACACCGGATGGCTTGTCCTGGCGCTGCTTCTGATCGGTTATTTCCTGGCGCATCCGCTCGGGCTACCGGTCTCCGCGGTAGCCGGCAGCGCTGCCCTGATCCTGATACTGGCGGCGCTGCGCGAGCACTGGCTGCCACAGCAGCCGAAAGCGGTGATCCCGATAATGACGTTGTTGCGCGAAGCACCGTGGCAAGTGGTGTTGTTTTCTCTGGGGATGTATCTGGTGGTGTTCGGGCTGCGCAATCAGGGGCTGACCTCCGAACTCGCCCGCGCCCTGGAATGGCTGCAAGGCACCGGATACTGGACGGCCGCTCTGGGTGCGGGTTTCCTGTTCGCAGGCTTGTCGTCGGCGATGAACAACCTGCCGACGGTGATGATCGGCAGCCTCGCCATCCATGACGCACAGCTTGAACCCCTGATGCGGGAGGCGATGATCTATGCCAATGTGATCGGCTGCGACCTGGGGCCGAAGATTACGCCGCTGGGCAGCCTTGCCACCTTGCTGTGGCTGCACGTGCTGGAAAACCGCGGGATGAAAATCGGCTGGGGGCAGTATTTCCGTACCGGTATTGTGCTGACCCTGCCTGTATTGTTTTTTACCTTGTTGGGTCTGTCCGGCTGGTTGGTGCTGCTGAGATGAACCCGGAAGCGGCGAAGAGCCTTGGGCCATTCGGATATTCTGACGCATTTGCAGATGCCGATCCGGAAGTGGCCGGCATCATCGGGGACTGTTAAAGGGCGCTACTTTTTTGGAGCGGATGATTTTCCATCTGTTTGCCGCAAATCCGGTTGCGGCCGCTGTCTTTCGCCTGATACAGCATTTCGTCGGCCACGCCCAGCAGAACATAGGGAAGCTGGTCCCGGTTTGGGATTATGCTTGCATAGCCTACGCTGACCGTCACGTAGTCGGATACTTCGGATTTCGCATGGGGCATTTGCATGGCTTCTATGACCGAGCGCCAATATTCTGCGAGGGTGGCAGCCCCTTTCAGGTCGGTTCCCGGAAGAATTGCGACAAATTCTTCGCCGCCATAGCGAGCCACCATGTCGGAAGAGCGGTGCATCAAGGACGACAAAGCCAGCGCCACCGAATACAGGCACTGATCGCCGCCGGCATGCCCATAGCAATCGTTGAACCCCTTGAAATAGTCGATGTCCGCGATGATGAGGGAAAGCGGGCTTTCGCTTCGCAATGCCCGGCCCCACTCGATTTCCAGCATTTCATCGAAGCGACGGCGGTTGGGAATATTGGTCAAACCGTCAATGTGAGCGATTTTTTCCAGCAGATCAGTCTTGACCTTAAGATCAAGGTGGGTGCGGACGCGTGCCTTGACCACGGGGATATGAAATGGTTTGGTAATATAATCTACCGCGCCAAGGTCGAAACCATAGGCCTCATCCTCTGCGGTGGATTTCGCCGTAACAAAAATAACCGGGATGTTCCTGGTGGTTTCGTTGGACTTGAGGCGGCGACAGACTTCATGCCCATCCATTCCCGGCATCATGATGTCGAGCAGAACCAGATCGGGCCGTTCGCGCGCGACCATATCCAGCGCCATTTCGCCGCTGGTCGCGCTGAGAACGTTATAGTCCTTGCTGAGTATCGCGGACAAAAGGGCAACATTGGCGGGGATGTCGTCCACGATGAGAATTTTGTGCTGTGTTGCCGTGTTTTTCATGCGAAATATTTTTAATGGCAGCGAATGATGCGGCCTGTTTCTATGGAAACCGTTCCCCGCGGACATTCGAAAAGAACAAGAATGGGCGTTGCCGTTTCTATCGTGATATATTTTCTAAACCATCTACATTTTAACCCTGTTCGTCATTGTAATCACGCATGGAATGGCAAGGCTTGATCAACTTTAAAGGATTGTGATGAGTTTTTACGGTTTGCTTGCCGTCGGGGCGGGCGCTGCGGTGGGCGCGTGGCTGCGCTGGTGGTTCGGTATAATGTGGAATCCGGCGTTTCCCACCTTGCCGCTGGGCACCTTGGCCGCCAATCTGGTCGGTGGCTACCTGATGGGGCTGGCAGTGTCGATATTTGCCGACCACCCCGGACTGCCGCCGGAGGCGCGCTTGCTTCTCGCCACCGGCTTTCTCGGTGGCCTGACCACTTTTTCCACCTTCTCGGCAGAAACCGTAACACTGTTGCTGCGCGCACAGTACGCATGGGGGGCGGCAATCATCATGGCGCATGTCGCCGGTTCGTTGGCAATGACGGTATTGGGTATCTGGACCGTGAAACTCATTAGGGGATAAGCGTATGCAAGGCATTTGCTTGAAGTTTTATATTGGCGAGATCCAGCGGCACGGTAGCGTTCTGCTCTATGAATGGCTGCTGGAGCAGGCGAAGGGTATGGGTATCGCAGGCGGCACGGCGATTCGCGCCATTGCCGGTTTCGGGCGGCATGGCAGGCTGCATGAGGAAGCATTTTTCGAGCTGGCTGGCGACTTGCCGGTTGAGGTCGAATTCATGCTCAGCGAGCAGCAGGCGGAACAGCTGCTGGCGTTGATCAGGGTAGAAAAGCTGCAGTTGTACTATGTCAGGATGCCGGCCGAATACGGTGTGACAGGGTAGCATGCTTAAATCTAAGAACCACTTTTAGCCACGGATTTATACGGATTAACACAGATAAAATAATGTGTTGTGGAATATTGGTCATTCATCCGAAGAGTGCGCAGGATGGGGGATGTAATTCATTGATAATCCGTGTATATCCGTGGCTGAACTGCTTTTTATAGGATAAATCCAATCGTTGAGCAGCGATCTGGCTTTGTCGGTCACTTCCGTTGCGGTCAGTCCGATCGGCCCTATTCCTTGCGCGACCAGTTCGTCGGCGGCTGCGCCATGCAGGTAAACCGCCAGCAGCAACGCTTGCTGCAGCGTCAATCGCTGGGCGACCAGAGCGGCGATCATGCCGGATAGCACGTCACCCATGCCTGCGCTGGAAAGACCGGGATTGCCGGTGGGGTTGATGAACCATGTCTCGTCCGGCAGCGCGCAGATACTGCCGGCACCTTTCAGCACCACCAGACTGTTGAAACGTTTTGCCAGCATGACGGCCGAGGGCACGCGTTCCTGCTGGACGTCATGGCTGGAACCGCCGGTCAGGCGCGCCGCTTCCGCCGAATGGGGGGTAAGAATGGTGCCGCCCTTGCGGTTCTTTACCCGCGTTTGCAGTTCGCCATCCGCAGCGATCAGGTTGAGTGCATCGGCATCCAGCACCAGCGGTAATTCCGTATCCAGCGCCTGTTTCAGCAATTGCACGGCCTGCGCGGATTGCCCCAGGCCGGGGCCAACCGTCAGACAGCTTAGATTGTCGAGTTCGAACAGGCGTTGCGGCGTACACAGCATCAGTTCGGGTTGCACCATGTCTACGGCGGGCGCATCGCCGGCAAGCAGCGCGACGTAAACCCGACCCGCGCCCAGTTTCAAGGCGGCACGCCCCGCGAGCAGCGCCGCTCCGCACATCGAGGGTGCGCCGCCGAGTATGCCGACGCTGCCGAGCATGCCCTTGTGGCTATTGCGGGGGCGGGGCTTGAGGGCTGCGGCCAGCGCATCCCTTTCCAGCAGCCAGCCGGCAGGTTTGAACAGGGCTGGGGCATCGAGCCCCAGCGTATCGACATGGATCTGGCCGCAATAATCCGGCCCATAGGCGGTGAGCAGGCCCGGTTTCAGGGCAATGAAGATGAGCGTGTGGGTGGCGCGGATCGCGGCGCGGAAGGCCTGGCCGGCATCGGCATCCAGCCCGCTCGGCACGTCCAGTGCCAGCACCGGCAGGTTCATGGCATTGATCTGCCGAACCAGTTCGAGCGGGCGGCCTTCCAGATTGCGCGCCAGCCCGATGCCGAACAGGCCGTCGATGACCATATCCCATTTGCCGTTGGCCGGAATGGCGTCAAGCAATTCCCCCCCCGCTTCACGCCAGGCTTGCAATGCGTGTGCGGCGTCGGGCGGCAATCTGGCTGCGTCCCCTGAAAACACCAGTGTTATCCTGAACCACCAGGCTTTGAGATGGCGCGCCGCCACCAGCGCATCGCCGCCGTTGTTGCCCGGCCCGGCCAGCACCAGCACCGATGTTTTACCCGCCATCAGCTCGCGCGCCAGTTCGGCGGCAGCCAGCCCGGCCTTTCCCATCAGGTCGTTGATGCCGCTGTCCCGTGCCATCCGTTCCAGTTGGCGGATTTCGTGGGAGAAGTAGATCGGTGTGTGCATGAAGTTTACCCAGTGCCTAATTCAGTATTTCCGGTCGAAAATTTTAGCTATTCTGCCAATGCCGATAGTATCCGGACTCGCCGAGTATTTTGTTGGTGATTTCTCTCATTCCTTACTACGGCCAGCATTTTTTTCAAGTATGGCACGGTTTTGCGGAAATTTTGAGCCGTCAATTTTTTGTCTGTCAGGTGCGATTATTCTGACATTCTGCGATATGGAAACGTGTGTTTTGGCGGGTAGTGGTGAAGACGGGTTGTTTCAGGATTTTTGTCGAGCCGACAGGTCGCTTTACGAAACCAAGCGTGTTGGCCGTAATCGCCTGGTGCTGGCGCAAGGCTGATCTTTTCGCCGTGTTTTCGGGTATGATTTACGCTTCTTCGATGTTAGCGATTCAGGGTTTTCATGCTTAAACTGCGCGGCGGCAACGCTCTTTCCTCCTTCCGTCTCGAAAAACTGGTTCAGGCTCTGAGCAGCGCTGCGCCAGCGATCTCCCATATTCACGCGGAATACCGGCACTTCACCGCTACCCGCCGTGCGCTTGAAGCGCCGGAACTGGCGGTGCTGGAAAAAATTCTCACCTACGGCCCGGCATCGTCTGTGGAGGATCCGCAGGGCGAACTATTCCTGGTCGTGCCGCGGTTAGGCACGATTTCACCCTGGTCGTCCAAGGCTACCGACATCGCCAGCCATTGCGGCCTGGAGGCGATCGAGCGGATCGAGCGCGGCGTGGCGTTTTATGTGCAGAAGCGCGATGGCTCGGCAGTGACGGGGCAGGAGCGGCAGGCACTGCTGCCGCTGATCCATGACCGCATGACGGAAACGGTGCTGGCCGATTTCGATGCCGCCGAAAAACTATTCCGCCACTTCGAGCCGACGCCGTTCAAAAGCGTGGATATTCTGGGACAAGGGAAGGGCGCACTGGAGCAGGCCAACCGGGAAATGGGGCTGGCGCTGTCGCCCGATGAAATCGATTACCTGGTGGAGAACTTCACCCGCATCGGACGCAATCCCACCGATGTTGAACTGATGATGTTCGCCCAGGCCAATTCCGAGCATTGCCGCCACAAGATTTTCAACGCCGACTGGGTGATAGACGGCGAGAAGCAGGAAAAATCGCTGTTCGCCATGATCCGCAATACCCATGAAAAAAGTCCGCGCGGCACGGTGGTGGCTTATTCCGATAATTCCTCGATCATCGAGGGTTACACGGTGAAGCGTTTTTATCCGGGGAGCGGCCATGGATACGGCTACGTCGAGGATGACGCCCATATTCTGATGAAGGTGGAAACCCATAACCATCCCACCGCAATTGCGCCTTTCCCCGGCGCAGCCACCGGTTCGGGCGGCGAGATCCGCGACGAAGGCGCGACCGGTCGAGGTTCCAAACCGAAAGCCGGGCTGAGCGGTTTTTCCGTCTCCAACCTGAATATTCCGGAGTTTATTCAGCCGTGGGAAGGTGAGTATGGCAAACCCGGACGCATCGTTTCGGCACTCCAGATCATGCTTGAAGGGCCGATCGGCAGCGCGGCATTCAATAATGAATTCGGTCGCCCCAATCTGGCCGGTTATTTCCGTACCTATGAAGAGCGGGTGGCGGGTGAAATGCGCGGCTATCACAAGCCGATCATGCTCGCCGGCGGCGTCGGCAACATCTCCGCCCGCCATGCGGAAAAGCACCGGATCACGCCGGGTGCGCTGATTATTCAACTGGGTGGCCCGGCCATGCTGATTGGCTTGGGCGGCGGCGCTGCATCCAGCATGGACACCGGCGCCAATGCCGAAAACCTGGATTTCGACTCGGTGCAGCGTGGCAATCCGGAAATGCAGCGGCGCGCCCAGGAGGTGATCGACCGCTGCTGGCAGCTGGGTGATGGAAACCCCATTGTTTCGATCCATGATATCGGCGCGGGCGGGCTCTCCAATGCCCTGCCCGAGCTGGTGAATGACGCCAAGCGCGGTGGGCGTTTCCAGCTGCGCGCCATCCGCAACGAAGAGCCGGGCATGTCGCCGATGCAGATATGGTGCAACGAGGCGCAGGAACGCTACGTGCTGGCCGTCAAGCCGGAGGATTTTCCGCAGTTCGAGGCCATTTGCCAGCGCGAGCGCTGCCTCTACGCGGTAGTCGGCGAGGCTACTGCCGAAACCCGATTGCTGCTTGAGGACAGCTATTTCAACAACAAGCCGATCGACATGGATCTGTCGGTGCTGCTCGGCAAACCGCCGAAAATGACGCGCAATGTCGCTCACCTCGTGCGGGAATTGCCGGCGTTCGATCCGGCCGCGCTGGATCTGCGGGAAGCCGCATTGCGCGTGTTGAAACTGCCGGCGGTGGCGGACAAGACTTTTCTGATCTCGATCGGCGACCGTACCGTCGGCGGCTTGACTGCCCGCGACCAGTTCGTCGGGCCATGGCAGGTGCCGGTGGCGGATGTTGCCGTTACCCTGGCGGGCTACGAGGAATACCGTGGCGAGGCTTTCGCCATGGGCGAGCGCACGCCGCTGGCGCTGATCGACCCGGCCGCTTCAGGGCGCATGGCGATCGGCGAGGCGATCACCAATATCGCCGCAGCGCGCATCGCCAAAATCGGGGACATCAAGCTGTCCGCCAACTGGATGGCGGCGGCTGGCCATCCCGGCGAGGACGCCGCGCTCTACGATACGGTGCGCGCGGTGGGCATGGAGTTGTGCCCGGCACTGGGAATCAGCATCCCGGTGGGCAAGGATTCCATGTCGATGAAAACGGTGTGGGAAGAAAATGGGCAGAAAAAGGAAATCACCGCGCCGCTGTCGCTGATCGTTTCCGCCTTCGCGCCTTGCGTGGATGCGCGTGGCACGCTGACTCCCCAATTGCGCACCGATGCCGGCGACACCGACCTGATCCTGATCGACCTCGGCCAGGGCAAAAACCGCCTGGGTGGCTCGGCGTTGGCGCAGGTTTACCGGCAAAGCGGAAATGAGGCGCCCGATGTGGCTAGTGCCGCTCAGCTCAAGGCTTTTTTCGATACGATACAGACGCTCAATTCCGATGGGCGGATTCTTGCCTACCACGACCGCTCCGACGGCGGCTTGTTCGCCACGCTGTGCGAAATGATGTTTGCCGGCCATTGCGGCGTGACCGTCGACATGACCGAACAGGGAGGGGATCAGATCCTGGCAGCATTGTTCAGCGAGGAATTGGGTGCAGTGCTCCAGGTCAAGCGCAGCGACACTCCGGTGGTAATGGAGGTATTCCTTGCCGCAGGCATGCGCGGAGAACTGCATATGATCGGCACGCTGAACAATGATGCCAAGCTTTCCGTCCTGCGCAACGGCAACGAGATTCTCGGCGCATCGCGCATCGAACTGCACCGCGCCTGGTCGGAAACCACCAGCCGGATGCAGTCCCTGCGCGATAACCCGCAATGCGCCAGGCAGGAGTACGAACGGATCCTGGATGCCGGCGACCCCGGCCTGCAGGCAGTGCTGAGCTTCGATCCGAACGACAACGTCGCCGCCCCCTATATCGCTACCGGCAAGCGGCCACGCATGGCTATCCTGCGCGAGCAGGGTGTCAACGGTCAGGTGGAGATGGCGGCGGCCTTCGACCGCGCCGGCTTTGCGGCGGTGGATGTACACATGAGCGATGTCATTGACGGCCGCATTTCGCTCAAGGATTTTCAGGGCCTTGCCGCCTGTGGCGGCTTCTCCTTCGGCGATGTGCTGGGCGCGGGGGAGGGCTGGGCCAAGTCGATCCTGTTCAATGCCCGCGCACGCAGCGAGTTCGAAACTTTCTTCAGGCGCGGCGATACCTTTGCCCTTGGGGTATGCAACGGTTGCCAGATGATGAGCAACCTCCACGCCATCATTCCCGGTGCAGAAAACTGGCCGCATTTCGTGCGCAACAAGTCGGAGCAGTTCGAGGCGCGCTTCGTCATGGTGGAGGTGCAGCAAAGCCCTTCGCTGTTCTTTGACGGCATGGCCGGCAGCCGTATGCCGATCGTCGTGGCGCACGGCGAAGGTTATGCCGAGTTCGGCAGCGGCCAGCAGATGGGCGCAGCGCAGGTGGCATTGCGCTATGTGGACAACCGTGGGCAGCCGACCGAAGTTTATCCCGGCAATCCCAACAGTTCGCCGCAGGGTATCACCGGTTTGACTACGCCGGATGGCCGCTTTACTATCATGATGCCGCACCCGGAGCGGGTGTTCCGTGCCGTGCAGCATTCCTGGCACCCCGCCGGATGGGGCGAGGATGGGCCGTGGATGCGGATGTTCAGAAATGCGCGGAAATTGGTGGGGTAGCTCCAATTGATAAAACAGGAGATTCGGGATGAAGAGGGATAACAAAACCATCTCTTTGCCGGCACTCGAATCGGCTCTGGCAAATGACCAGTTGGTCTATTATTACCAACCCAAGATCTCGCTGGTTACGGGCAAGCCCAGCGGGGCGGAGGCGTTGCTGCGATGGATAGAGCCGGATGGCACTATAATCCCGCCGTCGGAATTTATCCCTCTTGCCGAGGAAACCGGGTTTATCACTAAAATCGCATGTGCGATGTTTCCAAAGCTGATCGCAGATTTACTTATTATTAACGACATCAACGATTTGCTGGTCATCTCATTTAACCTTACGGCGCAGGACTTCGAATCGCCGGAGATGACAGATTTGATTCATGGCGCCATTCTCAGCAGCCAGCTTGATCCCGGACGGTTGCAGGTAGAATTGACCGAAGCCTCGATCATCGATGGCGGCAAGCCTATCGTGCGGGAACGTCTGCAGGGCTTGGTCGGCTTGGGAGTAACATTGGCCATGGACGATTTTGGCACGGGCTACTCTTCCATCGATACATTGAGCCAGTGGCCCTTCAAGGTGATCAAGCTCGACCGTGGGATGATTCGGCGCATGAATGACTGCCCGAAATCCACGGCGATTGTTCAGTCCAGCATCAGGATGGCGCATGCGTTGGGCATAAATATCATCGCAGAGGGAATCGAGACAGTCGAAATATATAATTTCCTGATGCAGGCGGGCTGTACGGAGGCCCAGGGATTCTGGATGGCGCAGCCGTTACCGATGGCGGAATTTCTGACTTTTATCAAGAAGGATCAGCGCTGGTCCGGGCTGCCTGTCGGCTTGATCCATATCGCTCAGCTTGATCATATTCATTGGCGGAAAACCATTATTGACCAGGTCGTCAGCAACTCATTCGATGAGCCGGGTGTGGGCAAGGTGCAGAGATTCACGGCGGAGATGGACCATACAAAATGCAGGCTGGGACAATGGATTTTCGGCCACGGACAGGAATTCAAGGGGCAGAAAGCATTTGACATGCTGGAAGAACCACACCGACGTTTGCATGCGATAGGGAAGGAACTGATCAAGGCTGCAGAGCGCAATGCTCCGCACGACGAAATGGCGATTTTGTTGCGGAAATTGACGCAGGTGTCCAGTCTGCTTTTGGGGTTGCTGCAGGAACTGGAGAATCAGGCCGTTTTTTGATGAATCTGAATTTGTGCCGGGCAGCGGAACGAGTTCTTCAGGCTAGCGAAACCTAGAATTTGTGCACGTATTCAGCTAGCCAGGCTTTTACGTCCTGATCTCCGTTGCCCTTGACATAGCGAAATTCAAACTCGTTGTTTTTGTCCATATCGAAGCTCGGTCCAAGATAAAACTTATGGACGTGTTTCCCGGGAGTACCGTCAATGGAATTGATTTCGCGATAGGCGACCGTCCATGCCCAATATTTGTCGAACTTGTATTCGACCCCAGGCTCCACATAGGCATAGTTGAAGTTGCGCTCATTGTTTGAGCTGCGCCCCACGCCACCGCGTACGTAATAGCCAATCCGGTCCGTGAATTCGCCGTCATGGCGGATCCGAAGGAACAGCTTGTTCTCCTTCGCGCGTACGCCATCGCTGTCGGCCGACATGTCGCGATTTTTCTCGACAAGCAGTTCCACTCGGCTAATGAAATTCTCTTCGGAGAATTCCCAGCCCGGGATAAGTGTCACTGCATGATTAGTGATGCCGGTTTGGTTGTTCTTTTCCGATTCCAATTCCAAGCCGATTCTTCCACCGTCGGCATGTACTGCTGCACTGGCTGCCAAGAGCACAAACGCAAAATATTTGATGTTCATGTAATCGATTTTCATTGGATCTTAGAAAGTTAAACGGGTTCAATCGTAAAAATTTGAGTGTTGCAAGGTAAAGAGGTGGCCCAATTAACAACACAATATATGAACCCTTGGAATTTGTGCAAGGATTTGAAATGAACAAGGGCGCCTGTGGCGCCCTTGTTCATTACTGCGAGTGTCGCGTTATTTCTTTTCGACCTCCGCAGTTTCTACGATTTTTGCTTTGGCGCGCAAGTCGGCGATCATCTTGTTGATTTGCTGCTGTTGCAGGCGCTGCTGCAGGTTCTGTTTTACTTCTTCGAACAGTGGCGCCTTTATTGCGCGCGTATCATCCAGCCTGATGACATGCCAGCCGAACTGGCTTTTCACCGGTTCAGTGGTGAAATGGCCTTTTTGCAGCTTGATCATGGCAGCGCTGAATTCCGGCACGAAATTGGCGGCTGCGGACCATCCCAGATCGCCGCCTTTTACCTTGGAGCCGGGATCTTTGGATTTTTCTTCGGCCAGTTTCTCAAATTTCTTTGGGGCCTTCTTCAACTGGGCGATGATCGATTTTGCCTCGGCTTCGCTCCCTACCAGGATGTGGTGGGCATGGTATTCCTTGTCGCCCATCTGGGATTTGATTCTTTCGTATTCGGCTTTCAGTGCATCATCGCTGATGGTGTTATTTTTGACGTAGTCCTGCAGGTAGGCGCGAATCAGTACGGACTGCCGTGCCAGATCGATCTGGGTGAGCACGTCGGCGGATTTGTCCAGGCCTTTTTTGATTGCTTCCTGGGCGACGACTTCTTCGATTATCAGCTTGTCCAGTATGTTTTTCCTGAGTTCAGGAGAGTCCGTTTTGCCTTGTTGTCCGGTTTGCCTGAGCAGGAAATCGAGGCGCTCCTGGCTGATGGGGGTGCCGTTTACCGTGGCAACTACCCCGCCACTGGCAGGAGTTGTGGCGGCGGACTTGTTGGCGTCCTGCGCATTGCATGACGCCAGGGTGAGCATGCTGCCAATGGAAATTGCGAGAATCCTGGATTTGTATGAAAACATCAATAGTATCCTTAGAGGTAGTTGATAAATATGGTCGGGCGGTTAATCGGTACTCTAATTTTCGTCGGGAGTGTACGCTTTTATGCTGATTGCGTGAATCTCTTTCTGCATCATATCTCCCAGCAGTTCGTTTATCATGCGGTGACGGGCAATCGGCGGTTTCCCGGCGAATTGAGCCGAAACGAGCGTCAGTCGGTAATGCCCGCCACCGCCTTTGGCGCCTTCGTGGCCTGCGTGCCGGGCGCTTTCATCCTCGATTTCCAAGCGTTCTGGCGAAAGCGGGGCAAGTCTGGCGCGAATTTTTTCGATGGCATTCATGATGGTAGCACTTTTTTGAATGGTTTGATTGTGACCCGTTCGTAAACCCCGGCAGCGGTATAGGGGTCAGCATCAGCCCAGGTGCGGGCGGCTTCAAGCGATTCGAATTCGGCTACGATCAAGCTGCCGGAAAATCCGGCCGGCCCGGGGTCGGGACTGTCGATTGAAGGAAAAGGCCCGGCCAGCACCAGTCGACCATCCTGCTGTAAGGCATTCAGCCGCGCGAGGTGGGCGGGGCGGGCAGCCAGGCGCTTCTCCAGGCTGTTGGCAGCGTCTTTGCCGGCGATCGCGTACAGCATTATTGCGGATCCTTGTCTTCGACGTATTTTGCCAGCAACATGCCCTGGCCGAGAACGAATACCAGCATCAGACCGAGAATGCCGAATAGCTTGAAATTGACCCAGGTGTCGGTGGAAAAATTAAAAGCCACATACAGGTTGACGATGCCCACTATGGCAAAGAAAACGGCCCAGCCGAAATTCAGCCTGAGCCAGATATTTTCCGGCAGGGTCATCTGCTTCCCCATCATTGCCTTGATCAGGTTTTTCTTGAAACCGATCTGGCCGACCAGCAGTACCGAGGCAAACAGCCAGTAGAGCACGGTGGGTTTCCATTTGATGAAGGTGACATCGTGCAGCAACAAGGTTGCGCCGCCGAACACCGTGATGATCGCCAGGCTGATCCATAGCATGGTGTCGACTTTGCGGTGGCGAAACCAGACCCAGCCGATTTGTGCGAAGGTGGCTCCGATCGCGACTGCGGTGGCGGTAAAAATACCGAAAAATTTATAGGCGGCAAAAAACAGAATAATGGGGAAAAGGTCAAACAGGAATTTCATCTGGGGCTTGGCAACTGATCCATCGTTTCATCGAGACCGGTATTTTGCTATGATTCGGGTTGTTTTAACAAGCCCGATATTAATGTCCTCTTCAATTGACTTGCATAGTCACTCAACCATTTCCGATGGTTTGCTTACCCCCTCCGAACTGGTAGGACGCGCCGCAGCCCAAGGTGTCAAGGTGTTGGCGCTGACCGACCACGACGATGTCGCCGGTCTGGAAGAGGCGCGCGCAGCAGCGCAAACTGCGGGTATTTCGCTGGTCAATGGCGTTGAAATTTCGGTGACCTGGAATAATCGCAGCGTGCATCTTGTCGGTTTGCGCATCGATCCCGCTTACGCGCCATTGCGTGACGGATTGGCGGCAATCCGCGCCGGGCGCGGCGAGCGCGCCAAGCTGATCGCCGCCGAACTGGGCAAGGCCGGTATTGCCGGCAGCCTCGAAGGTGCCTATGCTTATGCCGCTAACCCGAGCATCATCAGCCGTACCCATTTCGCCCGCTTTCTGGTGGAAAAAGGAGTGGTCAAGGATACCCGCGCCGTGTTCAAGAAATATCTGGTCAAGGGCAAACCGGGCTTTGTGGCTCACCGCTGGGCCGATTTTGCCGAGGCAATAGGCTGGATCCGTGGAAGCGGCGGCATCGCGGTGCTTGCCCATCCCGGCCGCTATGATCTGGGCAGGACCAATCTGGGTGGCCTGATCGCCGATTTCAAGGAAGCCGGAGGCGAGGCAATCGAGGTGGTGACGGGCAGTCATACCGCCGACCAGTTCATTCAATTTGCCCAATACGCCAGCGAGTTCGGCCTGCTGGCCTCCTGTGGTTCCGATTTTCATGGTCAGGGCGAAAGCTACATGGATCTTGGCCGTCTGCCGGAACTGCCGTCCGGCTGCAATCCGGTGTGGCACGACTGGCCGGAGATGGCGAGCCCTGAGTTTAAAGCCCTGAGTCCTGAGTCTAAGGCGGGCCTTACTCAGCACTCAGCACTCAGCACTCAGCACTGAATTTATATGGCCCAGTTTTTTGTCATTCATCCGGAAACTCCCCAGCCGCGCCTGATCCGCCAGGCGGTGGAAATCATCCGCAACGGCGGGGTGGTCGCCTATCCAACCGATTCCTGCTATGCACTGGGCTGTGGTCTGGGCGACAAGGCAGCGCAGGATCGCATCCGCGCCATCCGCGGCATGGACGAAGATCATCCGTTGACGCTGGTGTGTCGCGATCTGGCTGAAATCTCGGTTTATGCCAAGGTGGACAACCGCCAGTTCCGGCTACTCAAGGCGAATACGCCTGGCATCTATACGTTCATTCTCGAAGCGACGCGGGAGGTGCCGAAACGCCTCCAGCATCCGAAGCGCAAGACCATCGGCTTGCGCGTGCCGGATCACCCGATTGTCCAGGCACTGCTGGCCGAACTCGAGGGCCCGCTGCTGACTACCACCTTGCAGTTGCCCGGGGATGATCAGCCGCTCAACGACCCGTATGATATCCGCGACTTGCTGGAGCACCAGGTGGACCTGGTGATGGATGGCGGATATGGCGACGTGGATACCACCACGATTATCGACTTGAGCGGGGAAGCGCCGGTGCTGGTAAGACGAGGCAAGGGCGACATCCAACCATTTGGACTGGAAGAGGAATAATGGAACTGAATATTGTGCAGCAGATCGCTGTCTATGCCTTGCCGGTGGTGTTCGCCATCACCCTGCACGAAGCGGCGCACGGCTATGTCGCCAAGCATTTTGGCGATACCACGGCCTACATGTTGGGGCGGGTGAGCCTGAATCCGTTGCGCCATATCGACCCGATCGGCACCATCCTGGTTCCGCTGCTGACCATGTTCTTTGGCGGGATACTGTTCGGCTGGGCCAAGCCGGTGCCGGTGAATTTCGGCCATCTGCGCAATCCCAAGAAAGACATGCTGTGGGTGGCGCTGGCCGGCCCTGCATCAAACCTGGCCATGGCCTTCTGCTGGGCGCTGGTGATGAAGATCGCCACCATCATGCCGGACACCGTTTTTTCTCTGCCGATGGCGCTGATGGGGCGGGCCGGCATCACCATCAACGCCGTACTGATGGTGCTCAATCTGCTCCCCCTGCCGCCACTGGATGGCGGACGGATTGCCGTCAGCCTGCTGCCAAGCCGGCTGGCCTATCGTTATGCGGCGCTCGAACCTTATGGCATGATCGTGCTGGTGATCCTGCTGTTCAGCGGCGTGTTGGGCGCGATCATGTGGCCGCTGATCGATGCCACCATGACACTGATTTCACTGCTTTTCGGAATATGAGAGAAAGAACCTGAAAGATGTTTACTGAACGCGTTTTGTCCGGCATGCGCCCGACCGGCAGTCTGCACCTTGGCCACTATCACGGGGTGCTGAAAAACTGGGTCAGGTTGCAGCATGAATACGAATGCCTGTTTTTCGTTGCCGATTGGCATGCGCTCACCACCCATTACGATACGCCGGGGGTGATCGAGCAGAGCGTATGGGACATGGTGATCGACTGGCTTGCCGCCGGTGTGGATCCGTCGCGGGCCACGTTGTTCATCCAGTCGCGCGTGCCGGAGCATGCCGAGCTGCACCTGCTGCTGTCGATGATGACGCCGCTGGGCTGGCTCGAGCGCATGCCGACCTACAAGGACCAGCAGGAGAAGCTGTCCGGGAAGGACTTGAGCACTTATGGTTTTCTCGGCTATCCGTTGTTGCAGGCGGCAGACATCCTGATTTACCGCGCCAACCAGGTGCCGGTGGGCGAGGATCAGGTGCCGCACATCGAATTCACGCGCGAACTGGCGCGGCGCTTCAACCACTTGTATGGCCGGGAGCCGGGATTCGAGGAAAAGGCAGAGGCCGCGATCAAGAAACTCGGCAGCAAGCGCGCCAAGCTTTATGAGGAACTGCGCACCCGCTTCCAGCAGGAAGGCGACGAGGAGGCGCTGGAATCGGCGCGCGCCCTGCTCAACGACCAGCAGAACCTGAGCCTGGGAGACCGAGAGCGGCTTTTTGGCTATCTGGAAGGCGGCGGCAAGATGATCCTGGCCGAGCCGCAGGCGCTGCTCACGGCGGCATCGAAGATGCCGGGCCTGGACGGCCAGAAGATGTCGAAGTCCTACAACAACACGATTTCGCTGCGCGAGGACGAAGACAGTGTGGTGAAAAAAATCCGCACCATGCCGACCGATCCGGCGCGGGTGCGGCGCACCGATCCGGGCACGCCGGAAAAATGTCCGGTGTGGCAGTTCCATCTGGTCTATTCTGAAGAAAGCCGTCGGCAATGGGTGCAGCAGGGCTGCACTACCGCCGGCATCGGCTGCCTGGAGTGCAAGCAGCCGGTGATCGACGCAGTGCTGGAAGAGCAGAAGCCGATGCGCGAGCGTGCCCTGATGTACATGGACGACCCCACTCTGGTGCGCAATATCATTTCCGATGGGTGCGAAAAGGCGCGTGAACTGGCATCCGAGACCATGCGCGATGTGCGCGAAGCGATGGGGTTGAATTACGGCTAATCGAACTCCATGTAAGGGGCATCATGCCGAGAAAAAAGAAAACCAAAAACGAGCAGGAGCTGTTAGAAGGCGAGGTGTTGCACTCACGGGAAACTGAAGCGGAAGCGTCACCGCCCGCACTGGCCGGCATCTACCCCCCTACGCTTTATCTGCTGCCATTGTCGGAGCGTCCGTTTTTCCCGGCACAGACCCTGCCGTTGCTGATGAACGAAGGGCCGTGGCTGGACACGGTGAAGAAGATCGGCGAAACTCGCCACCAGATGGCGGGGCTTGTTTTGGTTAACCTGCCTCATGTCGAGGATGCCGGGCCGGAAGATTTTTATTCCGTTGGTACCTTGGTGCGCATGCATCACCCGGTGCGTTCGGAAGGCAAGATACAGTTCATCGCCGAGGGCCAGAGCCGTTTTCGCATCGTAAAATGGGTTTCGGACAAGCCGCCCTATCTGGTTCAGGTCGAATATCCCCTTGAGATTGCGCGCAATGAGGATGAACTCAAAGCCTATGCGATGGCAATCATCAATACCATCAAGGAATTGATCCCGCTCAATCCGCTGTACAGCGAAGAGTTGAAATTCTTTCTCAACCGCTTCAGCCCGAACGAACCCTCGCTGCTGGCCGATTTTGCCGCTTCTCTCACTACTGCCTCGAAAGAGGAATTGCAGTCGGTGATGGATGCCTTCAATTTGCGCCGCCGCATGGAAAAGGTGCTGGTGCTGATCAAGAAGGAACTCGAGGTCGCCAAGCTGCAATCGCAAATCCGCGAACAGGTCGAGCAGAAAATGACCAAGCAGCAGCGCGAGTTTTTCCTGCGCGAACAACTCAAGGAAATCCAGAAAGAGCTGGGTCTGGCAAAGGACGACAAGACCGCCGACATCGAGCGTTTCCGCGATCGCCTTGCCAAGCTGGAGCCTCCCGAACCGGCGCAGAAGCGCATCGATGAGGAAATGCAGAAACTTTCCGTGCTTGAATCGGGTTCGCCGGAATACGCGGTGACGCGTAATTATCTCGACTGGCTGAGCCAGTTACCTTGGGGGCTGTTTTCCAAAGACAAGCTCGACCTCCTGCGCGCGCGCAAGATACTTGACCACGACCACGATGGTCTGGAGGACGTGAAGGAACGCATCATCGAGTTTCTGGCGGTAGGCGCGCTCAAGGGCGAGATCGCCGGTTCCATCCTGTTGCTGGTGGGGCCGCCTGGTGTCGGCAAGACTTCCATCGGCCACTCGATCGCCAATGCCCTAGGACGCAAATTCTACCGCTTTTCGTTGGGCGGAATGCGCGACGAGGCAGAAATCAAGGGGCATCGCCGCACCTATATCGGCGCCATGCCGGGCAAGTTCATCCAGGCGATCAAGGAATGCGGCGTGGCAAATCCGGTGATCATGCTGGATGAAATTGACAAGATCGGCGCCTCCTATCAGGGCGATCCGGCTTCCGCCTTGCTGGAGGTGCTCGATCCCGAGCAGAACGTGGATTTCCTCGACCATTATCTGGACGTGCGCTTCGATTTATCCAAAGTGCTGTTTATCTGTACCGCCAACCAGCTCGACACCATCCCGGCGCCGTTGCTCGACCGGATGGAAACGCTCCGGCTTTCCGGTTATATCACTGCCGAGAAGGTGCAGATCGCCAAGCACCACCTGTGGCCGAAGCAGCTGGAGAAGGCAGGGGTGCGGCGCAGTGAGCTGACCATTACCGAGGCTGCGCTCAAGCGCATTATCGAAGGCTACGCGCGCGAGGCCGGAGTACGTAACCTGGAAAAGCAGCTCGGCAGAATGGTGCGCAAGACGGTGGTGAAGATTGCAGGCGGGGCAAGAAAGCCGATCCATCTGGGTGTCGGCGAGGTCGAGGAATATCTCGGCAAGCCGGTATTCATGCCGGAAAAGCCGATTACCGGTGTTGGCGTGGTGACGGGGCTGGCCTGGACTGCGATGGGTGGCGCCACGCTCTCGATCGAGGCGACCCGTGTGCATACCAAAACTCGCGGCCTGAAGCTGACCGGCAAGCTTGGCGAAGTGATGCGCGAGTCTGCGGAAATCGCCTACAGCTATATCTCCTCACACCTCAAGGCATTCAAGGGCAATCCGGGATTTTACGATGACGCATTCATCCACCTGCACGTACCGGAAGGCGCAACGCCCAAAGACGGCCCCAGTGCCGGTATCACCATCGCTACCGCATTGTTGTCGTTGGCGCGCAATGAGAAAATTTCCCGCCCGCTGGCGATGACTGGCGAGTTGACGCTGACCGGCGAAGTGCTGCCGATCGGCGGCCTGCGCGAAAAAGTGATCGCGGCAAGGCGCATTCGTATCATGGAACTGATATTCCCGGAAGCCAACCGGCGTGATTTCGATGAGCTGCCGGACCACATAAAGGAAGGCGTGGCAGCGCATTTCGTGAGACAATTCAAAGATGTGGTAAAAATCGTTTTTGATTGAAGGCACCCCCTTAAACCGCGGAGGACGCAGAGGGCGCGGAGGTTTATGTAATGAGTTTTTCATGCCCCCGCTCCCCTTGCGGTGATCAAGATGTCTGAAGTCGCCGAAATACCCGTTGCCCGCATTCATGGCGAACCACTCGCCGTGCTGCCGCATGATCTTTACATCCCGCCGGATGCGCTCGAGGTTTTCCTCGAAACTTTCGAAGGCCCGCTCGATCTTCTGCTATACCTGATCCGCCGCCAGAGTCTTGATGTGCTGAACATTCCGATGGCGGAACTGACCAGGCAGTACATGGGTTATGTCGAGATGATGCATGCCAGCCAGTTGGAACTGGCTGCGGAATATCTCCTGATGGCGGCGCTGCTGATCGAGATCAAGTCGCGCATGCTGCTGCCGCGTCGCGAGGATGCGCGCGACGATGAAGCCGATCCGCGCGCCGAACTGGTGAGAAGGTTGCTGGAATATGAGCAGATGAAACTGGCGGCGCAACGCCTGGATGAACTGCCTGTCGCCGGACGCGATTTCGCGCTGGTTCAGGTGTGGCTGGAACAGGCTGCGGCAAAGCGCCTGCCGGAAGTCAGTCTGGATGACTTGAAGCAGGCGTGGATGGGTGTTCTGGCGCGAGTCAAGGCAAACCGCCATCACAAGGTCAGCCGCGAGGAGTTGTCGGTGCGCGAGCACATGAGCCGGATATTGCGTCGCCTGAAAGACGAACATTACGCCGAGTTTGCCGCACTGTTCGACCCGGCACGCGGCGTGCCTGAACTGGTGGTGACTTTTCTGGCATTGCTGGAACTATCCAGGGAATGCCTGGTAACGATTACCCAGCAGGAACCGTTCGCATCGATTTATGTGAAATTGAGACATGCAGACGCCTGATTCCGGAGAAATCAAGCGGGTGCTGGAAACCGCCCTGCTGGCGAGCCATGTGCCGCTTTCCCTGGCCGAACTGAAAAAACTGTTCGATTTCGATCTGGGCACGGAAGTCCTGCGCAAGCTGCTGGATGAACTCCGCCAGGACTGGGCGGGGCGAGGCGTGGAACTGGCTGGCGTGGCGAGCGGCTGGCGTTTCCAGGTGCGCGCCGAGTACCAGAAATACCTCGATCGCCTCAGCCCGGAAAAGCCGCCGCGCTATTCGCGCGCGGTGATGGAAACCTTGTCGATCATCGCCTACAAGCAACCGGTGACGCGCGGCGACATAGAAAACATCCGTGGTGTCGCGGTCGGCAGCCAGATATTGAAGACGCTGGAAGGCCGCGGCTGGATCGATGTGGTCGGCCACCGTGATGTGCCGGGAAGGCCGGAACTGTTTGCAACCACGAAAAAATTGCTCGACGATCTTGGCTTGCTCTCGCTGGAGGAGTTACCGCCACTCGAGCAGCAGTCCAATATGGATTTACTCGTTACGCCCAATGAATAAATGAAAGCAGGAAGATATGGCAGAAAATAGGAAAACAGCCGGGCAGCGTCCTGATTCACCGCCGAAAACGAAAGCGGTCAACCAGGAAAAACGGGGAGGGAAAAACACGCCGTTTCGCCGCCCACTGAATGCGCGCAGCGAGGCCAAGGCAGGCAAGAGTGAAGAAGTTCATCTTCCCGACGAAGAAATTCAGCATCAGGAGGATGAAGGCGTAGTCGAACAAGCCGATAAAGCCGGTTCTCCGAGTCGCCGTCGGGGGCCGCCCACCCAGAAGCTGCAGAAAATACTGGCGCAGGCCGGACTGGGCTCGCGCCGCGACATGGAAGAATTGATCAAGAACGGCCGAGTGACGGTCAATGGCCAGGTGGCCGAACTGGGTGCGCGCATTGCGGATGACGACTGGGTGAGGGTGGACGGTAAGAACGTTCGCGTCCGTCCGGCTGACCGGATGCCGCGCATCATGCTCTACCACAAGCCGGAAGGCGAGATTGTCAGCCGCGACGACCCGGATGGCCGTCCCACCGTGTTCGACCGTCTGCCGCAAATGAGAACCTCGAAATGGATCGCCATCGGGCGTCTCGATTTCAATACCAGCGGGCTGTTGATTTTTACCACTTCCGGCGAACTGGCCAACCACCTGATGCACCCACGTTTCGAAGTGGAGCGCGAATACGCGGTGCGCACCATGGGGTCGCTCATGCCGGAGCAGATGAAGCAGCTCACGAACGGGATTGAGCTCGAGGATGGTACGGCGAAGTTCGACCAGGTCAGCGATCAGGGCGGCGAGGGCACCAACCACTGGTATCGCGTGGTGTTGAGGGAAGGCCGCAATCGCGAAGTGAGACGCATGTTCGAGGCTATCGGCCTGATGGTCAGCCGCCTGATGCGGGTGCGCTTCGGCGTGATCAATCTGCCCTCGCGCCTGAAACGGGGGCAGACTCTCGAGCTCGAAGCGGCGGAAGTCGCCAAGGTGTTAAAGTGGGCGGGGATAGAGGCGCCCAGGGTGACCGTCGCGCAACGGCAAACCGACGAGGTCAGAAGAACAACCCGAGTCAAGTCACATCATCCCGCCGCACCGGAAAAGTCGGCTCGCCGTCCGCGCGGGGGGGCACATTCCCGCTGACTCGCTTGCAGCAATGGGTACCCCATTGTTTTACGCTACCCATTGCGTGAGCAGGTTGCCCCTATTAGCCAAAATTATGCAAACCTCTTATGAAGAAAGAAGTAGCGCGTCTTTTTAAATATGTTCGTCCAGAATCGGGCTTGGAAATTCTGGTATCAGGGTTAATTCGTTTTTCCCCACCACAGGCATTCAATGATCCATTTGAATTAAAACCAAACATTCGGGGTTTTGCTTCTATAGAAATCATTGACGAGATTGTTGCTAAGAACACCCCTAATATCCTTCGCCAGGAATATGAAAAGCTACCGCAATATTTCAGAAGTGCTCTGTCCTATGAGGAATTTATTGAATTATCGACAACTCGATGTACTGACGGAAACATTGACACTCCTTTTTAAGGAGTGCGCTCGAATCAAGGGTTAAAAAGAATTGCTGGAATCCTTTGCCTCACTGAAAAGGAGGATAACCTCCAAATGTGGGCACACTATGCGGATAGTCACAAGGGTTTTGTGGTTGAGTTTGATGTTACCCACGAATATTTCAAGCAGCATGATTCATCAAAACGAACGCCCATGTTTTTGAAGAAGGTCGAATATTTCGAGAGTCGCCCAACGCTTCTGTTTTCCGGATTACGAGCGGAAGATATTTTTCTTTCAAAGAGTTGCGACTGGAAATATGAGCAAGAATGGAGAATGTTTGCTCCAGTTGGAGTATGCACAAAAAATCAAACTAGTCGGCGATGAGGAAATTCATCTATTCGAATATCCGCGTGACGCAGTATGTCGTGTCATTTTGGGCTGCAAGGCGAGTCTTAAGTCTGAAACATCTGTGCGATCAATTTTGAATTCAGTCTCTGCTCTGGCTCATGTTGAATTGTTGAGAGCATCAATTGATTCGCATGATTTCAAGCTCAATTTCCATAAGGTGTAGCTCTCACACTCTGATTTTATGGGCGTTGCATGAGGGTGCTCGCACAAATCACCTGATTCTGTATATGTTTGGAAAGTAGTGAAAGATGGCAAGGAGGAGCATTATTCTGCCCAGTTTTGAATCTTCAAGTCAGGCACCCGCTCAAACTCTCTGACGTTGTTGGTGACGAGGGTGCATTGCAGGCACAAGGCATGAGCGGCAATCAAAGTGTCCAATGGGCCGATTGGAGTGCCAGCGTATTCCAGTCCGGCCCGGATGGTTCCATAGGCCGCTGCCGCAGCATCATCGAATGCCACAATTTCGAAACGTTCAATAAAGCCTTCGAACCTTTCCTTGTTCTGTTCCGGCCTGGAACTCTTTGCCACTCCATAGCGCAGTTCAGCAACGGTGATTGAGGAAATGAGGATGTCGCCATACATGAGGCCATCCATGTGCTTCAGAATGGCCTCATGCTGCGGCTTGCGGTTGATGAGGTAAATGCAGATGTTAGTGTCGAGCAGGTAACGCATTGGCTAACTGAAATCGCGTTCTTGCTGTTTGGCCGGCTGGTCGCGCTCGATCTGAAAGTCCGGACTGAACTGATCAAGTGACGCCTTGAGCAGGGCATATGAATATCGCTTCGGCATCAGCATAATGGCGTCGCCTAGCTTCTTGACTACCACCTCGTCACCTTCCAGGCGGAATTCTTTCGGCAGCCGCACGGCTTGGCTATTGCCATTCATGAATAGTTTCGCGGTTTGCATGATTACGCCCCTTTTAATAAGTATATATTCTAAGTATATACCTTTAGGGTTGGCTATTCCAGAGTGGCTTTCATAATTAAACCATTTGCTCTTTGGTCAGCAGGAACACATGTTCGTCACCGGCACTGATTTCCAGCCAGGTAAACGGCAGTTCGGGGAAGGCGTCTTCCAGTGCATCGCGGTTGTGGCCGATTTCCACTACCAGCAGTCCACCCTTGTTCAGATGCTTCGGTGCATCGTGCAGGATCACACGCACATGTTCCAGGCCGTCCTCGCCGCTGGCGAGCGCAGCGACCGGCTCGTGCCGGTATTCTTCGGGGAGGTCTTGCATCGAAGGCGCGTTGACATAGGGTGGGTTGCTCACGATCAGGTCGTAGCTACGGCCTTTCAGGGCAGAGAACAGGTCGGACTGAATCAGGCTGACTTGCTCGTTCAGGCCGTAGTCGGCGACATTGCGTTTAGCCACTTCAAGCGCATCGGGCGACAGGTCGACGGCGTCGATCCGGGCATTGGGGAAGGCGTGCGCCATCAGGATGGCGAGGCAGCCTGAACCGGTACACATGTCCAGGCCGCTGGCGACATCTTCCGGTTCCTCAATCCAGGGTGCCATTTGCTCCCGCAGCAGTTCGGCGATGAAAGATCGCGGCACGATGACCCGTTCGTCCACATAAAAACGGAATTCGCCGAGCCATGCTTCATGAGTGAGATAGGGCGCGGGCAGGCGCTCCTCTATGCGGCGGCGCAGGATTTCCAATACACTTTCGACTTCCTCCGGCAGCAGGCGCGCATCGAGAAATGGTTCCAGCCGGTCAATCGGCAAGTGCAGGGTGTGCAGGATCAGGTAGGCCGCCTCGTCGTAGGCATTGGTGGTGCCGTGACCGAAAAACAGCTCAGCCTGGTTGAAGCGACTCACTGCAAAGCGCAGCAGGTCGCGCACGGTAACAAGATGGTTTTTTGCCTGATCGAAGTTCATTTTTTCACCAATATATTTTCCAGCGTGCGCCGGTAGATTTCCTTGAGCGGTTCGATGTCGGCCACGGCTACGCATTCGTCGATCTTGTGGATGGTCGCGTTGAGCGGGCCGATTTCGAGTACCTGCGGGCAGATGTCCGCAAGGAAGCGCCCGTCCGAGGTGCCGCCGCTGGTGGAAAGTTCGGCATCCACGCCGGTGGTTTCCTTGATTGCCTGGGCTACGGCATCCACCAGGTTGCCCTTGGGGGTGAGGTAAGGTTTTGCGGAGAGCGCCCATTTCAGCTCATAGTCCAGGCCGTGCCGGTCGAGGATGGTGTGAACCTTGGCTTTCAGGCCATCGACCGTGCTGGCAGTGGAGAAGCGGAAGTTGAACAGGATTTCTACCGTGCCGGGCACCACGTTGGTGGCGCCGGTGCCGCCGTGGATGTTGGAAATCTGCCAGGTGGTCGGCGGGAAGTATTCGTTACCCGCGTCCCAGACTGTTTCTGCCAGTTCGGCGATGGCGGGGGCGGCGAGGTGGATCGGGTTCTTGCCGAGGTGCGGATAGGCGATGTGGCACTGGATGCCTTTCACCGTCAGCGTGCCGGACAGCGAGCCGCGCCGGCCATTCTTGAGGGTATCGCCGAGTCTGGCCGCGCAGGTGGGCTCGCCGACGATGCAGTAGTCGATCAGTTCATCGCGTGCCTGCAGTGTCAGCACAACTTTTTCGGTGCCATCCACCGCGACGTCCTCTTCGTCGGAAGTGACCAGCAGCGCAATCGAACCGGGGTGGGCGGGATGCGCTGCGACGAATTCCTCGATGGCGGTGACGAAAGCGGCGAGCGAGGTTTTCATGTCCGCCGCGCCGCGCCCGTACAGCATGTCGTCACGCAGTGTCGGCGTGAAAGGCTCGCTGCCCCATTTTTCCGCCGGGCCGGTCGGCACCACATCGGTGTGGCCGGCGAAGCAGATCAGCGGTTTGCTATCGCCGCGTCGCGCCCAGAAATTGTCCACTTTGCCGAAGTGCATGCGTTCAATCCTGAACCCGGCTTTTTCCAGCCGTTCGATCAGGATTTTCTGACAGCCAGCGTCATCCGGCGTGAGCGAGCGGCGGGCGATCAGCGCCTTGGCCAGCTCTAGCGTGCTGTTGTCCATGCTTTACTTTCCAAATAGCGATTGATAATGGGCTTCGTCGAAGCCAACGTGAATGTTACCGTCTTTTTCCAGCACCGGGCGCTTGATCACGCTGGGTTTTTCCAGCATCAGTTGGATTGCGGCAGCTTCGTCGCTGACGGTGGCCTTGGCCTCGTTCGGCAACTGGCGCCAGGTGGTGCCTTGGCGATTCACCAGCTTTTCCCAGGCCACCTGTCTTAACCAGGTTTCTAGCAGTTCTTCACTGACACCTTGTTTTTTGATGTCGTGAAAATCGGCCTCGATACCGTGTTGGGTCAACCAGGTACGGGCTTTCTTGACTGTATTGCAATTAATAATTCCGTAAAGTTTCATTTTGATATTTTTTTATAATAAATTATATTGGGATGTTGTTATCCTAATTCAGCGGGGGCGGACATGCCATTTATAGATTGGGATCATACCTATAGCGTCAGGAATCAGGTGCTTGACGAGCAACATCAGCGAATATTCCGGCTGATTAGCGAGCTGCATCTTGCGATGTTTTCCAACAAAGGCCGAGAACAGGTGGCGGTGACGATTGGCGAACTGATCAAGTATGTAAATGAGCATTTTGCCGATGAAGAGCGGGAGATGGAGGCTTGTGGCTTTCCGGGACTGGCGGAGCATAAGAAAGAACATGAAAGGTTGAGAAAGCGCGTGCTGGATCTCGAGCGGCATTTTCATGAAGGAAAAGACAGCGTGGCGGGCGAGCTGTTTGGGTTCCTTCTCGGCGATTGGCTGGTCAAACATATTCTTGAGATGGATAAACAATATGCGCCCTACATGAAAAGCGTTGGGGTCAATCGACGTTGAGTTGTAACCACAGTTCCAGCAGTGCCAGGTGCCACAGTTTGCTGCCCTGGATGCGGGTGAAGTGGACTTCAGGTTTGGCAAGAAGCTTCTCCACATAAGGCCGTTGGTAGAGACCGCGCTTTAGACAGGCGTCCGAATCGAGGATGCCGCGCATGAATGCCAGAAATTCTCCGCGTACATATTTCAGTGCAGGCACCGGAAAGTAGCCCTTGGGCCGGTCGATTACCGCATCCGGAACCAGTCCGCGTGCGATGGCCTTGAGCGGGAATTTTCCGCCTTCCTTGAGCTTGAGTTCCGGCGGCATTCTGGCGGCCAGTTCGACCAGTTCGTGATCCAGAAAAGGCACGCGTGCCTCCAGTCCCCACGCCATGGTCATGTTGTCCACCCGCTTGACCGGGTCGTCCACGATCAGGGTTGTTACGTCGAAGCGCAGTACCTGATCAAGAAAAGAGTCGGCCCCGGGTTTGGTGAGTTCACGCTCCACCAGTTCGGCGGTAACATCCGGCACATGATAGGCGGGAGCGACGGTTTCCAGGTATTCGGCATGGTCGCGATCGAAATAGTTGTTGCGGAAGCGATCGAGGGGCGAGCCGGAGGCGGCATCCATCTGCGGATACCAGAAATAGCCGCCGAATACCTCGTCCGCGCCTTGGCCGGAAAGCACCACCTTTACTTCATCCGCTACTCGTTCGCCGAGCAGGTAGAAGGCCACGGCATCCTGGCCCACCATCGGTTCGGCCATGTTGGTGACTGCTTCCGGCAGGCGTTTCAATACTTCGGAGTTGGGGATGAGGTACTTGTGATGCCGGGTTTTGAAGCGTTCCACCACCTGGTCTGAATATTCGAATTCGTCGGCCTTTTCCGCGCCGTCGCCGATGTCTTCAAAGCCTACCGAGAAAGTCAGCAGGTTGTCCACGTGGTCGGCCAACAGTCCTACCAGCAGGCTGGAGTCGAGTCCGCCGGAGAGCAGCACGCCCACCGGAACGTCGGAAGCGAGACGATGGCGCTCCACGGCACGGGCCAGCACAACGCGGGTGGCGTTGAGCCAGTCCTGCTCGGACAGGACTGGCGCCGGACGCGTGGCGTCCAGGCTCCAGTAGGTACGCTGGGAGACATTGCCTACCGCGTTCACTGTCATGGTGGTGGCCGGCGGCAGCTTTTTTACGCCGTTCAGAATGGTGCGCGGGGCGGGCACCACGGCGTGCAGGGTGAAGTAGTGGTGCAGGGCGACCGGATCAATGCTGGAATCCACGCCTCCCGTTGCGAGCAGGGCCTGGACGCTGGAGGCGAAGCGCAGGCTGGCGCCGTCCAGGGCGTAATACAGTGGCTTGATGCCGAAGCGGTCGCGGGCCAGAAACAGGGTGGTGTGGCGCATATCCCACACCGCGAAGGCGAACATGCCGTAAAAGCGCTCCACGCACTTTTTGCCCCAGGCGTGGTAGGCCTTGAGGATGACTTCGCTGTCACCCTCGGAGAAGAAGGTGTAGCCCATCTCCGCGAGTTCGCCGCGCAGTTCCTTGTAGTTGTAGATGGTGCCGTTGAATACCAGGGCGAGGCGGAGTTCCTTGTCCACCATCGGCTGGTCGGCGCTGGGGGTGAGGTCGATGATGGCGAGCCGCCGGTGGCCGAAGGCCAGCGGACCGTCGCTGATCTGGCCTGCGTGGTCGGGGCCGCGGCGGGAAAGCTTGTCCGACATCCGCTGGATGGCGGAAGGGTCGGGAAGAGAGCCGTCAAAGCGCAGCTCGCCGCAAATTCCACACATGAATTTATTTAACGCAAAGCCATAGCCGGATGGAACGAAGTGAAATCCGGGGGTATTTCCCGGATTTCGTGATGCTCCATCCAGGCTACATTCGACAATTTAGCCACGTTCGCGTTGGAAGCTCAGATCCCGCGCAGCAGTTCGTTGATGCCAACCTTGGAGCGGGTTTTGGCGTCCACCTGCTTGACGATCACGGCGCAGTAGAGGCTGTAGGCGCCATCCTTGGAAGGCAAGTTGCCGGACACCACCACCGAGCCGGAAGGAACCCTGCCGTAGCTGACTTCGCCGGTTTCGCGGTTGTATATTTTGGTGCTCTGACCGATGTATACGCCCATGGAAATCACGCAGTTGTCTTCCACGATGACGCCTTCCACCACTTCGGAGCGCGCGCCGATGAAGCAGTTGTCGCCGATGATGGTGGGACCGGCCTGCACCGGTTCGAGCACGCCGCCAATGCCGACGCCGCCGGAAAGGTGCACGTTCTTGCCGATCTGGGCGCAGGAGCCGACTGTGGCCCAGGTGTCGACCATGGTGCCTTCATCGATATAGGCGCCGATGTTGACGTAGGAAGGCATCAGCACGACGTTTTTGGCGATGAATGAGCCTTTGCGGGCAGTGGCTGGAGGTACCACGCGGAAGCCGCCGTCGCGGAAATCCCTGGAGTTGTAGTCGGCGAACTTGGAGGGCACCTTGTCGAAATAGTTGGTGAAGCCGCCCTTGATGAAGAAATTGTCCTCCAGCCGGAACGACAGCAGGACTGCTTTCTTCAGCCATTGGTGAGTGACCCAGTCGCCATCGATTTTTTCCGCCACGCGCATTTGCCCATTGTCCAGCATGTCCAGCACTTGCGAGATGCTGTCCTTGAGCTTGGAATCGACGTTGCGCGGAGTAATGTCGGCACGGCGCTCAAAGGCTTCCTCTATGATGCTTTGCAGTTCGTTCATGGTTTTTCCTGATTACATGGTTTTAACTAGATTCTGAATTCTTTCGGCTGCATCCACGCACTGTTCCAGCGGAGCGACCAGGGCAATGCGCACGAAATTCGTGCCGGGGTTGCTGCCGTGGGCCTCGCGTGCAAGGAAGCTGCCGGGCAAAACCGTAACATTATAATCACGATACAGTGCTTTCGCGAATTCAGTGTCGGATGTCGGCGTTTGCGCCCACAGGTAGAAGGAGGCCTGGGGCACTTCCACCTTGAGGGCCTGTTGCAGCATCGGCGTAACGGCGGCGAATTTTTCACGGTAGAGCCGGCGGTTTTCCGTTACGTGCGCCTCGTCATTCCAGGCCGCCGCACTCGCCGCTTGCACCGCCGGGTTCATGGCGCAGCCATGGTAAGTGCGGTAGAGCAGGAATTTTTCCAGGATTGATTCGCAGCCGGCAACGAAGCCGGATCGCATGCCGGGCACGTTGGATCGTTTCGACAGGCTGTTGAACACCACCAGTCGGCCATAATCCTCGCCGCCCAACTGGTGGGCAACTTGCAGTGCGCCTAGCGGCGGCACGTGCTCTTCGGGGTAAAGCTCGGAATAGCACTCGTCGGAGGCGATGATGAATCCGTATTTGTCGGACAAATCGAACAGGCGCGACCATTCCTCGATATCCATCACCCTGCCGGTGGGGTTGCCGGGAGAGCAGGCATAGACCAGTTGGGTGCGGCGCCAGATTTCTTCCGGAACGGTGGAGAAATCCATGGCGTAACCGTTTTCCGGCGTGGCGTTGAGGAAATAAGACGTAGCGCCGGCCAGCAGCGTTGCGCCTTCATAGATCTGGTAGAACGGGTTGGGGCAGATGATGACCGGATCCGGCTTGCTAGTGTCGATTACCGCCTGGGCGAAGGAAAACAGCGCCTCGCGGCTGCCGTTCACCGGCAGGATCTGGGTGTTCGGGTTGAGCGGCGGAATGCCATAACGGCGTTCGATCCAGGCGCCGATCGACTGGCGCAATGCATCGCTGCCCTGGGTTGTGGGATAATTGGCCAGACCGTCCAGATTGTCTGCCAGTGCGCGGCGGATGAAATCGGGCGTGGCATGCTTGGGCTCGCCGATGGAAAGATTGATCGGGCTAAAGGCCGGATCAGGCGTCACACCCCGGAACAGGTCGCGCAGTTTCTGGAAAGGGTAGGGATGGAGCAGATCGAGGTTAGGATTCACGGTTTTCGGGACGGTAACATTTCTAGATACGCAATATTATAAGCCTAGAAAAAGCTTTTACCACGAATTTACACGAATTCAACACGAATGTTCACTAATAATCAGTTGGTTAGAATTTCATGGTTGATTCGCCTGTTTGGTGACACGATGTTTGTTTCTAACTATTCGTGTTTATTTGTGAACATTCGTGTCATTCGTGGTTAATCGCCATTTTTAGAATAAGGGCTCGCTGCGTGGCATCCAAAGAAAAACTTCTGGCCGTTTCCGGCCTGCTATCCGGCGCGATCATCTGGGGGACGATCTGGTATCCCTACCGCCTGCTTGAACAGATGGGAGTTTCCGGTGCCCTTTCCAGCTTTGTCACTTATTTGATACCGCTGCTGCTTGGTTTTACGCTGTATTCAGAGCGTGTGCGGCTGCGGCATTTCCCGCCGATTCTGCTGTTGATCGGGCTGACTGCGGGCTGGACCAATCTCGCCTATGTGCTGGCGGTGATCCATGGCGAGGTGATGCGGGTGCTGCTGCTGTTCTATCTGTCGCCGTTGTGGACGGTGCTGCTGGCGCGCCTGATCCTCCACGAACGTCTTCGTTTTCATGGCTACCTGGTGATGGTGCTGTCTTTTTCCGGTGCGGTGGTGATGTTGTGGCGCCCCAGTCTGGGCATGCCCTTGCCGCAAAACGCGGCGGAGTGGATGGCATTGTCCGCCGGATTGATGTTTGCCGCGACCAACGTGCTGTCGCGCCACGCGGTGGAGTCGGATATCTGGTTGAAATCGCTGAGCGTATGGATCGGCGTGTCGGTGCTGTCGCTGCTGGCGCTGGTCTGGCAGCCGGCTGCGCTTGCGGTTCTGCCGATTCTGCCATTATCCGGCTGGATGTGGCTGCTTCTGGTCAGCATCCTGATTTTCGGCGTGACACTCACCGTGCAATACGGTCTGGCGCGCACTCCGGCCAGCCAGGCGATCGTGATTTTCCTGTTCGAACTGGTGGTCGCGGCAGTGACCAGCTACTTGCTCGCTGGCGAGGTGATGACGGCGCAGGAATGGCTGGGCGGCGCGATGATCGTGGCTGCCAGCCTGTTTTCAGGCAAGCTGGAGGAGTTTAAGGCTTAGTCGTCAGCCAATGATGAAGTTGCGGGATGCATGGGCGGTTTCCTGGCTATTCATGGTGCTGGGTGTGGATGGCGCGGCGATGGTAGCGGAAAACCGTGCGGGAAAGCCAGTCCCGGGCCTCCTCGTTGAGATGGGTGAAGGTAGCGTAAATACGGGTGCCGCCCTCTTCTTTCCGGACTGCGGCAACCTTGGCCGGCAGAACCAGCGGCTGGGGCAGTTTCGGGCTGATGAATGTTGAAATGAGAATGTCTTCCCCTTGTGTGGGGGGGGGCTCACCGCAAATCCATTCCATGCCGTCAGCGCTCAGAAAGACGGGGTGGGCGTGGGGCAGGATGATGCTCTGGGTAAGCAGCTTCGCAATCAGATTAAGTGTCAGGTCAATTTTGAATTCGAGGTGCTGCAGCGTCTTTCCTGTGCCTGTCGCAGTATCCACCTCATTCTCCGGCTGAAAGGCTTCTATTGTGGCTAAAGCGCGCAGCAGAGTGACGTTGTCGTACATCCATACGGTGATTTCGTCATCTGTAGGCCCGGATTTGGTGCGCCAGATCAAGGGAAGGGTGGCGTGGAAGAAAACACCGTCCTGGGCGAAGATTTTTTCCATTCAAACATCTCCAGAAGTTTATTTGAAACAGCATAACAAATTTTCCCCCTTCGCGGCCAGCAATGCGGTGCCATAAGCGGCTTCGGCACGCCGTGCCGTCTCAACCGGCACGCCCAGGCATCTGGCACGGATGGTGGTCCAGGCGGGATTGTTTGCGCCGCCGCCGGCGGTCAGCACCGATTCGAGCGAAGTCGCGCCCAGTTCCTGCAGCAGGCGGTATCCGTGCGCCTCGATCCGGGCCAACCCCTCCAGCAGGCCATGCAGGAACCGGGCGTCATCCTTGGGGCGCGGGGCAATGCGTGGGGCAAGATCGGGATCATTGAGCGGAAAGCGTTCGCCCGGTTCGGTCAGCGGGTAGTAATCAAGGCCGCTGTTTGTTTCGGGATCAATACGCTTGCTCAGGGCTTTTATTCGCTCGTCCGTGAAAAAGCTGCGCAGCACTGCGCCGCCGCTGTTGGATGCGCCGCCCGCCAGCCATAAATCGCCGAGGCGATGGCTGTAGATGCCATATCGGGACTCATCCACCCGCTTCCGGCTCAACAGCTTCAGAACCAGGGTCGAACCGAGCGAGGTCACCGCCTGGCCGGGTCGGCAGGCTCCGCTGGCGAGGAAGGCGGCGATGCTGTCGGTGGTGCCGGCGCGGACGATACAGTCATGGGGAAGGGCAAAGCGGTCGGCAATTTCGGGGGTGACAGCGCCGATCTTGGCTCCCGGTGCCAGTACTTGCGGCAGCAGCGGGGCTACGGGCAGGTTCAGCAGCCAGTCCGGGTAGGTCATCGACGCCGGATCGTAGCCGAGCTTGAGGCAGTTGTGATAATCGCTGATGCCCGGTCCGCCATGCAGCAAAGCGGCCAGCCAGTCAGCCTGGTGCTGAAAGAAACGGGCGCGGGAAAACTCGGGCTGATTCTGGAACCAGAGCAGCTTCGCCAGGCTGGAGCTGGCGCTCAAGGCAGGGTGGCCGGGCGGCGCGATCCGCTCAAGGCGCTTTGCCTCGGCCCGGGCACGGGCATCATGGTAAAGCAGCGGCGGGTAAAGCGGCTGGTTGTCGGCATCGCACAGCAGCACCGAGGCCGAGGTGCCGTTGATGGCGATGGCGCCAAGTCTTTGCCGGATGTCTGGCGGGATTTGTCCGATCAGATTGAACAGCGCGGCGCGCCAGGATGTGGCGGATTGCTCGGTGAACGCCATCTGCGCCTCAGCGAGGATGGCGCCGTCGCCGTCGATCACAATGGCACGGGCGCCGCTGGTGCCGAAATCGATGCCTAGATAGTAATGGGTGATGGGCAATGAGGGATGGGTCATGATGCCAACTTCAAAAGTCTTCTCGCTTCTCACGTATTACCCATGACTCATTACCTGGTATTCGATTGGTGGGCGAAAGCCGTCAGGTCGACCAGAGTTTGCGGTTCCCAGCCGGCCATGCGGTGTTCGGCCACGACATTGGTGAAGATGCCGCCACGCACGTAAAACTTCGCGGTCAGGCGCATGAAGCGCGGCTGGGTTGCGGCCACCAGGTCATTCAGGATGCGGTTGGTGACGGCTTCGTGGAACGCGCCCTCGTTGCGGAACGACCAGATATACATTTTCAGGCTTTTCAGCTCTACGCACAGGCGGTCCGGGATGTAGTCGAGAGTCAGCGTGGCAAAATCGGGCTGGCCGGTTTTCGGGCACAGACAGGTGAACTCGGGGATTTCCATGTGGATATGGAAATCCCGCTCCGGGTTCGGGTTGTCGAAGGTTTCCAGGGTTTTGCTGGGCTGGCTGGACATTATTGCGCTTTCGTCAAATCGGTTAGAATGACGTTATTATAACGCAGGCGTTAAAATCGCCACTTTTCTCAATCCTGACTTTAGCCGACATTATTTCATAGTGCGCCTAACCCACATCAAGCTTGCCGGCTTCAAATCGTTTGTCGATCCGACCTCTATCCCCGTTCCCGGACAGCGGGTGGGCGTGGTCGGCCCCAATGGTTGCGGCAAGTCCAATGTGATCGATGCGGTACGCTGGGTGCTGGGCGAATCCCGCGCCAGGGAACTGCGCGGCGAATCGATGCAGGATGTGATTTTCAGCGGTTCCGGCACGCGCAAGGCGGTGAGTCGCGCCAGCGTCGAGTTGATCTTCGATAATAGCCTGGGCAAGGCTGCCGGGCAGTGGTCGCAATATGCGGAAATCGCCGTCAAGCGCGTTTTGACCCGTAGCGGCGAATCCTCCTACCACATCAACAATCTTCATGTTCGCCGCCGCGATATCACCGACATTTTTCTCGGCACCGGGCTGGGTGCGCGCGCCTACGCCATTATCGAGCAGGGCACGATCTCGCGCATCATCGAGGCGCGGCCGGAAGACCTGCGCGTATTCCTGGAAGAAGCGGCGGGTATCTCGAAATACAAGGAGCGTCGCCGCGAAACCGAATTGCGCATGAAGGATGCCCGTGAAAATCTGCTGCGGGTGGAGGATGTGCGCCAGGAACTGGACAAGCAGATCGGCAAGCTCGAAGCGCAAGCCGAGGTGGCCGGGCTGTATCTGTCCCTGCAAGGGCGGCTGAAACTGGCGCAGAACCTGCTCGCGTTGCTCAGGAAGCGCGAAGCCGCCGCGCAATGCGAGCGCTGGCAGCGCGAAGTGGTGCGCCTGAACAACGAACTGGAGGCGGAAACGGCGCGCCTGCGCCAGGCCGAGAGTCAACTGGAACAGGCACGGACAGCCCATTATGCGGTCAGCGACGTGCTGCATGAAACCCAGGGCGGCCTGTATGCGGCCAATGCCGAGGTGTCAAAATTAGAGCAGAACCTGCTCCACCTGCGCGAAAGTCGTCAGCGTCTGGCATCACAGATCGCGGCATTGCGCGAACAGAGCGAGCGCATGGTGAATCAGCGCGGCGAGGCGCTAGCCGCGCTCGAGCTTTGGCGCAGCGACCATGCCACGGCGCTGGAGCGCATGGCGCAGGGCAAAGAACAACTTGAACTGGAAGGCAGCAATCTGCCGCTGGCCGAACAACGCTTCCGCGATTGCCAGCGCCGCTACAGCGAACTGCAAAGAGCACTGGCCCAGGCCGAGCAGGCAAAACAGGTTGACGAAACCCATCGCGTCCACGCACAGCGCAGCCTCCAGCAGTTGCAGGCACGGCAGCAGCGCCTGCAGCAGGAAATCAATGCGTTGCCGCGTTTTGACGCAATATTGCTGGCGCACAAGGAAGTAGAGCTTGCCGCCCTGACCGGCGAGTTCGAAGCGGCCCAGGCAGAATTGGCGCAGTTGCTTGCCGTGCTGCCGGAAGCAGGGCGGGTGGCGCAGCAAGCCAGGGCCGAACTGGAAGCCGCGCAGCGCCAAGCCAATGGGCTGGGAGCCAGGCTGGATGCCCTGGAGCACCTGCAAAACCGTCTCGGTAATAACCACGAACTCCAGGCATGGCTGGCGAAACATCGGTTGGAAAGCCTGCCGCGGCTGTGGAACAGCCTGCGTATCGAAGCGGGCTGGGAAGATGCGCTGGAAAGCGTGCTGGGTGAGAGGCTGAACGGCATCGCCCTGGAAAATCTCGATCAGGCGCGGGACTGGCTGGGCGATGCGCCACCGGCGGCGGTGACAGTATTTGAAACGGCTGCCGACGAGGCTGCTGCGCCGGATGGCAAATTTACCCCGTTGCGCCGTCGTGTATCCTGGCTTGAGGGTGCTGCCCCGGCGTTTCTGGATGACTGGCTGGACGGCGTTTATGTCGCCGAGGACGCCGGTGCCGGTTTTGAAATGCGCCATGACCTGCCGTTCGGAGCAATGCTGGTGACGCGCGAAGGCCATGTCATCACCCGTCACACAGCGCGTTTTCACGGTCCGCAAAGTGACTTGCACGGGGTGTTGGCGCGCCAGCGCGAAATCGAGACTTTGCAGGGCGAACTCGAAACTTGCCGGGTAGCGCTGGCGCGGCAGCAGGCTAATGCAACCCAGGCCGAGGTTGCGCTGGCATTGCGGCAGCAGGAAATTGCCTCGCTGAGAAACACGGCGGATGACTCGCAGCAGAAACAGCACCACCTGCAACTCGAGGTGCAGCGGCTTGTCCAGGTCAGGCAGCAGGCCGAGCAGCGGCATATGGCGATTTCATCCGAGCAGGCCGAAATTGCCGAACAGCTCGAATCCGAGAGCGAACAGATTGCGGCCGCGGAAAAAAAACTGAACCTTTGTCGAAACGAGCTCGAGGCGCTACGCAAGCAGATGGAAGAGACACGGCTGGAGCGCGCCGGTGCGGAACGGCAGCTTGAACAGCAGCGTGAGGCGCTGCGGGCAGCCGAGCGCATTGCGCAGGAAGCGGTTTTTGTCGAGCAAAATTGCCGGAACAAGATCGGCGAGATGGAATCGTCATCTGCGCTTTACGCCGAACAGGCGCAGGCGGCTGCCGTCCAGCTGGAAAGCTTGCTCATCGAGCAGCAGGGGTTGAATGAGGAATCAACGAGCCATGCGTTGCAGCAGGCACTGGCGCAGAGGCAGCAGAAGGAACAGGCGCTGGCCATGGCGCGCGATGCGCTGGCCGATGCGACGAACCGGCTGCGCGATTTGGAGCAGCAGCGCATGGCCAGCGAGCAGAAATTGCAGCCGCTGCGCGACCAGATCGGCGAAATCCGCCTCAAGGAGCAGGAGGCGCGCCTCAGCCAGGATCAATACGCCGGGCAGATCAGGGAAGCTGGTGCGGATGAGGCCGAACTGGCGCAACATCTGGAGAAAAACCTCAAGCCGAATACTTTGCAGAGCGAGATCGTCAGGCTCATGGCTGAAATCGAAGCGCTTGGGGCGGTCAACCTGGCCGCGCTCGAGGAGTTGCAAACCAGCCAGGAAAGGCGCGGTTATCTCGAATCACAGACGAACGACCTGAATGAGGCGATAGACACGCTGGAGCAGGCGATCCGCCGCATTGACCGGGAAACGCGGGAACGTCTGCAAAGCACTTTCGACGAAGTGAACCGGAATTTCGGCGAACTTTTTCCTTCGCTGTTCGGCGGCGGCCAGGCGCGCCTAGTGCTGACCGGCGAGGAAATTCTCGATGCCGGCGTGCAGATCATCGCTCAGCCACCGGGCAAGAAAAACAGTTCGATTCATTTGCTGTCCGGCGGGGAGAAGGCGCTGACCGCGCTGGCGCTGACCTTTTCCATGTTCCAGCTTAATCCGGCGCCATTCTGCCTGCTCGATGAAGTGGACGCGCCGCTCGACGATTCCAACACCGAACGTTTCTGTGAACTGGTGAAGAAAATGTCGCAGCATACCCAGTTCGTATTCATCAGCCATAACAAAATCACCATGGAAATGGCGGAGCAACTGATTGGCGTGACCATGCAGGAAATGGGCGTGTCGCGCGTGGTGGCCGTGGATATAGAGGAAGCGATGAGAATGAAGGATGAAATGCCGGCGTGAGTTATAATTTTGAAAAATTGAGCGGAACGGTGCCATGAATGAATTGCAAATCAGCCTGTTGGTGATCGGTTTTCTGGTTGTTGTCGGGGTGTATGGTTTCAATCGTCTTCAGGAAAGAAAGCATCGGCGCCTCGCCGAGAAGGCTTTTCCTTCCGGTCAGGAGGATGTGCTGTTGCGGGAGCATGATCCGGATACTCTGCCGGATGAGCCTGAAATATCGGAATTCCGTGAAGATCCAAGAATTGAACCGGTTATGTCTGAAACGGCGGAAGCAGAGGAAGAAAGGATTGACGAAGAAATCGAGTCAACTCCAGTTCACGAGCCGGAGGCTGACGTTGAAGTTAATGCGCTGCCTGCGGCCAGCCACGAAGACCGGCCGTCTTTGGATGACGCAGTGGATTATGTGGCTCAGCTTCATCTGGGCGAACCGGTTGGCGCAGTGGCGTTGATGGGCGCCATGCAGAGCCAGAAGGGATCGGGAAAACGGGTTTGCTGGTTCGGCATGAACCCGTCGTCAGGGAGTTGGGAGGAAATTGTGCCGGATAGTTCGGCAGAATATCTTCATGTCGCGGCTACATTGCAATTGGCGGATCGCTCCGGGCCGGTTGTTGAACAGGATTTGATTGCGTTCTGCAATAAGGTTCAGGCAATTGCCGACGAAATTGTGGCGATCGCCGAATTTCCCGAGCGGCAGTCCGCCCTGGCGCGAGCAGCGGAGCTGGATAAATTCGGCGTCGAGGTCGATGTGCTGATCGGTGTGAACGTGATCACGCAGGGCGGGGAAGCCTTTGCCGCCACCAAGATTCGCGCCCTTGCCGAGTCCGCCGGAATGAAGCTGCAGTCGGATGGCGCGTTCCATTTTTTCGATGAGGATGGCGCCGACCTGTTTTCCCTGGTCAATCTCGAACCGACGCCGTTTACTGCGGATAATATCCGCCATCTCAGCACTCACGGAATAACCTTCCTGTTTGACGTGCCCAAGGTCGTCGATGGGTTGCGCGTATTCAACCAGATGCTGCTCATGGCCAAGAAGATAGCCCCCTCGTTGGGTGGGCAACTGGTGGACGATAACCGGCGGTTGTTGAATGATGCGGCGATCGCCAAGATCAAGCAGCAGCTCGCTGATATCTACGCCAAAATGGAAACGCAGCAGATCACGAGCGGCAGCATTCGCGCACTAAGGCTTTTCTCGTAAATGGGCGTGCCGCCGGATATCGCCGCGCGTATTCAAGCGTTACGCGACGAGATCGAGCGCCACAATTACTTGTATTACGCCCTCGATACTCCGGAAATCCCCGATGCCGAGTACGATAAGCTGTTCCGCGAACTGGAACGGCTGGAGGCGGAACATCCCCGGCTTGTCACCCTCGATTCGCCCACCCGGCGCGTGGGTGCGGCACCCCTCACCGAGTTTTCGCAGATCGCACATCGCGTACCGATGCTTTCTCTCGGCAATGCGTTCGAGGACGAGGAGGTGGCTGCATTCGACCGGCGCGTGCGGGAAGGGATTGGTGCCGACGAGGTGGAATATGCAGTCGAACCCAAGTTCGACGGTCTCGCCATCAGCCTGGTATACGAGAATGGCGTGCTGGTTCAGGGCGCGACCCGCGGCGACGGTTACACCGGCGAGGATGTCACCAGCAATCTGCGTACGATCAAGGCCATTCCGCTGCGATTGCACTCCGCACAGCCTCCCAGGCTGCTTGAAGTACGCGGCGAGGTCTTGATCCTGAAAGCGGGCTTCGAAAAACTCAACCGCCAGCAGCGGGAGAAGGGCGAAAAGGAATTCGCCAATCCGCGCAATGCCGCCGCCGGCTCGCTACGCCAGCTCGATCCGCGCATCACGGCTTCGCGCCCCCTGACTTTTTTCGCCTATGGACTGGGCAGCACCGATGGTATGGAGATGCCAGCCACCCAGAGCGCTGTCATGGATTACCTGGAAACACTGCGCGTGCCCGTTTGCCGTGAGCGCAGAGTGGTGCGGGGAGTCGAGGGCCTGCTCGGCTACTACCGTGACATCGGCGGTCGACGAGAGAGCCTGCCGTATGATATCGACGGCGTGGTGTACAAGGTTAACAGCCTGGCCGGGCAGGATAACCTGGGTTACGTGTCTCGTGCGCCGCGCTTTGCTATTGCCCACAAATTCCCGGCGCAGGAAGCGATGACCGAACTGCTGGGCATCGATGTGCAGGTGGGCAGAACCGGAACCCTGACGCCGGTCGCGCGGCTCAAGCCGGTGTTCGTCGGCGGCGCGACCGTGACCAATGCCACTTTGCATAATGAAGACGAGATTCGCCGCAAGGATGTGCGCATCGGCGACACTGTGATCGTGCGCCGGGCCGGTGACGTGATCCCCGAGGTGATGTCGGTGGTGTTGAAAAACCGTCCGGCGGATGCACGTGGGTTCGTCATGCCGATGCAATGTCCGGTGTGCGGTTCGCACGTGATCCGCCTGCCGGACGAGGCGGCGGTGCGTTGCAGCGGCGGGCTGTATTGCCCGGCGCAGCGCAAGCAGGCGATCCTGCATTTTGCCAGCCGCCGCGCTATGGATATCGAAGGCATGGGCGACAAGCTGGTGGATCAGTTGGTGGACAGGAATCTGATCAGCACGCCGGCCGATCTGTACGACACAGACAAGCTAGGCATGAATGCGCTGGCCAACCTCGACCGCATGGCGGAGAAATCGGCCACCAATATACTGGCCGCAATCGAGGCCAGCAAGAATGCCACTCTTGCGCGGTTCATTTTTGCGCTCGGCATCCGCAACGTGGGCGAGGCCACGGCCAAGGAACTGGCACGCCAGTTCGGCGGGCTGGGTGCGCTGATGGCGGCCGGAGAGGAAGAGTTGCAGCAGGTGCCGGACGTGGGACCGGTGGTGGCGCTGAGCATTTTCCAGTTCTTTGCCGAGCCGCATAACCGCGAGGTGATTGAACGCCTGCGTGCAGCGGGGGTACATTGGGAGGAGGGCGAGCGGGTGCCCCGGCCCATGGAAAGCGCGATCAGCGGCAAAACCTTCGTCCTGACCGGCACCCTGCCGAGCTTGACACGCGACGAAGCCAGGGAAAAAATCGAGTCGTTGGGCGGCAAGGTCAGCGGCAGCGTTTCGAAGAAGACCGATTATGTGGTGGCCGGCGCCGAAGCCGGCAGCAAACTGGCCAAGGCTCAGGAACTCGGCGTGACCGTTCTGGATGAATCTGGCCTGGTGGCCTTATTGGAGGGAATGCAATGACAAAAATAACCAAGGCGGTTTTTCCGGTGGCGGGCATGGGCACGCGTTTTTTGCCGGCGACCAAGGCCAGTCCGAAGGAAATGCTGCCGATCGTCGATAAGCCGCTGATCCAGTATGCGGTGGAGGAGGCGGTGGCAGCAGGCATTACCGAACTGATCTTCGTGACCGGCCGCAGCAAACGCGCGATCGAGGATCATTTCGACAAGGCCTACGAAATGGAATCCGAGCTGGAAGCGCGCGGCAAGACCAAAATGCTCGAGGTGCTGCGCGGCATTATCCCGCCCAATGTGACCTGCGTATACATCCGCCAGGCAGAGGCGCTGGGTTTGGGGCATGCTGTGCTGTGCGCCAGGCAGGTAGTGGGCAATGACCCGTTTGCGGTGCTCCTGGCCGATGACCTGCTCGATGGCGAACCGCCGGTGCTGAAGCAGATGGTTGACCTCTACGCGCACTATCACAGCTCGGTGATCGGGGTGCAGGACGTGCCGCGCGAGGAAACCTCGCAATACGGCATTGTCGATGCCAAGAAACTGGAAAACGGTATTTACAAGGTGAACAATATCGTTGAAAAACCCCGGCCAGAGGCGGCGCCTTCCACCCTCGGCGTGGTCGGGCGCTACATCCTGACGCCGCGCATCTTCAAGCATCTTGAGGAGGTGCAGGCCGGTGCGGGTGGCGAAATCCAGCTCACCGACGGCATCGCCTCCCTGCTTGAAAAGGAACAGGTGCTGGCCTACGCATACAATGGTATCCGCTACGATTGCGGCAGCAAGATCGGTTATCTCAAGGCGACCATCCAGTTCGCCCTGAAGCATCCGGAAGTGAACGACGATTTTAGAGCCTACCTTTCCTCTCTGGATCTGTAAAATGATCTCGGCGCAAGAAGCATTGGAAATTTTCAACGGGGCGGAACAGATTTGCTCCGCCGACGAAGTCGCCGCCACTGTCAAACGGATGGCCGGCGAAATCGGCGCCGCTTTGGGTAATTCCCACCCGCTGGTATTGAGCGTGATGGGCGGAGCCGTGGTGTTCAGCGGGCAGTTGCTGCCCCTGCTCAACTTCCCGCTGGATTTCGATTACATCCACGCCAGCCGCTATGGTAATGAAACGCAGGGCAACACCCTGCAATGGAAGGTGATGCCAAAGGAGAACGTGGCGGGGCGGGTTGTGCTGGTGCTCGACGACATCCTGGATGAGGGGCATACTCTGGCGGCGATCCGGGACAAAATTCTCGGCCTCGGTGCGAAGTCATTTCATTGTGCCGTATTCGCGGACAAGGAACTGGGCCGGAAGAAACCCATCCAGGCTGATTTTGTCGGAACCAGCCTGCCCAACCGCTATGTGTTCGGATTCGGCATGGACGTGCGCGGGGCATGGCGCAACTTGCCCGCAATTTATGCATTAAAGGAAGAGTGAAAGAATGTTAGGAATTATCGGCGGCACCGGCCTGACGCAACTGGCCAATCTTGAGATCACGCATCGGCAGGTGATCCGCACTCCTTTTGGCGAACCTTCCGGCGCACTGACCTTCGGAAAAATCAAGGATCACGAGGTGGTTTTCCTGGCGCGGCATGGCTACGGCCATTCCATTCCGCCGCATGAGGTCAATTATCAAGCCAACATGTGGGCGCTGCATGCGCAGGGTGTCCAGCACGTCGTGTCGGTCGCCGCGGTGGGCGGGATAAGCCCGGATTACGGGCCGGGCGCCATCGTCATCCCCGACCAGATCATCGACTACACTCACGGGCGCAAGGCGACTTATTTCGACGGCAACGGCAAGCAGGTGACTCACATCGATTTCACCGAACCGTATTGCGAAAAAATGCGCATGCAGTGCATGCAGGCGGCTACGCTGGCGGGAGAAACCTTTATCGATGGCGGCGTTTATGCTGCGGTGCAGGGTCCTCGCCTGGAAACAGCAGCAGAGATCAACCGTCTCGACCGCGATGGCGCCACCATGGTGGGCATGACCGGCATGCCCGAAGCGGTGCTCGCCCGCGAAATCGGGCTATGCTACGCCGCTATTGCTGTGGTTGCCAATTATGCTGCCGGGCGAAATTCCAGCAAGCATGCTATCAGTTTCGAGGAAATCGACGTCGTGCTGAAGCAGGCGATGCAGCGGGTGCGGAACATCCTGGAGCACGTGGTGGGGCTGGATGGCGATTAAAACCGTATTGCGCATGGGCGACCCGCGTCTGCTGGAAACGGCGGTGCCGGTCGTCGCTTTTGATACTCCGGAGTTGCACGAGTTATTGCAAGACATGCGCGACACCATGGCTGTGCTCAATGGCGTCGGCCTGGCGGCACCCCAGATCGGAGTGGGCCTGCAGGTGGTAATTTTCGGCATGGAAAGCAATCCGCGCTATCCTGATGCCGAACCGGTGCCCCATACGGTTTTGATTAATCCCGTGCTGACGCTGCCGGATGAAGAAATGGAAGACGGCTGGGAAGGCTGCCTCAGTATCCCCGGCATGTGCGGCCTGGTGCCTCGTCACAAGCGTCTGCGCTACCAGGGTTTCGACCCGCTGGGCGCCAGGATCGACCGTTCTGTCAGCGGCTTTCATGCACGTGTGGTTCAGCATGAATGCGATCACCTGCAAGGGGTGCTTTACCCGATGCGGATCGGGGACATGAGGCGGTTCGGATTTGCTGATGTGTTGTTCCCGGGCGGCGCACAGCCTGAGGAATGACCAATTGCGGATTCGAGGAGTCCGGAATATGATGAAACTTTTATTCGAGGCTTAAATCTTGAAGGCAGTTATCCTGGCTGGTGGGCTCGGCACTCGGCTTTCCGAAGAAACACAGATCAAACCCAAGCCGATGGTCGAGGTTGGCGGCAAACCCATTCTCTGGCACATCATGAAGATTTACTCTTCCCATGGCGTGAATGATTTCATTATCTGCCTTGGCTACAAGGGTTACATGGTCAAGGAGTATTTCGCCAACTATTTTCTGCACATGTCGGACGTGACCTTCGACATGAGCGGCAACCGTATGGAAGTGCATCAGAATAACGCCGAGGCGTGGCGGGTAACGCTGGTGGATACCGGCGAAAAGACCATGACCGGCGGGCGGTTGAAGCGGGTAAGGAAATATCTCGACGACGACGATTTCTGCTTCACGTACGGCGACGGCGTGGCGGACGTGGACATCGGCCGGCTGATTGAATTCCACAAACGGCAGAATACACTGGCCACTGTTACCGCGGTGCAGCCGCCGGGACGGTACGGTGCGCTGGACATGGATGGCGACATCGTACGCGGTTTCCTCGAAAAGCCGCAGGGTGGCGGCGGCTGGATCAACGGCGGTTTTTTCGTGCTGTCGCCCCAGGTTATCGATTACATTACCGGCGACGATACGTTCTGGGAGGTCGAGCCGATGATGAGGTTGGCGCGTGAGGGCAATCTCTCTGCCTTCACGCATAATGGTTTCTGGCAGCCGATGGATACGTTGCGGGAAAAAAATTATCTCGAAGAGCTGTGGGTTTCCGGCAAGGCGCCGTGGAAGACCTGGGCATGACCGCATCCTTCTGGGCAGGTAAAACAGTGCTTGTTACCGGCCACACCGGCTTCAAGGGCGGCTGGCTTTCCCTGTGGTTGCAGCAACTGGGTGCGAAGGTGATCGGCTACGCACTTCCCCCCGATGCCCGGCCCAGCCTGTTCGAAATGGCGGGCATTGAGCAGGGCATGGTGTCGGTGTTCGGCGACGTGCGCGATTTGCCCGCGCTGCATGCCGTTATGGAAGAGCATCAGCCGCAGGTCGTGTTTCATCTCGCCGCCCAGCCGCTGGTGCGGCACTCTTACACATTTCCAGTGGAGACTTACGCCACCAACGTGATGGGCACCGTTCACCTGCTCGATGCGGTGCGCACCACCAATTCGGTGCGGGTGTGCCAGGTCATCACCAGCGACAAATGCTATGAAAACCGCGAATGGGACTTCGCCTACCGCGAGAACGACCGCCTGGGCGGGCATGATCCCTACAGCAACAGCAAAGCTTGCGCCGAGCTGGTGACGGCGGCTTATCGCGATTCGTTTTTCACCCAGCGGGAAGGGTTCAGCCTAGCCACCGTGCGCGCCGGCAATGTCATCGGCGGCGGCGACTGGGCCAAGGACCGCATTATTCCAGATTGTATCCGCAGCATCGAGCGCGGTGAGCAGATCGTGCTGCGCAACCCTGATGCCATCCGCCCCTGGCAGCATGTTCTGGAGCCTCTGGCCGGCTACCTGTGGCTCGCCCAAAAACAATGGCTGGAGTCGCAACGATTTGCCGGAGCATGGAATTTCGGGCCGGGTGGAGAGAAGGGGACGCCGGTCAGTGACTTGGTTGAGCGGGTGATTGCTGCTTGGGGCAGCGGCTCTTGGCGGTTGCACGAGGAAGCCGCCAGGCAACCGCACGAAGCGGGCATCCTGAAACTCGATATTACCAAGACCAATACCCGTCTCGACTGGTACCCGGTATACGGCGTACCGCAGGCGGTGAAACAGACGGTGGCCTGGTATAAACTGGCGAACCAGTCTGCCGATACAGATCATGTGCGCGCCCTGTGCTATGACCAAATCGCGGAATATGTCGGAGCCGCCGCACAATCGGGTATGGCATGGGCAACAAGTCGAGTGTTCGGAGATTTGGCTTAACGAGTGCGGTCCTTGTATTGATGCAATTGAGAATCCAGGTGGTTAGCGATGATTTTTACCGAAACCAGATTACCAGGTGTAGTTGTTGTTGAGCTGGAACCGGTAGCAGATGAACGCGGTTTTTTTGCCCGGAGCTGGTGCCAGAAGGAATTTGCGTCGCATGGTTTGAACTCGAATCTGGCGCAATGCAATATCTCGTTCAATCCCAGGAAGGGCACTTTACGCGGGATGCATTATCAAGCCGCTCCTTACTACGAGGCAAAGCTGGTAAGATGCACCATGGGCTCAATCCATGATGTTGTCGTGGATATCCGCCCCGATTCGTCTACGTTCAGACAGTGGTTTGCGATTGAGTTGACAGCGCAAAACAGAAAAATGCTCTACATGGCGGAGGGCTTCGCCCACGGCTACCAGACCCTGGAGGAAAACTGTGAGGTATTTTACCAAGTCTCCGAATTTTACCGGCCGGAGTTGGCGCGCGGAGTGCGTTGGGACGACCCTGCTTTCGGAATCGATTGGCCGATCCGGAACCCGATATTGAGCGACAAGGATCGCGAATGCCCTTTCATGCCGTGAACAAACCATGCTGGTAATTTCCCCGGACAGCCGCATTTCCAAGCTGGCGGATATTGAAGATTCCGTTAGAGGCAGCCGTATCGTCATTGAAGAGGGAGTAATGATAGACTCCTTCGTAAAAATAAAGCCGGTGGGTGGAACCGGAGATGTTCATATCGGCAAGAACAGCTTCATCAATTCCGGCGTGGTCATTTATTCCGGCAATGGCGTTATGATCGGTCAGGACGTCCTGGTTGCAGCCAATTGCACTTTCGCCCCGGTCAACCACGAGTTCAGGGCGCGCGATAAAAAGATCGTTGAGCAGCGTTTTCAGCCGAGCAGAGGCGGCATCGTGGTGGAAGACGACGTATGGATCGGCGCCAATTGCGTGATTCTGGACGGCGCAATATTGCGCAAGGGTTGCGTTGTGGGTGCGCAATCAGTGGTAAGGGGTGAATTGGAACCATACTCGATCAATGTCGGCAATCCCTTGAAAAGGGTCGGATACCGGGAATGAAATTTACCGTCCTGGGCGCTTCCGGCTTCATCGGTTCCAATCTTGTGGCGCACCTGCGGCGGGAAGGGCATGAATGCCTCGTCCCCAGCCGCGGCGACCCGGCTGTATTCGGCGAGGATCTGGGGCACGTCTTTTACTGCATTGGACTCACCGCCGATTTCCGCCAGCGACCGTTTGATACGGTGCGCGCCCATGTATGCCTTTTGGCCGATATTCTGGAAAAATCCCGCTTCGAATCCCTGCTCTATCTCTCTTCCACCCGGATTTACGGCAATGCGGAGAGTACCCGCGAAGACTCGAAGCTCCTGGCCGATCCGCAGAATCCGAGTGACCTCTACAACTTGACGAAAATGACCGGCGAGTCCCTGTGTTTTGCCAGTGGCCGGACTAACGTTCGAGTGGCGCGGCTATCCAATGTATATGGCGGGGATTTCGCGTCAGAAAACTTTTTGTCCGCCATTATCCGCGATGCACTGAAAAAAAAACGCATACTGTTGCATACGTCGGTTGACTCGGCTAAGGATTATGTCGCCATTGGCGATGTAATCGGTATTTTGCCTAAAATCGCGCAGGGCGGCCAACACCGGCTATACAATGTAGCCAGCGGAACCAACGTGAGCAATCGGGAATTGCTTCTGGAAATCCAGAAATTGACGGGATGTGAGGTGGCGATTTCTGATCGTGCCCAGACCATTTCATTTCCTCCGATTTCCATAGATTGCCTTCAAGAAGAATTTCGATACCATCCTTCCCCGATTCTCCGGGATTTACATGAACTGGTTTTAAAGTATAAGCATAGGGTCGATAACTAAGTTTTAATTAGGGAGGCAGGGCGATGAACGATTTGCAGTTGGCGATCCACGTTCTCAAAGAGATCAGCGAAGGCAAAAGCTTTTCTGATTTCAATATTAATTACAACCCCACTTTTTTGAATGACATCCGGTACGACAAATGCACGGTGGGGTTTTTCTATATGCCATGGCTGCACAACCAGGATTTTCTTGGCTTGTACGCAATGGCGGAGCAGGTCGAAGGCGGCAGTTATCAGGGGATGTCCGTGGCGCCGCGAGCCTATATCATACTCAAGGCGGTGGAAAGTGCCTTGTCATTGGAGGCCGGCGATTTTGTCGAGTGCGGTGTTTATAAAGGCGGAACGGCATTGCTGGCTTCCGAGGTGATTCTGAGGGATGCCGCGTCGCAGCGGACAACTTTCCATCTGTTTGACACTTTTGCCGGGATTCCAGACCAGGGCTTGAATGAGAGTGAGAAGACGGGTGGGCTTGCCCACCAGTATGCCGATGTGAGCCTGAATGCTACCCAAAGCAATCTGAGCAAATACTCCGATTTTTTGAAGTTCTATCCCGGCTTGGTGCCCGAAACTTTCAAGGGCTTCACCGAGCGGCCCATACGCTACCTTCATGTTGATATCAACACCGCGCAAGCGCATAAAGATTGCCTGGAGTTTTTTATGCCCCAACTGGTCGATGGCGCTGTTGTGATTTTTGACGACTATGGATGGCCTGGCTATGGCGAATGCAAAAAAGCAGTGGACGAATATTTTCTGGTCAACAGATTGGCCATGCCTGTTCCATTAATGACGGGGCAGGCACTGTACATTCACCGGAAAAACAGCAGGCGCCTGTTGAGCTTTTAACGGTTCGACCGATCGAAGAAAATTTAATAATTGGAGGTTTGGAAATGATAAAGATCGACATGAAAAATGCCTTGGTCATGGTGGAAGACGAGAATGGCTGCAAGACATTCCCCATGGGAACCCAGGAGGCGTTCTCCATCGTCTCGAAAGCCTGGTTGCGTTGCGGTTGGGATAATAAACATATCTACAGCTTCACCTGGATGGGCAGGCCGATCATCCAGTTGCCGGACGATATGGTGCGCATTCAGGAAGCCATCTATCAGGTAAAGCCCGACGTGATCATCGATTGCGGCATCGCCCACGGCGGTTCGCTGATTTATTATGCGAGCATCTTGAAAGCGATGGGGAAGGGCAGGGTGATCGGGGTGGACGTGGAAATTCGTCCCCATAACCGCAAGGCAATCGAAGCGCACGAAATGTTCGAATATATCACCCTGGTGGAAGGCAGTTCGATCGATCCGGCTATCGTCGGCCAAGTCAAAGGCATGGTGAAGCCGGGCGAAAGAGTCATGGTGATGCTGGATTCAAATCACTCCAAGGCCCACGTGCTGGGCGAGCTTGGAGCTTATTCCGACCTGGTCTCGGTCGGTTCCTACATCGTCGCGATGGACGGCATCATGGAAGATTTGGTCGGCGCGCCGCGCAGCAAGGAAGACTGGGGCTGGAACAATCCGAAGGAAGCCGCCGAGGAGTTCGCACGGGGGAACCCTGATTTCGTGATTTCCCCCCCCGCCTTTCCCTTTAACGAGGGTAATCTCACCGAGAGTGTGACCTATTGGCCAAGCGCCTGGCTTAAGAGGGTTCGTTGATTGCTGGTTTTGCCGAAAGATGAATGATGAATATTGAATCCGAGATTGCGAAGGCCAAACAACTGTTATTGTCTGGCCAATTTGAACAGGCAAAATCTATTTGTCAAAAGGTTCTTAAACGGAATCGGCGCAATATCGATGCCGCTCATATATTGGGCACGGTTTATGTCATAGAAAAAAAATATCGCGAAGCCGAAAAATTGTTGAAAGAAGTAATCGCGGCAAACCCCACGCATATTCACGCGCTGAATAATCTCGGGGTTTTGTGTTACAACCTCGAGGAGATGGACAAGGCAGAGTATTACTATAAAAAAGTGATCGAGATTAACCCTCGCCACGAGGATTCTCTGACAAACCTCGGCGGAGTATATTTCAAGCAGAACAAATGTTCCGAAGCGGCAGAATGTTATCGACGCGCTCTGGAATTGGCGCCACAAAAAACAGGGCTGATGACATCCCTGGGTGTTGCCTTATGCACGATGGGCAATATCGACGAAGGGGTTTCCTGGTACCGTAAAGCCCTGGAGTCCGTCCCTGATGATCCGGTCGTTTTGGGAAATTTGCTGAGAGCACTTTTTATTCAGGGGAAGCGGAGCGAAGCCGTCGATCTGATCAACAAAATCCTTGCGTTGCCTGCGCCGGGAAATGCCTTATTTCCCGCCTATTCAATCGCCAAGCAATTGGGGCTGTGGAGCAGCGGTAGCCGCTCGGAGCCGGCGGTGCTGAAAGAAATTTTTAATGGGCACGTCTCGGTTCCTGATATCCAGGCGGTATCCATGATGCTGTTGGGGACTGAAAATATCGGCAACGAAATGTTACTTAAGGTTCACCGGGTTTTGGGGGGGAGAATAGAGAACGAGCGCATCTCCCAACCTTTTTCCGCCTATGGCAAAGCCATGAAGAGTTGCGATCGCCTGCGCATCGGCTATATTTCACCCGATTTCCGTGCCCATGTCGTAAGCAGCTTTATCCGTGGGTTGATAAATCTTTACGATAGATCTCGGTTTGAGGTGCATTGTTACTCCAGTGTCCCTCGTGCCGACGAGACTACAGAACAATATCGCCAAACGGTGGATGGTTTTGTGGATATTTCGGGCATGACGGATTCTGAGGCGGCGAAGCGCATTCATGATGACGGCATTCATATTCTGATCGATCTTGCCGGCCACACCCAGGGCAACAGGATTAGTGTGCTGGCCTACCGCCCGGCTCCGATACAGATGACCTATCTAGGCTACCCTTATACTTCCGGGATGAGCACGATTGATTACATTATTGCGGACCCCTACCTGGCCGGGGAAAAATACTCGGCATATTGCACCGAGAAACCCTTGTTGCTGGCCCAGTCCGCTTTCTGCATTGGAGACTTCGCCGAACAGAAAATAAACCCGGTTGTTCCCTTTGACCGGAATGGCCATGTCACTTTCGGTACGCTGATCAACCCTTACAAGGTTCATCCGACGGCGGTCCGGGTATGGAGCCGCATATTGCATCAGTTGCCAGAATCGCGGCTTATCTTGAACCATCCCAATTGGGAAGCGGAGGTGGCCAGGGCAGAAGTCAAATCGGAATTTGCCCGGCATGGCATTCCGGAAAGCCGAATAGACATGGTCTGGTGCCGCCATCCCGAGGGCGGCATTCATCTGCGTTATTACAATGATCTGGATATCGCACTGGACAGTTTCCCCATGACCGGCGGCGTGACTTCCATGGAAGCCCTCTGGATGAGCGTGCCGGTGGTCACCTGGGTCGGTGAAAGCCATTCGGAAAGGATCACCTATTCGATATTAAAGAACCTGCCCATTCCCACTGATGATTTGATTGCGTTTAGCGAGAACGAGTACGTGGAAAGAGCTGTTGCCCTTGCCCGGAATCCTGACAGAATCCGGGAGTTGCACCAGGCAATTCCGGAAAGCCTGAAACATTCCGTTTTGACCGATCCCATTCTGTTTGCACGCCATATGGAGGCGGCCTATGTGGAGGCATGGAACAGCAAGTTTCCCGATCTCAGGATGCAGGAAACAAAGCAGGACAAGCCAGTTATGTATGTGCCGGCGGCGGGGGAGGTCGAGTTGGCGGTTTCCGATTCCCTGGAAGACGTTTATGGTTATGTGCTTCGAGAGCAGGAGGGATGGTATGACCCTGAATATGGTTTCGTCCTTAAAGCGATCCAGCCCGGTAACAGCGTGATTGATGTGGGAGCCGCAGTCGGGATGTATGCCGTCCCCCTGGCAAAAAAGGTGGGGCCGGCGACTATGCTGCGTGCCATGACTACGCCGGGTGCGATGTATGCCTATCTGAATCTGAGCAAGCGGCACAACCAGTTGGAAAACCTGAGAATCGTGCAGGCTCCGGGTCATGACGTCAAAATGGACGACACCGAATCTGATTGGACGCATCTGGACTTCGTGCGCCTGAGCCCTGAGACCAATGACGGCAAGGGCGGCTTCGCGGAGAAATGGCGCGGGGTTTTTGTGGATGCATCCCCTTTGGTGATGTTTGCCATTCGCCGCGGCGCGGAGATCGATCTGTCCGTGGCGCAAGCTTTTGTCGAGCTGGGCTATGGGCTGTATCGATTGATTCCGGGCCTGGGCGCTCTGGCGCCCTTCGGGAATCAGGATGAACTGGATGCGCTGGCGCTAAACCTCTTCGCCTGTAAGCCCGAACGTGCTGCGATTCTTGAGCGGCAGGGGATATTGATGCGCGAATTCCAGCCCCTGGCCGGTTTCCCGGTGGCGGGGAAGAATCTCTGGCGCGATTACCTGGCGCAAAAGCCTTATGCGGCGGCATTGCTTCTTGCGTCACCGGATGCTTCGGCCGACCAGTGGTCGGACGTTTATCGGACGGCGCTCGACCTCTTTGTGGAATTCAAAAACCGCGACCTTCCCCTGGCACAACGCTATGCCAGCCTTGAAATGGCTTGCAGCACCATGGCGCCCCTCATCGCAACGGCGCCCAGTTTTGTCCGGCTGATGACCTTTGCCCGAATTGCGGACGAGATCGGCAAGCGGGAATTGGCGGTCACCCTGCTTAATCGGTTGGACAATATGATGGCTTCCGGGGCGTCGGTTCAACTGGACGAACCTTTCCTGGCGGTTTCCGATTATTTCGAATCGCTGAATCCGGGGGAGCGGCTGCCGGATTGGATTGTTACCTCGGTTCGCGAGCAAAGGGAGAGGCGGCGGGCATTCTCCTCGTACTTCACCGGCAAGGAATCCCTTGCTGTTCTGCTTCCGCTGCAGGGCGCCGGTTTTTTAAGCGAGGACATGCAGCGGCGCATCCGGTTGATCCAGGCCAGGTACGCCTAGCGAATTTCATTGCCGGTTTGACGAGATGAGCCATGCCATTGAAAAAAACTTTCAAATCCTTCTAAAGGTTTTCCCTTTTGCTTCCGATATAAAGACCAGAGCGAGCGGAAAGGAATAAAAACCGCTCGCCAGGTTTCCTAAATTACGAGTTAAGGAGAAATAAAATGGCTCAGATTATCAACACGAACATTGCATCGTTGAATGCCCAGCGCAACCTGAATGCATCCCAGGGCGCCCTGGCTACTTCGCTGCAACGGCTGTCTTCCGGCCTGCGCATC
>Ga0307375_10000263_pt1 | contig 70801 bp, 56 predicted proteins | sample TR1MG_FD_202531 | JGI IMG/M metagenome (GOLD analysis project Ga0307375, IMG submission 202531) | Soil microbial communities from Risofladan, Vaasa, Finland - TR-1 | ecosystem: Environmental > Terrestrial > Soil > Coastal area > Acid sulfate soil | place: Finland: Risofladan, Vaasa | collected... | reverse complement strand
AGATAAAGGTTCTGCCCACGTCTTTCTATTTCAGTTTCAGGAGAGACAGACGTAGCCAGTGGCGCTCCAGCCAGAATATTTCCATTGAAGAGTTTCAGAGGATCGCTTTCAAATACGGGTGAAGCTTCATTATCAACGTATAGTCTGATAGTTCCTTTAAGCCCGCCTTCACCCGCGAATGTCATCCACCAGCGTACTATTGACCCCGGTCCATCAGTGTCAAATAAGATATATTCCTTTCTGCCTTTTGAAGAATCGATTCCAATGAACTGAGTATAATCGTCGTTTGCAAACCATCCCGAATCAGACGGTGTAACAGATTTTCTGTCATAACTACTGAACTGCTTAAGGTTATAATAGGGCTGAGGAAAGCGGGTTATGGCATTTCTGTCGGTCATTTCCATCAGCAATGTTTTTATTGTTACAACTTTATTTTTTTTACAGGAAGGAAGTATTAGAATCATTGGCATTATCAGAACCAATAATGTCGTCCTGCATATCAGTCTGTGTTTCATTTTTCCGTTAGTTAATTGATTGTTATTCAAAGTTAGAAATTAAAAATTAAAGCTGTACAATAATTTATGCCATCATAATTTTGTATCTTGAATAAAAAAAATATTATGTCAGAATTATTGAAACCAACACTGGCAGATCCAACTAAAGAGCCTGATGATGAGCTTATTGCTTCACTAGTTGGCAAAAAAATAGATTTATGGAGGCTGATACTTAAGCATGCAGAGAACAGTTACAATGATGTTTCAGGAAGATGGAATTACTATAAAGATGGTAAGCAATGGTTGTTTAAATTTGTCCGGAAGAAGAAAACATTATTTTGGGCAGGGATCTTCAACAATACATTCAGGATAACATTTTATTTTGGAGACAAAGCTGAATCGAATGTTTTATCAAGTGACCTCCCTTCGGAAATAAGAGAAGGGTTCAAAACTGCTAGACGTTTTGGATCAATAAGGCCGATCTCAATTGTACTATCCGAACAATCAGATGTTGAAAACGTTTATAAACTGATTGAAATGAAGAATAGAATCAGGTAGATATCTAATTAATTAATTTATTAATGGAACAAAATTTTTATAATTTTTCAGCTGTCTCGCTGCAGGGAAAACAAATCAATATGGATAGCTGCAGAGGAAAGGCTGTCATTGTTGTAAATACTGCAAGTAAATGTGGATTCACTCCGCAGTATGAAGGATTGGAAAAGCTTCACAAAAAATATAGTCAACAGGGTCTTGTGATCCTTGGTTTCCCATGCAACCAGTTTGGGAATCAGGAACCGGGGTCTGAGAAGGAAATTGCTGAAGGATGTCTGATAAACTATGGAGTAACTTTTCAGATGTTCTCGAAAGTTGAAGTTAATGGTGAAAATGCTCACCCGGTATTTAAATATCTGAAAAAGAAACTCCCGGGTTTTGCATTCTCAAAAAGGATTAAATGGAATTTTACCAAGTTTCTCATCGACCGGAAAGGCAATCCCGTAAAACGGTTTGCTCCATCTTTCAAACCCGAAGATATGGTAGCAGAGATAGAGAGACTTCTTGCAGAGAAAGCCTGATGAAAAATTTAATATTGAGGGTTCTGTTTTCCAGGTGATGTAAAGAAATATTTAAAACTCTGATTATTTCTACTTTAACATATTCGAAAAATCTACCTGTTTTTGCCCTTAATCCCTAAAGGGAACAGGTAGATTTTTCTCCTTTCTCCCTTTAGGGCAGGGGCAAAAAAGGAGAAAAATCAGGCTTTCCTCCAATCTGTCAAAGTAGAATTATTATGCCTGAGTTTTCCATGTTTCTTAAACCTATAGCCCAGTGCCTTTCGCCAATAGGTATAAATACCCCATAGTAAATAGGTTTTAAGCCTCTTTCTCCCTCTGTAATGAAGGCTTATTTTTGTGTTAAATAATTAACATTACTGAATCTCAGCCTGATGGAAAATTTGTACGAGGTACTGATGGAAGATGTTCGTTTTGAGGAGGGACTTAAAGCATGTATGAACTGCGGAGTTTGCACCGCTATCTGTCCGGCTGCTGAATTCTATGACTATGACCCGAGAAAAATTGTAGACCTTGTCCAATCGCGAGATAATGATGAGATAATCAGCCTTTTAAAATCTGATTCAATCTGGTATTGCGGAGAATGTATGTCATGCAAGACCCGCTGTCCCCGTGGTAACACTCCAGGATTTGTGATAATGGCTCTACGTACACTTTCACAGAAGATGGGTTATTTTGTTGAATCTGAGAAGGGACGTCAGCAACTTGCGATAAAAAGGACGGTTGGAGAAAATATTTTTAAATATGGTTATTGTGCTGCTACCTATGCAGTAAATCCAAAACTACATCCCGAGCAGGGTCCTATTTGGGAATATATAATCGAAAATACGGATGATGTTTTTGAAAGACTGGGGGGACAGATAAATGGTATAGGAACAGGCCCTTTGAGGAAGATTCCCCAGGAGGCTCTTGATGAGTTGAAAAAAATATTTGATGTAACCGGAGGGACAGAATTCTTCAATACAATTGAGGAACATTCAAAGAGAAAAGCTTCTGAACTGGGAATCGAATATACGGGAAAAGGAACTGAAGATGAGTATTTTATAGAAGTATACACAGCAAATAACGGTAATCATACTGTATGCGAAACCCATACTGATAAAGATGAATAATGAGGGTAAAAAGAGGATATGGTCAGATTATCAGAAAGAGATTGCTGATGATCATTTTTTCTATGTCAGATCCTGTATAAGACAGAGCTTTTTTCCGGGCTCGGAACAGTTTTTTCTGAACCTGATGCGTAATGTTATGAAGAAGGATATTTATGAAAATCCTGCTCATACAACATGTACTGGTATAGGGTATCATAGTGATATTGTCCCTTCTGCCACAATAATGACTGTTATTGCCCGGCATTTCGCTTTAATGAAAGAGTCTGGTTATAAGAATATTGCTATTTCCTGTGTAACATCATTCGGGCTTTATACTGAGATACTTGAGACATGGAAGCATTTTCCGGCGGAGCTTGAGAAAACACGTGAATATCTCTTTAAGGCAACAGGCAGGGAATTTGATATTCCTGAAAATGTGGCACATACGAGTGATATTATTTATAAATTAAGAGATGAGATATCTGAAAGAGCTAAAGTCAGGCTTATAAATAAAGAAACCGGTGAACCTCTGAATGTAGTTGAACATATCGGGTGTCATTATGCCAAAATGTTTCCCAAATCAGGCATTGGAGGAGCGGAGTTTCCTCATGTTTTAAGTGGAATGGTTGATGCATGGGGCGGAGCAGTGATTGATTATCCTGAGAGAAGACACTGTTGCGGATTTGGATTCCGCCAGTATCTGGTTCAGGCAAACAGAGGTTATTCTGTTGCCAATACAGCCAAGAAATTTTCGTCAATGAAACCATATAATCCCGACCTTGTTCTTACGAACTGCCCGGGCTGTAATATGTTTATGGACAGATGGCAGTACACCATTAAAGAGATTGATGGTTCAACATATGGACATAACGGTGAATCAATTCCTGTGCTCACATATGAAGAACTTGCCGGCCTGGTGTTAGGTTTCGATCCATGGGAACTTGGACTGCAATATCATATGGTGCAGCCGGAACCTCTGCTGAGGAAGCTGGGAGTAGAGTTTGACCCTGAAGGAAAATTCAAAACAAAAGATGGTCGGCAAATGCCGATACCTCAAAATCTTATCAATATCTGATCATGAATAGTGATGTTTTGGTGATAGGAGGAGGAACAGCAGGGATTGAGGTCGCAGGTCAGCTTGCACAGGCCGGGTTATCAGTTACACTCATTGAAAAGGACAAGGAGCTGGGAGGCCATGTACGTAACTGGTACCATCTCTTTCCTGACCGCAGGAACAGCAAGGATGTTATATCATATCTGAATGGTATTTCTGAGAATAAAAATGTAAGGATTCTGAAGAATACTAATTTGGAAAAGGTAGACAGAAAACAGAGAAAATTTGTCATAAGAACATCTGGCGGAGACGAGATTAATACCGAAGCTATCGTTGTGGCTACAGGTTTTGACCTGTTTAGAAGCGAAAAGAAAGAGGAATATGGTTATGGGATCTATGAGAATGTAATTACATCTGCAGATCTTGAGAAAATGTTCAGCAGAGGTGAAATTAAACTGAAAAACGGTAATTCTCCTTCTAAAATTGGTCTTGTACACTGCGTAGGATCACGAGATGAAAAATCCGGTAATCTTTACTGTTCAAAACTATGCTGTGTCACTGCAGTTAAGCAGGCTATTGAGCTCAGGCAGAAGCTTCCGGAATCTAAAGTGTTTTGTTTTTACATGGATATGCGTATGGGTGGTGCATATTATGAGGAGCTTTATCTGGAGGCCCAGGAGAAACATGCAGTTAGTTTTATCAGGGGTAAAGTATCTGAGGTTGGAGAGGCCCATAACGGAAAACTTGTAATCAAAGCAGAGGATACACTTGCAGGTCGCCCGCTAAGGATGGAAGTAGATATGCTGGTTCTGATGGCAGGCATGGAGATTTCTGAAGGAGGCAAGTTTGTTTCTGCTGCTCTTAAGCTGGAAAGAGGTGTTAACAGATTCTTCAGGAGTAGTGATAATCTCACCGGCAGTAACCTTAGCAATGTTGCAGGTGTATTCTATGCCGGAACTTGTATTGCACCCATGAGTATACCAGAAACAATATCGCACGCAAGGGGAGCTGTTTCAGAAGTGATCCATTATCTTAAAAATGGTAATCAATAGAATGAACAAATTTGGATTCACAATATCGAAAGCACGATTTATCGATTACGAATCGAATGATAGGACAATTGCAGAGTATATTGCTGAAAAAGAGCCTTCTTTTCTGAGGTGTATCGAATGCGGCTGTTGCGCCGCAACATGCACAGCTGCCAAATACACAAAATTAAGTCTGCGCGAAATTCATATTCTTATCAAAAGGGGAGAAAACGGACAGGTTTACAGAACAATTAGAAAATGCATGCTCTGCGGTAAGTGCACACTTGTCTGCCCCAGAGGTGTAAACACCAGAAATATTATAACACTTATAAAGGAAGAATATAAGAAATTAGAGAACCATGCAGTTTGACCCATTTGTCATACCTTTTAATATAGGACTTTACTTCATTATTTTATATGCGGTTGGACGATCTGTCATCTGGTTTCTTGAACTCTCCAGGGCTGACAAACTAAGGTTGCAGAGAGGATTCTTCGGAAGCGCTTTTGCCCTTAGCCTCAAGGAAATATTCATGGAAAGCCTGATTCATAGAAAGATACTTAAAACAAACTTCAGGCTTGGATATATGCATATGAGCCTTGCGTTCGGTTGGTTCCTTCTCATAGTGATTGGAACAATTGAGGCCGATGTATTTGGATCCAGCCACCTGAATGCTCCATATAAGTCAATTTTCTTCAGGTTCTTTAATCCTGAGCATGGGAGATTTGGATTTGAGGCAGTCTATGGTTTCCTGATGGATTTTATCCTGGCTTTTATTTTGTCCGGGTTGCTCCTTGCAATCATTAAGAGATTCTGGTCGCGGGCCGTGGGAATGAAGAAGACAACGAAACTCAGGATTACTGACAGGGTAGCACTTATATCGCTCTGGATGATATTTCCCAGCAGGCTTCTGGCTGAAAGCTTTACAAGCGGTGTTTATGGTACTGGCAGCTTTCTTACAGGATCACTTGGAAAATTTCTTGCCTCTTTTCTTCCGGCTCATGAGATGGCATACCTTTTCTGGTGGCTTTATTCACTTTCACTGGGTATTTTTTTTATACTGCTTCCTGTTACAAGGTATATGCATATTCCTGCCGAGATATTTCTGATTTTCATGAGAAACTCCGGCATCAGGACAGGTGACAGGGAAGGAGCATATTCTGAAGTGGAAATTCATTCCTGCTCTTCCTGTGGTCTCTGCATCGATACTTGTCAGCTTAACTATTCAGTTGGCATTACAACTATCCAGTCAGCTTACCTGCTGAAGGGAATAAAAAACAATATTGATGTTAAGGATATTTCTGACAACTGCCTTATGTGCGGCAGATGCGATCAGGTATGTCCTGTTGGTATCGAGCTCTACCCGATGAGGATGATTCAACGTAGAAGGCAAAGTGCTGAGAGTGAATACCGGAATCTTTACGGAGGCTACTTTAGAAGTCGTATTGCGCATTCTCCTTCAATAGTTAATGGTTCTCCATCCTACAGTTACCTGGAAACAGAGGAGACAAAAAAAGCTGATGTTTTATATTTTGCAGGATGCATGTCACACCTTACACCTGCAATAAAGAACTCAATGATTCAAATTCTCGAAGCTTCCGGGCTCGATTATCTTTTTCTAGATGAAGATGGAGGAGCATGCTGCGGAAGACCCCTTATGTTGGCAGGACAGGACAGGGAAGCTAGGGAACTGATTCACTTCAATTCAGACATTATATTGAAATCAGGAGCAGGTACACTTGTAACCTCCTGCCCGATTTGTTACAAGGTTTTCAGGGAAAGCTATCATCTTGATATAGAAGTGCTACATCATTCACAGTTTATAAAGAGACTGATTGATGATAACACAATATCCTTAAAATTCCTGAGGAAAAAGGTTGTATACCATTCTCCATGTGATCTTGGAAGAGGATCAGGTGTTTATGATGAACCCAAGGATGTACTTCGGTATGTATCACGACTTGAGAAGAGCAGATTTGAAGATGCCGGTTCACTCTGTTGCGGAGGAAGCCTTGGTAATCTGAAACTTAGTTCTGAACAGAGAAGGAAGATTGCCTGTGATGCAGCATCTGATATGACTGAATCGAATCCGGATATACTAGCAACAGCTTGCCCCCTTTGTAAAAAGACATTTTCATCAGCAACTTCAACAAGAGTGGCTGATATTTCTGAGATCGTGGCGGAGGCTCTTGAAAAACCTGCAATTTCCAGGAGCAACATGCGAAAATCCCTTCCAAAGCGTGAATTGATGATAGTTTAGAAGTTATTGTGGAAAAATGTTTGCTTATTGTGCATAAGTTAGGTGTATTTAGATTTACTTTGCCGGTAATTTTGTAATTACATACTAATTTAAAGTCCGATTCGTTTATAATGTACTGACTGAATAATTCAATTAAATTAAAAATGAGAAGATTTAATGCAGTGTTGATGATATTGATAGGGATCTCCTTTTTATACTCATGTAGCAATTCAGAAAACAAAATAATAAATAATAATCTGCTTTCTGTCAATAAGGTAGATCAAAAAGCTGATGGAAGCATAGAACTTCATGTAAAGAAAGCGGAGTGCTACAGCGATAAGGTCAATCCTTCCACCAATACTGCAGAATGGAATGTATTTGTTTCAAAATCGGGTCGTTTCAATGTATGGCTTTCAAGCGCCACAATAGATACAACAAACCTGGAGTACAAGAATAAAGTACTTTTTAGTGTCCAGGATAACCGGCTTGAAGCACAACCTTCAATTGACAAAGTCATAAGAAATTCATCTGATGTGAATTATCCTTATTTCAGGGCAGACTCATTCATGGGATCACTCTATATACAGGATACAGGTTTATTCGCCGTACAGATAATAAGTGATAAGATCATTCCTGAAGACATAACAGATGTTTCAGGTAGTGCAAAAACGAAACTTCTTTCTGTATTTCTTACTCCGGTAGTGAGGTAAAACCAACTTCAGGAAATTTTCTCAATCCATTTCCTTGCATTGACAAACGCCATTATCCATGGGGTTATTTCGTCATTTTTTCTTTCGGCGGGGTATGTGCCGCACTGCCATGGGAAATATGCCCGTTCAAGATGGGGCATCATTACAAGATGACGGCCATCCTTCGAACAGAGTCCGGCAACATCATGATCCGAACCATTTGGATTGGCAGGGTAAGTATGGCTGCTGAACTTCATGGGAATAAGGTACTTTTCCTCGGCATAGGGAAGATTGAATCTTCCTTCACCATGAGCAACCCAGATGCCAAGCTCCATACCTGCCATATTACCAAGCATGACAGAGTTATTCTGAAGGATTTTTACACCAAGAAATGCGGATTCAAATTTGTTTGAACTGTTATGATTTAGCTTCGGAGTCTTCCCGTGATCAGGATAAATAAGACCAAGTTCAGCCATAAGCTGGCATCCGTTACAGACTCCAAGTGAAAGAGTGTCTTTTCTCTTGTAGAACTTTTCAAGCGCAATCCTTGCCATTTCATTATACCTGAATGCTCCGGCCCATCCTTTAGCAGAACCAAGTACATCGGAATTAGAGAATCCTCCGACAAAGACTATCATGCTTATCTCTTCAAGGGTTTCCCTTCCTGAGATAAGATCGGTCATATGTACATCTTTAACATCAAATCCGGCAAGATAAAGTGCATACGCCATTTCACGGTCGCCATTTACCCCTTTTTCCCTGATTATAGCTGCCCTGATTCCGGATTTTCTTCTTCTTTCAGGGGTAATCCCAAGTGATTTGAATGTTCCTTCAAAATCTCCCAGGTTAATCTTCAGACCATGATTTTTGTAATTTTCAAAACGTTCCATGGCAAGTTTTGTTCCTGACTGTTTTCTGTCAAGGAGATAGGAGGTTCTGAACCATTTGTCCCTGAGGCTGTCAATATCGAGTTCCAGTCTTCTGCTAATGTTTTTTATGAAAAGTCTTCTTTCATGTACAGGATGCCCTATGGAAAAATAGGATACCCCACTTTCCAGTAAAATTTCAGCAACCAGATCTTCATCTTTAACCTGTATTATAATCCCCGGGTTCTGACTGAAAAGCAGTTTAACAGTATCTTCCTGCTCCATTGCTGAAAGGTCAACTGTAATTCCACCTTCTGTATTGGAAAAAGACATCTCAAGAAGAGTTGTCAGCATCCCACCTGCTGAAATATCATGACCTGACAGTATTAAACCTTTTTTAATAAGATTCTGGATAGTATTGAAGACCTCCCTGAAATATATGGGATCCTGCACTGTCGGAGCTTCATTCCCGAGTTTGTTAAGTATCTGTGCAAATGCACTGCCTCCTGTTTTAAGCCTGTCATGGCTCATGTCGATATAAAGCAGGCTTGTATAAGGATCGTTCACAATAACAGGTTCGACAATATTTCGAATATCACTTACTTCACCTGATGCTGAAATTATTACAGTTCCCGGGGAATATACCACGTCATCGCTGTATTTCTGCGTCATAGATAGACTATCCTTTCCGGTGGGTATATTTATGCCCAGTGCAACTGAAAACTCACTGGCTGCCTTTACTGCTTCATATAATCTTGAATCTTCGCCCGGATTTCTGCAGGGCCACATCCAGTTGGCTGAAAGTGAAATACTTCTTAGGTTGTCTGATAAAGGGGCCCATATTATGTTTGTCAGAGCCTCTGCAATAGACAATACTGATCCCGCTGCCGGGTCTATCAGTCCTGCAGCAGGAGCATGTCCAAGGGATGTTGCTAATCCCTTTTTCCCTCTGTAATCCAGAGCAATTGCTCCGAGGTTATTCAATGGAAGCTGTAACGGTCCGGCGCATTGCTGCTTAGCAATACGGCCGGTAACTGACCGGTCAACTTTGTTCGTGAGCCAGTCTTTGCATGCAACCTCCTCAATCTGAAGAACCTGCTCAACATATTCTGTTATTTTTTCCTGAGTGTAATCAGGCTCTGAATAGAGCTCTGTCACACAGTTGTCCTTCATTATTGTTTTTGGAGGATCCCCGAAAAGAGATGCAAGTGCTATATCTATTGGTCTTTCTCCTGTTGCCGGATTCTCAAGTGTAAACTGCATGTCACCAGTAACCTCACCTATAACATAAAAAGGTGCCCGTTCTCTTTCGGCAATCCGGTGAAGTGTCTCGAGGTTAATTTTCTTTACGACCAGCCCCATGCGTTCCTGTGATTCATTACCAATCAGTTCTTTAGCAGAAAGGGTTGGGTCACCTACAGGGAGCTTGCTTAAATCAATCTTTCCCCCGGTAGCTTCCACCAGTTCTGAAAGACAGTTCAGATGTCCTCCGGCACCATGATCATGTATTGAAACTACAGGGTTATTTTCCGATTCGCTTAAAGCCCTGATGGCATTATAAACTCTTTTCTGCATCTCCGGATTAGCACGCTGAACAGCATTTAGTTCTATTGAACTGTCATACTTTCCTGTGTCGACAGATGACACAGCTCCACCACCCATTCCTATTCTGTAATTATCTCCTCCAAGCAGTACTATTTTATCACCCTTTTCAGCTATGTTCTTTTCACTGTCTTTTTTCTTTCCGATACCGATACCGCCTGCAAGCATTATTACCTTATCGTATCCGAATTTTTTAAGATTCTCGAAGTGCTCAAATGTGAATACAGATCCGCAGATCAGAGGCTGACCAAATTTATTCCCGAAATCGCTGGCCCCATTCGAAGCCTTGATAAGAATATCTTCAGGTGTCTGGTACAACCATTTTCTCTCTCTGGTCGACTTCTCCCATGGTCTTGGTCCGTCAGGACGGGGGTATGAAGTCATATAGACTGCAGTGCCGGCAATGGGAAAAGCCCCTTTCCCGCCTGCAATCCTGTCCCTGATCTCTCCCCCTGTTCCTGTCGATGCTCCGTTAAATGGCTCGACGGTTGTAGGAAAGTTGTGAGTTTCAGCTTTCAGAGAAAGAACAGATTCAAAGTCTGTTATTTTAAAAAAATCGGATTTGTCCTGCGTTGCAGGGGCAAACTGTTCCACTTCAGGTCCATCCAGAAATGCACAGTTATCCTTATATGCTGAGACTACATGATTGGGGTTTGCCTTTGTTGTATCCTTAATCATCTGGAAAAGAGTGTTTTCCTTCTCTTTTCCGTCAATTATGAATTTGCCATTAAAGATTTTATGACGGCAGTGTTCTGAATTTACCTGTGAGAAACCAAATACTTCACTATCGGTCAGCTTTCTTCCAAGTGACACGCTTAGTCTGTCCAGGTAGTCTATTTCATCAGAGTTCAGTGCAAGACCCTCCTTCAGATTATATTCAGCTATGTCGTCAATAAAAAAAACTGGTTCAGGCTTCTTGTCAATTGTAAAAATGTTCTGATCCAATGATTTGTATAGTGACTGAAGCATTGGGTCATAGTGTGGTTTCCCGGACGAAACTGCATGGAACTCTTCGATTCTGAGTATACCTGTTATTCCCATGTTCTGAGTTATTTCCACAGCATTTGTGCTCCAGGGGGTAATCATCTCTTTCCTCGGTCCGATATACATTCCATCAAGATGATCCTTGTCAATCAGTGAAGCATCTCCAAAAAGCCAGGTAAGTTTGCCTATATCACTTTTTGCCAACCTGGTTGTTGTTCCTGCAGCTATGATGTTTTTTGAATCGCACTCGAAAAAGAAAATCATGTCTTAATGGTGTAATTGGTTGATATATAGATTAATATCTTTGACATAAAGAGGATACAGAAGAGTTGTAAATATAATTGAAGTTTAAGGAAAATCCTATTTCTTCTTTCTTCATAAATCTGCGAATTCAGCGGGAAAAATTTTGTTCTACTGATCGCGCTGATGAGCGCAGATATATGTTTTATTTCAGGCCACTTCTTTTTAATAACGGTTCAATTGATGGTTCCTTTTCCCTGAACTTTATATATAATTCCATCGGTTTTTCCGAGCCGCCTCTTTCAAGAATATTTCTGCGGAATGAGGATGCAACCTCACCGTTAAAGATCCCTCTTTCAGTAAAATAACTGTAGGCGTCAGCATCCAGAACTTCTGCCCATTTATACCCATAGTAGCCTGCTGCATAACCGCCTGCGAAAATATGGCTGAATGAACAGCTTACATTGGATCCGTTTACTTCAGGGAAAAGATCAGTCTTTTTTACTGCAGCCTCCTCGAACGAGCTAACATCAGTTTCAACAGGAGATGTAATGGAATGCCAATCCATATCCAGAAAACCAAATCCCAACTGCCTGTAGCAGGAATACCCTTCATTAAAAAGGGATGCTTCCTTAATCTTCCTTATAATCTGCTCAGGTATCGGTTCTCCTGTCTGGTAATGTATTGCCCAGGTATCGAGCCATTCTTTTTCATAGGCATAGTTCTCCATAAATTGTGATGGAAGTTCAACAAAATCACGGGCTACATTTGTTCCTGAAAGACTCTCATAAGTGCATCGGGATAGCATACCATGGAAGGCATGTCCGAATTCGTGCAGAAAAGTTCTAACTTCATTGAAGGAGAGTAATGAAGGTTTTGATTTTGTTGGTTTTGTGAAGTTTGTGACAATTGAGATCAGGGGTCTTACATCGGAACCGTTAACTATTCGCTGATCACGGTAGCTTGTCATCCAGGCACCTCCGTTTTTACCCGTCCTGGGATGATAATCGATGTAGAGAACCGAAAGAAATTTTTCGTCGGTGTCATAAACTTCATAGGTTTTTACTTCAGGATGATAAACAGGAAGAGAAAAATTCTGCCTGAAAGTAATTCCATATAGTCTCATGGCCAGGTCAAATATTGCCTTTTCTGCATTCTCAAGACTAAAATATGGTTTAAGTAGTTCATCATTAAAATCATATAACTCCTTCTTGAGTATTTCTGAATAATAAAACCAATCCCATTTTTCGACCGGCCCTGTATGTCCTTTCTTTAAGGCGGATTTTCTTATTTTTGCAAGATCCCTTAAGGCTGCAGGTTTTGATGCTTCATATAGTTTATTCAGCAATTCGTTCACCTTATCAGGAGTATCAGCCATCCTTTCGGTCAATACCATTTCAACATAATTCGGATAACCCAGAATATTGGCCAGTTCGAGCCTGAGGTTAGCAATTTTAATAACCAGAGTCCTGTTGTCATGATCATTTCCCCTGAATGCTCTTGAGGTGTTTGCCCGGAGCATTTTCTCCCTTAGTTCTCTTTTAGCTGAATATTGCATGAAGGGTACGTAACTTGGGGCATGAAGGGTAAAAACCCATCCATCTTTGTTCCTGGATACGGCTTCTGCTGCTGCGGCCTCAATAAGATTTTCCGGAAGACCATCCAGTTCTCTTCTGTCAGTAAGATGCAGTTCCCACGAATTAGTCTCAGCAAGCAGATTCCTATCAAATGTAAGCGCCAGTATTCCCAGTTTTTCAGATATCTCCCTAAATCTTTGTTTCTGATCATCCCTTAATGCAGCTCCTCCCTGAATGAAGTTCCTGTATGTTTTCTCGAGAAGTAACAATTGCTCTGTATTCAGCTGGAGTTCTGTTTTTTTTTCGAATATTTCATTAACTCGTTCGAAAAGTTTTTTATTAAGAGTGATATCATTTGAGAATTTTGTGAGAACAGGTGATATCTCCTCTGCCACTTCCTGCAGTTCATCGCTGGTTTCAGCACTGTTCAGGTTAAAAAGGAGAGAGGTGATCATATTTAGTTTTACTCCTGATCGTTCAAGAGCTTCAACGGTATTTTCAAAAGTAGCTGGCTCAATTAAGCTTGTTATCCGTTCAATTTCTGCTTCAGCTATTTTTATAGCCTCTTCGATACCCTCCCTGAAATGATTTGTTTTTATCAGGTTGAAAGGTGGTGTTCCGAAAGGAGTATTCCAGGGTATTAATAAAGGATTAGTCATTTGGCTCCTCCTCATCATAATCAATATCAGCGCCGGCATATTTTGACGGGTAAGGAATATGACCTTTTGCGTCGAACCAAAGTATCCTGTTCAGCAGATCATCTTTACCGGAATCGATTCCATCAAATACAGGGAGCATGCTTTTCCTTGCAAAATGGAGTTCCCTTCCATTAAGTGAACTGATTTCAGGATTCATTTCGTCGATGGGTATCCTGTTGGGTATTGCAGCATATGGAGTCAGATCGGGTTCAGACAAGAAGCAGTCTGACATAGGATTTGCAATAGCATCCTGAATATTCATAGGTAGCATGCCAAGTATTTGTTCGATAGTCCTTACCATTGATGGCTGGGTATAATATGTATGGTTGACATTCTTCAGCCTTGAATAGGGGCTTATTACATAACTGACTGTCCGGTAAGGAGATACATGATCCCATCCTCCCTGCGAATCATCTTCCACAACAAAAATTACACTGTTCTTCCAGAACCTGCTTTTTGAAAAAGCTTCAACAATCCGTCCCAGGGCAAGGTCGTTATCGGCAACCATGGCTCTTGGTGTCGGGTAGCCTGGCCGGGTGCCGGCAGTATGATCATTTGGCAGGGCAATTATCATCAGTTCAGGCAACTGGTCGCCCTCCTTACTCTCATATTCATGCAATTCATTTATAAGAGCATCAGCACGCATTACGTCTGAAAATTCATGATTCCCGTAAGAGGGATATGTCTGGCTGAGTATACCTTTGACAGGTTCAATTGTTGTATAATTATAGAAATCAACCTTTTCCCTGTTAAGGTATTTTTTGTAAATCTCGCTCCATTTCTGGTTGCTCTGAAGAACAGGTACAGATGCCTCACCATATATCCTTACTGACCTGTTGTTTTTCAACGCATTATCCCAGAGGAAGCCAGTTGGGGCATAAACCAGAGCATCGTTCTGAACATGTGCATAGCTTCTGAACCAGGCTCTCATATTTTTCTCAATATAGTCTGTAACTATTGAAGCATCTGTCCACTGATGGCCTTCAGCTGAACTTTTTCCGGATGCGTGGAAATTGTCAATAAGAATAAATTCCTCGGCAAGCTTATGATGGTTAGGAGTAACCTCATCTCCGTAGATACACAGGCCGGGATCGCCGTTTCCTTTTTCCATGTCGCCAAGTATCTGATCGTAAGTCCTGTTTTCCTTTATTATATAAACAACATGTTTGAAGACGGAAGGCTCGCCTATCCGTTCAGGAACAGGTTTGGGCTGAATATCTTCCCTGGGTTTTTCCCTGGCCATTGTTGCTCTTGCAAGGTTATTTACAGCTATAACTGTATCGGTATATGCTTTCAGGCTTTTCTTTTTTGGCAAAGGAAATACCGATAATGTAGCTGGCATATAATGAGCATTATATATAGTATTTTCAGTATTCTTATCGGAAAAACCATACATAATCCCTGCTCCTTCGAGGTTACATACATACATCAGAGATTTGTTTAAAGCAATAGCCGAAGGGTAGACACCAACAGGGATAAATCCTGTCAATTTGCTTTCTGGTAGTTTTGATTTGACTATTGACTTTTTCCCAAGAGAGACAACTGCTATTGCGTTATCCAATCCGTTTGCCACATAAAGGGTTTTATTGTCAGCAGAAAGTGCCAACCCGTTTGGTGAATCACCGAAGAAGGGGTTTATTTCAGGTTGTAGCCTTACACTGATGGTCTCTGATATCGCATCATCTGAGGTTCTTATTACTGATATATTATCGCTGTTGGAATTTGTGACATATACAAAATTTCCATCCTTGCTGCTTATAATCTCATTAGGATGAAGTCCTGTAACAATATCCTTTAAAATTTTTCCGGTTGCAGGGTCAACCACTGCCACGCTTCCTTCACGGGTGGCACCTCCTGCATTTTCGTTATCAACCTTTGCCTTTCCCCAGGGTACACCTGCCACATTGCTGTCATCAGAGCCGGGATGTCTGCCTGCCCAGTTTGTTACATAGAGTTTACCAGCAGCATACGTTATCCCATAAGGTGCAACTCCGGTACTGGTAGTCCAGATGGTATCCCCTGTGGCCAGATCATGCTTAATAAGATCATTGTTACCATTCAGGACAACATAAATAAAACTCTTTCCGTCTTCCCTTATTATGACAAATTCGTTAGGCAGGGCTGTACTGACACGTGGTGCCGGTTTATATTCAATTTTTCTGTTGAACTCTGCCTTAATACCATCCCATTTTGCTGATACCAAATATGATAAATAGTTCCTTCCTGAAAGGCTCCAGAATACCTCAGGACCATTTTCTCCAGTGTACCATGTTATACCTGAATATGTATTCATTGCACCCGTGAAGTCAGGATTATCATCATTCTCCAGGGTGAACTTAACAGTATTGTCGGAGGTACTTATAATAACTATACTGTATCTTTCCTCCACAGCAAGCCATTTCCGGTCGGGCGAAAGGCTTACATCCAGGGCATGATTCTCCCGTGAGTCATCACCAAAAAATATTTGAAAGCCTGCAGGTTGTATCAACCTGTTATAAGGAAGCTGAACCTGCCTGTGAACAACAGCTTCCTGTAAATATGCGTTTTGAGCAAAACTACAAAGCGTAATCGCTGAAGTCAGAAATAATATTAGCAATTTCTTCATATTATATAATTTAAAAAGGCTGCCCGGTAAAAGACAGCCTCAATAAGATTAGAATTCAGAATGGCAGGTCACTTAGTTCATCTATCTCTGGTGGTATATCTTCAATTGCAGGACGTGTTTGTGTAGTCTGATCTCCTGTCTGTGAAGATACCTTTTCAATCTTCCAAGCATCAAGATTGGTAAAATAATTCACCTTCCCGTCTTTCTCCCACCTGTTACCTTTCAGGTTAAACCATATCCTGATCTCTTCATTCATGAATGATTCATTAATGAGATCACATTTATCCTGGACAAGCTGGAATTTAATATAGTCGATAAATACTGCAGCTCCTCCGGTCTCTTTCTTTTCTATGACAAATTCTCTTTTCCTGAACTTGTCGCTGACCTGATTTACAGGAGCAATATCAATTACCTTTCCTGTGATTTCAAATGCCATTTCAGTTTACTCTTCTGTTTCGTTAATAATAATCTTTTCAATTTTGTCACCCTGTTGTATCATATCTACCACATCAAGTCCTTCATATACTTTGCCAAAGCATGTATGCTGTCTGTCAAGGTGCTTGGTGTTGTTCCTGCTGTGACAGATAAAGAATTGTGAACCACCTGTATTTTTTCCGGCGTGAGCCATCGAAAGAACGCCCCTGTCGTGGTACTGGTTACCACCTGTGAGTTCACATTCTATTGTATAGCCAGGACCTCCGGTGCCTGCTCTCGGATCATTAGGGTTTTTTGAATGAGGACAACCGCCCTGGATTACAAAATCGGGGATGACCCTGTGAAATGCCAGACCATCATAATAACCCTTTTTAGCAAGTGCTATAAAGTTCTCAACTGTCTTCGGAGCATCATTTTCAAAGAAGTTAACCATCATAACACCCTTTGGCGTATGGATTTCTGCGCTAGTCATTATTATTTAAGTATTTTAAGAAGCTCAACATCAAATATAAGGGTGGAGTACGGTTTGATAACATCACCTGCTCCGTTTTCGCCATAAGCAAGGTCCTGGGGAATATATAACCTGAATTTGGAACCTACAGGCATAAGCTGCAGAGCCTCGGTCCATCCTGTAATTACTCCTGAAACAGGAAACTCGGCAGGCTGATTTCTTTTTACTGAAGAATCGAACTCGGTTCCATCAATAAGAGTACCTGTATAATGTACCTGAACCATACTTTCAGTAGTCGGTTTTTCACCTGTTCCCATCTTAACAACTTCATACTGGAGTCCGCTTGCAGTTGTATTAACACCTGCTTTACTTTTGTTGTCGGCAAGGAATTTTTCATTCTGCTCAATATATTCCTTGAAATTAACTTTATTCTCTTCTGCTCTTTGAGTTGTTCTTGATTTCTCGCGTTCATTTATGAAAGCCATAATAAATGTTCTTGCCTCCTCATCTGACATAACAGGTTTCCCTTCCTCTCCGTCAGCCATAGCTTTTGCAACTATCATCGGGTTAAGGTTAAGGCTGTCGGCCACAAGCGCATTATAATTTACAATTCCGAAAGCATATGATAATGAATCGACTTTATTTTTTAATTTTTGACCCTGTACAGAACCTGTTCCGCATGAGCCAAACATTAAAGCTGCAACAACTGTCACTACAACAAATAACTTGATTTTCATACTGTTTATTTTTAATTTTAAAATTTCCGCTAAGATAATACTTTAGGTAAAGCAAAACAGAGGCGTCTGAAATTTAATTTGCTTTTTTGTCAGCCCTGATTATCTGGCGTTTCCCGGGTGGTCCGGGAAGCATTGTAACAATAAATCCGTTACTTCTGAGTTTCCTTTTTACCTCGCCTTTCGCCGAATATGTAATGAAAACTCCATCTTCCCTGGTAGAATCGGCTATCTTTTTAAAGATCTCACTGTTCCACATTTCAGGTTGTTTATCGGGTCCAAATGCATCAAAATAGATAAGATCAAAAGATCCATCCGGAAACGAGTTTGTTATGTCAGACTCAATCTTTTTAAGTATGAAATTATCACATATAGTGACTTCTGAATTCCAGGGGGAGGAGTGTAAGTTATAAAATATCTTCCTGGTGTCTTCACCTTTAAAAATATGATAATTAAGCGAATCAGTTATTTCTTCAGGCAAAGGATACTTTTCGACTGATGTGTAATGAACTTTGCGAGTTCCGGCACAGCTCTTTAAAGCTGTAAGAAAAGCATTTAGTCCTGTCCCGAATCCTATCTCAAGGATATTAACCGGATCGGCTTTGCATGCAACAAAACCATTATTAATAAAAATGAACTCTGATTCCTGGATTGCCCCGTGAACTGAATGATAGTGTTCATTTAATTCAGGAACAAAAAGGGTATGAGAACCATCTGCGGTAAGTATAATTTCTGTCATTTCCATTGCGAAATTACAATTATTTGAATGAAATTTCTGACTATTTACCGGATATTGAGAGTAATGTGTTAATTTTAATGCCTCTGATTTCAGCATGAATTTTGGCTATTATTAATATTTAACATAAAACAAGACAGATATGAAAACGACTCGTTCAAGAAGAGATTTTTTGAAAGTGTCGGCAGCAGGTGCTCTGGGGGCATTTGTTCTGACACAGCATTCATGTAAATCAGGAGGCAAGCCTGCTCCAGCAGCAGTAGCAGCTGATCCGAAAACATTTGGAATTGGTCTGCAGCTATATACGATCCGTGATGCCATGGCAACCGATGTGCCAGGATCACTTAAGAAAGTATCAGATGCAGGTTACAAGTACCTTGAGCTGGCCGGTTATGCTGATGGCAGGTTCTATAATATGGAGCCGATAGAATTTAAAAAACTTGTTAATGATCTTGGTATGGAGATACTCAGCAGCCATACGCAGGTTGAAGCGCAGGGCATTACACTCGATAATGCAAAGAAGATGGCGGAAGATCATGCAAAACTTGGAGTTAAGTATTGTATTCAGCCGTGGGTGGTTGAAGAAGCAAGGAAGACAATATCCAGTTTCCAGAAAATGGCTGCTGACTGGAACCAGGTTGGAGGCATAATGAAAGAGAATGGGATTATGTTCGGTTATCATAATCATAACTTCGAATTTAATACAGTTGAAGGCAAAATACCATATTTTGATGTTTTCATGGCGGAACTTGAAAAGGATCTGGTTACTATGGAACTTGATTTGTTCTGGGCCAGTAAGGCTGGCCAAAATCCTGTAGAACTTATTAAAAGATATCCGGGCAGGTTCCAGCTTTTCCATATGAAAGATATGTATACAAACGAAGCTCCGTTCTACACTACAACAGATGTTAAGGACTTTGCACCGGTGGGAGAGGGAGTAATCAATTTTAAAGAGATACTTGCTGTTAAGGATATTGCGGGTATGAAATATATGATTGTCGAACAGGATTTATCAAGAGACGGGGATCCGTTTGGTGATATTCAGAAAAGCATTACAAATCTGACAACCAAAATTCTGGTTTAGAATAAGTTGCCAGTTGTGTATCATACTAATGAGGTACAGATAATTGAATCTGTACCTTTTTTATTATTTCTTCCGAATATCAAATGCTATCAGTACATCACCATGTCGCTGGTAAAGGATCCCTTTATTGGTCACCGGGTGTGTAAAATGCTGATTTGTACCTTTTGTTATCCTGAAAGAACTGACTTTCTGTATCTTTCCTTCATTATAAGCCAGAAGAAAAATTTCGAAAATGCAAATTACAATGCATTCAGTAATTAAATAACATTCAAAAAATGTGTCCAGCTTCTAATGACAGGTGTTGGATATTTTATTTTTTAAGATGATAACATGATTAATAGCATCAATTTATTTATGTTAATTATCGTTTACATTACACCTGTTAATTATTATTGCTTTACTTTGTGAAAAAAATAACAGTGTTGCCATTCGGATCAATATTAACCCAGTTACCACTTATTGTAATAGGTGCATTATACATGCTATACCTGGGTTTGTGTGCTGTGAACCGATCAAAGGAGGCACCTTTAACAGAAATCTCAGAAACAAAGGAGCATTTTGTTGACTTAGCACCTACAGAAAATACCATTGATTATTTTTCACTTGCAGCGTTTTCGAAGGAAAAAAGTGATGCTCATGCTGAAACGGTGAGCAATAGTTGTTGTAGTATAAGTTATTTCGATGTAACATTTCATATTCCTGAACAGGGTGTCTTTTCTCGCGATCCTGATTATTGTCTCCTCACGAGGCCTCCTCCGTTTATCGGTTAAAGAAAATCTGATTTTTTGTTTTTCAGACTAACCTGATAGCAGCAAGTTATTTCACTGACTTCAGCTGAATAATTTAGCTTCCATGGATTTTGTTCATCCCTGGTAAAACATATACATAAACGGGATTATAATATCCTGGTAATTAAAAGAATAATAAGATATGATAAAAAGATATATTAAGCTGTTTGTTATCATTCTTGCTGCAATTCCTTTTAAAACAGCAGCCCAGGAGGTAACTCCGGTGATCGACAGTGCAGTTATAAAAATGGTTGAGCTTGGAGAGATTGTTATCAAAGCATCCAAGGATAATGTCACCTATAAATCTATCCCTGCTTCGGTATCAGTAATTTCTTCAGTAACTGTTTCTGAAAATGAGATCCACTCCCTGAATGATATTTCAGCTGTGGCTCCGAACTTTTTTATGCCTGACTATGGATCAAAGCTCACTTCACCGGTTTACATCAGGGGAATTGGATCAAGAATTAATTCACCCTCAGTCGGACTTTATGTAGACTATGTTCCCTACTTCGAAAAAGCATCATTTGATTTTGATTTCTTTGATATCAAACGAATAGAAGTCCTTCGGGGGCCACAGGGGACTCTCTTCGGGAGAAATACAATGGGTGGAATAGTAAATATTGTTACAATTTCACCTATGGATTATACAGGTACCAGTTTTAATCTTTCTGCAGGTAATTATGGTACTTACTCTGTTAATGGCGGACATTATGGAAAAATTGGAGAAAAGTTTGCCTATTCGGTTTCAATGAATTACCTCCATAATGATGGTTTTTATACCAATCTTTATACAGGATCACCGGTTGATAAACTTAATTCATACGGAATGAGATCCAGGCTTATCTATGAGGTTTCCAAAAAACTTACGGTTGAGAATATTGCAGGATTAGAGATGAGCACACAGGGGGGGTATCCATATGCCATCTATAACGATTCGCTTGGTGTTGCAGAAAAGATAAACTATAACCAGTACAGCTCGTATGACAGGAATCTGTTTTCTGATGCGCTTCTTGTAAAATGGGCTGGTGATAAATTCGATGTTGTGGCAACTACTTCATTTCAGTATTTAAATGATTTACAGGGTATAGATCAGGATTTTACTCCCGATTCGCTTTATTATATAATCCAGGAACAAAAGCAGAATATGTTTTCGCAGGAGATTGTAATGAGGTCAAAAGAGAATAGAAAATACAAGTGGCTTTTCGGCGCATATGGATTTCACCAGCGTTTTGACAATTCTGTTGATGTGGATGTATACAAATCGAGCCTGAGTTATATAAAAACTTATGATCATACAATTGAAGGCTATGCATTTTTTCATCAGTCAACTCTCTCAGATTTCCTGATAAAAAACCTTTCAATAACTGCAGGTCTGCGGATTGATTCAGAAAAAGATTTTCTTCATTACACTTATGACCGCACTTTGAGAGGTATTTATGCAAATCTTGCTGATACTCTTTATCCGGCACTGGAATCACTCGAATTACTTCCCCGTTTTGCTCTTAATTACAAGTTAAAGAACAGCAATCTTTACGGAGTAATAGCAAGGGGATACAAAACAGGTGGATTTAACTCTACTTTCGAACGCCCGGAGGATCTGACTTTTAAACCGGAATTCAGCTGGAACTATGAAGTAGGTGTGAAGACTCCTCTGTTTAAGAACTTTATCTATACTGATCTGGCGTTCTATTATATTGACTGGAAAGACCAGCAAATTTACCAGACTGTTCCAAGTGGCAGGGGATCAATGCTTAAAAATGCAGGACATTCAGTTAGCAAGGGAGGGGAACTTTCACTAAAGAGTGCTCCGATTAAAGGGTATGAATTTTCTGTGTCGTACGGATATACTCATGCCACTTTTATTTCGAACATTGTTAATTCCACAACCGATTATAACGGAAATTATCTGCCATATGTCCCTCGCCATACCATGTCGATACAGGCTTCAAAATCATTCACGGTTAAAGGGTCCGATATTATTGATCATATAAGAATCAACGCATTATACAGGGGGAATGGAGAGATTTTCTGGGATGAGGAAAATAATGTTAAACAACCATTTTACGGACTATTCGACGCAAAAGTCTCATTCATGAGAAAATCTCTTCAATTTGATATATGGGCCAAAAATATCCTTAACGCGGAGTATTCTTCCTTCTATTTCGAAGCACTTGGTAATAAATATGTTCAGACAGGAAAGCCTGCTCAGATCGGTGTAAATCTGTCGTTAAAATTTTAACAGATGAAGGAAAAAAACTGGGTTAAATTCCCTGTTCTGTTCAGCTTGTATATTGCTCAGTCAATACCTATGAGCTTTTTTTCAACTGTGATACCGGTTATAATGAGGCAGGAAAAGTACTCCCTTGAATCAATAGGACTCCTTCAGCTTGTCAAGCTTCCCTGGATATTCAAGTTTTTATGGGCACCGCTTGTAGATAACCAGGCACGGTCAACAAGACAGATAAAGTCAATGATTATATTATCTGAAATATTCTATGCGATAGTTATTTTGAGTATCGGGTTATTTGATCTTCAGACCGATTTCAGGCTTATTGTGATTCTTATGATTGTGGCATTCATTGCATCAGCAACCCAGGACATTGCAGTCGATATTTATGCAATACTACAGCTGAAGCCATCGGAGCGTAGTCTTGGTAACAGTATGCAATCTGCCGGAAGCTTTGTAGGTTCACTTTTCGGAACCGGAGTTCTTCTCATTGCCTATCATTATTTCGGATGGACAAATCTTCTGGTTTTATTAGCAGCATTTGTACTTTTTGCAATTATTCCGCTTCTCATTTACCGTAAACCTGTGGCAAGTGAAGGTGAACCAAAAATAAGAGTCAGTCTGGCCGATATTTACTGCTTCTTTTCTGAAAAAGGAAAGCACAAAAGAGTCCTTATCCTGGTGTTCTATTATTCGGGAATAATAGGCATCCTTACGATGCTTAAGCCCTTTCTTGTCGATCATGGATACAATGTAAAAGAGATCGGCTTCATGTCGGGTATCTTCGGAACATCAGTCGGGGCACTTTCAGCCCTTGCAGGAGGATTCATTGTTAAAAGACTGGGGAGAAAAATTTCAATGTATTTATTCCTGCTTACAAGCATAATGGCCGCCTCATGGTTCTGGTTCATGAGCTTTTCTACACCCGCATTGCCGGCAATATATGCAGGGATTGCACTTTTATGGGGTTCTTACGGATTGTCAACAGTTGCGATTTATACAACCTCAATGGATATAGTCCGTAAGGGGCGCGAAGGAACAGATTTTACAATACAGATAGTAATAACCCATCTGAGCAGCCTTATAATAGCGGTATTAAGTGGTAAACTGGGCGACCTTCTTGGCTACAGGGGGCTTTTCGGTGTTGAAATATTATTAGGCATGTTTACCGTTGCCATACTTTTTTATTCATTTCATAAAGAACATTTAAATGAAGATATCTGATGAACTTCTGAATAAATATAATGTTCCGGTGCCTCGGTACACAAGCTATCCGCCGGCAAATCATTTCAGTGAATCTTTAACTTCAGATGATTTTGCAGAGATGCTTGAAAATTCAAATACAAGGGAACCACAAAACATAGCCCTATATATTCATATTCCATTTTGTGAGAAAATATGCTTCTATTGCGGCTGCAATGCCTGTTCTATAGGAAATGGCAACCTGGTTGTACCTTATATGGAAGCTATCAGCAAGGAGATTGAGCTGGTATCAAAATTTATTGATAAAAAAAGGCTTGTTTCGCAGATACATTATGGAGGAGGGACACCAAATTCAATTGATGTGTCATTTATCAGGAAGCTTAATGAATACCTTTTTTCTGAATTTTCATTTATCGATGAACCTGAAATTGCTATTGAATGTAATCCGGCATATATAGACTTTAAATATATAGATAATCTCATCCAGGCAGGATTCAACCGCATCAGTTTAGGGATTCAGGATTTCGATAAAAATATCCTTGATAAGGTAAACCGTGCACCCTCAGCAATTCCTCCGGATGAACTCTTCAGGTATATTAAGTCAGCAGACAGAAAAATAGGTGTGAATTTTGATTTTATCTATGGTTTGCCTGGCCAGAGTGTCTCGTCATTTTCCAGGACTATGCAGATGGCAGCCGATATCAGACCAGACAGGCTGGTTACATTTTCATATGCTCATGTTCCATGGATAAAAAAGCATCAGCTGATACTCGAAAAAAGAGGACTGCCAACGGCTGGCGACAAAACAAAAATGTTTTTGTCGGCTTATGACCTGATGGAAAAATCAGGTTATCAACCTGTTGGTCTTGACCATTTCGTACTTCCTTCAGATGATCTCTATAAATCGTTAAATGAAGGAACTCTTCACCGTAATTTTCAGGGTTATTGTACAAGACGGACAACCGGTCAGGTATATGCATTCGGAGTTACTGCCATAAGCCAGCTCGATGAGGGATATTCCCAGAATCACAAGGAGATAAAAGATTATATTTCAGATATATCCAGCGGGAAGCTACCTGTTGAAAGAGGTTATAGACTTTCACAAAATCAGATAATTGTACGAAAAGTAATTACTGACCTGATGTGCAATAAAACGGTCAGCTTTTCAACAGTTGCGAATTATATGGGAATTACTCCGGCAAAGGTTGAAAGTGCTGTAAGGTTAGAGAGGGATTCTCTGGATGATCTTATGGCTGACGGACTTATTTCTTATCATTCAGATACAATTGATGTAACAGAAACAGGCTCATTCTTTATAAGGAATATAGCAGCCTCACTTGACAGGGAATATATTGAAAAAGCGCAGACATATTCAAAACCAGTATAAGCAGATGGAAACAAAAAATGCAGGTGTGATTATAATAGGGGCCGGGCTGACAGGGCTTTCAATGGCTTATTTTCTTAAAAGAGGCGGATTAACCCCCTTGGTTATTGAAACATCCGACAGGCCGGGAGGAGTGATAAAAACTCTGAATGAAGATGGTTTTATTTATGAGGCAGGCCCTAATACAGGAGTATTATCTACGGCTGAACTCGCTGCACTGTTCGATGAATTAAGTGATAAATGTACTCTTGATACTGCTAATAAGGATTCAAAAAAAAGATATATAATGAAAGGGGGGAGATGGACAGCAATTCCTTCAGGTTTGTTTTCGGCTGTTTTCACCCCTCTTTTTACTTTAAAAGACAAATTCAGGATCCTTGGTGAACCTTTCAGGAAACCGGGTGCCGATCCTGATGAAACAGTTGCCGATATGGTTGTCAGAAGATTAGGCAGGAGTTATCTCGATTACGCAGTGGACCCGTTTATCTCAGGTGTTTATGCAGGTGATCCTTCAATACTTGTCACAAGATATGCCCTACCCAAACTCTATGCACTGGAACATAATTATGGAAGCTTTATCAGGGGAACAATAAAAAAGAGCAGAGAGAAAAAAAGTGAAGCTGAGAAAAAAGCAACCCGCGAAGTATTTTCATCTGTAGGAGGTTTAGGTGGTCTGATAAATGCACTGGCAGATGCAACAGGAGATGAAAATATTTTTTGCGGTGCAACTGGAATAAGGGTTGAACCACAAGGGAAGAGTTTTAAAGTAATTTTTACCGGAAGTGATGGTAATGTTTTTATTGCAGAAGCACAGACTGTAATCTCCACAGCCGGTAGCTATAATCTTCCATCCCTGCTTCCTTTCTTGTCTGAAGACTATCTATCTCCAATAACAAACCTTAAATATGCCAGGGTAGTACAGGTTGCTGCCGGGTACAAAAAATGGAACGGATCAAAGCTCGATGCTTTTGGAGGACTTGTTCCATCAAAGGAGAACAGGAATATCCTTGGCATTTTGTTTCCATCTGCAATCTTCGGAGGACGGTCTCCTGAGGGAGGTGCACTGCTCTCGGTGTTCCTGGGAGGCATGAGGAAACCTGATATTATGAGCAAAAGTGACGATGAAATTTTCAATATTGTCCTGGATGAAATAGCCAATACTCTTAACAATTCACATAAGCCAGATCTTCTCAAGATTTTCAGATATGAACACGCAATACCTCAATATGAAAAGTCATCAGGTGAAAGGCTGGAGGCAATAAAAAAAATAGAGGAACAATACCCGGGACTGATTCTTGCCGGCAACATAAGGGACGGTATCGGTATGGCCGACAGGGTGAAGCAGGCAAAACAGGTTGCAGACGCTGTGATTAATAGTAGATCATGAACGGCAAAGTATTAATAATAGTAAATACCGGAACACCCGATAGTCCTGATTTAAGGAACGTCAGACGGTATTTATCAGAATTCCTGAATGACAGGAGGGTTATTGATTTACCTTGGCTCCTGCGTAAATTTCTGGTTAATTTAATTATAGTTCCTTTCAGAGCACCGAGATCAACAAAAAAATACCGGAAGCTATGGACTGACAAGGGTTCTCCCTTGCTTAACAATATGCATAAGCTCGTCAGCAAATTGAGTGATCGTCTTAAAAATGAATATGTTGTTATTGGTGTAATGCGTTATGGAAATCCATCATTGGAAAAGGTTTTTGATGAGATGATTATATCATCACCCGATAGTGTGGTGGTGTTTCCTATGTATCCTCATTATTCTTCTTCTACAACAGGTTCTGTGAATGAATTATTTATGAGGAAGTTGATGGTTTATGAAACAATTCCCGAGCTTAAACTGACAGGGCAATTCTATAATCATCCTTCATATATTGAATCAGTAGCATATATGGTCAGAAAATTTGACCTGGATAACTATGATCATATTCTTTTTTCTTATCATGGATTACCTGTCAGGCAGATTCAGAAGGTCCACCCTGAGATCAATATTGATAACTGTAATTGCGAAACCAGGTTCCCTCCGCATGGTAATTTATGCTATAAAGCAACATGCTTTGAAACGACACGATTGCTGGCAGAAAAGCTTAATCTAAACACAGCTGATTATTCAACATCATTTCAGTCAAGGTTTTCACGTAACTGGCTCGGACCATTCACTGACAGCGTGTTGAAAAAGCTTGCTTCATCGGGAAAGAAGCGGGTCCTTGTTGTTGCACCATCATTTACGGCAGACTGCCTCGAGACCATTTCGGAAGTTGGTGAAGATTATGCTGAACTATTTAAGTCAGCAGGTGGTTCTCAGCTAGATCTTGTGCCCAGCCTCAATGATGAAGATAATTGGGTTGAAGCAATAATTAAAATTGCAGAACTGTAGTTAGTTACCAGTTGGAGTCGTACCAGGACCTGACATCTGTGACCATCATGCCGGCTTCATAAGCAGCTTCAATACCCAGGTCGCCGTCTTCAAAAACTTCTATGTATTTTGGTTCTACATTCATCAGTTCTGCACATCTAAGAAAAGTCTCGGGGTGAGGTTTAAAGTTCTTTACATCGTTAGCAGTTACAATAATGTCGAAATATTGTCTCAGTGATGTTACTTCAAGAGTCCTCTCTACTGCATACCTGTGTCCGCCAGTACCTACTGCCATGGGAAGCACACCGTGATATTTTTTAGCAATATTTGCTACTGCTTCTATTGGTTTAACACGATGCTGAATTTTGTAAAACTCTTTCAGCTTTTCCTCAATAATCTGGTCGGCTGTCACACTGCCATTCAGGTTATTCTCCTTAATAATTTCGTCAGCAATTATCCACCCGGGACTACCAGTGTGCTTGCGGAGAAATGCCGTGTCGATAGTTGCACCAAATTTCTGACAGGCTTTTTTCCATCCCTGGAAATGGTATGGCATGGTATCAGCAAGTGTTCCATCCAGATCAAAGATCAAACCCTTTGCACCCGGTTTAATATCGTATTGCATTTATGAAAATTTGCGCAAATGTATGAAAGAAAATCAATTAATTGACTTAAGATATTCAGTAACCTGTTTATACACATTTTCAGCTGTAAACCCGAACTTTTCATCGAGTACTTTATAAGGACCTGAATAACCGAAGCTGTTCATTCCCCATACCTTTCCGGAAGGGCCAACAAGGCCCATAAGAGTAACAGGAAGTCCGGCTGTAAGTCCGAAAACAGGAATATTTTCAGGTATAACAGATTTTCTGTATTCCTCACTCTGGTTTCTGAATAATCCTTCTGAAGGAGCTGATACAATTCTGATTTTAAGGTTGTCTTTCCTCAAGATTACAGCTCCCTCCACAAGTGTTGATACTTCAGATCCGCTGGCTATCAGAATAATATCTGGTTTTCCACTGCAATCCTGAACTATATATGCACCTTTATCTGAATTGATGGCATCGCCATACCTGTTATTTGAATCGGAAGGAAGATCCTTGATATTCTGCCTTGAAAGTATCAGAGCTGTTGGAGAATTTCTGTTTTCCATTGCCATTTTCCATGCGACAGTTGTTTCAGTGGCATCGGCAGGTCTGAGTACAAGCATACTATTCTCACCGTGGTGATTCTTAAGATGTTCCATAAGCCTTATCTGGGCTTCCTGTTCAACAGGCTGATGGGTAGGACCATCCTCTCCAACCCGGAAAGCATCATGCGTCCAGATATATTTAACGGGTAGTCTCATAAGGCATGCAAGTCTTACCGCAGGTTTCATATAATCGGAAAAGACAAAAAATGTACCACATGCGGCAATAACTCCTCCATGGAGAGCGATCCCGTTCATTATTGCAGCCATCGTCAATTCTGAAACACCAGCATGAAGAAATGCTCCGTTGAAGTCACCTCTGGCAAAAGGGTGGGTGTTTTTCAGAAAACCATCTGTCTTATCTGAATTTGCCAGGTCAGCTGAGGCAACAATCATATTTTCAACCTTTGATGCATATAAGCCAAGTATTGCAGAAGAAGCTGCACGTGTAGCAGAACCCTCTTTCTGCTGTATAGTGCTATAATCTATCTCAGGGAGATTTCCTGCATAAAAATCCTGAAGTTTTTTGTCGAGTTCACCATTCTCTGCAGCCCATAGATTTTTTTTCTCCTTCCATTCTACAGCAGACTTGTTTTTGGCTTTTAAAATATTGGTGTAAAGCTCCCTGACATCCCCGAAAATGATAAACGGATCAGTAATATTGCCTCCCAGATTTTCAAGTGATTTTTCGAATGACCCTCCTGCTTCACTGACAGGCATTCCGTGTGTCGATGTTTTTCTTTCAAAGCTCTTGCTGTCATTGTCGAGCAGCCCTTTCCCCATAACAGTCTTTCCTATGATCAGTGTTGGTTTCTCTTTTTCCGAGCTGGCATCTTTAAGCACCTTTCTGATCTGATCGTGATCATTACCATCTATTGTCATAACCCTCCATCCCCACGAGGAATATTTCATGGCTGTATCCTCTTTGGTAACGGCTTTTGTTTCAGTAGAGAGCTGAATATCGTTTGAGTCATAAAACATTATAAGGTTGTTTAATCCAAGAAATCCTGCCAGGCGTCCTGCCCCCTGGGATATCTCTTCCTGCACACCACCGTCTGAAATAAAAGCGTATGTTTTATGTGAAAAGAGTTCACCAAACCTTGCAACCAGGAATCTTTCAGCAAGAGCAGCACCTACCGCCATTGTATGTCCCTGACCTAAAGGGCCGGAAGTATTTTCCACCCCTCTCATTATATCCAGTTCGGGATGACCGGGTGTAGGACTTCCCCATTGGCGAAAGTTTTTTAGTTCATCAGGAGTATAGTGACCTGTAAGAGTCAGGATGGAATAAAGCATAGGAGACATATGTCCGGGATCGAGGAAAAACCTGTCACGGTTTATCCATTGTGGATCTGAAGGGTCAAAATTAAGGAATTCCGAAAACAAAATATGAATAAAGTCTGCACCTCCCATTGCCCCCCCGGGATGGCCTGATTTTGCTTTTTCAACCATTGCCATTGAAAGTATCCGGATATTGTCAGCTGCCCTATGGTTTATGTCAGTTTTCATCTCTTGGATTTTATAGGTTCTTCTAATGTCAGCAAAAATATGATTATTACATGATAAAAAAACATTCTGCAGGATTTCATTGTTACAACTTTTTGTACATTTGGTATTCGAAAGTCGAAATTACTTGTATGGATTCTAAACTGAAGGCACTCATTGTTGATGATGAAGAGGATGCAAGAAAGCTTCTCAAAAAGCTTCTTGATGAAACCCATATGTTCAGCGATCTTAAACTTGCTGACTCGGCATGCTCTGCAACCTCGGAATTGAAAAATTATGACCCTGATATGATTTTTCTGGATATAAGGATGCCTGAAAAGGATGGATTCGATTTTCTCATGGATATGAATCACAGGAACGGGCGACCCGGAATAGTATTTGTCTCAGCCTATGAACAACATGCGCTTAAAGCGATCAAACACCAGGCATTCGATTACCTTCTTAAGCCTGTGAACAGAAAAGAACTGAAACAGTGTATCAATAAATATATCTCTTCAAGGAATGAGTCTTTCTCACCCTTAACACAGATAGTTCAAAAAGTTATACCAGATAAAATTAAGAGGGTTAAGGTGTCAACCAGGACAGGAACCCTGTTCATAAATCCTGCAAATATTCTCTATTGTAAAGCCGACGGAAATTATACAATTATTTTTACCGGAGGCAAAGAACTTCTGTGTTCAATGAATATTGGAAAAATGAGGGAGATGCTTCCTGAAAACATTTTTCTCAGGATTGGCCGTTCGCTGATAATCAATTTAGAGTTCATAACTCACTTAGACAGAAAACAAAGCGTTTTAAAACTGGTTAGTTACGATGAAACTGTCTCAGTTAAGGTTCCCCGTAATCATCTTAAGGAGCTTGATACGATCTGAAAAATGTCTGTAAATTTCTTCTCTAGAAGGATCCTTAATTCTCCATGGTTTCTGGCCTTGCTCCCGGCATTATTGATTATGTATTTTCTCCCCCCGCTAGGTTCAAAATATAAACTTGTTGTTGAAGAGAGGTTAGCCGATCAATCTTCAAGTTATTATTTTGACCTTAATTCAGACGGTGTATCTGAATATATTATTACAGGTAAGGGGCTCCCTTATTATCATGTTCTGGTTCAGGATGACAATGGCCGTGTATACGATCAGTGGAATCTGAAGGAGAATCTATATCCTGGTATTTCAGAATGCTTCTTTGGAAACTTTGATAATGATAATTATGCTGAGATATATATATTCTCGTTTAAAGGAGATTCTCTATTCCTTAATATTAATGAGTTTTTCGACCCTAACGGATTGGTGATTGAGAGTATGTATTTAACAAAGATTGGAATTGTTGACGGGGTTATTACAACTAATGCTGTTCCTGCAGGATTTTACGACCGTAATGGTGACGGATTCTGTGAACTCTATTTCCTTCTGCAGACAGGATTTGCCCTGGAACCGAGAAGAGTGTACTCTCTTGATTTTATCAATAGAAACCTGAATTCAAGTCAGTTTACAGGATGCATGTTTTATAGCCCTTTTTTTACTGATTCTGACGGGGATAATAAACCGGAAATCTTTGGTAAGTCACGGGCTGCAGGAAATTACAACATGCCTGTTCCTTTTACAGACTGGAGCACCTGGTTTATGGTTTTCAACGAAAACCTCAGATTTGAATTTCCCCCGGTAGAATTTCCGGGACTTACAAATGAACTGGAAGTCTATCCTTATAAACATGATAAATTCAGGGGATACATTCTGTCTCATAATACTTCTTCCGCCGATTCAACGGTGATCAAACCACGGATAATGGTTTTTTCCCTGGATGGGAAACTGATAAGGGAAAGAGCATACAGCGATTTTGGATTTAAAAACGCTACCTCTCTTTTAGTAATGGGGGGATATCTATCTGACCGTATATACATTTTCGGAAATGAATTGATTGAGCTGAACAGCGAGCTTGAAGTTTTAAACAGAGTAAATTCTCCTTTCAGAGATTCATATTTTAGTTACAAAGCAGATATTGATAATGACGGTTTAAATGAGTTCGTTTTTTATTCATACCTGAAGCAGAAATTATCAATATATAACGCTTCATTGAAATTAGTTGCTGAAACCAGCCTTAAAGGTGCCACGTTTCCTTTCAGATTTTCCCATTACTTTTCAGCAGATAAGGTGCATAAGCTTTTGCTCTCAGATCCCGGTCATTCCTGTTTTATTATGTTAAACAGTAATGATTTATTTTATCTTACTTATTTGGCATATCCGTTCGTTTATTTATTACTTGTCTTATTTATATATATTATAAACAGAATCAATACCACTCAGGTGCTTAAAAGGGAGGATCTGAAACAAAGGTTGCTTACACTTCAGCTTCAGGGCATTAAATCACAGTTCGATCCTCATTTTACATTTAACTCGCTTAATTCAATTGCTTCCCTTATCTATCTTGAAGAAAGGCAAACTGCATATGATTACCTTAATAAATTCACAACCCTTATGCGCCGAATGCTTAATGATGCAGACAGAATTTACCGGAGTATTGGTGAAGAGATAGATTTTGTTACAACATACCTTGATCTTGAGAAGATGAGATTTGGCAATAAGCTTGATTACAGTGTTAAATTGGATGAAGAAGTCACCGGTGAAGAATCTGTCCCTAAACTTGTACTGCATACTTTTGCAGAAAATGCTATCAAGCATGGTATTACTCCAGGTGAAGGGAGAGGCATGCTTCAGATCATAGTAGCCAGGGAATCAGACTATTTGAAGATTATTATAGAAGACAACGGAATAGGCAGAGCAAGGTCTGCAGGTAAGAGCCATTCAACTGGAAAAGGGCTGAAATTGACAGGTGAGTTCTATGATATTCTTAATCAACTCAATAAGAGGCCCGTCACTCACTCAATTATTGATCTTTATGATGATTCAGGTGATCCGGCTGGTACCCGGGTAGAGGTATTTGTCCCGCTTGACCTGGATGGTGATCGGTAATGGGTAATGAGTAATGAGTAATCGGTAATCAGTATGTCTGATTCCTCCTTCTCACTCATGAATCCTTGAGCTCTCCATCCTGCGCCCTGAGCCTTACGCCTCCTACAAATACTTTCTGTCTTCTTCCGGAATGTCAAAATATTTATTGTAAAGTTTGACATCAGATCCTGTAGCCTCAATTCCTCCCTTTCCAAGTTTATAAGTACACTTTTCTCCGGCAATCTCAGAGAAATAAATATCATATTCCTTTTTATTATCATCAATCATGATTATTCTTACCAGGTGAGCATACTTTGCGCTGTTAAGAAGTGAGTGACAGATAGGACAGGTATAAATATATTCATCTCCCTCATTTATATTGAACGTAGGATGAGTAGTTTTTGTATAGTTTCCAAGCTCAGAATCCAGTAAAACCAATCCTCTTTCAGTGCTTCCTTTTTTTTGTGCTGAAAGGACGATGGAGGTCTTAACTTTAAGATGCCCCCTGCAAGCTTTGCATAAATATTCCATAATATACCTCCTTTTTTATTATTTTTTCACCTCTGAATCAATATGCATAAAGTTACAAAAAAAATTAATTTCTGCTACTTTTTCCATGGAGGAGTATAAGGTAATGATTTCAGGAATTTTTTTATGAGCGATTCTTCATACTCTCCTTTAAATGTACCGTTAAGGAATCTACTAATACCTTCATTAAGAAACAACCTCCAGGAATTATCCTCATTTCCTGGAATGATGGGATAAAACAGAACATCATTACTGTGTGCCGCATCCAGATCTCCCCTCGCATCCCCGATCATCAGTATTTTTTCGTCAGAGTATTTAATTTTTGCTGCAAGTGCAATATGTTCAGCTTTTGTCCCATGTTCCTGGGCAGCTATAAGTCTTGCATATTTTTTAATATTACTTGCATCCCATTCATATTCAAGTGCTTCGAGAGGGGTTTGCGATATGACAAGGATATCTGCAACCGATGAAATATTTTCGATTGCCTTCTTGGCATAATTGAATGGTGGTATATTATGTAGCCATTCACCTATCTCCCTGTTTAAGTTTTCGCTCCAAAGAAGTACCTTCTCAAGCCTTTTATCCCCTGTTGATTCATAGTGTCTCCTGAGAGTGGCATTGCCAAGTTTCGTTTCATTAATTGTCCACTCTTTCAGTGTTGACAAATCCGGTAGTACTATTCCTGATTCTTTTATCTCACTTCGTTCCTCAAGAAGCTCAAAAACCTTCAGCAGAGCGACGAATCTGTTATTTCCCCTGTAAACAGAATAGAGGTTTACAAACTCCCAGGTTTCCCTGACGGTTTTTGAAACAGGAAAAAGATTGAAATATTTAAGGGCGTTAGGAATGAAAAACTCCTTTTGTTTCACCTCCATCGAATCAAATACACAGCCATCTGAATCAATGCCTATGAAAAAATCATGTGTCGGTGCAAACTGTTTTAATTCTTCCTGGTAGTCCATAATTAACAATAAGGACAAATATAATGATCATTCCGGAAGAAGTAAGTTCAGAATCTGAAACCAAATTTAATCTCGAGCCTGTTCATAATATTATTGTATGTTGCAGGTGTCTGATAATATTCCTTCTGCTCATAGCTTGTATGTGCATATCTGTAACCAAAGCTAAGGTATGTTTCGTAATCTTCCCTGTCCCAGGATATACCAGTCCCCATTCCAAATGATAATCCTCCCTTGTAATTATACGGCTCATACTGGTTGTAAATATCATAGGTTTCCGAATCAGATCCACCCAGGTGCATAAGAGCACCTCCCCGCATATATATAAATGGTGTTGTTTTCCTGTCGGATAGTAACCTTTTATATTCAAGGAAAAGTGGAGTAAATGGTTTTCCAAAAAACTCCACACCTGAACCTGCACTTATAATGTTTTTCTTGTCAATAATGTATCCGGCAAGCATGTTGAAGCTGAATGGTGCTTCATATTCTGCATCCTGTTCTCCCAGAAGGATTCCTGCTTCCAGTGCAAAAGTAAATCCGGTTTCAGGCCTGCCTGTATACAGCATCATCTCTTTTGTTAACTTTTCAACATCCGAAGCGGGGAAAATGAAGATGCTTCCGTCTGAGGTTTTTATTTTATACTGTTCTGTAACAATTTCTATAAGAGTGCCTTTAATAAGGCTGCCATTTTTAAGGTATAATACATCTTTTGATTTCTGGGCAATAAGGCTGAAGGCACTGATAAGTAGAAAAATAGTTAGGGTTAAGTATTTTTTCATGGTAAATTAGAGGTTAGAAATTACAATTTTGCATGATTTTTGATTTACAATGAATAAAAATCTAACCTCAATGAAATCAAAAATCATTCCAATAATTAGTTTATTCATATCTTTTGTTTTCCTGGCAATATCATGCGAAGATTCCACTTACAGGGCATATACAGGCAATGCACCTGTCTATCTTTCTTATGATGATCTTCGTAAATCGGTAATAAACCAGGAATATGAAGATCTGAAAAATCCTGGAAAGATATATTTTAAGGATAATTATATATTTATTGTTGAGGAATTGAAGGGTATTCATATTTATGATAATTCTGATCCCGGTTCGCCATCAAAAACCAATTTTCTGAAACTTCCCGGTGTGGTAGATATTTCTATTTCAGGACAAACCTTATATGCAGACAGCTATGTTGATCTTGTAGTACTTGATCTAGTCGATATAAGGAATATTAAAGAGGTTGTGAGGCTGAAAGATATGCTGCCTTATACAATCCCTCCTGTAGATAATGACTATCCGATGGCATATGTGGATGAGGAAAAAGGAGTAGTAATAGACTGGGAAGTAAGAACTATAAAAGAAAGAGTAAACAGGAACCCTAACCCATATCCAATATTCTGGGCAAGCAGTTCAGCTTTTATGGATAAAGTAAATGCTTCAGGAGCATCTTCCGGAATCAGTGGGAGCGGAGTTGGGGCAGGAGGATCGATGGCCAGATTCGGAATAAAGGAAAATGTTCTGTATGTTATGGATCAGAACTCTCTTAAGGTTTTTGATATAACAAACAACACAACTCCTGTTAAGATCAATGATATCTACCCCGGCTGGGGAATTGAAACTATGTTCCTTACCGAAGATTTAATGTTCCTGGGAACTACCACAGGAATGGTAATACTTGATATTTCAGTTTCCACTTCACCCTTTACAATAGGATCTTTCAGCCACGCACGCAGTTGCGACCCTGTAGTTGTTGATGATACTCTTGCATATATCACTCTCAGAACAGGAACAGGCTGCGGTGGAAATCTTAATGTACTTGATGTGGTCAATATCAGCGATATCACCAAACCTAAAGCAGTTATAAGCTACGGCATGACCAATCCACATGGTCTGGGTAAGGATGGCGATTTGCTTTTTATTTGCGATGGCAGCGCAGGTTTGAAAGTTTATGATGCTTCAGATCCTTTAAAGATTACCAGTAACCTTATTTTCAACTATCCCGGTATTAATGCATATGATGTTATACCAATTGCTGATGTTCTGGTACTTATCGGAGATGATGGCCTTTACCAGTATGATTATACTGATGTAAAGAATATTACCCTCCTAAGCACTATACTCGTATTTAAGAATTAGGTATGATGATTTGATGGAGGATGGTTTGATTATAATTATTTTACAATTACTGTATTGAACTATATTGCATTAGAACGCTTTTTAAATTTCCTTTTAATTCCTTTTTTACAGTAATTTTGTTAAAGAATCGTTCTATTTTACTTTAGTCTAAGTCTAAATTAGAAAGTATGACTTTATATGCTTTTTTATAATAGTATTGTTATTAATTTAACAGCTTAATTTTAATTCATTTTCAGTTAATTTTATTTTATTTTATAGCTAATTATTTAAAAATCAACAAGAAATGTACCAGGTAGGAAATCTAGTTAAGGAATTGTCCGCAAAACACGGTCGTGAGCGAGTGAGCCTTATGCCTATTCTGCAGGATATTATTCAGAAGCATAATTATCTGACAGATGAGGCTATGGTTGAGGTTGCGAAGGAACTTGATATTTCAGCAGCTGAGGTTTACGGAACAGCATCATTTTACACTTTTCTCGACACTCAGGTAAGGGGTAAATATGTTATAAGGGTTTGTAAGACAATAACATGTTCAATGAAAGGCAAAAGTGACATAATTCATACAATTGAAGAAATGCTCAGAATAAAAGTTGGAGAGACAACCGCCGATCAGCAGTTTAGTCTTCTTGAGACAAACTGCATTGGATGGTGCCACAAGGCTCCGGCAATACTTATCAATGAGATGCCTTATACTGAGTTGACTCCTGAAAAAATAAGTGAGATTATTAAAGATTACATGCAAAAATAAAATACCTGACAGAAATGGAACAGAAAGAATTGACAAAGGTAGGCCTTATCTTCGAAAAAATTGATCCAGACAAGGTGTTACAGAAAGCGTATAAAATGTCAAGTGAAGAGATTATCCTCGCAATGCTGGAATCTGGTCTGAAAGGAAGGGGAGGAGCAGGATTTCCTACCGGATTGAAATGGAAATACACCGCAGCTGAACAGGAGCCTGAAAAATATATTGTGTGTAACGCAGATGAGGGTGAACCCGGGACTTTCAAAGACAGGGAGATCCTGGACAATGTATCTGTAAAGGTACACGGAGGAATGGCAATAGCCGGAAAAGCAATCGGAGCAAAAAATGGAATTGTTTACCTCCGTGGAGAATACAGATACATGCTTCCAAAAATTATGATTGAACTGGAAGCTTTTCACAGGATGATCCACAAAATTGGTTATGATTTTAATATCGAGTACCGTTTGGGGAGTGGTGCGTATATTTGCGGAGAGGAGAGTGCTCTCTTTGAATCGATTGAGGGAAAGAGGGGAGAACCTCGAAATAAACCACCTTACCCTACTGCATCCGGTGTATTCGGAAAACCTACATCTATTAATAATGTCGAGACACTGGTTACTGCAATGATGATAATCAACCATGGAGCAGAGTTATTCAGCCAGTATGGTACATCTGATTCCAGAGGATCAAAAGTCTTTTCAGTTTCAGGAGATACTCCTACACCAGGTATATTTGAGCTGGAGCTCGGGATGACAGTACAACAGTTTGTGAATGAGTTTGGAGATGGCGATGCCAAAGCTGTACAGGTTGGAGGTGCATCAGGTTTCTGCGTTCCAAGAAAGAAATTTGCGGAGACTATTATTGGTTTTGAGGGTGTTCCGACAGGTGGTTCCATGAAGCTTTTCAATAGTTCAAGATCGATGTACAACGTCCTTCATAATTACCTCGATTTCTTCGCAGAAGAGTCATGCGGCCAATGTACTCCGTGCCGTGTTGGTTGCCAGCAGCTACTTAAAGGAATTGAAAAGGTAAAAACAAGGGAAGTTAAATCAACTTACCTTAATGAACTTATAAAACTGGCTGATTCCATGAAGATTGCTGCCAAGTGCGGATTAGGACAATCGGTAGGAAATGCTTTCAAATCAATTGTCAGCAATTTCAGGGAGGAGATCATCTATTAATTTATAAAACAAGAGAACTATGATAAATCTGTCAATAAATAACCAGAATATTTCAGTTGAACCAGGAACAACAGTGCTTGAAGCAGCGAGGAGACTTAAGATCAATATTCCAACCCTGTGTAACCACGATGATCTGTGCGTTGCCGGGAACTGCCGTGTATGTGTTGTGGAACAAACCGGGGCCAGAACACTTATAGCAGCATGCGCTATGCCATGTTCCGAGGGTATGGATATTCATACAAACACACTTAAGGTCAGAAATGCCAGAAGACATATTGTTGAACTTCTTCTTACTGAACACAGGTCAGACTGTACCAAATGCTACAAAAATCAGAACTGTGAACTTCAGTCATTGGCCAATGAGTTTGCATTCGGAGATACAATATTCCTTGATCTTGTTGAAGATCATAATTATAATATAGACAGATCATCTCCTTCCTTTATCAAGGACGACAGCAAGTGTATACGTTGCCAGAGATGTGTGAGAACATGCGATGAACTTCAGTATATTTCTGCTATTGCTGTGTCAAATAAGGGTGCACACCAGAAGATATCCTCATTCCACAACAAGCCCATGAGCCATGTGGTTTGTACTAACTGCGGGCAATGTGTAAACCGCTGTCCTACAGGAGCTCTTGTTGAGAAGACTTATATCGACCAGGTATGGGATGCCATATATGATCCCGAAAAACATGTAGTTGTTCAAACAGCTCCTGCAGTAAGAGTCGCTCTTGGTGAAGATCTGGGGTATGATCCGGGAGAGAGAGTTACTGGCAAGATGGTCAATGCCCTGAGGCAACTGGGATTTGATTCGATACTGGATACCGACTTTACTGCCGACCTAACTATCATGGAAGAGGGAACTGAATTACTAACAAGGTTGAAAAAAGCACTTGTTGATGGAGATAAGAAAGTGTCACTCCCAATGTTTACATCATGTTCGCCGGGTTGGGTTAAGTTCATAGAACATAAGTATCCGGAATACCTTCCAAACTTATCCACCTGCAAGTCACCACAGCAAATGTTCGGGGCTCTGGCAAAAACATTCTATTCCCAGAAGCGGAATCTTGATCCTTCCAAGGTTGTTTCTGTATCTATAATGCCATGTACGGCTAAGAAATTTGAAGCTGACAGACCTGAGATGAGAGCCAGCGGCTATAAGGATGTTGACTTCGTCCTTACAACACGTGAACTTGCAGTAATGATTAAACAGGCCGGGATCGATTTCAGGAATATCAGTGAATCACATTATGATTCAATAATGGGCGATTCAACCGGAGCAGGTGTAATATTCGGAGCTACAGGAGGTGTGATGGAAGCTGCGCTCCGTACTGCATATGAGATTGTTACCGGACGTGAAGTTCCATTCAAGAACCTGAATATCACCCCTGTCAGAGGAATGGATGGTGTAAAAGAGGCGACTGTCAAAATCGAAGGATGCCTCGATGACTGGAAGTTCCTTGAGGGTGCTGAACTCAAAGTTGCAATCGCACACGGACTCGTAAATGCCAATAATGTTATGAAGAGTGTCAGGGATGGAAAGGCATCCTATCATTTTGTTGAAATAATGGCTTGTCCGGGTGGATGTCTTGGTGGCGGAGGTCAGCCTATACCAACCAATGCTGATATCAGGAATAACCGGATGAAAGCTATTTATTCCGAGGATGAGCATATGACAATACGTAAATCACATGAAAATCCTGAAATTGTAGCTATTTATAAAGATTTCCTGGGGAAACCCAACAGCAAAGTATCACATGAATTACTTCATACACAATATGTTGAAAGGGAGAACTATTAGGGTTGTAATTTACTATCCATAAAATATGAAAGCCGGTTCTGAAAACCGGCTTTCACTTTTCAGTGTTTAATGGTTTCAACTTTAATCTGTGTATCAGCGATTCCGACTTCTGTCTCCATCTTACCTGATTTAGTCACAGAGTCTTTAAGCCTTTTGCTTTTTTCTTTAGTCTTCCTGCTCTTTTCTTTTGTCTTTTTACTTTTATCTTTTGTCTTCTTAAGAAGCCATGCCATATTCTCACCCAGCACTCTCATGGTACTTAATCCTTCTTCGTCATTAAGTACATCTCCTTTCTCTCTGCCTATGCCAATATTCCAGTATGATGATCCAACAATGATCATTTCATTGATAAGGAAAAAGTTATTAATACTATGGAAAGAGTGAATAGCACCGGCACGCCTCACGGCAATAACTGCAGCAGCCGGCTTTCTTTTAAGCGGATTCCCTGCTGCTCTTAAGGCATATCCTGCAACTTCCAGCAATGCTTTTGCCTCAGCATTAATATCAGCAAAATATACGGGTGAACCAATTATTATAGCATCAGCCTTTATCATTTTTTTGATACAATCATTTATTGTATCATTCTTTTGATGACAGAATCCATCTTTCTTCTTTTTGCATTTCATGCATGCAATACATCCATTCGTTTTTTTGCCTCCAAGCTGAAAAAGTTCAGTCCTGATATTCTCTTTCTCCAGGGCTTTAAACACTTCTCTCAGAAGGATCTCAGTATTTCCTCCCTTACGGGGACTGCAGTTAATTCCAAGTACTTTCATGCTATTTTAAATTGAAGAATTTATAAATGTAATGTTTTTTATCCGATTATTTTCAGAATATCCTGAATGTCAATGTCTTTAAGCGGATTGTTGCTTGTAATAAAAGTATCTGCCAGTTTCGATTTCTTTTCCTGGAGCCTGACGATTTTTTCTTCGATGCTATCAGTTGTGATATACCTGTAAATAAATACACTTTTATCCTGACCTATCCTGTGAGCACGATTCATAGCCTGCATCTCTGATGCCGGATTCCACCAGGGATCAAGTATGAAAACGTAATCTGCAGCCGTAAGATTTAAGCCGGTTCCCCCTGCCTTAAGCGAAATGAGGAAAACTTTGTTCTGATTATCTTCCTGGAAGCTATTGACTATTTTCTCTCTGTTGGTGCTGGAACCTGTAAGAATTGAATATCTTATTTTCTTAATATTCAATGCGTCAGCATAAAGATTCAGATGCTTAACAAAGGATGAGAACACCAGAATCTTATGCCCTTCTGATGTAACACTTTCAATATCCTGGAGTACCGTTTCAAACTTACCTGATCCTGATCCGTATTCTTCAAAGGTCATTACCGGATGGTTGGATATCTGCCTTAGTCTCATTAGCCCCTGTAATACGATGATGGATGATTTTTCAACTCCCTCTGACTCTATACTTCTCAATATACTGTTTCTTACAGCCGATTTTTCTTCGTCATAAAGTCTGAACTGTTCCTCAGTCATATCACAAAACACTGTTTGTTCGGTCATGGGAGGCAGGTCACTGGCAACCATTAGTTTTGTTCTTCTCAGGATGAAGGGTTTAATTATCTTCCGGAGATTAAATTCTTTTTCATCATCACCGGATTTTTCTATCGGCTTGGCAAATTCCCTCCTGAAAAAAGCAATATCCCCAAGTAATCCGGGATTGACAAAGTTAAGTTGTGACCATAGATCAGTTAGTGAATTCTCAACAGGCGTGCCGGTCAGTACAAGTTTGTATGAGGATCTTAACCTTATCATGGTCCGGTATAAGGCTGACCCGGGATTCTTGATTACCTGACTTTCATCGAGGATAATGTAGTGAAAATGAAAAGTGTTAACAAAATCAATATCCTGACGTACAGTATGATAGCTTGACAGGATTAAATCAAATTCAGAGAACCGCGTTGTGCTTTTCCTCCTGTTTATACCTTTGTGGCTGCAAACTCTCATTCCAGGGACAAATCTTTTTATCTCATTTTCCCAGTTATAAATTAATGAGGCCGGTACAATTATCAGTGATGTCAGTCTGGTCTCATCCGTTCCGAATAAAGAAAGCTGATCACTCTTCTTATATGCAATACCTGGTATATGCTGTTCCTTGTTATGCTGAAGAAGCGCCAGTGTCTGAATTGTTTTTCCCAATCCCATATCATCGGCCAGACATCCTCCTAACCCGGCAGACTGAAGGAAAACAAGCCAGTTTAGTCCTTCAGACTGATACTGCCGCATTTGACATTTGAGACCTGCTGGAACCTGAATTTCAGATATCTCTTCAGGAATGAGAAGTTTCCCCAGCTTTTCTGCAATAAGATTGGTCTCATCGAGAAGATTTTCTCCAAGCAGGGAGAAATGTTGTTTATGTACCCTGATTGAAGAATCAGAACTTTTTCCGAATTCAAAAATATTCCTGTACTTTGAAAACCACGTTTCAGGGAGTATTGCAATTGATCCGTCAGGCAAAATATATTCCCTTATTCCCCCGAGAATGTTCTTTCTCAGCTGTCCGAATGGTATCTTCCATTCTCCGATTAGTACAACAGCTTTCAGATCGAACCAGTCATTAATCATCTGACTGGTTATTGCCAGATTAACAGTTTTAAAGTTGTATTGTGCATCAAGCCTTGAATAAAGTGTAAATCCATACTCTGTCAATTCATTGAAATTCAGGTTTATTGCTTCTATCATCGGATAAACGCCGGTAGAAAAAGATGAATCCGTTGCAGGAATGAAAAAGCTTATATCATCGTCTGAATAGAATCCAAGGCTCTCAAGCTTTTGCCGGCAATCAGACTCCCATTCCATATCGCGTCTGAATTTTCTGAATCTGTATGTACCGCCAGTATCTTTGAAAATAGTGAGATATTTCTTACTTTCCGTGGCATCAATGGTTATTCCTTCATAATTAAATTTCAAGGTCAGAACTGGAGAACCATTAAGTCCTGGTTCCACGATGATGCTTGCTTTTTTAACAGGGATTTCTTCAGATATTTCGAATCCGGACCCCTCAACCTTGAAGCTGTTAACAGCATTAAGAACAAAAGTGGCAAAGTATCTTTTTTCAGTCTTTTTTGGGATTTCAATGGAATCCTTCGATAAAAAGGGTTTTAGTTTTATTCCTTCCACATCTAAGACAAAAAGTATCCGGTGACCTTCTCTTATGATACACGGGGAATTGCATATAATCTCAGCAGAACTTTTTTTAAGATCCACTCTTTTACCTCCGGCATCAAGTCCAAGATTATAAGTGCTCTTATCTTCATCCCTGGTAAACCTGAACAGGGGTATTGCATAATCCTGGAAAAGAATCAACAGATCTTCCTTATGGAGTGTAGCTGTCTTTGTCTTCTGGTAGTAAACATTCAATCCCGCATCGCGTGATAATGATAAACATTTAAAGATCCTTCTTTCAATATACGGTCTGATAAATGATTCAATCCTGTCAGATTTTACATTTACCATAAAATCCTTAACCGATTTATCCTTCGAAAACAGGTGAAAGAGATTCCTGTCAGAATATTCATTAATTATGTTGATTACCTCCCTCTCTTCCTGGTCAAGGATGCTCAGAGTTTCGGAACCGGGAAAGGGCGAAAGGCATTCTGTCAGCCTGTAGTACTTGTTATTTATTTCAAGTTCAATTATATATGGAAGCAATATTACCCCCCATAGCCTGTGGTGACTCAGTACCAGTACGAATGAGCGACGGCTTATGTTGTCATTATATTTTTGTATCATCTGCCAGGTTATGCCCTCCAGCTATATTAAACCGGTAAATATAACAGGATTTTCTCATTAGATTTATATAAGAAAAGTGTCTAAAGTGCCTAACGTGTCTAAAGTGCCTGGAGTGCATGAAATTTTTGTAATATTGTTTCAAGTACTCAAGGCACTCCGAGCTTAATTATATGAGAAAGATAATTCATATCGACATGGATGCTTTTTTTGCATCGGTGGAACAACTGGATCATCCTGAGCTAAGGGGGAAGCCTGTTGCTGTCGGAGGCAGCAGTGAACGTAGTGTTGTTGCTGCAGCAAGTTATGAAGCAAGAAAATTCGGGGTCCGCTCCGCAATGTCCTCAGTAATAGCAAAGCGCCTCTGTCCGGAGCTGATATTTGTCAGGCATAATTTTAAGCGATACAATGAATTCTCATCAATGGTTTTCGATATTTTTACTCAATATTCAGATAAGGTTGAGCCATTGTCGATTGACGAAGCTTTTCTTGATGTAACTACCGATAAGAAAGGTATCGGTTCAGGTACAATCATAGCTGAAAAAATAAGGAGTGAAATAAAACAAAAGACAGGATTAACTGCTTCAGCAGGAATCTCATATAATAAGTTTCTGGCCAAGATAGCGTCGGATATAAAAAAGCCTGACGGGTTGTTTGTTATAAAACCTGAAGATGCTCAGAAGTTTATTGATGATCTTGAGGTTGAGAAATTCTATGGTATCGGTAAAGTCACTGCACTCAATATGCATAAGCTTGGAATTCATAAAGGTTCTGACCTCAGGCAATGGGATATTGATTCACTTATCCGGAACTTTGGTAAAGCCGGCGAGTTTTTCTTTAATATAGCCAGAGGCATTGATGAAAGAGCAGTGGAACCGGATCAGGACAGGAAATCTGTAGGTACCGAGCTTACATATGATAAAGATCTCACCACCAGGTTTGAAATAATTGCTGAGCTGTACAAGCTTGAAAAAGAATTGATTGAGAGGCTTGAGCATGCACAGACAACCGGGAGAACCATAACTTTGAAGATTAAATTCTCTGATTTCCGTCAGATTACACGAAGCAGGACACTGCATAACTATATACATGATTTTGATACCCTTCACAGGGAGGTAACTGAGATCCGGAAATCACTCAGTCTGGAAGGAGAGAGGATAAGGTTAATGGGCGTGACAGTATCAAACCTTATTACTGAAGATAATTCCGACCGGCAGCTTCATCTGTTCAGTCAGGAGGATGGCCCCTAATAATTTACATTAATATAAAGTATTAATAATAAGTAATATACCTCTATTAATGAGTAGCGGAAATATATCAGACATTAAGAAAAGCTTAAAACTAAAATAATCCTTCTACTGAGAGGTATCTTTCTCCTGTGTCATAGCAGAAAGTAAGAATTCTTGATCCTTTTGGGATATCCTTAAGTTTCTTATTAACAGCAGCTAACGAAGCCCCGGAGGAGATGCCGACAAACAATCCTTCCAGTTTGGCTGCCTTTTGTGCAAAGGAGAATGCCTCATCTTTGCTTACCTTTATTATCCCATCAAGGATTTTAGTATTCATTATTGACGGAACAAAACCTGCACCTAGTCCCTGGAGAGGATGGGGGCCAGGTGATCCTCCGCTCAGAACAGGTGATAGCTCGGGTTCCACCGCGAAAACTTTAATATCAGGGAATTTTTCTTTTAGTACTTCTGCGACTCCAGTTAGGTGACCGCCTGTTCCAACCCCGGTTATCAGGTAATCAATTCCATCTTTAAAATCATTCAGTATTTCAACAGCTGTCGTTTTCCTGTGTATCTCCACGTTTGAAGGATTCTCAAACTGCATTGGCATCCATGAGTATTTTGTCTCAGACACCAGTTCCTTTGCTTTATCAATTGCTCCTTTCATACCTTTCTCGCGGGGAGTAAGCACAAATTCTGCTCCGAATGAACTCATAATCTTTCTTCTTTCAACTGACATTGATTCTGGCATTACCAGTATAAGCCTGTATCCTTTAACTGCAGCCACAATTGCCAGACCGATACCTGTATTGCCTGATGTAGGCTCAATTATAACGCTTCCCGTTTTCAGTAAGCCCTTCTGCTCGGAATCATTAATCATTGCCAGGGCAATACGATCTTTGAGACTCCCCCCGGGATTTGACCGTTCAAGCTTTATCCATACATGGTAATCTTTGTCAAAGAGTCTGTTTAACCTGAGGTGAGGAGTGTTTCCTATTGTTTCAAGAATTGAATTTACTATCATGATATTCAGTTTATTTCTAAATTACCCAGTTTATTGGTTCGTTGAAGTCAGATTGGTTCCTGACTATTATTTCACTCTTATGGTAAACGACTGTATTTGGAGCTAAGCTTTCAGTCAGCCATACATTTCCGCCTATGATACTGTTTCTTCCCACCACTGTATTACCTCCGAGTATTGTCGATCCTGCATAGAGTATTACATTATCTTCTATGGTAGGGTGTCTTTTTGTAGAAGCTTTACTCTTATCAACGCTTAATGCTCCAAGGGTAACTCCCTGGTACATTTTTACATTATTACCAATTATTGTTGTTTCTCCAATCACTATCCCTGTTCCATGGTCAATAGAAAAGGGGATTCCGATCCTTGCTCCCGGATGAATATCTATTCCGGTTTTTATATGAGCATATTCAGTTATAATCCTGGGTATCAGATGAACAGATTTTGTATAGAGAGTATGGGCTATCCTGTGACAGAAAATGGCAAAAAATCCGGGATATATGGCAATTACTTCTGTAAGTTCTTTTGCGGCAGGATCAGATTCGAGTATGAATTGTGCATCCTTCAAGAGAATACTTTTTGTTGAAACAAGTGAATCAATAAATTCTTTTTTCACTTTTTCACTATCACCTTCAAAGTTCTTAAGAACATTAGTAAGTAAAATATCCAGTGCTTTATCATTAAAACATGCTTCAAGTCTTATAAGTTTCTCATTATGAGGAAACATAAGTTTGAAAATTTTCTTTACAGTATTCTCTGTAATTTTCTTGTCATATACTATCATTTTGCTAAGTGCTGAGGGCATTTTTAAGATCATAAATAAGATCATCGATATGTTCAAGTCCCACTGAAAGTCTTATCAGGTTATCTGTAACCCCTATTTTCTTTCTGAGTTCAGGAGGAAATGCTTCATGGGTCATGGTGGCCGAATAATTTGCCAGCGATTCAACGCCACCCAGACTGTCAGCCAGCTGGAATACTCTTAGTTTTCTGAAGAAAGCATTTGCTTCTTTGAGGCCTCCTTTTATCTGAAAAGAGACAATCCCCCCGTACCCTGTCATCTGCCGTGTGGCTATATCATGTCCGGGATGGCTCTTCAGTCCGGGGAAGTAAACTTTTTCAACATTCTCCGCTTCCTGCATGAATTCTGCCACCATAGATGCATTCTGCTCATGCTGTCGCATGCGAACAGCGAGTGTTTTTACACCTCTCAGGGTAAGCCATGAATCGAAAGGAGAGGGGACGGCACCTACCGATTTCTGCACAAGATGAATCTTTTTGAATATTTCATCATCATTAAGAACAACTGCGCCGCCTATCACATCAGAATGACCATTTATATATTTTGTAGTACTGTGAACAACGATGTCAGCACCGAGCAGCAGAGGCTTTTGAAAATAAGGTGATGCAAAGGTGTTGTCGACAACTGATAACGCCTTGTTTTTCCTCGCTATTCCGGCAATTGCTTCAATATCAAATATTTTAAGTACCGGGTTTGTTGGAGTTTCAATCCAGACCATTCTTGTTGAAGGCAGGAAAGCATTCTCAATTGCTTTCAGATCAGTGAAGTCAGTAAAAGTAAATTTTATTTTCAAAGGCTCAAGGAGCTGTTTAATAAGGCGATATGTTCCTCCATACATGTCTTCGGGAACAATAACATGATCACCAGGAAGGAGAAGAGAAAAAATTGCATGTTCGGCTGCAAGGCCAGATGAGAATGATAGTCCATATTTCCCCTCCTCAAGTGATGCAAGGCACTTATCAAGTGCAGTACGGGTTGGATTTCCAACTCTTGAATATTCGTAGCCCCTGTGTTTGTTAACCTCCTCCTGAGTAAATGTTGAGGTCTGATAAATCGGAACTATGGTTGCTCCAGTTGCCGTGTCAGCTTCCTGTCCAACCCAGATAGCCTTTGTTTCAAATTTCATGTTTTCTATGGATATTGTGATCAATTCAGTTATGCGGTTTTATTCTCAAATTTAAAAAGAATCTGAAAACAGTATCAAATATTCTTTTTTTCCGATTCAGATAATACTTCATTCATTGAGCCGCTGCGATAATGCGAAAGATCAACTGAAAATGCAATTACGGCATTTTTATACTTACTGAGGTTTTCCTTAAGAATATTTAATTTTTTCATTTATTGCTATACAATTGTTGTGATTTATCTAATATAAGGTTAACAATTGTAAAACAATAATAACACTAAAAAGTTTAAGGGATAATGCCATAAAAAATCCTGGTCATAATAATTAAAATCATTATGACAATTTATCTGTAAGTTGATAATTTAAATAAATAATTTGTGACAACCTGGATAGCCGGTTCCCGCAAGAGAAAATTATATTGGGATTAAATAATCATTCCTGCTGCGACAGTTTCATTGGTACCCTCATCGATGAAGATCATACTGCCTGTAATATTATTTTTTTTATATGAATCGTAGAATATTGGCTTCGAGGTTTTAATTGTAATATCAGCAATATCATTCATATTTACTGTGATGTCCTCAGTATCCTTCTCAAGGGTATTGATATTTAGTCTGTAATTTACATTCCTGATAATGCATCCGGCTTCATTGCTGTTAATGCGGATAAGGTATTTTCCTCCGTTTTTAAGAGGTTTTTCGTTAAACCAGCATATCATGAGATTTATTTCCTGGCTTATCTGCGGCAGATCATCAGCGGCTACAATCATATCACCACGGCTTATATCTATTTGATTTTCAAGTGAAATTGCTACCGAATCGCCTGCAATACTCTCTGAAAGTGTTTTCCCGAACATATCAATACTTTTTATTTTCGATTTAAGCATTGAAGGAAGTACCATTATTTCATCGCCCGGTCTGAAGACACCGCCGGCAACCCGGCCTGCATAGCCTCTGTAGTCATGAAATTCCTTTGTATGAGGACGTATTACAGTCTGAACAGGGAATCGTTTATTCTCCGGATCCTTATTCTTTTCGATATCTATTGTCTCTATAAGGTTAAGAAAAGTCTTTCCGCTATACCAGGGCATATTTACTGATTTGTCAACCACATTATCTCCATATTTTGCACTGATTGGTATATAATGTGAATCAGGAATGTCGAGTTTTTTAACAAGTATGCCCAGATCTGTTACTATCCTGTCGAATTCCTCCTGAGACCAGTCAATCATATCCATTTTATTGATACAGAATATGATATGCCTGATATCCAGAAGAGATGCTATAAATGAATGCCGTATTGTCTGCTCCAATACTCCCTTTCTTGAGTCGATAAGTATGACTGCCATGTCAGCAGTACTTGCACCTGTTACCATATTGCGGGTATATTGGATATGCCCCGGAGTATCAGCGATAATGAATTTTCTGGCAGGCGTGGCAAAGTATCTGTATGCAACATCAATTGTTATTCCCTGTTCACGTTCTGCTCTTAATCCGTCTGTCAGAAGTGAAAGATCAAGGTCCTCTCTTCCCAGTCTTTTGCCCGATTGCACAATATGATCCATCTGATCTTCGAAGATCGATTTGCTGTCATACAGAAGTCTGCCAATTAGTGTGCTCTTTCCATCATCAACACTCCCGGCGGTTGTGAAACGAAGCAGGCTTTTACTTTTATCTTTCGGGTCAATCAACATGTTTTATAAAATCGTTAGTTGGTGTGTATATAAAAAGGCGTACGGCGAATGGCGAACGGCAATATTAAATCAGCAATGTCTTCCGGCAGCCCCATGCCCCATGCCCCATGCCCCATGCCCCACGCCCCACGCCCGACGCCTCAAAAGTATCCTTCCTTTTTTCTGTCTTCCATTGCGGCTTCAGATCTTTTATCGTCATATCGACCGCCTCGTTCTGTAACCCTGGTAGCTGCGATTTCTGTTATGATCTCCTCAAGTGTATTTGCCTTTGAAAGGGTTACTCCGGTACAGGTTATATCACCTATCGTGCGACAACGCACATCTGCTTCAAATACCTCCTCTGTGGGCTTTAGCTGCATGAAAGGAGCCCAGGCAAGATATGTTCCGTTCCGGCTGAATATCTTGCGACGGTGGGTATAGTATAGTTCCGGCAGCTTTATATTCTCATGCATAATATACTGCCAGACGTCAAGCTCTGTCCAGTTGCTTATTGGAAAAACCCTGAAATGTTCTCCCATACTCTTTCTCCCGTTGAAGATGTTCCATAACTCGGGTCTCTGGTTCTTTGGGTCCCACTGTCCAAACTCATTTCTGTGAGAGAAAAATCTCTCTTTTGCCCTTGCTTTCTCTTCATCGCGTCTCCCGCCACCTATAGCGACATCGAGCCGGTACTCTTCCATAGCGTCCAGAAGTGTTACAGACTGAGCCTTATTACGGCTGGCATTTATGCCCTGTTCTTCAACAACTCTTCCCTTGTCGATAGAGTCCTGAACTTTTGCGACAATAAGTTCACATCCGAATTCTTTTGCAAGGTTATCGCGGAAATGAAGGGTTTCTTCGAAGTTATGGCCTGTATCGATATGGAGCAGAGTAAAAGGAATTTTTGCAGGCCAGAAGGCTTTTCTGGCAAGATAAACTAGGACAATAGAATCCTTTCCGCCTGAGAAAAGAAGCGCCTTATTCTCAAACTGCGCAGCCACCTCTCTCATCACAAATATCGCTTCACTCTCAAGCTCTTTGAGGTGCTCATCATTAATATGTAAAGGATTCCTCATCTTATTTTAACTCCTTGTTTTCTATTTTCCATACGCCCTATGCCTTACGCCTATCGCCTTATTTTACATGACACCCACATTCTTTTGAGCCTTCGTTCTCCCACCACCAGCGTCCTGCACGAAAGTCTTCTCCCGGCTCAATGGCCCTTGTACATGGTTCACACCCTATGCTTACAAAACCCTTGTCGTGGAGGGTATTATAAGGGACATAGTTATCCCTGACATAGTTCTTAACATCCTGATAAGTCCATGAGAAGATTGGATAGAACTTGAAGAGTTTCTTATCTTCATCATATTCAATCCAGTCCATCTGGTTCCTGTTATCTGACTGATCAGCCCTGATACCAGATATCCACACTTTCATGTCTGATAGGGCACGTGTAAGCGGAACAACTTTCCTGATCTGGCAGCACTCTTTCCTGTTTTCAACCGAGTCGAAGAAACTAAAAGGGCCTTTTTCTGTAACCAGCTTTTCAACTGACAGATAATCTGGAAAGCAGGTATGGATTGTCTTTCTGAATTTCAGAATTGTCTGGGAAAAGACTTCATAAGTCTCAGGGAATAGCCTTCCTGTATCAAGGGTTGCTACTTTTATATCAAGGTTATTGGTAAATATTTTATGGGTTATAACCTGATCTTCAATTCCAAAGCTTGTTGTAAATATTACCTGTTCCGGGAAAAGAGATACCAGCACCTTCAAACTCTCCTCAACTGACTTTTCTGTAAGCTGGTCTTTCAACTCCTTTAACTTCATACATATTGTCATTAGAACGTTTCCACAATTTCAAATCTATACGGTGTATATGTGCCCAGGCTCTTTCATGAAAATAATAGAGCAATATTTTCGTGAACACTTCCACCCCCCCAATGGTTACTGCCATTGTCAGTTTTCCGGTTATGAAATAACTGATTACCATAGTGTCTATTGTGCCGACAATTCGCCATGAAACAGCTTTCATTACACTCTTTAGCGGCTTGTCTGCCCTGTCGCTGATCTTTTTTACACCTTTAGAGGTTTCTTTGCCAGGCTGGTTTATTAAAACATCAAGCATAACTATTAGGTATTATATTCGTGACAAAATTATAATACCGCATCCAATGATTCAATGGCAATTATGCGTGAATCAAGTCAGTATTTATGCCCATCAGGGAATATGCAGATAGCTTTATTTTGTAAGTGTAAAAGGGTATATACCTATTCTTTATTATTCAGCTCGGATATGAGACCATTAAGGAACCAATTAATAACAGGATCATTCGAATATTTTAAAAGAATATTCGAAAATTCATTTTCGTTTTCTGAATAAACACATGAACTTATAATTTCAATTAGTCCGCAATATCCTGAAGGTGATGATGTTCCGAATATATAATGACTGAGTTCCTTATTGTATTTTTCGAAAAAACTATCTAATATCATATAGCGATATGAATGTTTTCTTTTTAAGTCTGAAGATAAAAATGTGTTACTATTTAAATTTTTAAAACGACTTGAGGCATTCTTCCTGATCAGGATTCCCAGACTGCTGTTCTTTATATTTCTTCTGACATATATATCAGCATACCTGTAAATGCCGGTAAAACCAAATGCATCAAGATCATCGGCAATTGAAAGAATACTAAGAATAATGTTATCTCCATAAGGAGCTGAATAATCTTTATCATCATGATATTCAATTGCCTCAAGAGTTTTATTGAATTCTGTTAAATTCTTTTTGCGGGATTCGAGATAATCTACAGCTTTTTTCCTGCTGCGCACTCCATGTTTAATGCTATGGTCAAAAGCCATTCCGGTATCATGTAAATAGCACGCAATCATAAGCTGTTCAACGAAATGCTGGTCAATATTTGATTGCATGGAACCAGTATTCAGGATTATCTCCTTAGCAAACCTCCACACTCTTTTGTGATGCTCCAGTCCATGAGAGATAAGATGACCGGGGGGATATATTGACAGGAAAAAAGATTCGATATCAGATTTTAGGGAATTCTCCACAGTCTGACAGATGTTTATTATGGAGTCATGAATCATATTTATGAATGCGATACTAATTAAATAAAAAAAAGCAAAAGACCAAGCCTTTTGCTTTTGAACAGGCATAGGTGATATAATTACTGCTTAATCATATTCTGTGCCATATCAAGTATTGTTGTATCATCAAATGTCACAATTCCGCCACCCGGTCCCTGTTCAAAATGAATTCCGACGCTTTGTCCCTGGTCAAAATTTCTCCCTCCAAAGTAGTTTCTTACTGTCTCTTCTTCAAGATTCAGCTTCTCCGCAATCCTCCGCATACTACCGGAGGGCAACTGGTCTTTGATCTTACGAAGCTCATTAAAAGTGATTGTTTTAGCCATGGTATCCATTTTATATCGTTTTAACAGTTAATAAAAATTGACAGTCAAAGTTAATCAAAAAACGGTTGATGTGAAAATCAATTATCCAATTTATTAACAAATGTGAGAAACATTTCAAGTCCTTTCTTCTTCTCTTCATTTAGGTTAAAATCAATATTTTCAGTAAGATATTGTTTCAGAACACTTCCGGTTATTGAACCTTTTTCTCCTATACTTTTTACCACTTCATCAATATTGTCCACTCCTGTTTTAAGGGCTGAATTGAATTCTGCCAGGAATGCCGGATCAAGAGTTTTATTGGCTGCCCAACAGGCAAAGACAAATGGAAGACCTGTAAATTTCTTCCATTCCATAGAAAGATCAATTCCTGATCTGAACCTTTTTTCATATTCAAAGCATTGATCTCCAATAAGTACCACTGCCTCATTGCAGCCAATGTTGAGAAAATCAAAACCTTCTGAAGTGTTTACCCACTTGAATGTACGTTTCCACCAGTGTTTTGCCAGAATCTTAGCCAGTGTAACTGATGTCTTCGATCTGTAGTCTAGATAAATTGTGTCCAGTTCTTCAAATGAACAGTTTCGAAGAAGCATAACAGTTCTTACGTTACCATTGGAGCTCAGACAATAATCGCTTATTATATGATACTCTTTCATCTGCAGCAGGGCTGCCACCGGTATAAGTCCTATATCTGCCCTGTTGTTTATAAGTTTTTCAGCACAGTCAACCGGATGATCAGTTTCAAGTATTATCTTCTCCCCGAATCCGCTCTTCTTCAATCCATAAATAAAAGGGTAGGTATTGGCATATTTGACTGCTGATATCCTTATTTTATCCATTACCATTTTTTTCAAACATCTAAAATAGTATTTTTGCATGTATTGTTATAATAACTGAAACTCATTCTGGTTAAAATGGAATTAAATTCTCTTACGGCCATATCTCCGCTCGACGGACGATACAGAAGCAAGGTCGATGAGCTGCACCTCTATTTCTCGGAATTTGGTCTTATCAGATACCGTCTGATGGTGGAGGTGGAGTATTTCATTGCTCTGTGCGAAATACCACTTCCGCAGCTTAGTGATTTCAGAAAAGACAATTTTAAGGAACTGAGATCAATATATGAGGATTTTGATCTTTCTGATGCTGAAAAAATTAAAGAGCGTGAGAAGATAACAAATCATGACATCAAAGCTTTAGAGTATTTTCTTAAGGAGAGGTTTTTTCAGAGTGGATGGGGAAGGTGGAGTGAGTTCATTCACTTTGGTCTTACTTCGCAGGATATAAACAATACTGCAGTTCCTCTTTCCCTCAAAGATGCCATGATAGATGTTTATTTTCCTATACTCTATGAGCTCAGGGAAGCACTGGCAAAACTGGCTGATGAATGGAATGATATCCCGATGCTTGCACGAACTCATGGTCAGCCTGCTTCCCCAACAAGGCTTGGAAAAGAGATTCAGGTGTTTATAGCAAGGATTGACGAACAGACAAAATATTTTGGTCAGATACCTTTTTCAGCAAAATTTGGAGGAGCTACAGGTAATTTTAATGCTCATAAAGCAGCGTATCCGGATATTGACTGGATATCTTTCGCTAATAATTTTGTAAATGAGGAACTTGGATTGCAGAGGTCCCATCCGACAACACAGATTGAGCATTATGATAATATTGCCGCACTGTTTGACAACATGAGGAGGATAAATACTATTTTAATTGATCTTTCAAGGGATTTATGGATGTATATCTCATTGGAATATTTCTCTCAGAAGATTAAGAAAGGAGAGATAGGTTCATCTGCAATGCCGCACAAAGTGAATCCTATCGATTTTGAAAACGGCGAGGGAAATCTTGGCTATGCTAATGCGGTTTTTGAGCATCTTTCAATGAAATTGCCGGTTTCAAGACTTCAGCGCGATCTGACTGATTCAACAGTGATCAGAAATATAGGAGTCCCTATCGGACATTCAGTACTTGCATTCAAATCTATTCTGAAAGGTCTCGATAAACTCATTGTGAATACTGAAAAGATAAAGAGCGACCTTGAGAATAACTGGGCTGTTGTTGCCGAAGCCATCCAGACAATACTCAGGCGCGAAGGATATCCGAATCCTTATGAAGCATTACTTGAATTGACAAGGACTAATCAGAAGATAACAAGGGAATCTATTTTACAATTCATTGATGACCTGGATCTTGGTTATGAGGTAAAAGCAGAACTGAAGGCAATAACACCACTTAATTACACAGGTTTTTAACCACATATCGGGTTTATGAAGAATATCAGGTTACTGCTTAAATACTTTACACCTTACCGCTGGTCAGCAATCAGAAGTATCGGATATAATATACTGGGGGGGCTTTTTGCACTGCTCTCCTTCTCCCTTGTGGTGCCCTTCCTGAAAATCCTTTTTAACCAGGTTGGCGATGTGCCTTATCCTGGAGAATTCCAGATGACAGTTGATTACATCCAGGAGTTTTCACGTTATTATCTTTCAGCATTTATCGAAAGTAACGGAAAAACAGGAGCACTGATGCTTGTTGTTATCATTGTAATGTGTGCAAGTCTCCTTAAGAATACATTTATTTTCCTTGCAAACAATAGTATTGCATATATAAGGTCATGTACAGTCCGTGATCTCAGAAGGAAACTTTACGATAAATTCCTCCGGCTTCCTATATCATACTTTACTGATACAAGAAAAGGAGACGTTATGACAAGGATCTCAAATGATGTTCAGGAGGTTGAGATTTCAGTGATAGCCTCATTGACAATGTTGTTCAGGGACCCTATGTATATTATAATCTTTGTTATATATCTTTTTGTAGCAAATTATCAGCTGACTCTTTTTGCCATGATATTGCTGCCTATCAGCGGCTTGCTGATCGGAAGGGCAAGCAGAACCCTGAGATCATCGTCTCTTAGTGGTCAGGAGAATCTGGGAAGGTTGCTGACTGTTGTTGAGGAGACACTGACAGGCCTTAGGATCGTTAAGGTTTTCAATGCTGAGAAGAAGATGCAAAAACAGTTTGCTGAAGCAAATGAAAAATATGCGAAGATATTCAAACGTGTGACCCGTAAATATTTTCTTGCATCACCCCTTAGTGAATTCCTCAGCACCATCGTGATAATGATTTTGCTTTACGTCGGTGGAAGTATGGCACTGAAAGGATCAGGGCTGATGTCACCGGAACAGCTTATTGCATACCTTATTATTTTTTCACAGATAATACAACCGGCAAAGAATATAACAACTGCATATTTCAGTATTCAGAAAGGAATGGCTTCTATCCAGAGAATTGATGAGATAATTGATGCTGAAGAGAAAATATTTGACAAGGATAATGCCATTCCAGTTGAGGGATTTAATGAAAATATTGAATTCAGAGGAGTATGGTATGGTTATAACTATGAACCGGTATTAAAAGATATAAATCTGACAATAAAAAAGGGTCAGACAGTAGCCATTGTAGGAAAATCAGGAGCAGGAAAGTCAACTCTTGCAGATCTTCTGCCAAGGCTTATTGATGTTGACAGGGGAGCAGTTCTTATTGACGGCATAGATGTGCGCAATCTGAAACTGAAGGATCTCCGTTACCTGATGGGGATCGTTAGCCAGCAACCTATTCTTTTTAATACTTCTTTCACGGAAAACATAGCATTTGGCATAGACACAGCTGACAGGGAGAAGGTTGAAGATGCTGCCATGATTGCAAATGCACATGATTTTATCCTGGACACCGAGTCGGGTTATGACTCCCTGGTAGGTGAATCAGGGAATAAGCTCAGTGGTGGTCAGCGTCAGAGAATAAGCATAGCGAGGGCAATTATGGCTAACCCTCCAATCCTGATACTTGATGAAGCAACCTCCGCTCTTGACACTGAATCTGAACGACTGGTGCAGGATGCAATACTAAAACTTATGAAAAGCAGGACTTCCCTGGTCATCGCACATCGCCTTTCGACAATCCAGCATGCTGATCTGATTATTGTACTTGATAATGGCAGAATTGTTGAGACAGGAACACACGATGAGCTAGTAAGCAAAAAGGATGGCTTTTATAAAAAACTACATAGCTATCAGGCGATATAGTTGAGAATGGGAGAGAGGGAGAAGAGGTGATTTTAAAAGTAAAAAGTAAAAAGTTAGCATATAACCTCCAACCTGTAACTATATGTTTAATACAGATAATTAAGAATATATTATGGCAAGACGTCTTATAATACTTACATCGTTACTTTTTTTTGTACTAAATACAGTCAACGCCCAGAAGGGAAGGCACTCTTTCCAATTTGGACCGACCGAGTTCTTACTTGATGGTAAACCTTTCCAGATAATAAGCGGTGAGATGCATCCTGCCAGGATTCCTGAGGAGTACTGGCGTCACAGGATTCAGATGGCCAAAGCCATGGGATGTAATACAATATCTGCTTATATATTCTGGAATTATCATGAGTCGGAGGAGGGTGTATTTGATTTCGAAACAGGAAACCATAACCTGGCGGAGTTTTTCAGGATTGTCCAGGAGGAGGAGATGTGGCTTATTGTAAGGCCCGGTCCTTATGTATGTGCCGAATGGGAATTTGGAGGGATCCCTCCATACCTTCTTCGCATACCCGATATTAAGGTACGGTGTATGGATCCCAGATATATGACTGCTGCAGAACGCTACATTGGTAAGCTTGCAGAAGTGATAAAGCCATTTATGGTAACCAAAGGCGGGCCTCTTCTTATGATCCAGATTGAGAATGAATACGGAAGCTACGGCAATGACAGGAATTATATGTCACGACTTAAAGAGGTCTGGATAAACAATGGTGTTGATGTTCCATCTTTTACAGGTGACGGACCTACCCCTTATATGCTTGAAGCGGGGTCTCTGACTGGTAGCGCAGTAGGCCTTGATCCTGGTAGCTCTGTTGAAGATTTTGAACTGGCAGCAAAGATGAATCCCGGGGTACCTGTTTTCAGCAGTGAAACTTACCCGGGCTGGCTTACCCACTGGGGAGAAGAATGGGTCAGACCTGATACAGCAAAACTTCTCAGAGATGTGAAATTCCTGATGGACAATAATAAGTCCTTCAACCTGTATGTTATTCACGGAGGTACCAATTTTGGATTCACTGCTGGAGCCAACTCAGGAGGGAAAGGGTATGAACCCGATGTCACGAGCTATGATTATGATGCCCCGATAAATGAACAGGGGCAAGCTACTCCTAAGTACCATGCACTGCGTAACCTGATCGGTTCATATCTGCCAAAAGGAAAGAAACTTTTTCCAATACCTGATCCTATGCCGGCTCTGGAGCTTGGTGCAATAAGTCTTTTGCCTTTCAATTCAATCTGGAACATACTTCCCGAGCCTGTTAACTCTGTTCAGCCAAAACCATTTGAAGCATTTGGACAGGATTACGGATTCATTTTATATAAAACTGAACTTATCGGAAATAAATCGGGCAAGCTTGTGGTTACTGAATTGCATGATTTTGCTACCGTATTCCTGAATGGTAATTACATTGGCAAGATTGACAGAAGACTTGGTGAAAATTCAATAGAGATACCTGTATCAGAGGTAAAAAACCCAGTTCTTGAGATACTTGTTGAAGGGATGGGGCGGATTAATTTTGCTCAGCATATTATTGACAGAAAGGGAATTACAGAGCGGGTCACTTTAAATGGTATGACACTTATGAACTGGCAGGTGTACAATTTACCTATGGACAGAAAGAGTATTTATGATCTGCGTTCATCAGGTAAGAATCTTGATAAACCGGGTATGATATTCAAAGGCAACTTTATGTCACTCGAGAAAGGAGATACTTTTTTTGATGTTTCAAATTATACAAAAGGTTTTATCTGGATCAACGGTCATAACCTTGGACGGTACTGGAACATTGGTCCCCAGAAAAGACTCTATTGTCCCGATTCGTGGTTAAAGGAGGGACTTAATGAAGTTATCATCTTTGACCTTCTTCAGACTGAACCGAAGCCTATTTTCGGGTTCAAGACACTAAATTAAAATGTCTACCGGCTCCCGGCTTAAGGCAAATAGTACCATGACGCCTGACGCTTTGCCAGCCATAGCTTTAGCGAAGGCTGGCCTGATACCTTACGCCTTACGCCTTAAAATTGGTGTATCAGCTCAATATATTTATCAGCTAAGGGCTTTTCCACGCCAGGCATAAACCTGGTTACCCTCACTTCATAACCGCCTTCGGAGAACATCTTATCAGTACAGATATAGCCGCTTGAACCGTTGCAATGGGTAACCACAATAGTTTCTGAATATGGTGACCGTTTCTTGATATCCATGCCTATTTCATTTACAAGCTCACCTGAAATTCCTGAAAGGACGAGATCACCTATCTTGAAGAGAGTAAGCCTGATTTCGTTGTCAGGAACAGGTTCCCATTTCCCCTGGGGTAAATTAGTTGATGAGGGCTTTTTACCAGGGAATTCCATAACTGTGTTATTGGTTTGTACCTCTTTAAGCGGATAGGTTTTAATATCATCCAGAAGTCTGTTTACTTCATTGGCCACATGAAAACCTATAGCTTCAATTTCTGTGAAGTTCTTACCAGGACCATATAATGGATTTATATCACCTGAAGCACCTGCTGTTACTGCTACAACAATATCGCGGCCTTCTTTTTTCTTTATATATCGGGCTGCAGCTCCTGGCCAGTCGCCTGTAATAAGGGTATTGTCCTGGCCACTAACAGTGCCATGACAGGGCCAGTTAATGAGAACTGCAACAGTTTTATTGTTCATGTCCACGAACTTTGCAACAACAAGATCATGATCGCATGGACCTTCAGGATTTCTTCCGAGCCATATGCTCCCATCTGCAATCATAGCCCGGCGATTTATATTCATTTTGCATTCACCCTTGCTTAATCCCATCTTGACAGGGACAGGGTTCTTAGTGGCATTAACGGACAAAGCTATAAGCCTTTCCTTCAGGAATTTAACATATGCCGGCACAGTATTGGTGACATCTGAATCTGTTGACCTTGGAGAAGGGGCGCCATGGTTATGAACGGCAGCTATCATGATATTCTCAGGTGCAACACCCGAAGCCTTTGATAAATCGCCTTTCAACTCATCAACATATGCTGAAGTAAATCCAATGAGATCTACAGATATGATCATTGATTTTACCTTATCACCTGTGAAGTAAAGCGCAGATGCAAAAAGGCTGTCGTGTACTCCGGTTGATGGATTTGTGCGGGCTGCATAACCTGCCATTACTGTGGGGGCAGGAGGTGTTATATTTACCTGGCTTGCACCCATCTTTATAACAGATTTCCCGGCAGTCTTATTCTGACAATATGCCATTGAAGGTAATATCAGGATCACCGTGAACACAATAAATGTAGAGACTATCTTTTTCATATGTATCGGAATTAAATGATTATTTCACTTCAAATGTTCCTTTTGCTCTGATATCCATTGATGAACTTCCTGCCATTACTTCAAAAGTCCCGGCTTCAACTACTTTGTTCATGTTCCTGTCATAAAGAGCAAGATCATCATGGGTCAACTTAAATATTACAGTTTTCTTTTCCCCTGGTTTAAGTGCAATCTTGCTGAATCCCTTCAATTCCTTAACCGGTACAGTAACACTTGCATACAGATCCCGTATATAAAGCTGGACTACTTCCTTGCCTTCGCGACTGCCGGTGTTCTTTATATCAATATTAACACTTATATCTCCATAAGAGCCTGTTGATGCAGGTGTTATCTGCAGGTTTGAATACTCAAAACTGGTATAGCTGAGTCCGTACCCAAATTCCCACAATGGTGTTGCAGGCATATCAGCATAAGCATTTCCCCATCCTTCTGTAATCCAGTGTTCTTTTTCAGGCATATAATTATAATAGGAGGGTAATTGACCCGAATGCCTCGGTACGGTGATTGTAAGTTTTCCACTCGGATTACACTCTCCGAAAAGAATGTCAGCAACTGCCAGACCTCCCATTTCACCTGGGATCCATGCTTCTACTATTGCAGGTATTTTTTCTGCGGCCCATCTGACAGATAGAGGACGGCCATTGATCAGGACAAGAATTGTTGGAGTTCCTGTTTCATAAACAGCCTTAAGCAGCTCTTCCTGATATCCTGTAAGATCGAGACTGGCAACATCGTAACCTTCACCGTCGGTTCCAGTTTTTTCCTCAGACTGCCATTCATTTTCACCAAGCACAACAATTGCAACGTCACACTCTTTTGCTGTTTTTTTTGCTCCGGCTATATCTTTGTTTTTTTCACCAATCACATCACAACCTTTTGTATATCTGACAGTGGTATTTGCTCCAGCTTTGGATTTTATTCCATCAAGAACAGTCACTATCTCCTGTAGTACTGTTCTTGATGTATAATCACCGAGCTGATTTTTTTCATTATCGGCATTCGGTCCTATAACAGCAATGCTTCTGATATTCTTTTTCAATGGCAGGATATTCTTCTCATTTTTAAGAAGTACTATTCCTTCACGGGCTGCTTCGAGCGTAAGATTGCGGCTCTCTTCTGTATGGGTCACTTTTACTGCCCTTGCCGGATCGGTATATGGATTTTCAAATAACCCGAGCCTGAATTTCTGCTCAAGAATACGAGTCACTGAACGGTCAATCAATTCCATCGATACTTTTCCCTCTTTCACATTCTCAAGCATAGGTAATATATATCCATTCTCATATGATATTCCAACATCAAGCCCAGCTTTAAGAGCCAGTTCACCTGTCTCTTTTTCATTCCGGGCAAGACCCATGTAAGATAAAGTACTTAATCCACCACCCTCACTGAGAACGAGGCCTTTGAATCCGAATTCCTCCCTGAGTATCTTAGTCAGGATGAACTCATTGCCGTGTGTGGGAATCCTGTCGATTGCAGGGTATGTTGCCATTACACCCAGTGCACCGGCTTTTTTGATCCCGGCTTCCCATGGCGGTAAAAATACCTCCCTGAGTGTTCTTTCAGAGATTTCCATTGCACCCCTCTCAAGGCCGCTGGCAGGCTGACTCTGGCCCGGATAGTGGCATAATCCGGCGACTGTTTTATCCCTGGCAGTCAGGTCTGTTCCCTGAACCGCGTGGACAATTGTTTCTGCCATCCGGGCACAGAAATACGGATCTTCGCCATAGCCTTCCTGATTCCTTCCAAGCCGGGGATCTCTGTTAGGTTCGACAACCAGGGTAAAGATCTGATGTATTCCTACAGCACGTGCCTCACGCGCAGCAACAGTATAAATGTCATTCACAAGGTCAATGTTCCACATGCTTCCCAGTGCCAGTCCCTCAGGAAAGATTGTTCCTCCCGAACACATTAGTCCATGGGTACCTTCCTCAGTCTGAAGCAAGGGTACTCCAAGTCTTGTCTTTTCGATGGCCCGTTTCTGAAGGTCATTGAAGAAGTTCGCCTGCTGGAGAGTTCCCTGATGCAATATTGTGTTGGCAAGCGTGAAGAAACCACCTATTGGTCCTGGCATACCGTCGAAGGTACCCTCTGCCAGCTTCTTTACCGCTTCTGTTTTTTCTTCTGTAGTTCTGCCTAAAGGACCTTCATATACGCATGGCATATTCATCTGTCCGATCTTTTCTTCAAGTGTCATTTTTCCGAGAAGATCTGCAACCCTCATATTGACAGGGTACACAGGGTTTTTATAAACAGGAAGCTGAGAATGAGGTTTCTCGCCTCTTTGCTCTTTCACATATGCTGCAATTGTATGAACATCGGCTATCCAAATACCATTAGACGGGTCAGATGCATACCTGCAAATAGCTTCAAGTGTTTCAAGCTGTGATGTCTGGACTCCTTCTTTATCCATTTCATGTCCGGCGAGCACCAGCCACATACCACTGTTTCCGGCTGTTTCAATAAGTTTCAGTATCTGGTCAAATGATTTACCATCGAGTTCCATTCCTGTAAGCTGGGCCATATCACAATAGGAGGGATCATTTGCTGCTTCATCGAGCCAGCCGCGGCCTGATTCAAACATGGAGGCCACAACAGGGATATAGCTTTTTGTATTCACTCCTGTACCTGTAAATTTCTGTCCGCAGGGATATGCAAATGAAGCTGGCTCAGTACCAAGCAGTTGCTTTATAAGGGTGCTTGCAGAATCGAGTTCGCCCATCATTGAAAGAAGTGAATAATCTTCCAAAGCTTTTGACCGTGACCATGGGAAATTGCCGGTGCATGGATGAACAAGTGAGTGATTGCCAATATCATGACCCGAGTGTACAGCCTTCTTCCATCCTTCAAGGCGTTGTACCAGGTTATTAGGCGATACATAGAATGTTGCTTTTACTCCATATCTGTCAAGCAGAGGAATACCCTTATCAATCTGGGATAACCTGGCATCATCGAATGTAAGGCTCAGAGCCATCTTCTTTCCTTCAGGCCATTTAAATGATGATGTTAGCTGTTTTGAGTCTTTGTCATATGACTGACCTGAAACAATATTCGTTATAATCAATGTAATTAATAGTATAGTGGAGCTGGTTCTGAATCTTCTTACCATGATTTAAGTTTTTAGTTGACTTTATTGTGTAATTTCCAACAATGTACCGGCAATATGCCTTATACCGTTTTCTTTGTTAAAATAATATGTTACCAGAATATGATTTTTGTCTGTCATTACCGGCCAGGTATATCCGATATCAGTATTTCCTCCATCATCACGCAGGATTATCTCAGGTGCAGTAGTAAAATCAGTACATTCGGCATTTAGTATCCTGGCTCTTATACCGTAAGGTTTGTGGCGGTATCCATAAGTCAGCAGGACTTTTTTATCCGGTAATCTCAGAGCGTTTAGCGGATGTCCCTGGAAACCCATTGATTCCCATTTTTGAAATGATCTCCCACCGTCTTTAGATCGTGCTATGCATGCCTGGTCTTCAAATCCGGCAGTGCGAAGAAAGGCAACAATGTCGCCCATTGGTGTCTCATAAAGCGATGTTTCATTGAATGTTACTGAGTCATCAATAGCTATTGGGCATGAGTATTCCCAGCTTAATCCTTTATCTTTTGAAGTCATAAGGTAAACAGCAGTTCTTCCCTTTGCCGAAGATGAGGCCACTGCCCAAAGTATCCTGCCATCTTTCGATTCACAAAGAGCACCCCTGTTGTATGCAGGAAGTTTTATTCCGTAAGCATTGAAATTAATTTCGGAAGGAACAGAAGATGGATAGATGACTGGTTCCCATTTTTTGCCGCCATCTGTCGACCTTGTCAGATACCCTCCAAGAAATATTGCTCCTCCGGCGCCGGCATAAGGTTGCTTCAGTCCGGGAATGCCATCAGGTCTAACAAAGGCCCAGCCATAACTTGTGCAGATCAGTGTGCCATCACTTAACTGCAGCAGACATGGATCCTGTGATCCGCCAAAAGGATGAGCATATAGTACTTCTGGCTCGGTCGACCAGTCATCAGGATTTTTTGATCGTACAAGCACAAGATAACTGTTGGGATCAACATGGCTGTTTCCTCCCTCGTTAAAAATCTTCCTGTTTGGGGCTCTTCTGAAAGCAACAATCAACTCACCGTCAGGGCGTCTGATAACAGAAGGGAAAGCAGAATAAAACATGGAATCACTGTATATGACGATATCTCTTATTTTTCTTATGCCAGGTGCCAGATCAGTTATCTCACTTTCTTTTATGGCGTTTTTGTCATGTTTACAGCATTCTAAGGCCAGCAGCAGGAAGAATAAAAGCAAAAAGCTGACTGTTATTGATATGGTTCTTTTATTTTTCATTCAAAATACTTTTTCAGTAAGATCTGGTTTTTTATGGTCTTCCATTTGTATCGAGGTTTAGCAACGCTGCAAGGGTAAGCTGAACTGTCACCTTTGCATTCCTGTAATCAACTTTATCGGCTATATCACCTTCAGAGTGATAATTTGGGTCACCATATGGCATTGAACCAATATTAAGTACAGACCATTGGAAACCTGCCCTGATAAATGATCCGTCATCATCACCAGGCTGATTACTCAGATACTTTGACTGCTGAAGGGCAAGAGCATGTTTTTCATTTAACATAGACATCATATCGGCTAGCCTTTCACCTTCAGGAGAGGTATATCTTGTTACATTGGTCAGCATACCTGCCTGTTCCGGTGATTTAACTCCTATTCCATCCATATTGATAAGCGCAAGGACCTCTTTCCCAGATGACTTGATATTTGCAGCTGCTGTAGGGCTGGTCCAGGGTGTATGTTCCTCATTGCAGAATATAAACATAAAGGTGTGCCTGGGCTTATATTTATTCAGTATGGTAGCCAGCTCTAGTGCCCCGCAGGTGCCAATTGCATTGTCATTTGCCCCGGGTGAGGGTATCCAGCTCTGCGAATCTTTGTGAGCAATTACTATTATCAGCTTGTCGGGTTGTTCTGTGCCCTGTTTTGTAACGATAATATTATTTGCTGTATAATATGGTGCATTATCCGGCGGTGCAGCATACTGATGGGCCAGAGGTTTCGATGTGTCGCGTCCGAATGCTCTGACCTTTGTTGAATCCAGCTCAGGTTTATATCCTGATATTTTTAGTTGTTCTATGAGCCATGCATCAGCTTCTTCAAGAGTTGAAATATTCTGTCCTGGTCTTGACCAGTTAAGAACTCGTCTGGGCAGAGGATCAACAGATAGATAATATACGCCTCTCCTGATCCGTTCCTGGTCTACTTTCGGTGAAAGTTTTGAATAAATCTTCTCGTAACCTTTGTTTTTGACTTGGCTATCGGTTTGAGCTAAGAGGCCCTGAACCATAAAAACCATGATAAAAATAGTGGTTAAAAGTGTTTTGGTACGACTTAAAGTTTTCATTATAAGAAATTTATCGTTTTACCCTGGCATTTCCTTTCCAAATACTCCACAACTGCTCTTCATCAGCCGGCAGTGCATAATCTGTGAGTGAAGTTGTAGCAAGAGCTCCTGATGCCCATCCGAACTGTATCCACTTTTCGGGCTCCCATCCTTTAAGAATGGCATATATCATACCTCCAACGAAACCGTCACCTCCTCCAATCCGGTCGAGTACATTGATCTCCCTGGGTTCAATAACATGCCAGTTATCTCCTTCAAGCATCAGAGCACCCCAGAGATGACTGTTCACACTTATTACCTGCCTTAGTGTGGTTGCGAAAACAGAGGCATCAGGAAATGAAGCTTTCACTCTCTTTATCATTTCTTTAAAACTGCCGATTTGTGAAGCAAGATCTTTTCCTCCCTCTTCAGGTCCTTTTATTCCCAGGCATAACTGGAAATCTTCTTCATTTCCAACCAGGATGTCTGCTGCTGATGCAATTTCAGAGAAGATGTTTCGGAGTTCCATATCCCTGCCTTTCCAGAAGGATGCCCTGTAATTGAGATCGAAGGAAATAAGAGTGTTATTCATTTTTGCTGAACGTGCAAGTTCAAGGCAAAAAACTCCTGTTTCTGGTGAGAGTGCTGCAATAAGACCTGAGAGATGAAGTATCTGAACTCCTTCCTCGTTAAAGAGTTTGTCAAGGTTGAAATCTTTTGCATTCAGCGTTCTTCCGATTTCACCTGCCCTGTCGTTATGCACTCTGGGTCCCCGGGTGCCGAATCCACTATCGGCAATATTGAACTGGTGGCGGTGTCCCCATGGGCCACCCTGCTCAACTTCGGTGCCCTCAAATGCAAGATGACGACTTGCGAGGTTGTCTTTTATCAGTCTTGCAATCGGGCTCTCCTTTACAAAGGTGGTGAGTACCTTCACAGGCAGGCCCAGGTAGGATGAAATTGTTGCTACGTTTGTTTCAGCACTTGTAGCCTGCATAAAAAAGGTATTGCTGGTATGTACAGCCTGCCCGTTTAAAGGAGTAATTCTTACCCCCATACTGGTAGGTACAACGAGTGACCATTTAAAGTTTTTTCTGAGATTCACGGTCAATAAGTTAAAAGTTAAAAGTTATATAGTTATAAAGTTGAAAGTTTTGGAGTCTGGTACGAGGTTCGGGGATCGGGGTTCGAAGTTCAAGATGATTTTCCTTCTGCACTGAGCCTTGCGCCTTGAGCCTTGAGCCATGCGTTTGTTGCCTTCATTTGCAGGCTTTTACAAACTGCCTGGCAGCTTCCTCTATTTCCTTTTCGAGGGAATTTATATTTATCCCCCATCCGGCTCCCAGGCCGCCGTCAACGACGCCTATGCTTATGTTCATGCTTCTCGAAAGGATATCATCAGTTTTAGGGTATGATCCTTTTGTATAAGGTTGTCCTATGCTCTTCAGGTGGGAGAGTACATGTTCCATATTGGCATATACGTGCCATCCGCTTTTATCAACTGTTTTTGAACCCAGTGTGGCTGATACCCTGGCAGCCTTTTCAGCGCTGTCAAAGATTACTGTACACAATGTTCCGCAATCTCCATCAGGATCATTCAGTGTTCTGAACCTGAATCCTTTTGCGTCTGAAATAAGCCCCTTTAGCAATTCCCTTTTTTCCCTGAGTGTTGTAACTATCCTGTCAAGTTTTTTCAATTGTGCAAGAGCTACAGCAGCTGTCAGCTCATTGAGCCTGAAGTTCAGTCCGAGGAGTGACCTGTTACCAACTTCCACCCCTGTACGATTAGGAGTATGTCCCTGGTCATGCATGCCAAAGGCTGTTTCATATAGTGTCTTGTCATTTGTAACTACAAAGCCTCCATCACCAGTATTAATAGTTTTAAAGAAATTAAGTGAGAAGGCCCCGATATTGCCTATGGTTCCTACTTTTTTACCCTTATATGAAGCTCCGGCAGCCTGGCAGCAATCCTCAAGAACAAGTAGCTTATGCTTCCCGGCTATATCCATTATCTTATCCATGTTACATGGATTACCAAGCATGTGGACAGGCATTATTGCTTTTGTTCTGGGAGTGATCCTTTTTTCAATGTCATCGGGATCGAGTGACAGGCTTTCATCTATTTCGGCAAGAACCGGTACAAGTCCAAGGAAAATAACTGAAGAATAACTTGCCACGAAGGTATATGCCGGGATAATAATTTCATCACCTGGTTTGAGCCCGAGAGCAAATGCTGAACAGATCAGGGCCGATGTTCCGGATGAAGTTGCAAGTGCATGATTAGCATCTTCATATTGTGCAAGTTCAGTTTCAAGGGTGAATACTTTTTTCAGAAATTTAGTATCTGATTCACTTCCGTAACGGAACAGGTAACCCCCGTTCATTACCTCAATTGCGGCTTCAAGTTCTTCTTTTCCATACCAATAAGCTCCGGGACCAGGCATAATTTCCTCCTTTTTGAATTTGTAAAAACTAAAAAATGAGCTATTTTGTCGCTCGAAAATCAATTTTTTACCCCAAACCCCCGAGGGGGCAAATTGATTTTCTTCGCTCCCCTCCGGGGATGGGATAAACGAAGAAAATCAATAACTGAACAATCAAAAATAGGAAATTTCGTCAATTAATCAGCACTGGTGTTGCCATTTCCGATAAGAATAAATGGCGACCAGTAGAGTGGCTGAGGAAAAAGTTTTATTACATCGCGCTGGGCCAGTGTAAGCGCTTCCTGGAGAGTATGTGTTTTGATGTATTTGTAGAAATTGGTCATCAGGATTGCTGTCGGGTAATCGGCTACACTCCAGAGGCTTACTATTACTGCCGATGACCCTGCATAAAGAAATGCCCTGCTGAGCCCAACCAGTTCATCACCCTGATCGAGGTTTCCAAGTCCTGTTTCGCATGCACTCAGTGTCACAAGTTTTGAGTTAATATTCATCTCGAAAACTTCCCATACATTTAACCTGCCATCATCACTGTCGGTAGGCGGGAACAGAATGAAAGAGTAGAGAGGCTGCCTGTAATTGTAAATTCCATGTGTGGCAAAGTGAATGAAATTAAAACCGCCTGCGCTTTTCTTTGCAAAGGTCTCAGTGCATTCCTCACCAATTGCTGATATTTTATCGGAGAAGAGAGGAAGTATTTTCTTCAATTCATCTTCTGTTCCCGGCAGGCCAACATTGTTACCAACAGAAATATCTGAAAGCGCCATGCCCATGAAACTGGTGCCTTTTTTAATATCCTTGTCGTTGCACAATTTATAAACACTTGCCGAGGGGGCATACACCAGGTTATATTTCTCAACAAGGTATTCACCTTTTTCATTTTTAAGCGCCTGGAATGGTATGAAATGCAGAGGTCCGTTTGGTATTATTACCAGGTTCCTGAAATTTTTCAGTTCATTTTCAACGGGGGCAAAAAGTATAGAATGCAATTCCTTAAGTCCTGCTGAAGTCTCTTTCTGCATGTTAGAGCTTAAGTATTTTCTTGTTTTCTCAACCAGGGAGATAATATACTCTTGCTTCACATCAATTGATTTTCTTGTGACCGATGATTTTGTAATCATCCAGATGATTAGTTTTTCGTCACTGATCCAGTATGACAGGAAAGCGGTTGATAAATCAGTAATTTTCTGAAGCTCCTGCAAGTCAACCGGATCCGCAGATATAATTTCCCTGTATTCAGGATTTTCAAGTTTTATTTTTTGCAAAATATCTTCATATTCAGTCTGAACATCAATGAGGGCTGCTCTAATCTCTCGTATCTCAACCTGCCTTGATCCATTATTGGCTGAACCTTCAGTTTCAGGTCTCTGTAAAAGCTTGTACAGCTTTTCTATTTCAGCTCTCTTTATCTGTTCAAGTTGAGTAAGGTCGTCCGAAACAGCTCCATGAAAATTTATTTTCCTGCCCGAGAGTATATCATAAAATGCCTTGGATCTGGCCTGTTCCGAAACCTGAAAAGCTTCTTCTGTTTTATCCATTTTCAGCAAAATATTTATAAGACGGTCATATACTTCCCTTTTATTTCTGAAGTACGAACTTTTAAATTCATCAACCGTGAGCCTGCCTCTTATCTTTTCTATTACTGAAACAGAGTTCTGATAAGAGTCTCTTGCTTTTTCGAGGTCATTCTGTTTTTCATGCATTCTTCCAATATGGAACCATGCCTGCCATACAGTTTCCGGGAAATCATCATATGATCTGGCCGAATCGAGAAGATTAGTTGCCTGTGAGAACCGGCCTGCATCGACTGATATTTTTCCCCTCAGGAGCTGGGTATTTGCTATTCCCTGTCTGTTTAAGGAAGATTTGAATAACACCTGCGA
>Ga0307375_10000261_pt1 | contig 71102 bp, 74 predicted proteins | sample TR1MG_FD_202531 | JGI IMG/M metagenome (GOLD analysis project Ga0307375, IMG submission 202531) | Soil microbial communities from Risofladan, Vaasa, Finland - TR-1 | ecosystem: Environmental > Terrestrial > Soil > Coastal area > Acid sulfate soil | place: Finland: Risofladan, Vaasa | collected... | reverse complement strand
TCGAACCCGAGGGCCTGGTGCTGCGCGAGCTGGCCCCGGGGGTCAGCCTCGACGAGGTGCGCGCGGCCACCGAGCCCGAGTTGCGCGTCGACCTGGGCTGAGAGCGCGGGCCGGCCCGGGCTGCGCGGATACTGTTCAGGTGAGCCAGTCGTCGACCGACGCCGCGCCGGAGGCGTAGCGCGCGCGCACGGCGTCCTGGATCGTGCGCAGTCGCTCTTCGAGTTGACCTCTCAGTTGGATGAGTCCCTCGCGCTCGCGTTCGACGCGGGTCAAGAGATCGCGCACCACGTCGTGGTCGCTGAGGTCGCTGACGACCATCTCTGCGTGCAGACCGAGCAACTGGGTGGAGTGATCCCTCTCAAGATCGGCTGCGGCGGCTACCGATACCGATGCATCAGGAGAGAGCGACCATCCTCCGCCCACCCAACTTGACGCCAGTATCTCTGGAAGGTCATCGATGAGTGCCTGGATGACCTCTTTGTCCGAGGGGATCAGCGTGCGCCGGAGCACTTCGAGATCCACGGTGAGCACGCTGATGGCATAGGAAACGAACACCGAGGCCCGCACGAGTTCGCCTCGCCACGCACGCAGTGTCGCGACCGGGGTTGACTCGTTGACCAAGCGGACTCGTGCTAGTAGGGAGCCGATCTCTTCCACGGAGTCAGTCACTGTACTGAGGATACGCTTTTGGGTTGGGAACCACACGGTTGCGTGTGGTGAGGGGTAAATTTCGCCTCAGGGTGGGACGTTAAGGGAAGAGTGACTGCGAAGCGCCATCCCACGAGCGCCACCGTGGTCGTCACGGCGTGCGCCGAGTGGGACCAAACGCGCGAGTGCCTGGAGAGTCTGGCTCCCACTCTTCGGCCCTGTGACCAGGTGATTGTGCTCGCCGACGGACTGGCGAGCCGCGCTGGGGCGCAGTTCGGTGACTACTCCTGGCTCGAGGTCGTCCAGGGCGAATCCTCGCGGGAGTCAACGGTGGGGCGCAACGGTGGGGCCGCGGAGGCCAGCGGCGAGATCACGGTCTTCCTGGGTGAAGGCGCCCTGGTCGCCGACGGCTGGCTCGATGAACTGCTCAGCCCGTTCGCCGATCCGCGGGTGGGCGCTGTTGGCCCGCGTCTCAACGACGCCGTGGGCCCCCAGTTGGTCGATGACGCGGAGCGCCGGATTGCCACCTGCTCATCACGAGAGGAGTTTGCGAGAGAGTGGGGGGCGGCGCACGTTGGCCGTCTCGAGGAGACCCACCGCCTCGCCGGTGCTTGTCTCGCCGTGCGCACGGAGCTCTTCAGATCCGTGGGCGGGTTCGACGAGGGCTACGCCACGACAGCGTACGAGGACGACGACCTCTGCATGAAGCTGCGCACCAAGGGCTACCGGTTGTTCGTCACTCACGGGTGCTACGTCCACCGGTCCCGGGCTGGCGTCCGCGCTGATCCGGCCCGCGCGGCATCGCATGATCAGCATCGATTCCGCGTTGCGTGGGGTACGGATCGGGTTGCGCCCCTTCGATTGCTTTCGGTGTGCCTGATCGTCAAGGATGAGGAGCGGATGCTGCCGGCGTGCCTGGCCTCGGTGGCTGACATCGCCGACGAGATCATCGTCTACGACACGGGTTCGAGCGACCGGACCGTTGAGATCGCGCGCAGCGCCGGTGCTCGGGTGATTGAGGGCTACTGGGATGACTCTTTCGCCAGGGCGCGCAACGCGGCGCTCAGTCAGGCCGTCGGCGAATGGGTCTTCTCGCTCGACGCCGACGAGGTGCTCTTGGCCGATCCCGGATCACTGCGCGCGATCGTGGGCGATCAACGTTCGGGCGTCGAAGCGTATCTCGTGTCCATCGAGAATCTCCACGGCGCCGGCAACGCCCGATCGGTCCACACGGCGATTCGCCTGTTTCGTCGGGCGCATTGCACGTGGCGTCACCGGCTCCATGAACAGGTGGTCGCCGTCGATGAGGCCTCACGTACGTTGAACATTGGCTACCTGAGCGGCTCTCGGATTGTTCACTACGGCTACGCGGCCGACGTCTTTCACGAGAAGGGCAAGGCCGAACGCAACCTCGCCTTGGCGCGTGCGGCCCTCGACGACGAGGGCGTGAGCAAGGCGTACGCACTCATGAACTACGGCCGAGCACTGGAGTCTGCCGGACGAAGCACCGAGTCGGTGACGACGCTCTACGAGGCAGCCCAGGTCGCGGTCGATCCGATCACCCAGCGCATGGCCGTCAAGAACTTGATTCATATCCTCGCCCGCCTGCAGCGCTTCGACGAGGCGCTCGCCCAGGTCGACGAGTTGCGTCGTATCTCGTCGAGTCAGATCGCCGCCGATACCGCCGAGGGCGTCGTGAGAATCTCGATGGGCGATGCGCAGCTGGGCCTGTCACTGTTGGATCGGGTGCCCCCTCGGGGACGTGACGACGAGGGCATGGAGTACGCCGCCCACACGCTGGCGGCGATGCGGGGCGAGGCGCTGGCATCGCTGGGCCGATTTGGCGAGGCCGCTGACGTGGTACTCGCGACGGTGCGGACCGACGGCGTACTCGAAGCCGACCTCGGCGAACTCACGCTCTGGCTCGTGAAGGCGCAGCGGTCCCCCTCCGAGATCGCCGGGGCGCTGGACGTGGTTGACCTCATCCCCGTGCTGGGACGGGTGCTGCGCCAGCCCGCGCTGGTGGCTGACATCGTGTTAGAGGGAATCTGGGAGCGATTCGCCGATCGCCTCGAACCTCTCGCGGCGGCGGGACGGCTGGGTCCGCGCTTGCCGATTGCCAGGGCGTTGGTGTGGTCGTCACGGCTGCGCCACCACGGCCTACGGGCCGCGTGCCCGCTGGTGGCCATCGTCAACGACACGAGTCACGATCCCCACACGCGGCTCCTCGCGGCCGCGGCGGCCTTTGGCGCCTTCGACGAGCACGCGGTGGTGCACGCCGCGCTCGACGCGGTGGAGCACCTGGACCCGAAGGTGCGCAGCGAAGCCCTCGAAGAAGTGCACCGGATCGCCCCGGGGATGCTCGAAGCCGAACACGAAGACATCGACACGCCCGACACGCCCAGCGCAGGGACCAGTGAACGCTCCGCGGCCCGCGGCCGCTCGCTGGAGCGTGCGGCGGCGCCAATCGTGGTGGCCCAGAGCGTCCGGCGAGGCGGCGTCAACATCGTCGGTCCCTTCGAGAGCGAGAGTTTCTACGGCGAGACCGCGCGGAGCATTGCGACCTGGCTGGAGGACTCGGGCGTCGCCGTGTCCACCACGACGTACCAGGCCGACGGCCGAGCGGGTCGCCGTGAGTGGGTTGGCCGTGGCACGGATGACTGCCCCTTTGACACGACGGTGCTCGTGTTGTCGCCCGAGGACGTTGCGAACTTCGTCATCGACAACGGCGCCGCCGCCTTCGAGGATCGCTACATGATTGCCCTGTGGACGTGGGACCTTCCGAGTTCATCGCTGGTCATGGCCACCAGCGCTCGGATGGTGCACGAGATCTGGGTTCCGTCCGCATTCACGCGCGAGGTGGTGAGCCGGGTCACGGACCGGCCGGTCACGCAGATGTGGCTGCCGGTGGCGAACGACGAGTTCTGCGGACCCGCCACGCCCGCGTCGAGCACACTGCGTTTCTTGGCGAGCGTGGACTTCGCATCCGGCACGGAGCGCCAGAACCCTCTTGGCGTACTGCGTGCGTACTGCCGGGCGTTTCGTCCTGACGAGGGGCCGCAGCTCACCATGGTGACGAGCCGTGCCGATCACTACCTGGCCGAGCGGGCTCGACTCGCAGCCCTCGTCGAGGGTCGCGGCGACGTCACGTTCGTCGACGGCGGCGACGATGCGCCGCAACGGCTATTCGAAGGCTGCGTCGCACACCAGTCGTGCTACGTCGAGTTGCATCGAAGCGAAGGTACGGGCTTCATGCTCGCGCGCGCGATGATGAGCGGCATCGTCACCATCGCCACGCAGTGGTCCTTCGGTGCCGAGGTGCACGAGCGAGGCGACTACTTCGGCGTTGCGTACTCGATGGGGCCCGTCTCGGAGCTCGAGCATCGGTGTCTCGCGGGCGCGCAGTGGGCTGAGCCGGACCTCGACGCGGCGGCGTCGGCGATGCGAGCGGTCCTCGAACAGCCGCAAGTGGCGCGCACGATGGCCGCTAGGGCGCGGAGCAACGCCCGCCGGCGCTTCACGCCCAGCGTCTCGGTGCTCGCGATGAAGGAGCGACTGGCAACAATCGACCGGCTGCGTCACCGCGGTGGGGTCCCGGTCGGGTGAACAGTCGAAGCAATGCCACCGTGACTCGATTTCTCATCGTCCACTCAACTCTCGGCACCGATGGTCCGTAGGTGAGTGTGGAGCAAGGATGCTCCTCCTCTCTCGAGGGGAACTAGTCAACAGGAGGACGGATCCCATGGCGGGAATCGATATCAATTACAACGCGGCGGCAGTGAGTTCGTACAACAACCTCGACGCCACGAACAGTGCAATGTCCCAGATCGTGAGTCAACTCTCGTCGGGTCTTCAGATCCAAACGGCAGCTGACAATCCCTCGGGTTACGTCGTCGGCCAGTACCTGCAGTTGGAGGGCAACGGCTACACCCAGGCGATCAGCAACGTGCAGACCGCGGTGTCCGTGCTCCAGACCGCCCAGGGAGCGCTGGGTCAGGAGGCGTCAATCCTCCAGACCATGAACACCCTGGCGACCCAGGTGGCCAACGGCGGAACCCAGACGACCACGACCCTGGCGGCATCCCAGGCGGAGTTCGCGTCACTGCAGAGCGAACTGGACCAAATCGCCGCGAGCACGAACTTCGGTGGCTCCTCGCTGCTGAACGGCTCGTACGCCGGTGAGACGTTCCAGGTGGGTCCCTACAACACGGCGAACGACCAGATCGTCATCACGATCGCGGCGTCGGACTCCACGGCGCTGGCCGTCAACAGCGCCGCGGTGAGCATCGGCACGGTGTCGGCGGCCGAGGCCGCGATGACCGCAGTGCAGGCCGCCATCTCCACGGTGGCGCTCCAGGCGGCCAACGTCGGTGCGACGCAGAACCAGATGACATCGCTGTCGGCCAACCTCACGACCGCCCAGGAGAATATCCAGGCAGCCCACGCCAACCTGGTTGACGTCAACGTCGCCCAGGCGACGACGCAGTTCGCCTCGATGCAGATCCTGGAGCAATCGGGCATGTCGGTCCTGTACCAGGCCCAGCACCTGCCCAGCCTGGCCCAGAAGTTGCTGCAGTAGTCCAGTCACCGCACTCCGGGGCGCACGGCCCCGGGGTGCGGTGGTCCCCGGCAGCGAGTTGACCGGAGTCGCGTGGCGGTTCCGTGAGGCGCCGGGTCGTGGGGGTACCCACACGGTCGAGAAAGTGAGATGGTGATGTCCGGACCGGTGAGTTTCGGTGGTTTGCAATCAGGTCTCAACACCAGTCAGATCATCAACGCGGAGTTGGCGAACTTCGAGCAGCCGTTGTTGGCGTTGCAGTCCCAACAGGGCGTGTTGAACACCCAGATCACCGACTACCAGACGCTCAACTCCGAGCTGCTCGCACTGCAACAGGCGGGTGATGCGCTGGCGAGCCCTGTGGCCTACGACCAGGCGTACTCGGTGAGTTCCACCAATTCGGCGGTGGCGAGGGGTGCCGTCACGTCGGGCAGTCAGAGCGGATCGATCACACTCGCCGTCAATCAATTGGCGACCGGGTCGACGCAGATCTCGGCGGGTACGGTGGCGGCGACCAGCGACGTGGTCGCCGCTGGGAACTACCTGGTGGCCTCGGGCGGTGAAGCGCTCGGCATAGGCTCATTCACCCAAACCTCGGGGCTCTCAACCGGGTCCCACGCGATTCAGGTCACCCAGGCGTCGGCGGGCGCCAGCGTCGTGGCGGGCGCTCCGCTCGCCGCGAGCACCTCGATCACGTCGTCGAACGACACCATCAACGTGAGCGTGGGTGGCGTTGCCCAGACGATCACCATCGCCGCCGGCACCTATTCGCCCACCCAATTGGCCCAGGCGATCACTCAGGCATCCGGCGGTTCGCTGAATGCCTCGCTGACCTCGAGCGGCAGCCTGTCGCTCAGCACGGTCCAAGAGGGCTCCAGCGCCTCGCTCCAGATCTCTGGCGGCACCGCGCTCGCCACCCTGGGACTGTCCACCGGTTCGCTCGTGAACGGCACCGACGGGATCATCAACGTCGACGGGACCACCACGACCGTGACCAACATCGCCGGCGGCGCGACGACCCAGGTCACCCTGTCCTCGGGCACTGGCGGCACGATCACGGCCTCACTCGTAGGGGGCCTGCGTCTGGGCAGCGTCACCGCCCAGAACGTCTCGGTGGGCAATGGTTCTCTGGCCTCGGTGGTGAATGCGATCAACGCGGCGAACGTCGGGGTCTCCGCGACGGCGCTGCAGGTGGGCACCAACCAGTACGCGCTGGAGATCACGTCATCCAAGACCGGGGTGGCGGGAGCCGCGACCATTGACACCCAGGCGTTCAGCGCGTCTTCGCTCGGGGCCATGCAGACCACCACCGCGGCCCAGGACGCGATTGTGTCGGTGGGCGGCGTCGGGGGACGTCAGGTCACCTCGTCGAGCAATCAGGTGACCGGACTTCTTCCCGGCGTCAGCGTCAATCTCGCCCAGGTGAGCGCGACGCCCGTGACCCTCAACGTCTCGGCGGACGGCACGGCCGTAGCGGCCCAGGTGGCATCGCTCGTGGATGCGGCGAACAAGATTCTCTCGACGATCGCCACCGATACGGCCTACGACCCCTCGACGAGCACCACGGGCCCCCTCAACGGTCAGACCTCGCTCGGTGCTCTGGCCCAAAAAGTGCTCGCGATCGTGGGCGGCGCGATCGGTTCTTCCGCCGCCGGGTCGGACGGCACGCCGGGCGAATCCGCGGGATTGGCCCTGACCTCGTCGGGGGCGATCACCTTTAACCAGAACGCGTTCATCGCCGCGTACGACGCGAACCCGACCGCGGTCCAGTCCATGTTCACCGAGGGGGGGACGTTCTCGCCCGCGAGCGCGACCTACGCCGGTCAGGTGAGCGTCGTCGGAGCGAGCGACGCCACCACACCGGGCAGCTACGCGGTGTCGATCAGCCACTCGGCCACCCAAGCCCTCGACCTCGGCTCGGCGGTCTTCGGGTCGACAACCTCAACCCTGGCCAGCGCCGAGACGTACACCATCACCTCGGGCACGGCGAGCGCGACCTACTCGGCCAGCGCCGGTGAGTCGATCGCATCGGTTGTGAGCGGGATGAACAACGCGCTGGCCACCGCGGGGATTGCCGCGTCCGCGTCGTTGGCGGGTGCGTCGGGGGCCTATCAACTTCAACTGAGCTCGGCGGACTACGGTTCGGGCGCAACCTTCGCCGTGAGCGCCTCGGGCGCCGACCAATTAGGACTCACCACGGCGGGTACCGCCTTCACCGGCAGCGACGTGGTCGGCACGATCAATGGCCAGGTCGCCACGGGTTCGGGTCAGATGCTGTCACTGGTCAATTCGGCTAACCCCGCCAATGGACTGGTACTCCAGGTTGCTACTTCAGGCATCACCTCGTCCACCGCGCTGGGTACCGTCAACTACGCACCCGGCCTGGCGCAGGGGCTGGCGAACGCGGCCCAGCAGATGACCCTCGCGCCGGGGGGCGAGGTGCCGGCCACCCTCAGCGGGTTGAACAGCACCCTGACCAACGTGAAGAATGACATAGCCCTGCAGCAACAACTGGTCAAGACCCAGCAGGCGATGCTCACCAAGGAGTTCTCGAACATGGAGGCCGTCCTGGTCCAACTCAACTCGGAGAGCAAGTTCCTGTCCAGTTCGTCGAACTCTTCCACGTCGTCCTCGCTCTTCTCATCGGGCTCGACCTTGAGCGTGGGCTAAGGGGATTCGCGTGCCCGCCCGCAACCGCGCACTGGCCTATCAGGACCAAGCGGTGCAGACCGCCGATGGCCCGCGCCTGCTCATCATGATCTGCGACCGCCTCGCGGCCGACATTGACCGGGCCGAAATGGCCATCGCGCAGGGTAATTTCGAGGCCGGTGACGAGAACCTTCAACACGCCCAGCGAAGTATCCGGATGTTGGCCAGCGCCCTGGACCCGAATGGATTCAATGGGGGGAACGAGTTGATGGCGGTGTACTCGTTCATCGAGCGTCACCTGGTCCGGGCCAACCTCGAGAAGAGCGTCGCCGTCGTGCGCGAGTGCGCCGAGCTCTTTCGACCGATCCACGAAGCGTGGATCGGTGCGGTGAACCTGAACGAGCGAAGTGGCGATGTCACCCACGTGGGATGAGTACCTCGACCAGGTCGACGAGCACCTGGCGGCCCTCGATCGGGCGACCGAGCTCGGGATCCCTGGGCCGGGGTCGTTTCCGACGAGGCCGGCCGGGGCGATACCCGACCGTCTGCGCGACGAGGCTCGCCGCTTGAGCGAAGTCTGCGACCGGGTGGCCGCAAGCGTGGCCCGTCGCATGACGGTGATCGCCGTGCGCCCACCACCGCGACACCAGGGCGTGCACCACGAGCACCCCGCGGCCAGGTACGTGGAGACTGACATCTGAGCGATGTCGTGTCGCGGCGTTGACGGGCCCCCTCAACTTTTCGTACCCCTGGTCCGTGAAAGAAGATGATCAACGACGGCGGTGGCGACCGCGTAGTGGTCCGAGCGTCTCGGCGCTCGACACGAGTGGGGTTGTCGTGCTCGGCGTAGCGCCAATGTCGGGTCTCGCCGGGTGTGGGTGAACGAGTCGATCCGGCTCGCCGCACTGGCGAGTGTGGTCGCTCGGGCTGAGGATGGCTCGAGCCGTCGAGGGTTGCTGATCGAGGAGGAGTCGTGAGAATCGTCATCGAAGGGAACTTCGCGCGCTCCAGCAGTTACGCGATGGTGAATCTCAATCTCGGGCGGGCCCTCGGGCTGCGCGGTCACGACGTCACCCTGGTGAGCCTCGACATCGACCAGGGCGAACTCCTCGAGATGACCTCGGGTGCGCACGCCGGCGATCTGATGATCGGCGTGGGTGAACCGTCGCGACCCCCTGAGGTGCGGATCAGACAAGTGTGGCCTCCGGTGTGGACGAGTCAGGCCCGAGAGGACCACCTGGTGGTGATCCAACCGTGGGAGTACGGCGCCATACCGCTGTCGTGGATTGAGGGGGTGCGCGGCGCGGACGCCGTATGGGTGCCCAGCGAGTACTCCAAACGTGGCTACCTGCAGTCGGGCATCGACCCGGTCAAGGTGTGGGTCGTACCCAACGGTTTCGACCCCGGCGCGGGCGTGCTCGAACCGCCCACCGCCTGCGGACGCGCGCGAGTGCTGTTCGTGGGCGGCACCATCTATCGCAAGGGGATCGACGTACTGGTCAAGGCCCTCGACGCCCTCGACGACTCGACGCTCGAGGGCGTCGACCTGCTCGTGAAGGATGTGGGCGCCGACTCGTTCTACGCGACTCAGTCCCTGCTCCCCGACGTGTTGGCGGCGCACCCACGAGTGGGAGCCAGGACGACCATCGAGCGACGCCATCTCGAGAGAGATGAGCTACTCAGTCTCATCAGCGGGGCCGATGTGCTCGTGCATCCCTATCGCGCCGAGGGCTTTGGGCTTCCGGTGCTGGAGGCGATGGCCCTGGGGACACCGGTGATCCACACTCGCGGTGGCGCCACCAATGAGTTCTGCGGGCCCGAGGAGTCGCTGCTCGTCCAGTCAACTCTCACCGTCGGTGACCTGCCCAAGGTCGGTGACGCGGTGGTGGCTGACCGGAACTACTGGATGGAGCCATCGGTCGAGGAGTTGAGTCGGCTCATCGGCGCCGTACTCAGCGGAGAGATTCGCACCGCGCCACTCGTCAAGGCGGCGCGACAGCGCGCCCTCTCGTTGAGTTGGTCCGCTGTCGCGCAGATCGCCGAGCAGGCGCTTGAGCAGTTGTCGGCCGGCGGCCAGCCCACCGACGCTCTCACGACCCTGGTGGGCGAGGTGGACGAGGTGCTCGCCGACGAACGCGCCCGGCCCGCGCCCGTACTCTCGCGATTGGTGGCCGTGGGCGACTTAGTGACCGCGCACGGGTTGGCCTCGTACGTCCAACGGCGCGGCGATCCGAGCGACGTCGTGGAAGTGGCCTCGGTGCGAGATCGCCTCGGTGCGATCGTCGAGACCGCACCCGATGTGTGGTCGGGTGGGCCCTACCGGGTCGTGCTCGGCCAGGCCACGTTCGAAAAGACGGGCCGCTTCGGTTACGTGCACGACTTTGAGGGCGACGATCGGGTGACTTACGCCATCGCCCAGTACCTCGCCAACTACCTCGGGGCCTGTGACTCCGTCGTGGACATCGCCTGCGGTCAGGGTTCGATGTTGCGCGTTCTTCGAAGTCAGGGCAAGAGGGTTCAGGGGGTCGAACCCGACCCGACCCTCGTGGGTGAGTTGCGAGCAGATGGCTTTACGGTTCACTCGGGGTACGCGCCACGAGACCTGATGACGATAGACTTCGGCCGCTTCGACGGCGTGTTCCTCGGACACATCGTTGAGCACCTGCAGCCCGCCGAGTTCGAGTCGCTGCTCGATTGGATCTACGAGAACATCGAGGACAACGGAACGGTCCTCATCCAAACGCCCGACTTCTCCAACTCGAGTGTCGCGCTGGAGAATTTCTGGCTCGACTCGACTCATATTCGGCCCTACCCCGTTCGTCTCCTCAAGGCGATGTTGTCCGAGGCGGGCTTCGCACCCGTGGAGGGGGGGTGCCGGTCGATTCGCGACGTCGCGCCACTGGACGCCATTGCGGTCGCGCGTCGTCTTCCCCGTCGCTCGCGCCCCGCCGTGGTGCGCGCCGGGGCGTCGCGAACACCGAGCGTGGGACATTTCGCCCTCTTTCACGGCTCGTCGGGCTTCGCCCAGGCGTCGCGGGAGCTGCTGGACCATGGGCGACTGCGCAGCGTGGGCTACGAGGTCGTCGACGTGTCGCTCGATCGCGACGCCGCCGCGTCCCAGCGGCGCACGCTGCCTCTGCAACTCGCGCGCGAGTTGCGCAGTGACGTTGCCGTGATCGATGCGCCGGCGGGGTGGCTGGCCGAGGTTTCGTCGCACGCGCGCGCGAAGTACCGCATCGCACGCACCACTTTCGAGGCAACGCCATTGCCGCAATCGCTGCTGCGAACCCTCCGCTCCTTTGACGAGGTCTGGTGCTTCTCGCACTACGACGCGAGGATCTTCGCCGAGTCGGGAGTCGCGCCGTCGTCGATTCACGTGATGGCGCCCGGGATCGATGGACCGAACGCGCTCCGGGTTCGCGAGCTTCGCGCGAGCACGACCCGCTCGTCGTTTCGGTTCCTGTCGGTGTTCAACTTCGAGTCCAGGAAGAATCCCGAGGCGCTGGTCAAGGCGTTCAGTCTCGTGGCGGGCAAGGTGCCGCGCGCCGAGCTGCTGATCAAGGTCAGTGGCATTACCTCGGAGGAGTTCGCCAGGTGGCTGCGTGCCACGCTGAGCGCCGACGAGTTCGACGGTGCGGGCGAGCGCATCCACGTGCTCGCCCACGACATGACCCGCGAGTCGCTGCTGGGTCTCTACCTGGAGAGTGATGCCTTCGTGCTGCCGACGAGGGGCGAGGGGTACGGCCTGCCGTTCCTCGAGGCGCTCGCTCACGGACTGCCGACCATCTGCCCCGATGTGGGCGGGCACCGCGAGTTTTGCAGCGAGCACAACTCGTTGTTGGTGTCGACGACGAAGGCGCCCGCTTCGGTGGCCTCGGGCGCGGGGATATTTCGCGAGTCGCGCTGGCGTGACGTCGACCTCGACGACCTCGTGGCGAAGATGCTCGAAGCCGCCACCGATCAGGATCGACTCGCCCTCCTGGGTGAGTGCGCGATGCGAGACGCGGCACGCTTCACCGTGGCGCGCTACCGCGAGGCGTCGTACCGGCGCCTGACCCACGTGCTGCGGGGACTGTAGCTCGACGTCGTCAGCTCTCGTCAGTGCTCGTCGATCGAGACGGCACGACGGGAGAAAGTCTCGATCACCCCTCAACTCGCGCGCGGCGTGGTCCGTAGATGTCTGCGAGCAGGGATCGCTCAGCATCGGGCCAGGACGGTTGAAACCCAATAGCAGAGCGAGGAGCACGTCCATGGCCGACGCGACCCAGTCCATCGGTATCTTGCAGTTCGCCCTCGACGCCGTGGTCAGCCAACAGCAGGTGATCGCGAACAACATCGCGAACCAGGACACCCCCGGCTACCAAGCAAGCCAGGTGTCATTTCAGTCTTCGCTGGCCCAAGCGCTTCAGCGGGGAGGTAGCGCCGCGATGACCGTCACGCCCGAGGGCCTGCCGTCAGGCACCAATGGCAACAACGTCTCGCTCTCGACCGAGATGACGTTGCTGCAGGAGAACAACCTCGAGAACAAGGTTGTCGACAACGCCCTCAGTGCCCAGTTCACCATCCTGTCCGCCGCACTCACCGCTTAGGAGCCCATATGAGTTCAATCTGGAACGCCGTCGACATCGCCGGTACCGGGACCAACGTCGATCAGACCTGGATCGACACGATCGGGGGCAATATCGCCAACATGAACGACGCCGTGACGCCCGGTCAGTCCGTGTACCGCGCCCAGTACGTGAGCGCGGGTCAGCGCGCGTCGGCGCCCGGCACGCTGGGCCAGGGAGTGCAGGTCGACGCCATCGACCTCGGTGCGGCGAGCGGCCAGATGCAGTACGACCCGACCAACCCCCTCGCGAACGCCAAGGGCGTGGTGGAGTACCCCGCGGTTGACCTGGGAACCCAGATGACCGATCTGATCCAGGCGCAGACCTCGTACCAGGCCAACGCGAAGGTGATGGCTACCGCCAAGGACGCCTACCAGGCGATCCTCAACATCAAGGCGTAGCGATGATCTCACCGATTCCACCCATCCCCCCGATCTCGGCGGCGCTCGCGACCGGGGCCGCGCAGACACCCGCCGCGACTGGCGCCGGCGCGGCGGGTTCCGGCTCGTTCCAGAACATCCTCGGTCAGGCCATCGACTCGCTGAACGGCGTCACCAATAACGCCACCAACATCTCCCTGCAGGCGGCGGCGGGCAACGCCACCGTGGCTGACGCCACCGTGGCCTCCACGGTGGCGAGTCTCGACACGCAGCTGGCCAGCGCGCTGGCGAGCCGGGCCGTGAGTTCGCTCAACACGATCATGAACATGCCGCTCTAGACCATGGCGCTCGCCCTGCTCACCAGTGACGCCGTCAACGCAGTGCGGGGTCGAACCCGTGCGGCGCTGGCCGGGTTCACGCTGGGCCAAAAGGTGGTCACGGGCCTCTCGGTGGTGGCACTGGCGTTGGTGGGGATGATGTTCATCCATCTCGAATCCCAGCCGAACTTCCAGCCCCTCTTCACCAATCTGCAGCCGTCGGACGCGGGCGCGGTGACGGCGCAGCTGGTGATCGCCAAGATCCCGTACCAGTTGGGCAACGGCGGTACGACCGTGCTGGTTCCGGCGAACGTGGTGGACCAAGAGCGCGTGGCCCTCGCCGCCCAGGGCCTGCCCACCTCGGGCACGGTCGGCTTCTCGACCCTGGAAAAGAGTGGCATCACCACGTCGCAGTTCGTGCAACAAGTTGAGTACCAGCAGGCGTTGGAGGGCCAACTCCAGCAGACGATCGAGTCGATTCGAGGAATCCAGTCGGCGCAGGTGAACCTAGTCATCCCCCAACAGAGCTCCTTCGCGGTCGGCAATCAGCCGGCGACCACCGCCTCGATTCTCGTTGACCTCACCCCGGGCACCACGCTGAGCTCGGAACAGGTGCAGGCCATCGTGCACCTGACCGCGGCGGCCACGCCCGGGCTGTCTGCTTCGGGGGTGACGGTGGTCGACAACCGCGGCGACGTGCTGTCCACGACGGGGGGGTCGCCCAACGCGACCGGATCGTCGAACTCCCAGCAGACGGTCGCCTACGACACGCAACTGTCCAACGCCATCGAGGGCCTGTTGAATCGGATTGTGGGTCCGGGCAACGCGGTGGTCCAAGTCCACGCGCTGTTGAACTTCAATCAGCAGAGTACGACCATCAAGGGCCTGCAGACGAACGCCAAGGGCCAGCCACTCCTTGCTCCGACTGGCCAGACCACGTCGAGTCAGTCCTATACCGGCACCGGCGCGCCACCCTCGGGCGTGCTCGGCTCGGGCGCGCCGCCGAGCACCACGGGCGGCGCCGGCAACTACACCTCGACCAACTCTCAGGTGACCAACGCCGTGGGCGAGGTGACCCAGACGGTGAGCCAGGCCCCCGGTCAGGTCGTCAAGACCTCGGTGGCGGTCTTGTTGAATGCCAACGCGAAGACCAAGGCGAGCCAGGCCAAGGTCACCGCCCTCGTCACCGCCGCCGCGGGGCTGAACACCACCAGCGGCGACCAACTGGTCGTCACCTCGATGCCCTTCGCCACCCCGGCGCCGCTCACGTCCAACGCCGTGAGCGGGGCGGGACTTCGTCCGCTCCTCGAGCACGCCGGTGAGGTGGCCTCGGTGGTGGCGTTGATCATCGCGATGCTGATCGTCGCGCTTCGAAGCGCGCGGCGAACGCGGTTCGACGAGGTCGCGCTGCCGGGATTCGCCACCCCGACGCCACGCCCGCCCGCCCTCGATGACGCGCCGAGACCCGCGGTCGAGTTGCCCATCGCGATGAGCTCGCCGATTCCCGCAGGGGCGCCTGACGTCATGCTCTCCCAGGTGAGCACGTACATCGAGCAACGACCCGCAGAAGTTGCCCGCCTGCTCAGGGCCTGGGCTGACGAGCACAACTCAGAGTCGGTATGACTGACGTGGCGACTCACGTGAACTGGCCGGGGTCTCCCGAGGACACTCCGGTGAGTCCGATCGTGGCCGGGGAGCCCTTCGTCTCGCGCTCGCTCGTGCAACTCACCAGTCGCCAGAAGATCGCAGTGTTGTTGGCCCACCTGGGCACCCAGCGCGCGGCGCCGGTGCTCAAGGAGATGAGCGACGACGAAGCCATTAGTTTCACGAAAGAGATCGTGGGTCTGCCCCCGCTGTCGCCCGCGATGGTCCTCGAGGTGTTCGCTGAGTTCATGGACCGAGTGGGCCGCTCGGAGCTGGTGGGCCAGGGCGGTTTGGAGCTCGCGCGCGCGTTCCTCCAGGAGCGGCTGGGCCAGACTCGCGCTCAGGAGGTCATGGATCAGATAGAGGGTCAGCGCGCGGCGAGCCCGCTCTCGGGACTGTTGCGCATCGATCCCCAGCAGGCACTCTCGGTCCTGGGTGGCCAACAACCCCAGGTGGTGGCGGTTCTGCTCGCCTACCTGCCCCCCGAGGACGCCGCGAACCTGCTCGGCGTCCTCGATCCGGTGTTGCGAGTCAAGGTCGCCAAGAGAATCGCCCAGCTCACCCGCGTCGATCCGGTCGCCATCCGACAGGCGACCTCCTTGTTCGCCGAGAGGCTGCGCGGCGCCCAGCTCGGTGGCTCGACCACGGTCGCGGGCGGGACGACGACGATGGCGGAGATCTTGAACCACTCGGACCGATCCATCGAACAACAAGTCCTGAAGGGGCTCGAAGAGGATGATCAGAGTCTCGCCGAGCAGATCCGCGCCAAGCTCTTCACCTTCGATGACGTGGTCAAGCTCGACGACAAGTCACTCCAGCAGATCTTCCGCAAACTCGACGCCCCCACTTTGGCGCTCGCGATGAAGGACCCACGTCTATCGGGCGACACCCTCGCCAGGATTCGCGGGAACCTCTCCGAGCGGGTCACCTCGATGGTCGAAGAAGAACTGGAAGTGATGGGAACGGTTCGCGGCTCACAGATCAACGCCGCACAAGCAGCCGTCGTGCGCATGGCGCGCCAACTCGATGCCGAGGGCGTGATCATCATCGCTCGCGAAGACGAGGTGGTGGCATGAGCGAGCTCCAGTTCCCCGACCCCCTGACGACGCCGACGCGCGAACTGCGACGCTTCGCCCACGCCACACCGGTTCCGATGACCTACGCCAGTCACGACGCCGACGTCGAGGCTGCGCGTGCGCGCGGTCTCGAACTGACCCAGCAGGGCTACGACGAAGGGTTCGCGCAGGGGCTGGCGGCGGCGCGGTCCGAGGCCGAGCGAATGCGGCGTGAGGAGTCCGAGCGCGTGGCGGGGCTCGTGGGTGCGCTCGAGTTGGCCATCGCCGAGGTTCGCGCGCTCGACGCGAACCTGCGCGTCGAGCTGCAGTTGGCGGCGCCACGGCTGGCCTTTGCCCTCGTGGAGGAGTTGGTGGCCCACGAGTTGGCGGCGTCGACGAACCCCGGCCGCGACGCCATCGTCAGGGCGCTCGCGCTCGACGAGGGAACCCTCGCGGCGACGGTGCGAATGAATCCGTCGGACCGAGAACGGCTCGGTGAGACGTCCCAGCTCGGACTGGAACGCGAGATCGCGGTGGTGTCGGACCCGGCGGTCGACTCGGGTGGCGTGCTGGTGGAGATCGGCGACACCATGCTCGACGGCCGCCTGGACGCCGCGCTCGCGCGGGTGAAGAAGGTCCTGTTGGGAACGCCATGCGAACGGGTCGGCGATGACTGGGCTGCTTGACGACGTGTACGCGAGCGCGCTCAACGCCGCGCGTCCGCGCCGCTACGGCCGCGTGACGAGGATGGTCGGCATGTCGATCGAGGTTGCGGGAATCTCCGCGGCGATCGGTGACGGCCTCGTCTTGTTGCCCGGTGAGGATCAGATCCTCGCCGAGGTGGTCGCCTTGCGTGAGGACCGAGTCGTGTGCCTCGCCCTGGCCGATACGACCGGGCTGCGCTCGGGCACGCGCGTGCTCGACATGGGCGGCCCCCTGTCGATTCGCGTGAGTCACCAGCTACTCGGTCGGGTCCTCGATGGCCTCGGCCGCCCGATGGACACTGGTGAGCGAATCGTCGGTGAGGAAGTCTCGGTGCGAGGTCAGTCCCCGCACCCGCTGCGCCGCGCGATGGTGAGCGAGCAACTACCGCTCGGGGTGCGAGTGCTGGATGGTCTGATCCCGTGTGGCAAGGGCCAACGCCTCGGGGTCTTCGCCGGGTCGGGGGTGGGCAAGTCCTCGTTGATGTCCATGATCGCCCGAGGGACCACGGCCGAGGTGTCGGTGGTGGCGTTGATCGGCGAACGAGGACGCGAGGTGGGCGAGTTCATCGAACGAGACCTCGGCCCCGAGGGGTTGGCGCGATCGGTGGTGGTGGTCGCCACGTCGGACGCCCCCGCGGTGATGAGGATTCGCGCGGCCTTCACGGCCACGCGCATCGCCGAGTGGTTCAGGGATCAGGGCAACGACGTGATCTTGATGATGGACTCCATCACCCGCTTCGCCATGGCACAGCGCGAGGTCGGCCTGGCTGCGGGGGAGCCGCCGGCGACCAGGGGCTATCCGCCGAGCGTGTTCGCGCTGCTGCCGCGCCTGCTCGAGCGCACCGGATTGGGCGAACGGGGATCCATCACCGGCCTGTACACGGTGTTGGTCGAGGGTGACGACATGAACGAGCCCATCGCCGACACGGCACGGTCCATCCTCGACGGTCACATCCAACTCTCGCGAAGCTTGGCGGAGTCCAATCATTACCCGGCCGTGGACGTGCTCGGGTCGATCTCGCGCGTCGCCTCGATGGTCGCACCCGAGCAGCAGATACGGGCGGCGGGTGTGGTGCGCGAACTGCTGGCGGCGTGGCGTGACGCCAGGGACCTCATCGAGATTGACGCCTACGTCGCCGGCACGAATCCGGTCGTGGACCGAGCGATCGCACTGAAGCCGGGTATCGATGCGTACTGCCGCCAACCGATCGACGAAGTCACCGAACTGGACGCGGCACGTGACTCGTTGCTGGCGCTGGCCTCGACGAGCGGGGTAGGAACGTGAAGGCGTACCACTTCTCGCTGTCCACGGTGCTGCGGATACGCGCCCTCGAGGAGCGCCTCGCCCGCGAGCGGCTGCTGGTCGCCCAGCGGGCCCTGCGCACCGCCCACCAAGAGCACCAAGCGCTCGCGGCGAAGCTCGGCGAGCTCACCGTGCCTTCTCGACTCACCACGATCGAAGAGATTCGATGGGTCGGTGACCAGGCGCAGCGGCTCAATGAACAGATTCGTGTCCGACACGAGAGGGTCGTCGAGGTGTCGTGCGCGCGCGACCAGGCGAACGCGGCGTGGACGGCAGCGCGAAAGCGCACCGGGGCGCTCGAGCGCCTCGAGGCCCAGAGTGTGGCTCGGTGGCGTCACGAGAGCGAGCGCAGCGAGGTGGCCGAACTCGATGACGTGGCGAACGCCCGCCACCGCGTGGCCGGGGTGAACCCGTGACGACGGCGTCGAGCGAACTCGGCGGCGTCCAGCAATTCCTGGGCGAGCTGGCGAGCGCGGCGACGCCAGCGCCCCAGATGATGTCGTCCGAGCCCGGCGTGTCGTTCGCCACCGCGCTCGACCAGGCGAGCGGCGAGCTCGGCGCCGCGGGCGGACTCTTCATTGGCTATGACGGTCCCTCGTCAGCCGCGTCGCCTTCCTCGGGGGGCTGGGGTGCGCAATTCGACCTCGCGGCGCTGTCGGGTTCGAACGGGGGTTGGTCGAGTTCGGCGGGTGTGGGGTCGATCGCAACTGCGCCGCCGCTAGCCGCCCGGTCGGTGGCGGGCGGTGTCGGTCAGGCCGTGACGCGCGAGGCTCTCGCGTACCAGGGCACACCCTACGTGTGGGGAGGCGCCTCCCCGGGCGGGTTCGACTGCTCCGGGTTCGTTCAGTACGTCTACGCCAAGCTGGGGGTGAGCCTGCCGCGCACGAGCGAGGAGCAGGCGGGTGCTGGTACCGCAGTGAATTCCCTGAGCGCGGCCCAGCCGGGCGATCTGCTCTTCTTCGCCGGTTCTGACGGGACGGCGAGCGCGCCGGGTCACGTGGCCATCTATCTCGGTCACGGGGAGATGATCGACGCGCCCTACACGGGCACTTCGGTGCGAGTTGAGTCGGTCGCCACCGCCGGGACGGTTGTCGCGATCCGCCGTGTGGTGGGGGCTTGATCATCATGACGACGCGACCAACCACGGCCTCGAATTCACGTGTGGTGCGCGAGGTGCTGCGGGTCTACGTCGCCGGTCGCATTCTGAGGAGGGAGTCATGAGAGTGGCGCTCGATTCCAGCGAACCAACCTCCCCCACTTCGACGCCACCACCGCCCCCGGCGGTGCCGGGGCCATCACGGTCGGCCGACGACATCGCCTCGGCGCCACCGTTTCACCAGGTTCTCTCGGAGCAGGGTTCGCCCAAGGCAAGCGGTGCCTCGCAGAAAGCTGACTCGGCCACGCCCGCCAAGTCGGGCGCCGCGAAGGAGGCGAAGGGTGCGAAGATCAAGGCGCGGGCGCGCGACTCAGCGCCTGCTGATTCGCCAATCGTGCCGGTGGCGCCGATCCAGTCGCCCGCGCTGGTTGGATCGCTCGCGCCGAACTCGGCGACTCCGCCCGCCGGCGCGGACACGCACACCGACGTGGTCGCGTCGCGTGAATCCCCTGCGTCACACGACGCACTCGGTACGCCACCAGCGCCATCCGGTGGTCGTGCGGCGCCCCCCGCCACCCCTCAGGGGCCCGCGCACGCGCGACGCGCAGTTCTGTCGCACGAGGTCGCGGCGAGTACAACGCCCCGCGATGTCCAAGCATCCACCGCGTCCGCGACCGCAGAGCCGACGCCATCGCATTCGAATGTTGCGCTGGGGGCTGCGACCGAAGGCCGGCGGCCGGCGGGCGCGATCACAGTCTCACTCGGTGCCCTCGAACCCGACCAGTCCCGGGCGGGTGTACCCGTGCCCGAGCGACCGCTCTCTCCGCGCGCCACCGGCGCGTCGACGGGCACCCCCACTCGCACGCGCGTCGGCGCAGATTCACCTGCACTGCGCCCGGTGTCACCGGAACCCTCGTCGTCGGGTCCGTTATCTCAGAGTGACGCCCCCCCGACGCTCGTCCCCGACGCCGTCGCGTCACGCGGCGAGAGGTCCGCAACCCACGCGACGACGCTCGCGAGCACCTCTGCGCGCGACGCACGTCCCGCGCGCGCGCTGGCATCGGATTCCCCTGGTGTGTCCCAGTTTCCGGCCCCGCCCGTGGGGGTCGGCGCCGTCGGCGAGTTCACCGCGATCAGCACCGTGGCCCCACACGCCATTGACGTGGGGGCGCTCGCCGGAGCCATCGCTCGACCCCTGGGTGACGGACAGGGTACCTACAGTGTCCTCGTCGCGATGCACCCGGCTGATCTCGGGCAACTCCAGGCGTTGGTGACGCTGCACGGCAACGATTTGCAGGTGTCGATCGCCCCGCACACCCTCGCCGGACACCAAGCTCTGGCCGGTGCGCTGCACACGCTCAAGGGGGAGTTGTCGCGCGGCGGGATGAACGTGAACGTCACGCTGAGCGACCCATCATCGCAGTCTCGCGAGCACCATCAACCGCCGCGCGCCGCGTCGCGCGCCGCGAGCCTCCCCGGCGGCGAGCTCGCCGTCTCGCCCAGCGCGCAACCCACCCACGCCGTCGGCCAGATCCACCTAATCCTGTGAGAAGGAAAGAGCCATCCATGAGACCCACGAACACCCTGATCACCGTCGGGCTCGAGCACAACTGCCATCAGACGAACCAACGTGGTTCACGCAACGAATGGAGAGACCAATGACCATGCCAGCCAGCCCCACCAGTGGCTCCACCATCCCGGTGGGCAACACCGCGCCGGCGAGTACCGCCACCACCACGGGTACGGCGAGTCTGTTGCAGCCCAACACCTTCTTGAGCCTGCTGGTTTCAGAACTTAGGTATCAGGATCCCATGGATCCGACCAGTTCGGCCAACTTCATGAGTCAGCTCGCGCAGCTCTCCCAGGTGGAGCAGTTGCAGACCGTGGCCTCATCGTCCAAGATCGGCGCCGCGGCCGCGCTCATCGGACAGCCGGTGACCGGCGTCGATGCCAGTGGCAACGTGATCTCGGGCACGGTGACCGGTGTCACCAATGGTGCCAACGGTCCCACCCTCGACGTCGGTGGCCAGACGGTGGCGCTCTCATCGGTCACCCAGATCGGTACCCCCTAGGGCGTCAGTCCGCTCGCACGCACCCCGCTCGCACCCCGTAACACCAGCATTCGATTCACCAACCAACAGCTTCAACTACCAATACGAAGGAGTCATCATGTCAAATCGTTCTCTCGGAGCCGCCGCGTCGGGCATTGACACCATGCAGACGTATCTCGATACGATCGGCAACAACGTCGCGAATTCACAAACTGACGGGTTCGTCTCGCAGACCGTGGAGTTCTCCGACATGCTCACCGAGCAGCTCCAACCCGCCGGCGGCGCAGTCGGGACGTCACTGGCGAGCACGAATCCGTCCTCGATCGGCGCCGGCGCGCAGGTGTCGGCAATCCGGATGAACTTCTCGCCGGGTTCGGTGATTCAAACCGGCGTGCCGAGCAATGTGGCCATCGAGGGCAACGGGCTGCTCACGGTGACCCAGCAGGGTCAGACCTACTACACGCTGGACGGCGACCTCCAACTCGACGCGAATGGTCACCTGGCCACCAACAGCGGCGGACTGGTGGAGGGATGGGCGCCCGGACAGCCCACGTCGGCACCCCTCGCGCCGCTGAGCATCCAGCTCGGCTCCACGGGCGTGGCCACCCAGACCCAGAATGTGGTGCTCGGAGGGAATCTCCCCGCGAATCCCTCGGGCCCCGTCACGATCACCACCACGATCTACGACTCACTGGGTTCGCCGGTTCCGGTCGCGCTGACCTTCACTCCGACCATCGGGGCCAATGGCACGGCCACCAGCTGGGCGTTGCAGGGTGCGGTGACCGGAGCGGCCTCGCCACTGTGGGCGAGCCCGCCGACGCTGGTGTTCTCCAGCACCGGTCAACTGTCCACCGTGAACGGAACTCCGGTGGGTGTTGGTCAGACGAGCCTGGCCATCGACAACAACCCGAGCAACTTCACGTGGTCCGGTGCGACCAATCCCGCCATCGACTTCCCGGCGGCGGGATCGTCGACCGCGGTGACCCAGTTCGCCGGTAACCAGACCGTCCTGGTGAGCTCTCAGGATGGCAACGCCGCCGGGACGCTGGAGTCCTATTCGATCGGGTCAAACGGTGTGATCACCGGGGCGTACTCCAATGGCGGGAGCAAGGCACTTGGCACGATCGCGCTCGCGCAGTTCTCGAACCTCGAGGGACTCAACAACGTGGGCCAGACCTACTTCACGGCCAGTGTCGCCTCGGGCAAGGCCCAGTACGGCCAGCCCGGCTCCAACGGATTCGGCACGCTGCAGGGCGGGGCGGTCATCGGTTCGAACGTGGACCTCGCCTCGGAACTCACGCACCTGATCGAGGCGCAGACCGCGTACCAGGCCAACACCAAGGTGATCACCACGACCGACACGACGCTGCAGTCGTTGATGCAGATGCCGTAGTCGCGGCGACGAAACGGTGGCCCAGCGCCACTCGGCCTCAGCGCTCGCGAGGGGAACGTCGCTTTGTGCGTCCCCCCACTCAATTGTTGGGTCGCTGGAGTCGTAATTCGAAAGTGCACATCTGGTCAACAGTGGCCGGAACGGAGTCAGCGTGATCGAAGTGAAGAAGCTTGACGGATCGTCGATGCACCTCAACGAGGATCTGATCAGCCGCGTCGAAGAGGCCGTTGGGGGTCAATCGGTCATCTACCTGCTTGACGGCGCGCACATCATCGTGGCCGACCAGCCCTCGAGCCTCGTTGCCATGATCCGTGCGGAGAAGGTTGCGCTGCTCCGTCGGGTGCTGCGGGGTCCCCATGACCCAGAAGTGTCATCGCGCCCCGATGCGAGCACGTCGGGCGTGACCAGAATAAGCCAGGTACGTGACCAGTGACCCCTGCCGGCATCCTGGTCTCGCTCTTCGCGGTCATTGGCGCGATGACCATGGATGGTGGCAGCCTGGGTTCGCTGATCAAGCTCTCGTCGATGCTGCTCGTGGTCGGCGGTTCCCTCGGGGCGTCGGCGGCGGGATTCTCCCTTCGCCAGCTACGGCCCCTGCCCAGGGCGCTGGCACTCGTTCTCAAGCCGCGCAAGGGGCCCGATACGCGCGAGACCATCGATGCCCTGCTCGCGATGGCCAGAGAGGCCCGGACCAACCCCCTCATCCTGGAGGAGCTCGAGACCGACGACGACTTCATGAAGAAGGGCATCCAGCTGATCGTCTCGACCTCGGACTCCGAGCGGGTGCACGAACTGCTGGCCGCCGAGATCGACGGACTTCGCGCGCGCCACCAGACCGCGACGAAGTTCTTTTCTGACATGGCGGGCTACTCACCAACCTTCGGCATCATCGGCACGGTCGTGGGCCTCATTGGAGTGTTGGGCCAACTGAGTTCGCCCGGCAAGTTGGGACCAGACATCGCGTCCGCCTTCACCGCGACACTGTGGGGCGTGATGTTGGCCAACGCGGTGTGGCTGCCGATCTCTAACAAGTTGCGCCGCCTCACCGAGGAAGAGATCACCTACCGCGAGATGGTGGTGGTCGGACTGCTCACCATGCAGTTGAACGCGTCGACGACCGAGTTGAAGGACCGGCTGGAGGCCTTCCTCGCCCCGTCCCAACGTGGTCAGGTCACCGAGCGGACCGCACTCGACGTGCCTGAGGTGGCGGCGTGAGCACGACGAGCCAGACCAAGGGGAGTGTTGCCTATCGGCGAGCGAACCGGCGCCGCGGGGACTCGATCGCGGGCCAGCACACCGAGAACTCCGAGCGATGGCTGCTCACGTATTCGGACATGATCACCCTGCTGCTCGTCCTGTTCATGGTGCTCTTCGCGCTCTCCAAGGTCAATCAGGCGAAGTACCGTGAATTCAAGCAGTCGGTGACCCACGCCGTACTCTCGAACACGCCCCACGGCACGACCAAGGTCCGCGTCACCTCAAGCGCCAGCGCCGTGACCTCCCAGCAACTGCAGCAACTCAGGCGCGAGCTGAGCTCCGCGCTGGCCGGTCGGGGTCTGCTTGGTGACGTCACGTTCACCATCAACGCGTCCGGTCTGGTGGAGGGCCTCGTGGCGGACTCGACCTTCTTCGTCTCGGCGTCGGCTGATCTGTCGCCAATTGGCACTGCGATCGTCGACACGTCGGCGCGGGTGTTGAGCAGGTTCGCCAATGCGATCGAGGTGGCGGGCTATACCGACAACCGGTCCATCTCGGGCGGTCCCTACCCCAACAACTGGGCCCTCTCAGCCGCGCGGGCCGGCACGGTGGTGGTGCGCATGACCGACGAGGGCGTGAGCCCTCGTCGGATCATCCTGCTGGGCTACGGGCAGTATCACCCCGTCGCGTCCAACACCACCGCTTCGGGGCGCGCCGAGAACCGCCGGGTCAACATCGTCGTGCGACCCACGAGCAAGTTGGGTCAGTGATGAACGCGTCAAGAAGGAGAGTCTGATGTCCCAGCCCACCAAGGTCGTGCGCAGCCACGACTTTCGCCGCACCGACCTGCTCGAGCGAGTCGATCTCCAGGCGATACAGGGTCTGCTGGAGGCGTTCGCGCGCTCGGCGACCCAGAAGTTCACCTCAACCCTGCGACAGCCGTGCTCGTTTGAGGTGAACGGATTGGACCAGGTCACGTGGCGCGACCTAGCCACCGAGTTGGAGGTCGGCGCCTACTTCTTCACCTTCTCGTTGCCGCCGCTCGCCGGACGCGCCGTGCTGGCGATTCCCACCGAGGAGGCGTTGGCCCTGGTGGACCTGCGCCTGGCCGGGTCGGGAGAGGATGACTTCTCCAATCGCGAACCCAGTGAGATCGACAAGGCGTTCTTCGCCCCGATGGTCGAGGACTTCATCGCTGAGCTGAGTCGGGCGCTGGCGCGCATCCAGACCACGTACCCGCTGCTCGAAGCCCAGGAGGGCAACATCCAATTCGTCACGGTGGTCTCACCGTCAGAGATGTGCATGGCCGTGCGCCTCTCGCTCACGGTGGCGTCGCGCTCGACCAGGGAGGTGGTGATTTGCCTCCCCTTTGCGATGGTGCGCATGCTGGTCGACGGACTTCAGGCGAGAGCTGCTCCGGGTGACGATGACCGCGAGGACGCCGCCGCCCACGCCAATCGCAGCCGCCTCTTGGAGGTCCCCTTGGACGTCGTGTTTCAGTTTCCCAGCTTCGTGACCACCCCGGCCCAACTGCTCACCCTGCGAGTGGGTGACAGCCTCGGGCTGGGTCACCCCAAGGGACGCCCGCTCGAGGTGCGAGCCGAGGGGCTGCTCGTGGCGTTGGCGGACATGTGTAGTTCTGGCGTGCACAAGGCGTGTCGGATTGAGCAGGAGGTGACCAGGTGAAGACCACGGACGAATTCGGTGCGACGTCGGAACTCGCCCAAAGCGAGGATGCGCACCTTCGTGTGCGCGAGGCCCAGTTTCGCAACGTGTCAGTCGAGGTCTCGGCTTGGATCGGCAAGACCCGGCTCTCGTTCGGTGAGTTGAGTGCGCTGCGGCCCGGTCACGTGATCGAATTGGATCAGGCGGTCGGGGCCCCGATTGAGATCGTGCTCAATCGCGAGATCGTGCTCGCGCGCGGCGAGGTCGTCGAGGTCGGTGACGAGTACGGCGTGCGCATCACTGAGATTGTCTCGGATCAGGCCGTCTAGATCGTGGGGACGACGCTCGTGGCCTTTGGGCGAATGCTTCTGGTGTTGGCACTGGTCGTAGGGGTCCTGCTCGTGCTGGCCCGGCTCGGGCGCACGTGGCAACGCGGTGCGACCTCGGGCCCCAAGGCGAGTGGGCGCATCGATGTGCTCTCGCGCCGAACACTGGGCAAGAACACGTCACTGCTGGTCGTTCGCGTCGCCCAACGGACGTTCCTGGTCGGCCAGAGTCTCCAGCAGATGACCCTGTTGGCTGAGCTGGACGGCGAAGGGCTCGAGAATGGCTCGTCACACGAGTTGCCCACCGCAGCGGCTGAAGTACCTCGAACGCCAAGGACGGCGTTCGACATCGGGGCACGTCCCCCGGGGGCATGGGATGCCTTCCTAGACCACCTACGGGAGATGACAGTCCGACGCTAAGAGTGTGCCGGACTCTCCGATGGGGAATGCACATGCCGTTCAAGCCTTCACAGTCCCAAGGACTGGCACCATGACCAACGCGCTGCTCGCCGCAGGATCGAACCTGAGCGTGAACATCAGCGGCCTGAAGAATCCGTCGACCTCGGTGCTCATCATCGTCACGCTTACCGTCCTGGCGGTGGCTCCGTCGATCCTGGTGCTGATGACCGCGTTCCCCCGGGTGTTCATCGTCCTCTCGCTCACTCGAAATGCGCTGGGGACCCAAGCGGTCCCCCCGAATCAAGTGCTGGCCGGTCTAGCCCTGATTCTCACGCTCTTCATCATGGCGCCGGTGATGTCGGCGATCGATCACGTGGCGATTCGCCCGTACGAGCACGGCCAGATCTCGGCCACCCAGGCCATTCGCGTCGGGGAGGTGCCGTTGAAGGACTGGATGCTGCGACAGACCAACGACCGCGAGCTCGCCTTGTTCACCAGTTACAGCCACCAAGACGCCAGCCACCCCGAGACATTGCCCATGACCACCGTGATTCCGGCGTTCGTGCTCTCGGAGATTCAGAGCGCCTTTCTCATTGGGTTCATGATCTTCATTCCGTTCATGGTGATCGATCTGGTCGTATCGGCGATCATGATGTCGATGGGCATGTACATGCTGCCGCCCACGCTCATCGCCCTGCCGTTCAAGATCCTTCTCTTCGTGCTGGTCAACGGATGGACGTTGGTCGTCCATTCGCTCCTGCTCTCGTTCAATCACTGAGATGACCGACAACACCGTTCTCACGCTCGCGTCGCAGGCCCTGGTGCTGATCACCGAACTGGCGGGTCCAGTGCTCGTGGTCAGCCTCGTCGTCGGCCTCGTCATCTCGCTGTTCCAGGCGGTCACGTCCATCCAGGAGTTCACGCTCACCTTCTTGCCCAAGGTGGTCGCCATCGGCGTCGTGCTTCTGCTGCTCGGTCACTGGATGCTCGGCAGCACCGTGGCCTACACGGAGCATCTCTACAACTCGATTCCCCAGATCCTCGCGGGACAGGGATGACCCTCAGCCTCTCGGCTCCGTTCGTGGTCGCGCTCGCGCTCGCTTTCGTGCGCTCGCTGGCGTGGGTGTCGATCTGTCCGCCGTTCTCCAATTCGTCAATCCCGAGGATGACCAAGATCGCCTTCGCCGGCGCGCTGGCCCTCTTCGCCGCCGGCAGGCTCCAACACGCGCCGCTGCCGCACAGCGACGCGCAGGTGCTCGTGCAGATCGTCGTCCAGGCGGTGGTCGGTGTGGTGCTCGGCTACGTGGTGTCGCTCTTTGTCACCACGGTGGTCGGTGCCGGTCGGCTGATCGACCTGTTCTCCGGGCTCAACCTTCCCCAGGCCATCGACCCGCTGTCTCTGTTGCAGGCTTCGGTCTTCGGCCAGTTCTACAACCTCGTACTCACCGCGCTGCTGTTCACGTCGGGAGCGGTGATCGTGATCGTCGCAGGCTTCGTCCGGTCGTTCACGGCGGTGGGCACGAACTTTCCACCCACGGCGCTCTCGTCGCTCGCCCAGGTCATCACGAGCGACGTGGTCACCTTCTTCGCGGCCGCGGTCGAGATTGCCGCGCCGCTGATCGCGGTGCTCTTCTGCACGCAGATCGTGCTCGCGCTGCTGTCCAAGGCGGCTCCCCAGATCAACGTCTTCATCTTCGGAATGCCGTTGCAGATCGTGATGGCCCTCATCGGCGTGAGCGTCGCGATCGTGGCGTTGCCCAACGACGTCGTGACGCTCGTCGCACGGGCGATGAGCCAACTGTTCGGGGGAAGCGGTGGCTGACAAGTTCGAACGGACCGAGACTGCCACGGTCAAGCACCGCAAGGAGATGCGTGAGAAGGGCAACGTCGCCCGATCGCCCGAACTCGGCGGGTGGGCCAGCCTGTTGGTGGTGGCGTCGCTGCTGCCGTGGCTGGGCGGACTCGCCGTCGGGCGCATCAATGGTTTCATTCTCGACGTGACCAATGCAATGGCCCATCCGGATGTCGCCGGCGCGCTCGGTGTGCTGGGCCAGGGACTCGCGACCGCGGCGTTCGCGACCCTACCCATACTTCTAGTTGGATCGGCCGTCGCGGTGGTGATCGCCACCGCCCAGGTCGGCCTACGAATCACGCCGAAGGCCCTGAGCGTTCGCCTCGCGCGCATCTCGCCCAAATCGGGGCTGGGACGCCTCTTCTCGAGCAAGGGCCTTTGGTCACTCGCCAAGACGATGCTGAAGATCTCCGCGCTGGCCGTCGTGGGCTATCTCATCATGAGCCACCTCGTGCGCACCGTCTTGGGGGGCGCCACGCTGCCGTTGCAGACGACCCTGCTCGCTACGGTGTCGACCGTCGTCTCGCTGATGCGCTTGATCGGACTACTCGCCCTGGCGATTGCCGGTGCCGACTACTACTTCGAACGGCGCTCGCACAACCAGGATCTGCGCATGACCAAACAGGAGGTGAAAGAGGAGAGACGCGATAGCGACGGCAATCCCGAGGTCCGCCGGGCGCTTCGCTCCCGGGCCCGACGGCTCTCGCGGATGCACGTGATGGCCGCAGTCGCACGGGCCGACGTCGTGGTGACCAACCCCACCCACTACGCGGTGGCGATCGCCTACGACCGCGAGAAGGACCGCGCACCGCGGGTGGTCGCCAAGGGGGCGGACTTCAGCGCCCAGGCCATCCGGGCGCACGCGCGCCGGTGTGGGGTGGTCCTGGTGGAGAACCCGATCCTCGCGCGGACCCTGCACGCGACATGCGAGGTCGACGATCTCGTGCCAGCGAACCTGTACACGTCAGTCGCCCGACTGCTCGCCTTCGTCTACTCGCTCTCGCCGATGGCCCGGGTCTACCGGGACTCGCACGCGATGGTGGGTTGAGGCCCCGGGCGATTCGACCCGACCGGCCCCTCAATTCCGCAAGCGCCCGAGTCGTAGTAGTGCTGGGCCAGGATGGCGCCGACGGGTCCATGGACGGACGTGAAGAAGTGGTCCGTGGAGGGTTCGATGCAGCGTCATCTCACTGGAGCATTGAATGGCTGAGGACGCGACGGCGACCGTGAGCCGCTGGGAGCGGCTCACGCACATGGCCGTCCCCCTCTCGGTGGTGGCGGTCGTGGTGGTGTTGGTGATCCCACTGCCCACCTTCTTGATCGACATGCTGATCACGGCGAACATCACCGGATCGGTGTTGGTCCTGCTCACCGCGATGCAGGTGAAGCGTCCACTCGACTTCTCGGTCTTTCCCACCCTGGTCCTCATGGCCACGATGTTTCGACTCGCGCTCAACGTCGCGGTCACCCGTCAGGTGTTGCTGCGTGGATTTGCCGGCGTGGTGGTGTCGAGCTTCGGCCACTTCGTCATCGGAGGTTCCATCGTCGTGGGCCTGGTGGTCTTCTTCATCCTGATCGTCATTCAGTTCGTCGTGATCACCTCGGGGTCGGGACGCGTGGCCGAGGTCGCGGCTCGATTCACCCTCGACGGCATGCCGGGCAAGCAGATGGCCATTGACGCCGACCGCGCGTCGGGCGCGATTGACGAGAACGAGGCCCGCCGACGCCGCCGCGAGGTTGCCGACGAGGCGGACTTCTACGGGGCGATGGACGGGGCGTCCAAGTTCGTTCGCGGCGACGCCATCGCGGCGATCGTCATCACGATGGTGAATCTGATCGGGGGTCTCAGCATCGGGATCTTCCAGCGCCACCTCTCTCCCGCCTCGGCCATCGACACGTATAGCCTGCTGTCAGTGGGCGATGGCCTCGTTTCCCAGATCCCCGCTCTGCTGCTCTCGCTGTCCACTGGCATCATCGTCACCAGGGGTGCCACCGAGCACGACCTGGGCCACGACGTCGTCAAGCAGTTGTCGCGCTTTCGCAGAATCGTCCGCTCGACCGGTCTCATCATGGCCCTGCTGGCGATCGTGCCCGGACTGCCCGGACTGCCCTTTCTCATTGTCGGCGCGCTGGTCTTCGCCTTCGGCACGCGGCTTCCCAAGGACGTGTCCGACGACGTGGCCCAGCCAGTTCTCTCCGCGGCGCTGCAGACCGTGGAGGAGTCGCCCGACGCACTGGCAGCGCGAATGATGGTGGAGCCGCTCAGTCTGGAACTGGGCATCGATCTCATCGACTTGGTCCAGTCCGAGCGCGGCGGCGATCTGCTCGATCGCGTGAAGGTACTGCGGCGAAACGTCGCCGCGGAGCTTGGCGTCGTCATGCCTCGCGTCCACACCCGCGACAACCTTGATCTCGCCCACGCGCAGTACGTGATCAAGGTGCACGGCATCGAGGTGGCCAGTGGCGAGGCGCCGCGCGGCAAGTTACTGGCCATCGGCGAGAATCTGGAGGGCCTGGCCGGCACCGACACCCGCGATCCCGCCTTCGGTGGTCGGGCCAAGTGGATCCCCGTCGGTCTTAGTCATCAGGCGGCGGTCGCGGGCGTGACGGTGGTTGATCGCTCGGCCGTGGTGACGACCCATCTCGCCGAGATCGTTCGCGCCCACGCCGGTGAGCTGGTCTCGCGCCAGGACACCAAGTTGTTGCTCGATTCGCTGCGAGCGTCCAACCCGGTTGTGCTCGAGGAGATGGCCGCCGCGGGACTGACCCTGGGTGATATTCAGGGGGTGCTGTGCGGGCTGCTCGACGAGGGTGTTGCGGTGCGCGACCTCGTGCGGATCGTCGAAGCACTCACCGAGCAGGCCCGGAGCCAGCAGAAGGACTTCGACAGCCTGCTCGAGGCCGCTCGACTCGCGCTGGCGACCACGATCACTTCGCTGTACGAGAAGGACGCCACCTTGTCGGTGATCACCCTCGCGCCCGAGTTGGAGCAGAGCCTGCTGGGGTCGTTGCGCCTGGGCGAACGGGGACGGCGGAGTCTGGGTGTGGCCGCGAGCGAGGCGGAGAGCATCGTGCGCGATGTCGGACGCCTGTTCGGCGAAGCCGAGGCCCGGGGCTCCAGCCCGGTCCTGTTGTGCGCCACGCGACTGCGGCCGGCGCTGTACCGATTGTTGGCGACGAGCGTGCCGCGAATGGGCGTCGTCGCGGTGGGAGAGATTCGCCCGGGCGCGGCGATCGTTGCGATGGGGAGCGTGAACTGTGACGTCGACGCCGCGGCCTAGAGACGGCGCCACGCCGTTCGAGGGTCGCACCGTGAACGAGGCGCTGGAACTGGCTCGCGGCGAGCTCGGCGATGACGCCGTCGTTCGGTGTTGGAAGGTCCGACGAGGCGGCCTCTTCGGATTCTTCGCCCGCGAGACGTTCATCGCCGGCGTCGAGCGACCGGGGGATGACGGCGCGAACACCGAGAGCCCGGGACCACGGGGGGCGCGGCCAACTGGCCAGCGCGCTTCGACGTCACCCCTCGCGGGCGCGTGGCGACGGGCCGCGGCCCGTGAGCGGCGCGGGCCCGTGACGGCGACGAGACCGGAGCTCAACGACCTGGTGGAGGCCACGACCGACGAACTGATGCTCAGCGCGTCCCTTTCCGACCAAGGTGAGTTCGCCACTCTGTTGGCTGAGGCCGAGGCGGCGCTGACGAGTGGGTCCCTCACGCGAGGCGAGTACGACCCACCCAGCGGCGAGCGAGCCGGGTCCGCGCGCACGCGCGTCGAGGGACTTCGCGCGAGCGTGGCCGCCCTGGGCGTACCCGCCGCGTACCAACCCGATGAGGACGAAAGCCTCGATTCGCTCGTGCGCTCATTGGCCGCGCTGCCCGCCGCCGCCCCCATGGACGTCGTCGAGGGGGCGATCATCGTGGTGGTCGGCTCGCGACGCGACGCGCTCGGCGCAGCCCGTCACGTCCTCGCCGTTCACGCGCTCGACGAGGGCGTCCTGTTCGTGGGTGAGCGGACGGCCCAGACCCGCCAACGGGTGCTGCGCCGCCGTTCATCCGCGAGGGCGACGGTGCTCGTGCTCGAGGTGCCGGTTGGTTCGCGCGAGCTGGATCAAGCGGCCGAGTGGATTGATCGACTGGGACCGGACTACGTCCTCGGTGCCGTCTCGGCGACGGTGAAGCGCGCCGATCTCGAGAGGTGGTGCGAACGACTGCGCCGCGTCGACGCGCTGGCGCTCTCCCGTCTCGGTTATACGAGCACGCCGGGCGAGTTGATGGGGGCAGCCCCCATCGTCATGGTGGACGGTGAGCCCGCGAGCGCGCTTCGCTGGCTCGTGCTCCTGATTGGAAGAACGCTGGAGCGCGAACGATGAAACGTGATGTCTATCGGTCGTTCGCGCTCGACGTGCGACGGTTCCGCCCGGTGATGGTGGTGGCGCTGACACTCGTGACGCTGGTGCCCAGCCTCTACGAGATGGTCGCCGATGACCTCTCGCCGCTCGCCGTGCTGATTCGCCTCGCCGAGACGTTTCCTCTGATGGGGCTGATGGTCTGGCTGGTGTCGGGGGTGGCCCTGCGCTATGCGCGAATCCAGGCTCGGTCTGACGTTTCGGGTGTTTCGGGGTCCGAAGAGGCGTAGAGGCCCTCAACTCTGGGCCCGTTGGGGTCGTTACTTCCTCTAGTGGATGCCGACGACCTTCTCTCCGATCTCGTGGTCTCGCTCGATCGTGACCTCGAACTCCTCGCCGTGCTGCGTTACCGGTTGATCGTGTTGGCGGCTCTCGCGGCCGCCGATCAGGGGTCGTCGATACCCTCAGCGGTTCGAGAGATCGAGATGGCCTACGAGGCCCTGCGACTCGAGGAGTTGGTGCGCTCCTCGGCGATGATGATGGTCTCGGACCACTTCGAGGTCGACCCGGCGGTGCGCCTCGACGAATTGGCTACGCACACCTCCGAGGGATGGAGCGAGATCCTGTTGGAGCGTCGTCGGAACTTGATCGAGACCGTCACCGCAATTCAGAGTCTGGCGAACACCGTGAGCGCCGCGATGGGCCGGCGCGCGGCGCTGGCCGACGAGGCCCTCAGCTTTCTTCGCACCGACCAAAGTGGCACCTACGGACGAAGTGCCCCTCGAGGTGGCGTGCTCGTGGACGGTGCGCTATGAGCGATATGGGTCTGTCGATCGCCGCGAGCGGGCTCGCGGCGGACAGTGCGGAGATCGCCACCGCGTCAAATAACATCTCGAACATCGCGACACCGGGCTACGCCGCAGAGAAGGTCAATCTGTCGCCGCTGGCCGGCGCTGGGCTCCTCGGGGTCGGCCAAGGGGTCGTGATCTCGTCGATCGGCCAGTTGAGCGACGCGGTGTACGGCGCCGCCAACATCGCCGCTGAAGGGGTGCAGGGCGCGGCGACCCAGACCGCGCAGGTCATGAACTCGATCGAATCAATCTTCCCCGAACCCAGCACGACCGGAATCGCGGCCCAGCTGTCCACGTTGTGGTCGAGTCTGTCAACCTTGGCGTCGACCACCAATCAAGCAGGATCCCAACAGGCCGTCGTCGGTGCGGCCACGGCGGTGGCGACGACCATCAACACGAGCTTCAATCAGTTGAGTCAGTTGTCGACGTCGTTGCAGGGTCAAGTTGGCTCGGGAGCCAATGATGGGGGAGTGCTCGCCCAGACCAACGCCCTTCTGGGCCAGGTGGCCCAACTCAACGTCGGTGTCGTCGCGGGCACGTCGGGTGGCCAGAACGTGAACGCACTCATTGACAAGAGGACCGCCGCGGTGAACCAACTGGCCAATCTCCTGGGCGTGAGCACAGCCCAGGGCGAGCACGGCTCTCTCTCGGTGTACCTGAACGGCGTGCAACTGGTGGGTGACGGCGTCGCCCAGACCCTGAGCGCTACCGGCGCGGCGGCCACGGCCAGTCTCGACGTCGTCACCGCAAACGGCGTGGTCGTGCACCCCAAGGGGCTCATCGGCGCCAACCTGGCGGCGGTTGATACGACCATCCCCAGTTACGAGAGTCAGTTGAACAAGGTGGCGGACTCGTTGGCGGCGAGCCTCAACACGGCGCAGGCCAACGGCATGAACGTAAGCGGCTACCCGGGCCAGGCCATCGCCGGGGCGTGGGCCGGCCCCATTTTGCCCAATATCTTCGTCGACGCTGGGTCAACCAGCTACACGACGAGTTCGGGAACCTTCAACGCGGCCGCGACGATCGCGGTGTCACCCGCGCTGCTCGCGGATCCTTCGCTGATTGCGACGGCGTCCGCTCCGGGGCCGACGAACGCCAATGTCATCGGAACGCCGACGCTCGACGGCACCAATGCGCAGGTGATGGCCGCACTCGCGAGTTCGGCGACGGGACCGGACACGAACTTTCGAACCATGATCGGGACGCTGGGTACCGAGGCGGCCAACGCGGTGGCCACCTCCTCGACGGCCACTCACATGGCGACGGCCGCCGCCAACAACCTCTCGACAATTTCGGGCGTCGATCAGAACGCTCAGGAGATGACGATTCTGGCGGCGCAGAACGCCTTCCAGGCGACGGCGAAGGTTGTGAGCGCGATCACGGTGAGCTTCCAGTCACTGCTCGGGGCGGTCTGAGATGGCGCTCTCGAACGAGGCGTTCATCCAGACCCTCGCCGGCCAGCTCGCCTCGCAGGGAATGAGCATCGCCGACCTGCAGACCCAACTCTCGTCGGGTCACATGCTCAATCGCCCCTCCGACAACCCGGCGTCGGTGACCCAGGTGTTGGCCCTGTCGAGCCAGGCGAAGCAGTTGACGAGTTGGCAGGCCAACGTCGACACGGCAACCTCGTGGCTGGGTATCGCGAACAACACGGCCAATAGCGTGCTCGAAACGCTGCAGTCAGCGCGTTCGCTTCTGCTCCAGGCCGCGAACCAGGGCGCGCAGAACTCCACCAGCTACGTGGCGCTGGGCACGCAGCTTAAGGGGGTCGTCGCGAATCTGCTCGCGCTCGCCAACACCCAGTTCGAAGGGCGGGCGATCTTTGCGGGAACGGCGGCGTCGCTCCAGGCGTACGACGCGAACGGCAACTTCCTCGGTAACGCCGACGCCCCGTCAGTGATCATCGGACCCGGTGCCGGCGTGGGTCAGCGGGTGGTGCTCTCGGTGGTCGGCCCCTCGATGTTCGGGGTGGGGGCCGCCAATGCCTTCGCGACTCTGTCGGGCGCGGCCAGCACACTGCTCACGGGCACGCCCACGTCTGGGACCCTCTCGTCGGCGCTCACCGCGCTCGATGGTGTGATCTCGAGCGCACAGCAGGCCAGCGTCGTGCTGGGCGAGTCGTCGCAGATGACGTCGTCCGCGTCGTCCGCGTTGACCTCGGAGATTGCCAGCGTGCAGGCGAGTCAGGCCAATCTCGAGAACGTGAATGTCGCCACGGCCGCGACCCAGCTCACTCTTGAGACAACCAGTTATCAGGCCGCGTTGTGGGCGGCATCCCAGGCGATCCCCGAAACGCTCGTAAAGTTCCTGTGATGTCGATGGACGAGTTGGACCCTCTGGCAGCGAAGGCTCGGCGGTGATCCGTGGGCTCGAACCAGGCTGTCGCGAGCGCGGTTGATCGAAGGGAGCATCAGATGACCACTTCCACCGAGCCGTATCCGATCGCCAAGATGGCGGTGGAGTTCCTGCGCGACCTGCCCGGTTTCGAGGGGGCACGGCACTTCGTGCTGGAACCTTTCACCGAGGAGAGCGCGGCGATCTTCGCGCACCTGCGCTGTAGCGATCCCGTGCGTCTGCACGGCGGTGGCACGTTGGAGAGCCTCGCGCTACTGGTGATGTCACCGCGATTCTTGTGGCGTGACTATGAGGTGGAAGTCGACGAGGTCACTATCGAGGCTCTCGCCGTGTCAGATCCCGATGACATCGTGGTGCTGGTCATCGTTCATCCACGGGACCCCCTGTGGGAGTCGACGGCGAACCTCTACTCGCCGCTCGTCATCAACCGGCGCACGGGAGCGGCGGTGCAACTGGTTCCCTCGGTCAGCGAACACGAGCTTGGTTGGGCCGTGAAGACCCCTTTTCCACTTGATCGAAACGGCTGAGCGGCCGTGCTGACCCTCACGCGTGAAGTCGGACAGAAGATCCTCATTGGTGACGACATCGTCCTCACGGTGGTGGCAATCTCATCGAACGGCCGCGTCAAACTGGGCATCGAAGCTCCGCGACAGGTGCGCATCGACCGTGAAGAGGTGCTCGATCGAATCCGCCAGGAGAATGTGGAGTCGGCGCGCGCGAGCACCGACGGGGCGCCCGACGCCGCTGCGTGGGCTTCGTACGGCGCCCGACGGGCCACGACGAGGTCGAAAACCACCGAATAATCCGTGACGCGTACTCGTGACACCACGATCCGCTCGTCCGCGTCGAGAACAGCGAGGTTCCATCTCCGAACGAGCCCCAGCGGGGCAGCGGAGATTCCTCTAGAGCGGGTGCTCGCCCAGTTCAATACGGAGATTTCGTAATCCCTGCTGGATCAACTGGGTCACCCTGGAGCGGTCAATGCCCAGGGCGTCTGCGATCTCGCTCTTGTGGAAGCCCTCGAGGAAATGGAGAACCAGAACCTGGCGCTGACGTTCGGTGATGCGAAGCAACGCGGCTTTCACCGATTCGCGCATCGAGGTCAGATCGGCGCTCTCACTCGGGTCCATACGCGAGCCGGCCGGCTGCCCGCCCGGCCCCTCGCCGAGCGCCGAGAGCGATACGAGGTAGTTCGAGGTGCTCGCCAGGTCATCGAGTTCCACGATCTCGGCCAAATTCGTCCCCAGGTATTCAGCCACGTCCGCGAAGGTCGGGGTTCGGCGAAGTTCGGCCTCCAAGGACTCGCGCGCAACCTGATAGGTCCGCACCCGAGCCCGCATTCTCTTCGGAAGTATGTCGTCTTTTCGAAGCTCGTCGATAATCGCGCCTTGAATGCGAATCGTGGCGTACGTTGCGAATTGGAAGCCTCCGGATGGATCGAATCGCTCCACGGCATTAATGAGTCCAAATTGACCGCACGAGCACAGTTCCTGAACGGACTGGAATGAGCGCATCCGCCGCGCAACCCGGCTCGCGACGATTCGCACGAGCGGGCCGTAGAATAGAACTAAGCGGTTTCGGTCTTCGAGTGAACGACTCTCGAAATACGTAGACCATAAATTCTCAACCGAGCTCGCATCATCCCGCCTATCCGCACTCGACCCAGCCGATTCATCTTGCACCAACACGGTTGTACTACCCCCTTGCATCCAGAAGAAATGATCAATCGTGAAGACTCAGTTGCCGTTGTTCATTTGTGAATTCTACACAGAAGAGACGCGAAATCAAATAGAAATTCGGGGGGTTTGCGTGAACGGCCGGTGAAGAGTTGCGCGACTCGGCGCCCCGGTTGGCATTGTCTATAGGCGCACGATCACGCGGTGGTGCATGGGGGCTCTTTCACAACAGGAATTGTGATTTCGTGGTCACTGGAACGCAGTGATCTCGCCGTGAAGTGGAACGCGACTGAGCAGGTGCGGCACGCTGGTCGCGACCGGTGGCGAGTGGACCCCGCTCACCGGCGTCGTCCTGGGCGAGTTCACGCAGCGCCGGGAGCGGCTGTGATCGAGTTGATCACCCGCGCGATCCACCACCTTGCGCGGCGCGGTCCTCGCGGTCCTCGCGAGGCGGCTAGCCTGAAGGCGTACCCGCGGTCGATCGGTGGCTGATTTACTGATTTTCACGTGTTTTCTGGCGCTTCGGCCGCGCGGCGCCGAGTGGACTTCTCGGGGGCATCGACCGGGAGTGCCGGTTCCCCCCGGGGCTCCATGCCGGTTGCGCCCATAGAATCGAAGGATTGGATGGGCCCGTTTTGCGTTTCCCTAGAAATTCGGTAGAATAGTCAGCCGACCTCTTGGCGAGCTGAGAGGTCCATCCGTGGAGGAGTTCGCTCCGACGCGCCCCGTAGTGACGAATCAAGGAGAAAGAACCTGAGTAAGCCAAAGGAAGACGCGTTCACCGTTGAGGGAACCGTCGTCGAGCCACTTCCCAACGCCATGTTTCGTGTCGAGTTGGAGAACGGTTACACCGTTCTCGCGCATAGTTCGGGAAAGATGCGCATGCACCGCATCCGCATTCTGCCCGGTGACAAGGTCCAAGTTGAGATCACGCCCTACGACATGACCCGTGGACGCATCACCTACCGCTACAAATAGCTCAAGTTCCACCAGTCGAGAGAGATACAACATGAAGGTTCGCGCGAGCGTAAAGGCCATGTGTGAGAAGTGCAAAGTCATTCGCAGGGAAGGTCACGTCCGCGTGATCTGCGAGAACCCGCGTCATAAGCAGCGTCAGGGCTAGGAGAGGAAGAAGATGGCCCGTATTGCCGGAGTAGACATCCCTCGCGAAAAGCGAACGGTGATTTCACTTACCTATATCTTTGGGGTCGGTCCCACCATCGCCGAGCAGATCTGCGCCGCCACCGGCGTGGATGAGTCAACGCGGGTCAAAGACCTCAGCGACGCCGACGTGAACAAGTTGCGCGCCTACATCGATCAGAACGTCACCGTCGAAGGCGACCTGCGCCGCGACGTCGCCCAGGACATCAAGCGCAAGATGGAGATCAACTGCCTCCAGGGCATCCGCCACCGCAAGGGGCTCCCGGTACGCGGCCAGCGCACCCGCACCAACGCTCGTACCCGCAAGGGACCCAAGCGCACCGTCGCCGGTAAGAAGAAGGTAACGAAGTAATGGCCAAGCCGTCTACGGCCCGCAAGGGTCGTCGCAAGGAACGCAAGAACATCGCCTTTGGCGTTGCGCACATCAAGAGTTCGTTCAACAACACGATCGTGTCCATCAGCGACCCCGAGGGCAACGTGCTCGCGTGGGCGTCCTCGGGCAACGTGGGCTTCAAGGGTTCGCGCAAATCAACGCCCTTCGCCGCCCAGTTGGCCGCCGAGAAGTGCGCACGCGCGGCCATGGAGCACGGTGTGAAGAAGGTCGACGTGCTCGTGCGCGGACCGGGCTCGGGCCGTGAGACCGCTATCCGTTCGCTCGCCGCCGCCGGGATCGAAGTGGTGGCCATCAAGGACGTCACCCCGCTACCGCACAACGGATGCCGCCCCAAGAAGCGGCGTCGAGGCTAAGGAAGATCATGGCTCGTTACACAGGACCCGTTTGCCGACTTTGCCGTCGTGAGCGCACCAAGTTGTACCTGAAGGGTGAGCGCTGCTTCACCTTGAAGTGCCCCGTCTCAGAGAATTCGGACCGCCAGATGCGTGCGTTCCCGCCCGGCATGCACGGACGCGACCGCCAGCGCCAGGGGTCGGAGTACCTCACCCAGTTGCGCGAGAAGCAGAAGGCCCGCCGCATCTACGGCCTCTTGGAGAAGCAGTTCCGCAACCTCTACGAAGAGGCCAGCCGCCGACCCGGTATCACGGGCACGAACCTGCTGCAGTTCCTCGAGTTGCGCCTCGACAACGTCGCCTACCGCGCCGGATGGGGCGCGTCGCGCGCCCAGGCGCGTCAGTTCGTGCGCCACGGCCACGTCACCATCAACGGCAAACGGGTCACCATCCCCAGCTATCGGGTCCGCCCGGGCGAAGTGGTGGCGCTGAAGAACGTCACGCGTGAGAATTTCAACGTGAAGCGCAACCTCGACACCTTGGACCGCACGGTGCCGGGCTGGCTCGAGACCGGCGACAACGGCTTTTCGGTCACGGTGCGCGTTGTACCCCAGCGCGAGCAGATTGACGAGTCGATCCGAGAGCAGCTCATCGTCGAGTTGTACTCGAAGTAATCGAAGGACTGAAGGAACGTAAGGAGTCCCCATGTTGATCATCCAACGACCCACCATTGAAGCCCTCGGCGACGAGGTCGACAACCGCCAGTCATTCGCCATCGGACCGCTGGACCCCGGCTTCGGCCACACGCTCGGCAACTCGCTGCGGCGCACGCTGCTGTCGTCGATTCCCGGCGCGGCCGCTACGCGGGTGAAGTTCGACGCCGTGCTGCACGAGTTCGGCGTCATCGAAGGCGTGAAAGAGGACGTGCAGGACATTTGCTTGAACCTGAAGGACCTGCTGTTGCGCGTGCACAGCGACGAGCCCGTCACCCTGCGCCTGGACAAGCGAGGCGAGGGTCCGGTGACCGCCGCCGACCTGTCGACCACCGCGGACGTCGAGATCCTGAACCCCGGTCTGCACCTGGCCTATCTCACCACGCCCAAGGCGACACTCAGCTTCGAGCTGACCGTCGAGCGCGGCAAGGGCTACGTGGGTGCCGAGGGCAACAAGGGTTCGTCGACCATCGGCGTGATTCCCCTGGACGCGATCTTCACCCCGGTGCGTCGCGTCAGCTTCGAGATCGAGCCCGTGCGCGTCGAGCAGTCCAAGGACTTCGACCGCCTGGTGATCGAGATCGAGACCGACAGCTCCATCTCACCTCGCGAGGCCCTGGCCTCGGCCGGCAAGACGCTCGGCTCGCTGGTGGACCTCATCGGCAGCTTCGACGAGGAGGCGCCATCGCTGGAGCTCGGCGACGTGGGCACGGCCCAGGCCGCGGCCAGCGAACTGGACATCCGCATCGAGGAGCTGGGACTCACCGAGCGTTCGCGTAACTGCCTCAAGCGCGCGGGCATCAACACCATCGCCCAACTCATCAACGCAACCGAGCGCGACCTCACGTCGATCACGAACTTCGGCGCGACGTCGCTGAAGGACGTCACCGACCGCCTCGACGAGCGCGGTCTCTCACTACGGACCGAGGACTAGTCATGCGCGGCACTCCCACCAAAGGCAAGCGATTCGGCGGCGACAGCGCCCACCAGAAGGCAATGATGGGTAACCTCGTCGCGTCGATGATCGCGGCGGAATCCATCGTCACCACCGAGGCCAAGGCCAAGGCGTTGCGTCCCATCGTGGAGAAGGTCGTTACCGCGGCCAAGAACTCGCCGGAGGGCTCCGTGCACGCCCACCGACGGGTCGTCGCGTTCATCCGCGACAAGGACATGACCCACAAGCTCTTCACCGAGATCGCTCCTCGCTACGTGGAGCGTCCGGGCGGTTACACGCGCATCTTGAAACTCGGGCCCCGTCAGGGCGACAACGCCCCGATGGCGCGCATTGAGTTCGTCTGATCCAGCACCGTTCGCCACCCAACGGTGGCGTCTGGACCTCGCCTATGACGGCTCGGGTCTGAGCGGGTTCGCGTTCCAACCGCGGTTCACCACGGTGGTGGGACTGGTCCGCGAAACACTCGCGCGCACGCTGCGCCTCGACGAACCCCCACACATCGTGGGGGCGGGGCGTACCGACGCGGGCGTGCACGCCTTCGCCCAAGTGGTCCACGTCGACCTGCCCGACCCACTCTTTCGCTCCAATCGGGGCCCCGAGGAGGAGCGCCTGTTGCATTCGCTCAACCGCCAGTTGGCGGGGCGGGTGCGGGTGTTGCGCGCTCGACGAGTGCCCGACGACTTTCACGCGCGCTTTTCCGCGCAGTGGCGCGAGTACCGCTACCTCGTACTCGAGAGTGAGCCGCCCGCGCTGGCCCTGACCGCCGCCTGGTCTTGGTCGGTGCCGGGTCCCCTGGACGTGGCGGCGATGAACGCCGCGGGCGCCGACGCGGTGGGTGTGCATGATTTTCGGGCCTTTTGTCGCCGACCGGCGAAGGCCGCGCCCGAGGACCCGCTGACCCGCCACGTACTCGTGGCGCACTGGGAGCGAATCGAGGACCGGTGGGGGCTGAGCCCCACGGCCGCTCCGGCGCTGCGCCTGCGGGTGCGCGCCGTCTCGTTCTGTCACCACATGGTGCGCTGCCTGGTCTCCACGATGGTGGCAATCGGGCAGGGAGCGCTGGACGAGACGACCGTGAGAGAGCGCCTGGTGAGCCTCCAGCGCGAGCAACTGCCTCCTCCGGCGCCCGCGGGGGGTCTGAGCCTCGTGGGGGTGGGATACGAGGAATTTGCCGGGGGACCCTCCGGTTTTGTAAGGTAGAGAGTCCCTTAGGAGTCGCGCTGCGGCGACCCTCCTAAAGATCGCTGAAGGAAGAACTGTGCGTACGTACACACCAAAGGTCAATGAGATCACGCGCGAGTGGCACGTCATCGACGCCGAAGGGCTCGTGCTGGGTCGCCTCGCGACGGTGGCTGCCTCGCTGCTGCGCGGCAAGCATCGCACTTTCTTCGCGCCCCACGTGGACACCGGCGACTTCGTGATCATCGTGAACGCCGACAAGATCGTCGTGACCGCCAATAAGGCCGGTCAGAACTTCGCGTACCGTCACTCCGGCTACCCGGGGGGACTGCGCTCGACTTCGTGGGCGACGTTGCTCGAGAAGGATCCTGCGAAGCTCGTCTTCGACGCTATCAAGGGCATGGTGCCCAAGAACCGACTCGGTCGAGCCCAGATGGAGAAGCTCTTCGTCTACGCCGGCGACAAGCACCCGCACGCCGCCCAGCAGCCCGTCACGTTCGACACCTCGGCGATTCGCCGCGGCTAAGGAGAAACCCAGTGTCAAGCCCACTCACCCAAACCACCGGTCGTCGCAAGGAGGCGGTCGCGCGCGTGCGACTTCGCCCCGGCACCGGCACGATCACGATCAACGCTCGCGCCTTTGACAACTACTTCACCTCCGCGACGCACCGTCAGATGGTGATGGAGCCGCTGCGTCTGATCGACGCCCAGCAGACTTACGACATTGACGCCACCATCGAGGGCGGCGGCGTGGCCGGTCAGGCCGGGGCCCTTCGCCTAGGCATCGCCCGCTCGTTGCTCGAGATCGACGAAACCGTTCGTCCGGCCCTGAAGAAGGCCGGACTCTTGACGCGTGACGCGCGAAAGAAAGAGACCAAGAAGTACGGTCTCAAGAAGGCGCGTAAGGCTCCTCAGTACTCGAAGCGATAATGGCCATGGCCGTGCGCTTCGGCACGGACGGCATTCGGGGCAGGGCACTCGACGATGTCTCGACCGACGTGGCCTACCGGCTCGGTCGCGCGGTGGCGAGCGTCTTTGCGGCCCCCGTGTTCGTCGGTTACGACACCCGGGAGAGTTCCCCGATTCTCGCCGCTGCGGTGCTCGCCGGACTTCGCGAGGGCGGCGCGATCGGCGTCAACCTCGGTCGCTTCACGACCCCGGGCGTAGCGGTGATCGCCCAGCGACGCAACGGCGTGGGCGTCGTCGTGTCGGCGTCGCACAATCCCTTCTACGACAATGGGCTGAAGGTGCTCGGGCCGGGCGGCACCAAGCTCGACCAGACCACCGAAGAGGCCGTCATCCGCGCCCTCGACGACGCGCCGTCACCCGCGCACGCGGACTTCGATGAGACCGCAATCGACGCCAGCGCGGAGCGCGAGTACGTGGCCCACCTGCGTGCGCTCGTGCCCGGTGATCTCTCCTCGCTGCACATCGTGCTGGACTGCGCCAACGGCGCCGCCAGTCACGTGGCCCACGAGCTCTTCGCCGCGACCGGAGCGCGTCTGACGATGCTGCACGATCAGCCCAACGGACGCAACATCAACGAGCGCTGCGGTTCGACCCACGTGGATGATCTCGTGGCCGCGGTCAGCGCGTTGGGGGCCGACCTCGGACTCGCCTTCGACGGAGACGCCGATCGCCTGGTCGCGGTCGACGCGCACGGTCACGTGCGCGACGGTGACGATCTCATGGTGCTCTTCAGCCTCGATCTGCGCGAGCGGGGCCTTCTGGACGCGGGTCTGGTCGTGACCACCATGAGCAACCTGGGCCTTCGCCTGGCGCTCGCCGGGCACTCGGTCGACGTGCGAGAGACCGACGTCGGCGACCGAAACGTCCTGCGCACGCTCGAAAGTGAGCAGTGGGACTTCGGCGGTGAGCAGTCCGGGCACCTCATCTTTCGCAACCTGGCTCCGACCGGCGACGGTCTGCTGACCGGCCTCTTGGTGGGTGACCTCGTGGTGCGTCGCGGCCCGCTCTTCGAACAGGCCGACGCGGCGTGGCAGCGTGTGCCCCAGGCGCTGGTCAACGTGGCGCGCGAGAGCTACGACGACCGGTTCGTGCGCGAAGTCTTCGACGAGTTGACCGCGCGCTTCGCGCTCGCATCCGACCAGGTGCGACTGCTCGTTCGGCCCTCGGGCACCGAGCCCGTGGTGCGAGTGATGGTCGAAGCACTCGACGCGGGTTTCGTGCGTGAGTTCACCCAACGTCTACTCACGCACTTTCACGACTAGCCCGGAGTGGCCAAAGGCGCCCCGAGTAGGCTGGTGCCATGTGCGGCATCATCGGGGTCGTAGGATCCACCGACACGCTTTCAACCCTGCTCGAGGGGCTTCAGCGTCTGGAGTATCGCGGCTACGACTCGGCGGGGATCGCGCTCGTGCGCTCGGGCGAAACGTGGCGCGCCCGTAGCGCCGCGGGCACCGAATCGGTCGCGGCGTTGCGACTGGAGTGCGAGGACGCACCCGACGGCTTCAGCTCGGGGCTGGGACACACGCGCTGGGCCACCCACGGTGCCCCCGAGGCGGTCAACGCGCACCCGCACCTGGACTGCTCGGGCAACGTCGCCATCATCCACAACGGCATTATCGAGAACCACGGCGAACTGCAGGAGCAGCTCGAGGCGCGCGGCCACGTGTTCACGTCGGTGACCGACTCCGAGGTGCTGGCGCACCTGATCGAGGACTCGCGCTCCCAGGGTCTGGACTTGGTCGAGGCGGTGCGCGCGAGCTTGCTCGTGGTGCGCGGAGCCTTCGCGCTCGCGGCAATGGATGCGACCGAGCCCGACGTGATCGTGGCGGCGCGTCGCATCTCGCCGCTGGTGGTCGGTACGGCTCCCGGGGTCACCTACCTGGCCAGTGACGTGCCAGCGATCCTGGACCGCGCCTCGGCGTTCTACGCCGTGAACGACGACGAGATCGTGCGCCTGGGCCCCGAGGGCTTTCGCGCCATCGACCTGGAGGGATCACCGGTGCGGTTGCGCCAGCTCTCCATCGACTGGGACCTGGAGACCGCCGAGAAGGGCGGCCATGACGACTTCATGACCAAGGAGATCAACGAGCAGCCCGACGCGCTGCGCGCGACCCTGCTCGACCGTCGGCGCCGTGACGGGACCATTGCCTTTGACGAGTTGCGCGTCAGCGATGAGGAGTTGCGTGACGTCAAGCGCGTCGTGCTGGTCGCGGCGGGCACGTCGCATCACGCGGCGCTGGTCGCCAAGTACGCGATCGAGCGCTGGGCCCGGGTCAGCGTAGAGGTCGACATCTCGAGCGAGTACCGCTACCGTGACCCGATCGTCGAGATCGGCACCCTGGTCATCGGGGTTTCCCAGAGTGGCGAGACTATCGACACGATTCAGGCGACGCGCGAGGCCCAACGCCGCGGCGCGCGCGTGGTCGCCGTGTCCAACGTGGTGGATTCCTCGCTGGCGCGCGAGGCCGACGCGGTGATCTACACCCGCGCGGGCCTCGAGGTCTCGGTCGCCTCCACCAAGGCCTTCGTGGCCCAGGTGGCCGCGCTCGAACTGTTCGCGCTACGCCTGGCCCAGTTGCGCGAGACGCTCGTCGCCCGTGACGTCGAGGCGCTCTTTCTCGGTCTCAACGCAGTGGGCGCCCAGGTCGCCACGGCACTAGAGCGGCGCAGCGACGTCGAAGCCGTGGCCAAGGGTCTGCTCGGCGCCCGCGACTTCTTCTTCCTGGGCCGCCACGTGGGTTTTCCGACCGCGCTGGAGGGGGCCCTCAAGTTGAAAGAGCTCACCTACCTGCACGCCGAGGGCTACCCGGCCGGCGAACTCAAGCACGGTCCGCTCGCGTTGATTGAACCCGGCGTCGTGGTGGTGGCGGTCGCCACCGACCGCTCGATGCACGAAAAGATCCTGTCGAACCTGGCCGAGGTGAAGGCGCGCGGGGCCAGCGTCGTCGCGGTCGCCACCGATGACGACGACACCATCGCGGCGGTGGCCGACTACGTGCTGCGCGTGCCGGCCACCGAGCCGATGTTCACGCCCATGGTTGACATCGTGCCGCTGCAACTCTTCGCCTACTCGATGGCGCGCGGGCTGGGCCGCAACGTGGACCGGCCGCGCAACCTGGCCAAGACCGTGACGGTGGAGTAGTGGCGACACTGGGCGTGGGAGTGGACGTCGTCGACGTCGCGCGCTTCGCGTTGGCCCTCGACCGGCGCCCGCGTCTGGTGGGCCGGCTGTTCACCGAGAACGAGCAGCGCGACGCCCATCAGGCCACCGAGCGTCTGGCGGCCCGCTTCGCCGCGAAGGAGGCGGTGCTCAAGTCGCTGCACGTGGGCCTGGGCGCGTTGCCCTGGCACTCGATCGAGATTTGCCGCGAGCCCAACGGTGCGCCGCGCGTCGAGTTGCACGAGCGCGCGCTCGAGTTCGCCCGCGCGAGCGGCGTGGCGAGCATGGAGCTCTCACTCACCCACACCCACACCACGGCCGCGGCGGTGGTAGTCGCCAGTTCGCGAGACGACCGTGCCGGTTGAGGGCGTGCGTCGTCCCGCCTGGGCCGAGATTTCGCGCGACGCGCTGGCGCACAACGTGCGCGCCTTGAAGGCGGTGCTGGGCGACAGCCTGCTGTGCGCGGTGGTGAAGGCGAACGGCTACGGCCACGGCGCCCAACTGGCGGCCAAGGCTGCGCTCGAGGGAGGGGCCGATCTGTTGGCCGTCGCGATTGTGGACGAGGGTATCGAGCTGCGCGGCGCCGGCGTGTCGGCACCGATCCTGCTGCTGGCCGAGATTCCGCCCGACACGATCGCCGACGCGCTCAGCCATTCACTGACCCTCACCATTGGTTCGGTCGAAGGCGCGCGAGCGGCCGTCAAGTACGCGAACCAGCTCGGGGGATTGCACCGCGTCCACCTGAAGGTCGACACCGGCATGGGTCGAATGGGCGTGGACCCCGATGAGGTGGGCGCCGCGCTCGACGTGCTCCTCGGTGCTTCCACTATCGACCTCGACGGCGTCTATACGCACTTCAGCGTGGCCGACGGCTCGAGCGGTGACGATCGCGCATTCACACGCGCCCAGATCGAGCGTTTCAACGATGTCGTCGAGCGCATGGCCGCACGCGGCGTGCGACCGCGCTACGTGCACCTGGCCAACAGCGCGGGCGCGCTCGGGTACCCCGAGGCGCGCCAGTCAATGGCCCGCGTGGGCCTGGCCCTGTACGGCTACCTGCCCGACGCCTGGTTGGCGTCGGCGCTCGAGGCCGCGGGCGCGACGCTGCGGCCCGCGCTCACCCTGCGCGCCCGGGTGGTGGCGGTGCGACGCCTGGACGCCGGCGAACGCCCGAGTTACGGGCGCCGGCGAGCGCTCGAGCGCGTCGCCACCGTCGCCACGGTCCCCTTCGGTTACGCCGACGGCTACCCGCGCCGACTGTTCGAGGCGGGCGCCGAGGTGCTCATCAAGGGTCGCCGCTACCCGCTGGCCGGCGTGGTGACGATGGACCAACTGCTCGTCGACTGCGGTGACGACGTGGTCGAGCCCGGTGACGACGTGGTACTCCTCGGGCGCCAGGGGGACGAGGAGATCACCGCCGAGGAGTGGGCCCAGTTGGCCAACACCATCACCTGGGAGATCCTGTGCGGCATCGGCGCTCGCGTGCCGCGCGTGCTCGTGGACTAGCGCCGTGGATCTCGCCGCGCTGGCTTCGTGCACCCGGTGTCCCCTCGCCCAGACGCGCCAGCGCGTCGTGATCGGTTCGGGCCCCCGCCACGCGACGCTCATGATCGTCGGTGAGGCGCCCGGCGCCACCGAGGACGCGGGTGGCGAACCCTTCATCGGTCGAAGCGGCCAGTTGCTCTTTCGTCTGCTCAACGAGGAGGCGGGGCTCTCCCGCGATCAGTGCTTCGTGACCAACGTCGTCAAGTGCCGACCCCCGGCGAATCGCGTCCCGCGACGTGGTGAGATCCGGGCCTGCCGCCCCTGGCTCGACGAGCAGTTGGCCGAGGTGTCGCCGCGCGTGCTGCTGGCCCTTGGGGCGACGGCGGCCGCGAACCTGTTCGCCACCACCGCCCCCATGGGCGAGGTGCATGGCGTTATCCACGAACTGGCCGGGCGCCGGGGACTGGCCACCTACCACCCGGCGGCCGCGCTACGCGGAGGTCCGCGCGTGCTGGCGCTGGTGCGCGAGGACCTGCGGCGCGTGCGCGCGCTGCTCGAGGCGACGTGAGCTGGCGTCGTCACTGCGCCAGCGCGCAGGACACCCGCGAGGCCGGCGCCGAGTTCGCGGCGCTACTGGCCGCGGGCGACATCGTGCTGCTCTCGGGCACGCTCGGGGCGGGCAAGACGACCTTCGTCCAGGGCGTCGCCCACGGACTCGGGGTGAGCGAGCGCGTGACGAGCCCGACGTTCCAGATGGTGCGCGAGCACCGCTGCCACAACGACCAGGGGATCGAGACCCTGCACCACGCCGACGTCTATCGCATCAGTTCAATCGACGAGGTGTGGGACCTCGCCCTGGGTGAGTTGGTGGAGGAGGCGGGCGTGGCGGTGATCGAATGGGGGGAACTGGCGGCGCCGTTGTTCGGCCGCGACGTGCTGACCGTCGAATTCGCGATCGACGACGACGAAGGTCGCACCCTGGCGATCGACGGAGCACTCGCGACCGGTCGTGAGCACGCGCTGGGCGAGTGGGCGTCGAGATGAATATCGTCGCCATTGAGACCGCGACCAGCGCCTGCGCCGTGGGCGTGCGCGCGAGCGATGGCTTCGAACTGGCCCGGGTCGTCGACGAACAGCGACGCCACAGTGAGGTCTTGACTGCGGCGATTTCCGCGATGCTGGGCGAGGCCGGCCTGGCGCCACGCGATGTCAACCGCGTGGTCGTCGACCGGGGGCCCGGTCTGTTCACGGGTCTGCGCGTCGGCGTCGCCACGGCGCTCGCCTTCGCCCAGGCGCTCGGCTGCGAGCTGGTCGCGGTGACCTCGCTGGAGATGCTGGCTCACGGGGCGCACGCGCGCGGGGTTCGCGGGAGCTTCGTGAGTTGCGTGGACGGTCGTCGCGGGGAGGTCTTCGTCCAGGAGTTCGAGTTGGGCGAGGGGGTGTTCGAGCGCGGAGTGCCCGAGGTCGCCGTCGCCGCCCACGTGGCCGCGCGCTGGGCCCGCCACGACGGCGCGGTGACCTTCGCCGGCGACGGCGCCGAGCGCTACGCGGACGACTTCGACGCGTTGACCAACGCACAGCGCTGGAGCCAGCGGGTGCCTCCGGTGTCGGCGGCGCTCGCACTGGGCGCCACCAGGGTACCGGTGGCGAGCGTGACGCCGCTGTATCTTCGCGACGCGGACGCCGTCGCGAACTTCTCTACCAGACAGCACCGCGCGTGAGCCACCCCTGGACGATCCGCCTGGCCGAGCGCCGCGACGTAGGGGCGCTGATGGCCATTGAGGAGTCCCAGTTTCCCGAACCCTGGAGTAGGGCGATGTTGCTCGACGAACTCGTCAACGTCGCCACGCGGCGCTACACGGTGGCGCTCGAGGACGGCCGCGTGCTGGGCTATCTCGGGGTCATGTTCGTCATGGACGAACTGCACATCAACACCCTGGCGACGACCAAGGCTGACCAGGGCCGTGGCGTGGCCTCGTCGCTGCTCGAGGAGGCCTGGATCGACGCGCGTGCTCGGGGCATCACGCGCGCGACCCTCGAGGTGGCGGTCTCGAACACGCGCGCCCAGCAGCTCTACTTTCGCTACGGGTTCGCGCCCGTCGGGGTGCGCAAGAACTACTACGCGCGCACCAATGAGGACGCCCTGGTGTTGTGGGCGGCGATCGAGACCGACGATCGTGAGCCCGAGCGGTAGGCACCTACGCTGGTAGGCGTGAAGGTAGTGCTCGGTATCGAGACCAGCTGTGACGAGACCGCTGCGGCCGTGGTCGACGAACACTTCCACGTGGTGTCCTCGGTGGTCGAGTCCTCCATCGATGAGCATCGGTCCTTCGGCGGTGTGGTACCCGAGCTCGCCGGACGCGCCCACGTCACCCATCTCACCTCGGTCGTCCAGCGCGCGCTCGAGGGCGCCGGGCTGTCGGTGCGCGAACCCGCCATCGCCGGTATCGCGGTCACGAGCGGGCCCGGACTCGTCGGTTCGCTGTTGGTGGGGCTGTCGGCGGCCAAGGCCTACTCGCTGGCCTGGGGCGTCCCCTACGTCGCGGTGAATCACCTGGAGGGCCACCTGTTTGCGCCCCTGCTCGAGGCCCCGGACCTGCGCTGGCCGCTCATGACCCTGCTGGTCTCGGGCGGACACAGCATGATCATCTTCCAGCGCGGCCCGGGCGTGCACGAGGTGCTAGGTGAGACCATCGACGACGCTGCGGGCGAGGCCTACGACAAGGTGGCGCGTTGGCTCGGCCTGGGCTATCCCGGTGGGCCCGAGATCGATCGTCTCGCCCAGGAGGGGCGGGTCAGCCTGTCGCTGCCGGTGTCGATGACCGGCAGCGACCTCGACCTGTCCTTCTCGGGTCTCAAGACCGCGGTGGTGCGCGCCGCCGAACGCGAGCGCGAGGTACCGCTCGCCGACGTCGCCGCCTCCTTCCAGGCGGCGGTCGCCGAGCAGTTGTTGCGCAAACTGCGCCGCGCGCTGTCGAGCCACGAGGTCGCCGGGGTCGCGCTCGCGGGCGGCGTGGCCGCCAACAGCGCCCTGCGCGCGGGGGTGAGCGAGCTCGCGCGCGAGTTCGCCGTGCCCGCCCTGCTGCCCAGCCTGGCCATGTGCACCGACAACGCCGCGATGATCGGCGCCGCCGGGGTGTACCGGCTGGCGCGGGGCGAGTCGAGTGACCTAAGCCTCTCGGCGAGCCCGAACTGGCAACTGAGCGAGGTCTCGTGAACGCGCGCTGGCGTCCGCTCGAGGTCGAGGACTGCGACCCGAACCCCTTCGTGCAGTTTCGCCGTTGGTTCGACGAGGCGGCGAGCGAGATGCCCGAGCGTGAGGCCATCGCACTGGTGACCGCGACCCGCGATGGTCGCCCGAGCGCGCGCATGGTGCTGTTGCGCCACGTCGACGACGTCTCGTTCGGCTGGTACACGAACTACGAATCGCGTAAGGGTCTCGAGCTGCGCGACAATCCCCACGCGGCGCTGTTGTGGTACTGCGAGCCCCTCGGCCGCCAGATTCGCATCGAGGGACTCGTGACGGTGATGACGGGCGAGCAGTCCGACGCCTACTTTCGCCAGCGGCCCCGGGGCTCGCAATTGGGCGCCCACGCGAGCCGTCAGGGGGTGCTCTTGGGATCGCGCGAGGAGCTCGAGGCCCGACTCGCCGAGGCCGAGACCCGCTTCGAGGGTCGCGACGTCACCCGCCCGCCCTACTGGGGTGGCTACCGGCTGTTGCCCAGCGCCTTTGAGTTTTGGCAGCATCGCGAGAGCCGACTCCACGACCGGGTGTTCTACGTGCGCGACGGCTCGTCGTGGCGACGTGAGCGTCACGCGCCGTGAAGGTCGCGTTCGCGTTCGTGCGCGAGGCCGCTGGCGCGTAGTGCGACGGCGCCGAGGACCACGGCGCTCACCGACGAGCCGACGCCGGCGAACTGGAACACGGTGCGCGGTGCCAGCACCGTTAGGACGAGACCGCCGAGGGCCGTCGAGCCCAGCTCCGCGCCCGTGATGATCGCGCCCAGGGCCGCGAACATGCGACCGCGCAGCCCTTCGGGCGTGCGCAGCGTGAACAGCGTCATCGCCGAGACGTTGGCGATGCCCACCGCGATGCCCGCCACCAGCAGCGGCGCGTAGAAGTACGCCAGGTGCGTGACGAGTCCCGCGGTGCCGATGCAGAGCCCGACCACCACGACGGCGACGGTCAGCGCTCTCGCGAGGCGCATCTGGTCCTGGGAGAGGCGGCCGGCGACCACCGAGCCGATGATGGTGCCCAGTCCGAAGCTCGCGCCCACCAGACCGTAGGCGGTGGCCGAGCCGTGCAGGGTTTGGGTGATGAAGAAGACCTCGGCGACGTTGGCCATGCCGAGCGACAGCATGAAGACGGCGACGTTGATGATGAGGGGTCGCAGCAGGTCGTCGCCCACGATGAGCGATACCCCGGCCATCATTCGCGGCGACTCGAGGGCGTTCAGCGAACTGGACGCCGACGGCCGTCGGTCGTGGTGCACGAGAGTGGTGGCGAGTGCCCCGACCGCGAAGCTGCACGCGTCGAGGTAGAGCGGCCAGCTCTGGCCCACCCACCCGACCAGTAGGCCGCCCAGGACCGGACCGGCGACCATCGCCACGCCCTGGACCGATTGGAGCAGGCCCTGGGAGCGCGCCACGTTCTCTTCGCCCGCCGCCGCTGGGAGCAGTGCCGAGTAGCCGGGCAGCGAGAAGGCCACGGCCACGTTGAGCGCGACCATGAGCGCGATGGTGGCCGCGACGCCGTGCCAGTGGCCGAGTCCCACGCACACCAGCGCCTCCACCAGGCCGAGCAGCACGAGGAAGCGCTTGGCCGCGAGCCGGTCGACCACGTGGCCCGCGAGCGGTGCCAGGACCACCAGGGGTAGCGACCCGGCAATCGCCAGGGCGGCCACCGCCCAGGCGTGTCCCACGGGCGCCACCCGCAGGTAGAGGGCGACCAGGGCCACCGCGTCGCCGAGAAACGAGGCGCCGCGCAGGGCCGCCAGGAGCGCTACGTCGCGACGCTGGACGCGCGAGTACACCTCAGCGCTCCACTGCGCGACCACGGGGGCGGTGCTCGCGGGGAATCGGGCGCATGGGACTCAGCATACGAAGCCCGCCCCGGGCGTTGGCACTCGAGCGTCGCGGCTGCTAAATTGGCAGTCACAAGTTTCGAGTGCTAATCGCACAGGAGGCAATACATCATGAATCTGCACCCGCTAGAAGACCGCATCGTGGTCCGCCCGAACATCGCCGAGGCCACAACCGCCTCGGGACTGGTGATCCCCGACACCGCCAAGGAGAAGCCCCAGCAGGGTGAAGTCCTCGCGGTCGGTCCCGGCCGTCGCGCCGAGAACACGGGCGATCTGATCCCCACGGGCGTGAACGTCGGCGACACGGTCGTCTACTCGAAGTACGGCGGCACCGAGATCACCGTCGACGGGGAAGACCTGCTCATCCTTTCGGGCCGCGACGTACTGGCGACCATCACCAAGTAGTTCCACGCGGGCCCTGCTCGCATCACCAAGAACAAGGAAGAACACATGTCGAAGTTGCTGAAGTTTAATGAAGAGGCCCGTCGCGGCCTCGAAGCGGGCGTGGACAAGCTCGCCGACGCCGTGAAGGTGACCCTCGGACCCAAGGGTCGCAACGTGGTCATCGGCAAGAAGTTTGGCGCGCCCACCATTACCAATGACGGTGTCTCGATCGCCCGCGAGGTCGAACTCGAGGACCCGTTCGAGAACATGGGCGCCCAGCTGGTGAAGGAGGTCGCCACCAAGACCAACGACGTCGCCGGTGACGGCACGACGACGGCCACGGTGTTGGCCCAGGCGCTCATCAAAGAGGGTCTGCGCAACGTGGCGGCGGGCGCGAATCCCGCTGGCCTGAAGCGCGGCATCGAGAAGGCCGTGAAGGTCGCGGTCGAATCGCTGGCCAGCCAGAGTCAGACCGTCTCGGACCGCAGTCAGATCGCCCAGGTCGCCACGATCTCGGCGGCCGACGCGTCGATCGGCGAGGTCATCGCCGACGCGATCGACAAGGTGGGCAAGGACGGCACCGTGACCGTCGAGGAGTCGAACACCTTCGGTATCGAGCTCGAGCTCACCGAGGGTATGCAGTTCGACAAGGGCTACCTGTCGCCGTACTTCGTGACCGACCCCGAACGCCAGGAGGCCGTGCTCGAGGACGCCTACGTCCTCTTCACGTCGGGCAAGATCTCGGCGGTCCACGACCTGGTACCGGTGCTCGAGAAGGTCATGCAGTCGGGCCGCGCCCTGCTGATCGTGGCCGAAGACGTCGAGGGCGAGGCTCTGGCCACCCTCGTGGTGAACAAGATCCGCGGTACCTTCACCTCCGTTGCCGTCAAGGCGCCGGGTTTCGGTGAGCGCCGCAAGGCAATGCTCCAGGACATGGCGATCCTGACCGGCGCGACGGTCATCTCCGAGGAGATCGGCCTCAAGTTGGACTCGGCCACGGTGGACCTGCTCGGTCGCGCGCGGCGCATCGTCGTGACCAAGGACGACACCACCATCGTCGACGGTGCCGGCGAGGCGTCCGACGTCGCGGGACGTGTCGCGCAGATCAAGCGTGAGATCGACGAGACCGACTCGGACTGGGATCGCGAGAAGCTTCAGGAGCGCCTCGCCAAGCTCGCCGGTGGCGTCGCCGTGGTCAAGGTCGGCGCGGCCACCGAGGTGGAGCTCAAGGAGAAGAAGCACCGCATCGAGGATGCACTCTCGGCCACGCGTGCCGCGATTGACGAGGGCATCGTCGCCGGTGGCGGCACGGCGCTGGTTCGTGCGCGCACGAGCGTCGACGCGCTGGTGGCGACGCTGGTCGGTGACGAGGCGACCGGAGCGCGCATCGTGGCGAACTCGCTCGAGGCGCCCCTGCGCCACATCGCCGCGAACGCCGGGTACGAAGGTGCGGTCAAGGTGCGCGAGGTGGCCGACGCGAAGGGTTCGGTTGGACTCAACGCGGCCACCGGCGAGTTGGTGGACCTGGTGAAGGCTGGCGTCATCGACCCGGCCAAGGTGACCCGGTCGGCGCTGCAGAACGCGGCGTCGATTGCGGCGCTACTGCTCACGACCGAGGCCATCGTGGCCGACAAGCCCGAGCCCGCCGGCGCACCAGCCGGTGACGGCGGCATGGGCGGCATGGGCGGCATGATGTAGCCCTCGTCATCACGAGGACGCACGAACGCCGGGCCCTCGGGCCCGGCGTTCGTGCGTCCTGTGGGCGCAACGGACCAGGGACACCGCCGCGCCGGCGTCGCGGCGCACGACTCGTGGAGGACCGAACGCGCTGATCACCGGGTTTGAATCATGTTCAGAACGAGGTTTAAGAAGTGAGCATGTGACTAACTTCCTTTGGAAGACCGTAAAGTTCCGTGCTTAAATCTCGGCGTAGGAGGAGATTCAAAGGCGTTTAACAAGCTTGCTCAGAATTCGGTGTTGACACTAGCGAGGTTGGCAACTCAATTTCAAAGAATCGTCAGAGCGCACTTCAGGTGACAACCAGAAAGCGACAGGTGATGACATGAGGCACATTGAGCGGAGGGACTCCCAGACTCGACTTCACATCCTTGAGACGACAGTGGCGTTGATCAACGAGACCGGTAGTGGCGAGTTGCGCGTCGCCGACGTTGCCAAGCGAGCTGACGTGGGGGTCCCCACGATCTACTACCATTTTGAGTCACGCGCCCGTCTCATCGCCGAGGCTCAGGTCGCGCACTTCGAACAGATGCTCGTGCCATTCCGACAGATCTTTGTGAACATGGCCACGGCGGTGGAGAACGATGATCTGGACAAGTTCAAGGAGATGTACCGTCTCTACGTCGCGCTGAGCTGGTCCGAGGATCGTCTGCCGGCGATCTGGGAGTTTCTCACGGTGCTCGCGGACATCCAGGGCGACATGGAGGCGAAGTTGATGTTCAACTCCATGCAGCACCGCGAGTTGCGCCACCAGATCGAGGTCATGAACGCCGCGAAGGTGAAGGGCTGGTTGGAGCCCGACGTGGATCCGCGTCTGTTGACCGTACTGGTGTGGGCCGCCACCTTCGGCAGGGTGCTCACCGAGTTCTCCGATGATCTCGCGGTGGGATCCGACGAGATGGTGGCCATGTTGCGCACGATCTTCGTCTCGAGGGATCTGGTCAATTAGCCCGGCAGCGACTTGTTCGGCGCCGCAGCGTACCTGAGAGACGTTGCGCGAGCCGGGCGGACTGGGCGGCCCACGTTGTGGTGCGCCGCGCTGAACCCGGCGGCGCCACCGTACTGGGCCGCGTACCGACTCAGCGCGTTGCGCGCCCTTTGCTGAGAACCCCGGATTCGTTCACCACAGCTGGGTGGTATAGAAAGGTCTGAAACAATTCACGTGAAGGGTGGCGTTGTGGCACGTCGGGATTCGAATACCAGACAGCACATCCTCGACGTCGCGGTGCTCATCATGGCCGAATCGGGCACGAGCGACCTGCGCGTGGTTGACGTCGCCAAGCGTGCCTCGGTTGGCGTGCCGACGATCTACTACCACTTCGAATCGCGCACCCAGCTGATCGCCGAAGCGCAGCTTTCGAACTATCTCGGGCTGCTTGAGCCACTGCACGGATGCCTCGCGCGCGCCGAAGCCGCGCTTGAGACCGAGGACCGGGCCGGCTACGTGGATGCGATCGGTGAGAATCTCGTGTTGGCGTGGAAGGCGGGCCAGCACGGCGATCGCTGGGGCGTCGTGAGGCTTCTGCTCGATGTGTGGTCTGATCCCAAGACCCAGTCGCGCTTCTGCACTCTGTTGGAACAGCAGTTCACGCGTTGGATCGACCTCGCCGAACGGGCCAAGGCGCTCGGGTGGGTGGACCCGTCACTGGACGGGGCGGTGCTGCTCGCGACATTCTGGTCGGCGACGATCGGCCAGGTCATCACGTCAAGTTCCAGCGTGATCGACCCATCGCCCGAGGCCATTCGAGACTTCTTCTTGCGCGCGACGCTCGCTCCGGCCCCCGACGAGCCATCGCTGCGCGCGGTGGGCGACTGAGACGTCGTTCGCCGCACGCGGTGACAATGACTTATGTGAACTCGAGTTCCTCGCTGGTGGCCTCGACCGCCACGCGGGGCACCACTCGGTCGAGCCACTTCGGCATCCACCAATTGGCCCGGCCCAGGAAGTGCATCAGCGACGGCACGAGCACCGTGCGCAAGATGAAGGCGTCCATCAGTACCGCGCCGCCCAGACCGATGCCAAACTCGGCGATAATGCGCTGGCCGCCGAAGGCGAACGAGAGGAACACCGAGATCATGATCAGCGCCGCGGCGGTGATCACGCGACCCGTATTGGCCTGACCGCGGATGATGGCTTCCTCGTTGTCATTGGTGTTCAGCCACTCCTCGTGCATCCTCGAGACGAGGAACACCTGGTAGTCCATGGACAGCCCGAAGAGAATGGCGATCATGATGATGGGCAGGAACGACTCGATCGGACCCGTACCCGCGCCCAGGAGCGAACTGCCCCAGCCCCACTGAAAGACCGCGACCACGAGGCCGAAGGAGGCGCCGGCCGCGAGCAGGTTCATGGCCGCGGCAACGAGGGGCACCAGGACGCTGCGAAACGCCACCATCAACAACAGACAGCCCAGCAGCACGATCACGCCGACGAAGAGCGGGATCTTGCTTGAGAGCACGGTGGCGAAGTCGTCGAAGATCGCGGTGATCCCGCCGACGTAGATCGCCGTGTGCGTGTGGGTCGTCGCGGCGGGGATGTACGTGTCGCGCAGTCTGGCGATGAGCTGGGAGGTTGCCACGTCCTGGGGGCTGGACTTGGGCACCACGCTGATGATGCCCACGGTGCCATTGACCACGGGGATGACCGGGCTGACCGCCGCGACGTCGGGCTTGGTCCGCAGGGAGGTGGCGAGTGACTGCATGGCGGTGAGGTCTCGTGGTGACGTGATGGCGCCCACCACCGTGAGCGGACCGTTGAAGCCGGGCCCGAAGCCCTTGGCGAGAAGGTCGTAGGCCTGGCGCGTCGTCGAACTGGGCGGGTTCGAACCCTGGTCCGAACTGCCCAGGTGCAGCGAGAAGTAGGGAACGGCCATCGCCACGATGGCCACCAGCGCCACCAGCGAGAGCACGCGCGGGTGGCGTGACACGAAGCGCGCCCAACGCTGCCACCCACCCTTGACCACCACCGGCTCGGGACCGTGCTCGGCGAGCGAGCGGCGCTCACGGCGGCTCAGCACGCGCATCTTCTGGAACGCGAGCAGGGATGGCAGCAGGGTCAGCGACGCCAGCATCGTGATCGCCACGGTCACCGTCGCCGAGATCGCGACGCCGTTGAGGAATGAGAGGCGCAGCACCAGCATGCCGAGTAGCGCGATGCACACCGTCGAGCCGGCGAAGAGCACCGCGCGTCCCGAGGTGTTGATCGCCGAGACGATCGACTCCTCGACCCCCATGCCGCGCTTGAGACCCTGACGCGAGCGGGTGACGATGAACAGCGCGTAGTCGATGCCCACGCCCAGACCGATGAGCGAGCCGAGGATCGGGGCGAACTGCGCGATGGCGAGACCGTGGCTCATCAAGGTCGTGGCGCCCGAGGCCACGCCGAGGGCGAAGAGGGCGACGCCGAGCGGGAGCAGCATGGCGAGAAAGGACCCGAAGGCGAACAGCAGCACGATCGCGGTGGCGATCAATCCGAAGATCTCACCGGGGCTGCTCGTGGGCGAGTCGAGCTGGCCGAAGGCGTTGCCGCCGAACTGGACGTCGAGCGAGTGCGAGCGAATGGTCGCACCCACCCGCTCGACCGTCTTGATCTGGTTTGCGGTGAGCTTGAAGCCGGGCACCGAGAAGTGCACGACCGCGTAGGCGATGGTGCCGTCCTGGGAGACCTGGGACGCACCCGGGCACGGCGTCGTCGTGGTGGCGCAGAACGGCGAGGTGACGTCGGCGACCACGGGGAGTTTGGCCATCTTGGTGAGCATCGACTCGATTGTGGACCGGTGCGCCGCGACCGGGCCGCCCGTGCTTTGAAAGACGATCTGGTCGGCGTCGCCCTTTTCTCCCTGCACCTTGGAGAGCAGTTGGTAGGCATTGGCCGAGTTGGTTCCGGGCAGGCTGAAGGTATTCGAGTACGCCGATCCGAAGACCTGAGCCGCGACATTGAGCCCGATGAACAGGACAATCCAGGCAACGAGCACGTACCAGCGGTGCCGCACACTCAGGCGGGCGAGAGACTTCATGCGATCTCCGGAACTAGTGGGGGAAGGACCAGGTAAAATTGCGGGGTGCGCTTGGCGCACACACAGGTTAGAGGAGAATTGATGACGTCCAACGACGAGCGGACGGCGCGATTTTCCGGTCACGTCTACCCCCAGGTCATTCCCGAACCCGACGAGATCGTGACCGGCGCGCCCGCTCCGTGGTCGAGTCTGGCTCCCGGCGATCGACGCGGCCTCAGTCTCGCGCGTGTGCTTGAGCGTCTGCGCTTGGCGGGTCGCCACCTCGAAGACGGTGCCGCGTTGGGTGAGCCGGCCGAGATGACCGCGGTGAGTGACGCCGATCGACGGGCCATCACGCGCCGGTCCGCGGTGCTCGTGGCGCTGTTCGAAGAGGAGGGCGAGACCCACCTGGTACTCACGCGCCGCTCACTGGCGCTGCGCAGCCATCGCGGCGAGATCGCGCTGCCCGGGGGGCGCGCCGATGCCGCCGAGACCCCGGTGCAGACGGCGCTGCGCGAGGCGCACGAGGAGGTGGGCATCGACCCCAGTGCGGTGCGCACGGTCGGGTGGTTGAGTCCCATCGTCACCTTCGCCTCGGGTTCGGCCATCTGGCCGGTGGTAGGGCTGATGGAGCAGCGACCCTCCCTGATCGTGGACCCGCGCGAGGTCGATCGTGCGTTCACCGTGTCGCTCGCCGAGCTGGCCGCGGACGGCACCTTTCTCGAGGAGCGCTGGCGCCGGGGCGAGCGCCGGCCGGGGGCCGACGCCCAGGGCTTCTTCCCGATCCACTTCTACCGGGTGCCCGGCGACCTGGTCTGGGGGGCCACCGCGCGGATCCTCACCGAACTGCTGTGCGTGGTGTGCGACGTGCCCTGGCCCGAAGCGCAGCGGGTGTGGGCCTAGAGAAGTCCGGTAGATTGGATCCAACGCAACCCGGCTTTTGGGCTGCATCACAGGCGGAGGACACCATGGCGGAAGTGGAAATCGGGATCTACAAGTCGGCGCGGCAGGCGTACGGCTTCGACGACATTGCGATCGTCCCTTCTCGGCGCACGCGCGACCCCGAGGACGTCGACATCTCCTGGCAGATCGACGCGTACAAGTTCGAGTTGCCCCTGTTGGGTTCGGCCATGGACGGTGCTATCTCGCCGGCGACCGCGATCGAACTCGGGCGCCTCGGAGGATTGGGCGTGCTCAACCTCGAGGGTCTCTGGACCCGCTACGAGGATCCGATGCCCCTGTTCGACGAGATCCGCGAACTCGACGATGACAAGGCGACGGCGCGGATGCAACAGATGTACCTCGAGCCGATCAAGTTGGAGCTGGTGGCCGAACGCATCAAGCAGATGAAGGACGCCGACATCGTGACCTCGGCGTCGGTGACACCCCAGCGCACCGACTGGATGGCCAAGACCATCACCGACGCGGGTCTGGACATTCTGGTGATCCAGGGGACGGTGGTGTCGGCCGAGCACGTCTCCAAGACCGCCGAGCCGCTCAATCTGAAGAAGTTCATTCGCGAGTTTGAGATCCCGGTGATCGTGGGAGGGTGCGCGAGCTACCAGGCCGCACTGCACCTCATGCGCACCGGCGCGGCCGGCGTGCTGGTCGGCGTGGGTCCGGGCAATGCCTGCACCTCACGCGCGGTCCTGGGCATCGGAGTGCCTCAGGCCACCGCGATCGCCGACGTCGCGGGCGCGCGCATGCGCCACCTCGACGAGACCGGCGTGTACGTGCACGTGATTGCCGACGGCGGCATGAGCAAGGGCGGCGACATCGCCAAGGCCATTGCTTGCGGCGCGGACGCGGTCATGGTGGGCTCGCCGCTCACCAGCGCATTCGAGGCTCCGGCGCGCGGATTTCACTGGGGCATGGCGACCTTCCATCCGACGCTGCCGCGCGGCACCCGGGTGCGCACCCAGGTACGCGGGTCGCTGAAGGAGATCCTGCTGGGACCGGCGCACGAGAACGACGGTCGCATGAACCTGTTCGGCGCGCTGCGCACCTCGATGGCCACCTGTGGGTACGAGTCCTTGAAGGAGTTTCAGAAGGCGGAAATCATGCTCGCCCCGTCGCTGCAGACCGAAGGCAAGCAGCTGCAGCGTGCCCAGGGCGTGGGCATGGGCCATTGAGCTCCAGCGTCCTCGTCGTTGACTTCGGCGCACAGTACGCCCAGTTGATCGCTCGGCGCGTGCGCGAGGCGCACGTCTATTCCGAGATCGTCCCGGCGACCATCACCGCCGACGCCGTGCGGACCGCGTCGCCCGGGGCGATCATCCTCTCGGGTGGGCCCAAGTCCGTCTACGAGACGCCGGCCCCGACGCTGGACCCTGCGATCTACGAACTGGGCATCCCGATCCTGGGCATCTGCTACGGCGCGCAGCTGATGGCGTTGCAACTGGGCGGCGACGTCGCGCGCACCGGGGCGGGTGAGTACGGCCGTACCGAGGTGACCCGAGCCGGCACGTCGGCGCTCTTGGAGAGTTGGCCCGAGTCGAGCACGTGCTGGATGAGTCACGGTGACGCGATCGCGCGCGCACCCGAGGGCTTCATCGTGAGCGCCTCGACCCCCGGGGCCCCGGTCGCGGTGATGGAGCACGCCGGGCGTCGTCAGTTCGCCGTGCAGTTCCACCCCGAGGTAGTCCACAGCGAGCGCGGCCAGGAGCTACTCGCAACGTTCCTGCACGAGATCGCCGAGATCCCACCCACGTGGACCAACACCTCGATCATCGAAGACCAAGTCGCCATCATCCGCGAGCGCGTGGGCGACGAGAAGGTGCTCTGCGCGTTGTCGGGCGGTGTGGATTCGGCGGTAGCCGCGGCGCTCGTGACCAAGGCGGTGGGCGCACAATTGACCTGCGTCTTCGTGGACACCGGTCTCATGCGCAAGAACGAGGGCGAGCAGATCGAAGACACCTTCACCCGCCAATTCGGAGTCGAGCTCATCCACGTGAAGGCCCAGGACCGCTTCTTCGACGCGCTGGCCGGGGTCACCGATCCCGAGGCCAAGCGCAAGATCATCGGCGAGCTGTTCATCCGCGAGTTCGAGAGCGTGGCTCGCGAGCTGGGTGCGGGTGGCGACGGTCCCCGCTTTCTGGTGCAGGGCACGCTGTACCCCGACGTGATCGAGTCTGGCTCGGGTCACGCGGCCAATATCAAGAGCCACCACAACGTCGGCGGGCTCCCCGAGGACCTCTCGTTCGAGCTCATTGAGCCACTGCGCAGTCTGTTCAAGGACGAGGTGCGCCACGTGGGTGAGGAGTTGGGCCTGCCCGCTGAGATCGTGTGGCGTCAGCCCTTCCCGGGACCGGGACTGGGCGTGCGCATCATCGGCGAGGTGACGCGCGAGCGCGCTGAGATCCTGCGCAACGCGGACCACGTGGTGGTCGACGAGATCAAGAAGGCCGGTCTGTACCGCGAGCTCTGGCAGAGTTTCGCCGTGCTACCGGCGGTGCGTACCGTGGGGGTCATGGGCGACGGGCGAACCTACGCGTATCCGATCATCATCCGCGCGGTCACCAGTGATGACGCCATGACCGCGGACTGGGCGCGGTTGCCCTACGACGTGGTCGAGGCGATCGCGAACCGGTTGATTCGCGAGGTCGAAGGCGTCAATCGCGTGGCTCTGGACGTGACCAGCAAGCCGCCGGGCACCATCGAGTGGGAGTGAGCCGCCACACGTTCTCTGACGAGTCGCTGTGGTCGGGGTCGGATAACGCGCCGCGCCTGGACCCCGACTCGCTCCTTGAGGGACTTACCGAGCCTCAGCGGCGCGCCGTGATCCAGCGCGGTGGACCCCTGCTCGTCGTCGCCGGCGCGGGATCGGGCAAGACCCGGGTGCTCACCCGGCGCATCGCCCACATCCTGGCCACCGGCGATGCTCAGCCGTGGGAGATCATGGCGATCACCTTCACCAACAAGGCCGCCGACGAGATGCGCCGCCGCGTCGTCGATCTGGTCGGCGCCGAGGCCGATCGCATGTGGGTGTCGACCTTCCACTCGGCGTGTCTTCGCATGCTGCGTTCGCACGCGGACGTGCTCGGTTACGAACGCGGCTTCACGATCTATGACGCGGGCGACGCGGAGAACGTCGTCGAGCGCATCATGAAGGACCTCGGGCTGGACACGAAGCGACTTTCGCCGCGCAGCGTGGCGAGCGCGATCTCGGCTGCGAAGAACGAGATGCTCTCGCCCGAGGCCTACGCTGCCTCGGCGCGTGGCGACAACCCGCAGCAGCGTCGAATCGCCCAGATCTACCAGCTCTACGCCGAACGCCTGCGCCTCTCCAACGCTATGGACTTTGACGACCTCCTGCTCAACGCGGTCGAGATGTTGCGCCGCGACCCCGAAGTCCTCGCCTCGTACCAGCGGCGTTTTCGCTACCTGCTGGTCGACGAGTTCCAGGACACCAACGGCGTGCAGAACGAACTGGTGATGATGCTCGCCGCGGGGCACCGCAACCTCTGCGTGGTCGGGGACTCCGATCAGTCCATCTACCGCTTTCGTGCGGCCGACGTGCGTAATATCTTGCAGTTCGAACAGCGCTTCCCCGACGCCGAGGCGGTCGTCCTCGAGCAGAACTTCCGCTCGACTCAAACGATCCTCGACGCGGCGAACGCGGTCATCGCCAAGAACGCCAGCCGACGCCCGAAGAACCTCTTCACCGAGGGCGATCAGGGCGAAATAATCCGGCTGTACCGCGGGGGCGACGAGTACGACGAGGGACGCTGGGTTGCGAGCGAGTTGCGCCGACTGCGCAGCGAGCATTCGCTCGAGTGGAATCAGATGGCGGTCTTCTATCGGACCAACGCCCAGAGCCGCATCATCGAAGAGGAGATGCTGCGCGCGAGCATCCCCTACCGGGTCATCTCGGGTATGCGATTCTACGACCGCAAGGAGATCAAGAACGTGCTCGCGTACGCACGACTGATCGTGAATTCGCGCGACGAGGCCTCCGCACGCCGCGTGATCAACGAGCCCAAGCGCGGCATCGGCGCCTCCGCACAGGCCAAGCTCGGCGCCTACGCGGCCGAGCACGAGCTGTCGTTCGCCGAGGCCGCGTACCACGCCGGCGCCGCTGGGCTGAGCGGTCGCGCGCTGGGCGGCGCCGACAAGTTCGTCTTCATGCTCGACGAGTTACGCGCGCTGAGCAACGACCTCGCGCCGCGCGAGATGATCGACGCGATCGTGCGCGAGTCGGGCATGGGCGACGCGCTGCGCGAGGAGAACACCGACGAGGCGTACTCGCGCCTGGAGAACCTCGGCGAACTCGCCTCGGCGGCCTCGCAGTACGACTCCCTGCTCGACTTCGTCGAGCGGATGGCGCTGGTGGCCGATTCGGACCAACTCGACAGCGGGGCGGGCGCGGTGTCGCTCATGACCCTGCACGTGGCCAAGGGCCTCGAGTTCCCCGGCGTGATCATCACCGGACTCGAAGAGACGATCTTCCCGCACCGGCGCGCGCTGTCCGACGACGCCGAGCTCGAAGAGGAGCGCCGTTTGTGTTACGTGGGCATCACGCGCGCCATGCGCCATCTCTCACTCACCCACGCGTGGAGCCGCACGATGTGGGGACAGCGCGCCGACGCGATCCCCAGCCGCTTTCTCGCCGAGATACCGGCGCCGCTGGTGCAGGATCTCTCGGCGACCCAACCGCTGCGTCGCTCGAGCTTCAACGAGGAGGAGGGCTTCGTCGGACGCGCGAGCGAGTTCGCGCAGGGACGGGCGTTCGGCACGGGCGCTGCCCCACCCGTGCGGTCGACCGGTGCCGAGAAGCTGGGTCTCACGGTGGGCGACGTGGTCGTGCACGATCGCTACGGTCGCGGTGTGGTCAGGGAAGTGCAGGGCGAGGGCACGCACGCACGAGCGACGGTTGAATTCGATGATCACGGCACCAAACAACTGGTATTGGCGATGACCCCGCTGCGTCGCGCATGAGTTTTCGATCGACCCCTTGATCTTTGTAAATCGTGCGTAAGAATCAGTACGTGCTGGCTAAATCGGTCCAGTGCCCAGGTGTCAGAATGGGAGTCCATGGTTTCCGTCCGTCCCGCCTACCGTCCCCCGAGCGCGCCGCATAACCATCGGCTCCCCCAGCGGGTCTACTGGCGACGACGCGCGATCGTTCTGCTGGCGAGTGTCACGGTGATCATCGTGGGCTATCTCGGCGTCACCCTCGCCTTCGCGTTGAACAACCCGACCTACGGCGTGTCGTACATGGCCCGCGCGGCCGAGTGGGGGCGCAGTCACGGTCTGGGGAGCGTCATCACCTGGGCCGAGGCCGAGTACTACAAGCTCAATCCGCCCAAGGTCGGCGGCGCGCCACCGGCGAACGCTTTCGGTTCCACCAAGGCACCCAGTGCGCGCGTGGTCGCCGGGGGCCTGCCGGTGCCTAAGACCATCGTGTCACCAGCTGCGCACCAGATGCCCGGCGAGGGCGTGTGGCACCCGGTCGGTCGGCGCACGGCGAGCGGGGTCCCCGCGGTGTACGAGGCATTCGTGCGCCCCAACGCGATCAACACCAGCTACGTCGTGGGCGTGGCGTGGATGGACACCAAGCTCCTGAGCGCGCAGCTCTACTCGGGCTCGTACATCCCGGGCCCCTACCACTTCAGATACACCGCCCCGATCACCGCCAAGTCCTCCGAGACGCTGGTGGCTGCCTTCAACGCCGGCTTTCGCATGCAGGACGCCAACGGCGGCTACTACACCCAGGGGCGCATGATCATCCCCTTGCGCAATGGCGCGGCGTCGGTGGTGGTCTACAAGGACGGCACGATGACGGTGGGCAAGTGGGGTAGCGGCGTGTTCACCATGAACAACCAGATCGAGTCGGTGCGCCAGAACCTGAACCTCGTGGTCGCCAACGGCAAGGCGGTGCCCGGACTCGCGAGCCAGAACACCAACCAGTGGGGCAAGACCCTCGGCGGCACCTTCAACGTGTGGCGCTCCGGACTCGGGGTGACCAAGGACGGCGCCATCGTCTACGTGGGCGGACCGAGCCTGTCGATCGGCGACCTGGCGAACGTGCTGGTGCGCGCGGGCGCGGTGACCGGCATGCAGCTCGACATCAACACCGACTGGGTGCAGTACTCGGTGTACAACGGCCCGCTCAACGCACCGATCAACGGCGGCAACGGCTCGAGCCTGTTGAGCTCGATGAACGGTCCGCCGTCGCGCTATTTTGCCACGTGGTGGAACCGTGACTTCTACACCATGAGTCTGCGCTCGAACCAGACCGCGGCCCCCTCGGCCACCGGCGGCTCACTGACGACCACCACCGCGCACGGTTAGCGGTCGGCCACCTTTCGCCAGATCGGTGCCGGCAGGTGGCGCAGCACGAAGAACACGTAGCGCAGCAGCGGGGGGCTCCAGATCACGCGCTCGGTGCCGGCCAGGCCGCGCAGCACGTGCTCGGCGACCTCATTGACGCCGGTCGTGAAGGGGATCTCCTTTTGGCCAGTGGTCATCTTGGAGCGCACGAAGCCGGGCCGCACCAGTTGCAGCGTGACGCCGGTGCCCTCCAGCGAGTCCGCCACGCCCTGACAGAGTCGATCCAGGCCCGCCTTGGCACCGCCGTAGAGGTAGGCCGAGCGGCGCACGCGCACGGCCGCCACCGACGAGAGGACCAAGATCCGTCCGTGGCCTTGGGCAATGAGTCGTGAGCGCAGATCGGTGACCGCGGCCACGGGCCAGGTCATGTTGACACTGACCATGCGCGCCGCCGCCTGCGGATCGTTCTCCATGGCGGGCTGGTCGCCGAGCAGGCCGACGGCCACGATGACCAGATCCACCGGCTCGCCAACCTTGGCGAAGCACTCCTCGATCGCGCGCGAGGCGCTGGCGGGGTCCTCGGCGTCAAAGAGCACGGTGTGGGTCGTGGTGGCGCCGTACTCGCGCGCCTCCGCGCCGGCTTGGTCCAGCAGGTCCTGGCTACGTCCCGCGAGCACGACCGTGTGCGTGCGCGCCGCGCAGAGCTTTCGCACAATGGCTCGCGCGATGTCCGAGCTGCCGCCGAGCACGACGACGTTCTGAGGTTGGCCAAAGGCGTTTTCCATGTCTACTTTCCTACTAGGTGGAGCCGACGGGCGAGATCGCTGGTCAGGCGCCGCTCGGGATCGACGCGGTCCTTGACCTCGAGGAAGTCGGCCAGCCTCGGGTACATCGCCCGGACTTTGTCCGGGCTCAGGCGTGCGTCCTTGGCGAGGTAGATCCGCCCACCGGCGCCCAGCACCAGTTCGTCGAGCTCGTCGAGCACCCGCGGCAGGGCGTCGGGTCCCACCGGCAGGTCGAGGGCCAGGGTCCAGCCGGGCAGGGGGAACGAGAGGGGGGCGGGATTGGACACCCCGAATCGCTTGAGCACGGCGAGAAAACTCGGAAGCCGCGAGGAGGACAGCCGCTCGATCGCGCGCGCGACGGTGTCACCGGCCGCGTCGGGCACGCAGAACTGGTACTGCACGAAGCCCCGGGGCCCGTAGAGGCGGTTCCAGTCGCGCACCCCATCGAGGGGGTGAAAGAACGCGCCGAGCGAGTGCGGCTGAGCCGTTCCGGTACGCGCGCTGCGGTACCAGGCCTCGTTGAACAACCTGATCGAGAGCGGGTTGAGCAGGCCCGGCGGTGCGGTGAAGGGGACGACGAGCTTGGCGGGCGCGGCCGCGTGCAGGCTCGCGGGCTGGTCGTGCGACGCGGGGGCGTGTTCGCCGCGGGTGAGGATCGAGCGGCCCATGCGCGCGCCGCGGGTCATGCAGTCGACCCAGGCCACCGAGTAGCGCCAGTGCTCGTCGCCGCTCGCCATCGCGTCCATCACGCCCTCGAGGGTGGCGAAGCGTTCGGTGTCGACCAGCACCTGGTCGCTCTCGATGCGCATCAGGCGCAGGGTGACCATGGTGACCACGCCCGTGAGACCCATACCGCCGATGGTGGCCCAGAACAGATCGGGGTCCACGCTCGGCGACACGCTCAGCGCGCCCTGGGGGGTGACCAGGCGCAGTTCGAGCACGTGCGCGCCGAAGGAACCGTCGACGTGGTGGTTCTTGCCGTGCACGTCGCTCGCGATCGCCCCACCCAGGCTGACCTGGCGCGTGCCGGGGGTGACCGGGACGAACCAGCCGCGCGGCACCGAGAAGGCGAGGAGTTCGTCGATCGAGACCCCCGCGCCCACGCTCACGACCCCGTCTTCGCTGATGGCGCCGATGCCGCCGAGGTCGTGATTGTCGAGCACCACGCCCCCGCTCAACTGGGCAGCGTCGCCGTAGCTGCGACCCAGCCCACGAGGGATGATCGCGCTCGAGGACGCGAGCAGCGCGGCGACGTCGGCCTCGTCGGCGGCGCTCACCAGGTCCGCCGTACTGGGAGTGGTGCGGCCCCACCCGTGCAGGAGGGTCCTGGTCACGCGTAGATCCCGATCGCGAGCAGGATCGCCCACAGGGCGCCCAGGGTCTGCACGGTGCGGTTGTGCAACAAGAGGTCCTCGGGCGAGGAGCCGTCGCCGGCCTCGGCCGATCGCATGATGAACAGGATCGCGAGCACCACGGGCACCACCGTGAGCCGGATGGGCACGATGTTGTGGTGCAATGAGGACAGTCCGGTCGGCGAGGTGTCAAAGGCCCACAGGCAGTAGCCGGTCACCACGACCGTGGCGCTCATGGTGAGCGCGGAGTGCAGGAACTCGGGCGTGTACTCGCTCAGGACGGGACGGGTGGCGCCGGCGCCGATCTTCTTCAACTCACTGGACCGCTTGCCCACGACCAGGAAGAGCGCGCCGAAGGAGATCACTACGAGGAACCAGGTCGAGACGAAGATGTGCGAGGCGGCCGCTCCGGCGTACGCGCGAAGGAAAAAGCCGCTCGCGACCACACCCAATTCGATGATGACCAGGTTCTTCAGCCAGAGCGAGTAGCTCAGTGAGATTGCGGCGTAGAGCCCGAGCACGAGATAGAGCCCCTCGGGCTGCCACAAGAACGCGGGCAGGGCGAAGGCGATCAGCGCGAGGACCCCGGCCGCGGCGAGGGCGACGCGCTGGGAGAGTTGGCCCGCGGCGATGGCGCGATGGCGCTTGGTGGGGTGTCGTCGGTCCGCTTGAAGGTCGCGTACGTCGTTGACCAGGTAGACCGCTGAGGCCAGGGCGCAGAAGCAGGTGAAGGCCACGGCCGTGTGGCGGATGACGTCGGCGTGGGTCGCCACGCCCGCGGCGGCCGGGGCCACGCCAATGAGCAGGTTCTTCACCCACTGCTCGGGCCGCATCGCCGCGAGCAACGCGCGCACCCGTCCTCGCGCGGGCGTCGAGATCGTCGTCACGAGACTCCACGCTACTCGCGCGTTCACACCGACTTTCGGCGGGGGCAGGGCGAAAATCGGTGTGCGCCACGGGCTCTATGCTCTTGTATCGATGGAGCGCACGTACCGAGTCGTTGTCGCCAAACCGGGTCTGGACGGCCACGACCGGGGAGCGAAGGTCATCGCGCGAGCCCTGCGTGACGCGGGCTTCGAGGTCGTCTACACCGGACTGCACCAGACGCCCGAGCAGATCGTCCAGGCCGTCGTGCAAGAAGACGCCGACGCCCTGGGACTGTCGCTGTTATCGGGGGCCCACCTGGTGCTCGTGCCCCGGGTCGTCGCGCTCTTGGCCGAGGCCGGCCGCGAGGACGTGTTGTTGGTGGTCGGGGGCATCATTCCCGAAGACGACATCACCGCCTTGGAACAGGCGGGGGTCGCCCGGGTGTTCACGCCCGGCGCGCCCCTGGGTGAGATCGGCTCCTGGCTCGAATCGGCGTTGGACGCCCGAGAGCACGCCCACTAACCCGTCAGTCGCAGTGAACACCGAGATGAAAGCAGAAGTGAATGGACCTCTTTGAATATCAGGGCAAGCAGTACTTCGCTCGCTACGGGATCGCGGTGTCGCCCGGCGACATTGCCGACACAGTCGATGAGGCGGTGGCCGTGGCGGATCGCGTGGGCTACCCGGTGGTGGTCAAGGCCCAGGTCAAGGTCGGCGGCCGCGGCAAGGCGGGCGGCGTCAAACTCGCCGACAACGCCGACGAGGTCCGCCTGCACGCGGGCAACATCCTTGGTCTGGACATCAAGGGTCACGTCGTACACCGTCTGTGGATCGAGCGCTCCAGTGACATCGCCAAGGAGTACTACGCCTCGTTTACCCTCGACCGACCGAACAAGGTCCACCTGGGCATGCTGAGCGCCCAGGGCGGCGTCGAAATCGAGGTGGTGGCCGAGGAGAGCCCCGACTCGATAGCGTTTCTCTCGATCGATCCCCTGCGCGGACTTGATCTGGCCACCGCGCGACGCTGGGTGCACGAGGCCGAACTCGACGAGCCGGCTCGCGAGCAGGCGGCCGAACTGCTGGTGCGCCTCTACGAGTGCTACACCAAGGGCGACTGTGACCTGGCCGAGATCAACCCGCTGATCTTGACGCCCGACAATCGGGTGCACGCCCTGGACGCGAAGGTGACCCTGGACGAGAACGCCGCCTTTCGCCACCCCGAGTGGGAGGAGTTCCGAGCCACCGAGACCGAGGATCCGCGAGAGAAGATGGCCAAGGAGCGGGGCCTCAACTACATCGGCCTGGACGGCGACGTGGGCATCATCGCCAACGGCGCGGGCTTGGCGATGTCCACGCTCGACGTGGTCAACCAGGTGGGCGGTAGTGCCGCCAACTTCCTCGACATCGGCGGGGGCGCCAACGCCGACGTGATGGCCGCCGCCCTGGAGGTGATCAACTCGGACCCCAAGGTCAAGTCGATCTTCGTGAATATCTTTGGTGGTATTACCCGCGTCGATGAAGTGGCCAAGGGTGTGCTCGAGGCACTTCAGCGCGTCTCGATCAGCGCGCCCATCGTGCTGCGACTCGACGGTACCAACGCGGTCGAAGGCCGTCAGATACTGGCGCCGCACCTGAGCAGCACCCTGATCACCGAACCAACCATGTTGGATGCCGCGCGCCGCGCGGTGGCCTTCGCGAACGCTTAAGGAAGAACGATGAGCATCTTTGTTGACGAGAACACCAAGGTCATTGTCCAGGGACTGACTGGCGGCCAAGGGCGTTTCCACGGCCTACGCAACCGTGACTACGGCACCAAGATCGTCGCCGGCGTCACCCCGGGTAAGGGTGGCAGTGACGTCGAGGGAATCCCGGTCTACAACACCGTCAAAGAGGCGGTGGCCGCGACGGGGGCGACCGCGTCGTTCGTGTCGGTACCACCGAAGTTCGCCTCGGGGGCGATCATCGAGGCGGCCGAGGGTGGTATCACCTTCATTGTCTGCATCACCGAGGGCATTCCGGCTCACGACGAGGCGGTGACCTACAACCGGCTGGTGGAGGATTTCCCGGGCGTGCGACTACTCGGGCCGAACTGCCCGGGCATCATCAGCCCCGGCAAGTGCAACATCGGGATCACCTCGGGTGACATCGCCCTCGCGGGTGGTCCGGTCGGCATCGTCTCGCGTTCGGGCACCCTGACCTACCAGGCGT